>Ga0209504_1000009_pt1:0-370000 | contig 439342 bp, 429 predicted proteins | sample COGITO_mtgs_1005_FD_184791 | JGI IMG/M metagenome (GOLD analysis project Ga0209504, IMG submission 184791) | Pelagic marine microbial communities from North Sea - COGITO_mtgs_100511 (SPAdes) (version 2) | ecosystem: Environmental > Aquatic > Marine > Epipelagic ... | reverse complement strand
TTCCAGCGCGGCGATTCCGTCTGCGGCCACAGCGCGAACCACATCCCGCTCTGACAGCACACCCACCACCTTGTCTTCGTCACAGATGATCAGGGCTCCGACCCGCCTGCGATCCAGCTCTGCACAGGCATCGGACAGACGCAGATCCGGGCGGATGACAAAGACAGCCTCGCCCTTGTCCTTGAGAATCTCGGCGACCAGCATCGGCTTCCCCTCCCCGGGTATTGCGCGCGGCCGCGGACGGACCGCATCAGACGGGAGGGTCGCTCACATCCGCCCGAGAATCAAACTGATCCGGCTTCGGCGCAAACCAGGCGAACCACGGTCCGATCAGAAGCGCTCCCACCACATAGCCTATGGCGTGCGCCTCCCAGGCGATCTGGAGCCCACCCATACCGGGGACAAAGCCGATCAGACCGACAGCGGCATTCACCAGCATCAGTATCGCCGAGTTCGTCAGGAATCGCCTGTTTTTGAGCGGGACCGGCCCCCTCCCCCTTCGGCCAAGCAACCTCAGCGCCGCACCCATCATGCCGAACACCGCCCCGGAGGCTCCCAATACCGGCACCGCACTGTCCAGATACAGCAGGCCGTAGCCCACCGTCGCGGCGATCCTACACATTATATAGAGCAGCAGAAAAAGCGTGGCTCCGCGCAGGCCGGGAAACAGTCGCGCGACGGCCGGCGCGAAGGCCAGGGCCGCCAGAGCATTCATGATAACGTGGCCCCAGCCGGTGTGGACGAACATCGAGGTCAGGACCCCGGGCCACCAGTCGCCGCCCACCAGTGACGATGATCGAAAAGCCAGCGACAGCCCGCCATCCGTCAACATTGTCTGCAGCGCGTAGAGCGCCGGCATAGACGCGACCAGCAGCACCGCCACCAGCGGCGCATTGAAGATCGGCGGTTCGGAACGGTTGGTCAGGACGTATCTCCGCGAGGCTCAGACCGCTGAATCACAACGATGTTCACCATGGCAAGCGGTTCTTAATAACCATGCTCCAGAGTGGCACACAGGGTCTTGTGCGACCCGCGTCGTTTTGGCCCGAGGATCGCCCATGTCCGTCCGTTTCGTCCTGCCGCTCGCGGCGATCGCCTTGCTGGCGGTACCGGCCGTGGCCGCCGCCCAGTCCGCCGGGTCGACCGGCATGGCCAACTACCAGTCCGGCTACGGCGGCTCGCGCTACACCACCAGCCAGGCCCAGACCGGCTCGACGCGGGATGCCAACGGCAACCGTCTGATCGTCGATGGCCTGATCCAGTCCGGGGCCAGCGCCTATTCCAGCCAGTCGGGCGGCGTCGCCTCGGCCTATGCCGGTGCGGGCCAGGGTGCGGGCGGCACAGCCATCGGCGGCTCCACTGCTATCGGCAACAACCTGAATGTCGTGGTTCAGGGCAACAACAACGTCGTCATCGTCAACTCGCGTCAGGTCAACAACGGCAACGTGAATGCCGGGACCAGCCTGAACGGCACACTGAGGCTTCCATGAGCGTAGGCTCCATCTCGCGCCGCGTGCGCATCGCCGGCGTCGCCTGCGCGACTGCGGCCCTGCTCGGTGGCTGTATCTCGGCCACGGCCGATTCCAGCGGGCGCTATGCGACGCCGATCGGCAATGCGCCGGTGACGGCCAACCCCACCCCCTATTCGGCGGCCCTGTATTGCATGGCCGACTATGCCCGCCGCTATAACCTGCCCTCGCCACGCATGGCCGTCGGCCGGATCAGCGACTACACCGGCACGGTCTCGGCCGACGGCGGCCGCCAGATCACTGGCGGTGCCTCCCTGATGGCCATGAGCGCCCTGGCCAAGTCCGGTGCTCACATCGTCGAACGTTATGACACCTCCGTCTCCGAGATGGAGCTGCGGTACGCCAACAACCGCCTGATCGGCGACCAGGCGGCAGAGGGTGGCGACACCGAATATCGCCGCATCATCGCCGGCCAGGTGCCGGGCTCCGACTTCTTCGTCGTCGGCGGCATTACCGAGGTAAACTACAACATCCGCTCGGGTGGTTTCGACGCGGCCGCCGGTCAGGTCGAAACGGGCACGCCGCTGTCCACGGCCTTCAGCGGCAAATCCTACGTCATGAATGTCGCCATCGACCTTCGTCTGGTCCAGACCCAGACGATGGAGGTCGTCGATGTCGTCTCCTATCAAAAGCAGATCATCGGCCGCGAAATCTCCGCCGGCGTCTTCGACTTCCTGAACGGCAACGTCTTCGACATCTCGGCGGGCGAAGGCGGGCTGGAACCCGTCCAGCTGGCGGTGCGGGCACTGATCGAGCGCGCCACCGTCGAATTCATGGCCAATCTGTATGGCGCTCCGGGACCGGAGGTCTGCCTGTCGGCCGGACCTGATCCTCTGGGCGGCACCGTCGGCCCGACCGGCGGCTACTATCCCGCCTACCCCAACACGGACACGAACAATGGCGCAACACGAGCGGATCCGTCTCGCTGGCACGATGCTCGCGACGGCGATGTTCGCCGCAGTCGCTACTGACGCCTGCGCGCAAACGCCTCCTCCGCCCCAGGATGACAGCGTCGTCCTGAACAATCAGCTGCAACTGGGCGATGTCATCGCGGGCCAGACCCTGAACGTGGTCAATGCCCAAGAACAGGTCACGGTCACCACCGTGACCCAAGGCAATACGATCAGCGGCGCCGTCTACAACGGCAGCATCACGGTCACCTCGACGCAGGATATGCGCGGCGACTCGGTCGCCCGCACCGACATCAACGCCTCTGGCGACACCTTTGGCGTGATCAATGCGACGACCCAGGCCGCCGGCAACTATCTCGCCGCCAGCGGCTACGGGGCCGACGTGACGCTGGACGCGACCCAGTCGAACACCGGCGGTCTGGTCAGCGCGACCACCGAGGTGGGGCCTGCAGGGTCGGCACGCCTTCTGGGCGGTGCGAACATCAATGCCACGGCTATTTCCAACACTGTCGCGGCCTATGGCGAAGAGGCCTTTATCGATGGCTCTGTCGATCAGTCGTCCTCGGCTACCGTCCGCTCGTTCGGCCGTATCCAGGCCCAGTACATCCCCGCCACCGCAGGCGTGACCAGCCAGGCCATCGCCAATGCGGTCGAGGTCAACTCCGGCCAGACCTCCGGCCAGAACCTGACGATCGGCCAGCGCTCGACCGGCGATTTCATCGAAGCCGAAGCCAGTTCCAACGCCGGCAACGCCTGGGACCTGGCCGCCCGCGCCCGCGCCAGCGCCAACCAGGCCAATCTGTATAATCAGGGCGGCAGCGTCGTTGTCGCCTCGGACCAGCAGAACGGAAGCTTCGTCCGCTCCTCGGCCCTGACCACCGCCTTCGACTATGGTGCGACCACGGCCTCGTCGCGCGCCGCAGGCAACGATCTGTCGGTCGGCAACAACGACATCTATCTGGAGCTAGACAATACCCAGTTGAACACAGGCGGCGTCGATTCCACTGCCACCTTCAGCGGTACCAATGGCTACGACGTCTATGTCGGGGCCGACGCCGTGGGCAACACCGTCACCGGCTACGGATGCTCGACCTGCAACGGCTATATGGAAGTTCGCAACACCCAGACGAACCAGGGCGACGTGTCTGCCACCGCCAACACCACCGTCGCAGGTTCGGGCCGCGCCGTTATCACCGGAGCCAATGCCACCGGCAACTCGGCCACCTTCTACGTTTCGCGTCCCGGAAATTAACTTTCGGTAACTTGCGTCAAGCGTCCTTGTCACCGAAAGGTGGCACAGGACCGTGACAACTTCCTGCCACAGTCCCAGACCTTGACCGGCGCGGCCTCATCGATGGCCCCTGCGCCCTTCGGAAAGAGACTGTCTTATGCGTTCCCCCCGTCGCCTGCTTCTGCTCGTCGCCGCCTCGGCCAGCGTCCTGATCACCGCCGCCCCGGCCCTGGCCCAGGCTCAGGCCCCCACCGATCCGTTCGCCCAGGCGACCAGCGACATCCCCGCAGACAGCAACGTCCGTTTCGGCACCCTACCCAATGGCATGCAGTACGCCCTGCTGCGCAATGCGACGCCTCCCGGTCAGGCCAGCTTCCGACTGCGCATCGACGCCGGCTCTTTGATGGAAAATGAGGACCAGCTGGGTCTGGCTCACTTCATGGAGCACATGGCCTTCAACGGCACGACGAACATCCCCGAGAACGACCTGCTGCGCATTCTCGAGCGTCTGGGCCTGGCCTTCGGTGCCGATACCAATGCCTACACCAGCTTCGACGAGACGGTGTACATGCTGGAACTGCCTCGGACGAACGACGAGACCGTCGACACCTCCCTGCGCATCATGCGTGAACAGGTCTCCGAAGCCCTGATGGCTCCAGAAGCCGTCGATGCCGAACGCGGCGTGATTGTCGGCGAAGAACGCCTGCGCAACACCCCTGGCCTGCGCTCCATCAAGGCCCAGATCGGCCTGCTGGCACCCGGCCAGCGCCTGGCCAATCGCCTGCCGATCGGCGACCTGAACATTATCCGCACGGCCCCCCGCGAGCGTTTCGTGGAATTCTACAACGGCTACTATCGCCCTGAACGCGCGACCTTCGTGGCCGTCGGCGACTTCGACGTCGACGTCATGGAAGCCAAGGTTCGCGCCGAGTTCAGCGAATGGCAGGGCAAGGGTCCCGCCGCCCCTGAACCCGATCTGGGCACCGTCGCCCCGCGTGAACCGGAAACCGCCATCCTGGTCGAGCCCGGCATTCAGTCCTCCATCCAGATCAACTGGACCCGCGCACCGGACCGCAATCCCGACACTGTTTCAGAGCGTCGGCAAGACCTGCTGCGCAGCCTCGGCACAGCTGTCCTGAACCGCCGCCTGGGCGAACTGGCCCGCGCCGATAATCCGCCCTTCATCAGCGCCGGTGGCGGTGAAGGTGAACTGGCCGACAGTGTCGCGATCGCTTCAGTCTCCGCCCAGTTCAATCCCGGCGAATGGAAGCGGGCGCTGGAAACCATCGAGCAGGAGCAGCGCCGCCTGGTCCAGTACGGTGTTTCAGACGCCGAACTTCAGCGAGAAATCACGGAAAGTCGCACCGCGCTGGAGAACGCCGTCGCCGGTGCCGCCACGCGGCGCACGCCTGCTCTGGCTGGAGCCCTGGCCGGCTCGGTCAACGCCCAAACCGTCTTCACCGCGCCTCAGACCAATCTGGACCTGTTCAACGCTGCGACCGAAGGCCTGACCGCAGCCCAGGTCAATGAAGCCATCAAGCCTGTCTTTGAAGGTGGCGGCCCGCTGGCACTGGTCGTCACCCCCGTCGAGATCGAAGGCGGCGAAGCGGCCGTCACCGCGGCGTTAGAGGCTTCACGCCTTGTGCCCGTCGCCGCGCCCGCTGCTCAAGCTGACCTGGAGTGGCCCTATGCCGAGTTCGGTACCCCCGGCACGGTCGCCAGCCGTACCGAAATCGCCTCGGTCGGGGCCACGGTCGTCACCTTTGCCAATGGCGTGCGCCTGACGGTCAAGCCCACCGACTTCCGCGACGAACAGGTTCTGGTCAGCGTGCGCACCGGCATCGGCGAACTGGGCCTGCCTGTCGACCGTATCGAGCCTCAAGCTCTGTCACCGCTGGTCTTCGCGGCCGGTGGTCTGGGCAAGCTTACAGCGGACGAACTCAGCCGCGTCCTGAATGGCCGCATCTATTCGGCGGGCTATTCGCTGGACGGCGATTCCTACGTCCTGTCCGGTGCGACTCGGCCACAGGATCTGCAACTACAGACCCAGGTGCTGGCCGCCTATCTGACCGATCCGGGTCTGCGTCCTGCGCCGTTCCAGCAGATCAAGGCCTTCTTCCCCCAGATCATTGCCCAGCAGATGGCGACACCGGGTGGAGCCTTCGGCCTTCAGGCCTCCGAACTTCTGGCCAGCGGAGACAAGCGCGAAGCTGTGCCGACTGCAGAGGACATCGCAGGCTGGACCAATGAGCAGATGAGCGAGGGCGTTCGCCGGGGCCTGTCCACCGGCCCGATCGACATTGTCATGGTCGGCGACGTCACCGTCGATGATGCCATTGCCAGCATTGCCTCGACCTTCGGTGCCCTGCCTGCGCGTGGTCCCGACCTGGCCCCCGCGCCCGGGGCAGATCAGCGCCGCTTCCCGGCGGGTAACGCCGAGCCTGTCCGACTGACCCACAACGGTCCGGCCGAACAGACCCTGGCCTACATCGCCTGGCCGACGACGGACGCCGTCGACGATCGCACCGCCGCCCGTCAGGCCAGCATCCTGTCCGAAGTCCTCAAGCTGCGCGTTCTGGACGAGATTCGCGAGCGTCAGGCTCTGGCCTATTCGCCCGGCGTCGGTGCCAGCGCCTCGGACGTCTTCCCCGGCTATGGCTCCATCTCCATCCGGGCCGAGATCGCGTCCGACAAGGCCGACGCCTTCTGGACGGCCGTCAACGACATCGTCGCCAACCTGCGCGACACGCCGGTGACCGATGACGAACTGAACCGCGCTCGCCTGCCCGTAATCGAGACCCTGCGCCGCAGTCAGGCGGGTAATGAATACTGGCTGGGTCAACTGTCGGAGGTCGCCGAGAAGCCGGCCAATGTCGAGCAGACCCTCAGCCACATCTCGGACCTGGAGGCCATCACCCCGGCCGACATCCAGCGCCTCGCCCAGCAGTATCTGAAGTCGGATACCGCCTGGCGCGCTCTCGTCGTGTCCGCCAACCCGGCGACCGCTGCTGCTACACCTGCCGCCCAATAGGCAGGACAATCACCAGGACGAAAAAAGGCCCCGGTGGATCGCTCCACCGGGGCCAGTTCGTTTCTCAGGATCGTCGACGAAGCCGACGCTATATCTCTAGGCCGGTGCGGCTGACCCGCACCTGAACGGGGCATTCACGCCCGTTCAGAATACCCGGCCACCCACGCCACCATCCAGGGTCATGGTCGCGCCGGACACCATGGCGGCGGCCTCCTCGACCCACTCTTCGCGGTAGTCCGTGTAGGTTTCCTCACGGAACATGGTCAGGATCTTCACCCCGGCCCCATAGCGGCGCAGCAGCGAACGCTCGTTGCAGTCGCGCTCGGCCTTCTGGGTCCGGCACTCGACCGTCCCGCCATTGCCGAACCACAGGGCCTGACCACGCTCGCAGCGCATGGTTTCGCCGTGGTCGAAATTGATGTCGCCCGAGTAGTCCGCGATTGTGGCCTGCAGATAGGTCCCGGCAAGGCAGCGATACAGCTCGCCCTCATAGTCCAGACCCACTTCGCGGCCCGCGCGAACCTGTGACGCCGCGTGCGGCACATTGCGCGCATCGATGCAGAAGGCCTGGATGACGACGCGCTTCTCGACCCGACGGCTCGCCTCAAAGGCCACGCGGTTGAGCCGGCGTGTCACCCCACCCTCGACGTTCAAGCCGTTGATTGAGGTCGGATAGGGCTGATCGACTGTCACATAGGCGGAGCCGCCCCCACCCCCGCCGTAGAAGCCTCCGCCCGAGCGGGCACCGATGAAGCCACGGCCGGAGTTGGAGTTCGCATTGGAGTTGGCATTGCCGTTCGCATTGCCATTGGCGTTGACGTTCACATTGACGTTCACGCCGAAGTTCCCACCGCCAAACGGCGGCGATGGCGGCTGGCCACAGCATGACGGGGGCGGAGGTGGCGGCGGTGGCGGTGGCGGGGGCTCGCAGCACGGCGGCGGCGGGGGTTCGCAGCCTGCGCCGCATTGGGCCGCCGCCTTGTCGGCAAAGGCCGTCAGGGCAACGAAGCCCACCAGGGCCGGCAGCCATGTCTTGATCCGCACCCGCATGGGCCGACCCTCCAGAAATTTCGCACGCGCGCCGCAAGGGGTGCGGCGCTCCAGCCGGCATCAAGACAGCAAAAGCCTTTCATTTCCGTTGCCTTCGCCCGGCCCCACTCCGGCGTAGGTCTTGCGACGCGGCAGCCGGAGGCCGTTTCGATGTTCCATGCCGACACACATTTGCTGATCGATCACTGGACGAGCCTGTCGCGCCGGCCATCGACCACGGCTGGCGTTCCAAATCGCAACAGCTTCCATCCCGATGCCATGGGCCTTCGCCTGCCCCGCCTGTTCATGGCCGAGATCAATGTGGGTGGCTGTAGACTGCGGACCGCCGGCAGCTGGATCGAGTCGTTCCACGGATCGAAGCAGAAAGATCGTTCGCTGCTGACCCTGTGGCGCGAAACCTCGCACGCCATGGTCTCGGCCGCCTTGGCTCAGTGCATTCAGGAAGCGCGCCCCGTCGTCGTCAAGGCCGCCATCGGCCTGTCCGGTGACCTGATCGAGGTCACCCTGGCCCCCTTGCGCGGGCCTTCCGGCCAGATCGACCGCGTGGTCGGTCTTTACGCACCCCTTTCGACCCTGGCTTTTGGTGAAGGCGACAGCCGGTTGCTGACGGGTCGCGTCTGCATTGGCGTCGGCACGACAGGCCGCCCGCCCCTTAGCCTGGCCGCCATCCACGGCCGCCGCATCGCCTGAAACCCTTCCCTACTCTGACACCTCGGTCAGATCGTCGATGTAGCGCTTCCAGTTCTGGACATAGTGCTGGGCCGATGCCCTCAGCGCCTCGATCTGGCCCGGCTCCAGCTCGCGCACCACCTTGCCAGGCTGCCCCATGACCAGGCTGTTGTCGGGGATGACCTTGCCCTCGGTGATCAGGGCATTGGCCCCGATCAAACAGTTTTTCCCGATCTTCGCCCGGCCCAGCACCACCGCGCCGATGCCAATCAGGGTGTTGTCCCCGATCTCGCAGCTGTGCAGCATCACCATATGGCCGACCGTGACCCCGTCGCCGATCGTCAAAGGCTCTCCGGGGTCTGAATGCAGCACGCTGCCATCCTGAATATTGGTGTCGCGCCCGATCGTGATCGGATCATTGTCGCCGCGCACGACCGCCCCGAACCAGATACTGGCGCCGGGCTTCAGAATCACGTCACCTGACACAGTCGCGTTCGGTGCAATCCAGTATTCGCCCTCGGGCGGAAGCTGCGGTTTCTTGTCCGCCAACGCATAAACCGTCATGAAATCATCACCTTATTCTTGGTCGATTGGGCGCTTTAACCCGTCGTAAACCACGCTAGCATCATTCTGTTGATGCGATTCGAGGTCGCCATTTCGGCCCCGGATCCGAAACCGGATCAAGCCCGGTCCGGTCATAGCCCAAGGAGGACGCGCGTGACGCGTTCCGGTCGGCGGTCTTCTCCGCTGTCAGTCTCCCCCTCTCGCAGAGGGCGTGTCTGTGACCCGGGCGGCGCTTGCGACTCCGTCCTCCACTTCCTCCCCACTGTCTCCCCAGGCGATGCTTTTGCGGCATCGCCTTTTTCATGCCTGAAGGAATGAGGCGTCCATGACCAAGCGTGCAGCCATCAAGCGACAGACCCGCGACACCGGCCGTGAACACGGTGTCCTGGATACCCGCCAGTTCATGGACGATGCCAAGGTGAGACGTCTGCCAACACACGCAGGCTGGTCGCCGCTTCCGTCCAATGACGACCGTGACCAGGCCTATCTGAAGACCCTCAAGCCCAAGTCCGAAGGTCAGGCCGAACTCATGGCGGCCATTGACCACCACAATCTGGTCCTGGCCCTCGGTCCGGCAGGCACGGGCAAGACCTACCTCGCCGTTGCCAAGGCCGTGGAGGCTCTGGAAGCCGGAAAGATCGGCCGCATCGTCCTCAGCCGTCCCGCCGTCGAGGCAGGCGAATCCATCGGCTTCCTGCCCGGCGACATGGAGGACAAGCTGGCCCCCTATCTGCGCCCGCTCTACGACGCCCTGTCCGATCGCCTGTCGATGAAGCGGGTCAAGGCCCTGATGGCCGAGGGGCTGATCGAGATCGCCCCCATCGGCTACATGCGCGGCCGCACGCTGAACAACGCCTTCATCGTCGTCGATGAGGCCCAGAACTGCACCTACGTCCAGCTCAAGATGCTGCTGACCCGCTTGGGCTGGCATTCGACCATGGTGGTCACCGGCGACCCGCAGCAGTCGGACCTCTTGCCCGGCATCTCCGGCCTGGCCGACATCGCCGAGCGACTGAAGGCCGTGCCCGACATCTCGGTCGTCAAACTGGCCGAGGGCGACATCGTCCGCCACCCGCTGGTTGCCTCAATGATCGGGGTGCTCTGACCGCAGCCTAGACCAGGTCGGTCACCTTCGGCCCGCTCGCGATCGAGGCCTCTGCAGCCTCGGCGCGGGCGATCCGTTGGGGATCCGGCGCGGCCCCCATCCGGTCGATCAGCTTGAACACGAACGGGTGAAGCGAAATCGACAGCAGGGCAGCAGCCAAGATCAGGTCGTGCGTCTCCTGGCTCATGGCCCCCAGGCTCATGCTCAGAGCGGCAAGGATGAAGCTGAACTCCCCGATCTGGGCCAGGGATGCCGCCACGGTCAGGCTGGTCTTGCGATCCAATTTGAAAGCCGTGGTGATGACCAGGGCTGCCACTGTCTTGCCAACGATGACGATGCCCAGCACGCCCAGAACGGCCCAGGGCTGCTGAACCAGGATCATGGGGTCGAACAGCATGCCGACCGAGACGAAGAACAGCACCGCGAACGCATCACGCAGCGGCAACGACCGCTCCGCCGCATTGTGCCCCAGCGGCGTTCCGTTCAGCACCAGCCCCGCCAGGAAGGCTCCCAGGGCGAACGAGTGGAATAGCTGATAGGCAATCCAGGCGATCCCCAGCGCAATGGCCAGGACCCCGAGCGTAAAAAGCTCCCGCGACTTGGTATGGGCGATCTTGATCAGCAGCCAGGGCAGGACGCGCCCCCCCACGATCAGCATGAAGGCCACGAACGCGCCCACCTTGACCAGCGTCCAGGCCATACTGAGCGCCAGCGGTCCCGCAGCGACTTCCTGACCGGCGGGGACGACCATCATCGGCAGCATGACGAGCGCCAGCACGATCACCAGATCTTCGACGATCAGCCAGCCGACCGCGATTCGTCCGATCTCACCCTTGTTCTGCCGGCGCTCTTCCAGGGCCCGCATCAGCACGACGGTCGATGCCACCGACAGCGCAAAGCCCATCAGAAGCGCCTCGACATCCGACATGCCCAGCAGGAAACGCCCCAGCAACCAGCCCAGTCCGATAGCTGAGGCGATCTGCACCAAAGCCCCCGGCACCGCCACCTTGCGGACCTTCATCAGGTCCTTGGGCGAGAAATGCAGCCCGACGCCGAACATCAACAGGATGACGCCGATCTCGGCCAGTTGCGGAGCCAGTTCAGGGTCGGCCACAAAGCCGATCGTATGCGGTCCAACCGCAATCCCCGCGACCAGATAGCCGACCAGCGGAGACAGCTTCAGCCGGTTCGCCAACATGCCGAATATGAAGGCCAGCACGAAGCCGCCGACCAGTATCAGAATCAGGCTGTCGGCATGCGGCATCGGCGCTCCTTCGATATGGGCTGAGAATTACTCGGTTGATTAAGCGCTACATTTGGGGCGATGCCGACCTGACGGCAACCCTTTCTGGCCGGGAAACCGCTTCGCAACGCGCCCGCGCCATGCCTTTCCGCGTTTTTTGCCCCTTCGCGGGCTGCGATCAGGCTGCTAACCGGAGCGCTTCACAATTCAGCGGCCCGAATGAAAATCCCACGCATCGCCTATGCCGCCTTCGGCCTGGCCCTCTTCATCGTCATTTTCGACCAGCTGACCAAGGCCTGGATCATCTCCGGCATTGATCTGCGGGAAATGGGGCAGGTCACCGTCCTGCCGCCGATCTTCAACCTGACCTGGGTCGAAAACCGCGGCGTCAGTTTCGGCCTGTTCGGCGACGGCTCGGCCCGCTGGTATCTGAGCGTCTTCTCGATCCTCGTAGCCGGAGCCCTGGGCTGGTGGGCGCTGAAGGCCGACCGCCGCCTGCTGATCGCCGCCATCGGTCTGGTCATGGGAGGGGCCATCGGCAATGTTATCGACCGGATCCGGTTTGGCTTCGTCGTCGACTTTCTGGATTTCTCTGGCACGGGGTTCTTCCCCTGGGTCTTCAACGTCGCCGACAGCGCCATTTCGGTCGGTGTCGTCCTGCTGATCTGGGACAGTCTGCGTGCCGAACAGGCGGCCAAGGTTGGCGGCGCCGCCGAAAAGTCGTAATCAAACGCTTCATCCACGGTCTGACATGCGCGCCCGCCTCGGCTGCGCGATCCAGTCCGACACCGAGAGTGACCATGCGCCTTCGTACCCTGACTATTCTGACCGTAGCCGCGTCCACCCTGGCATTGGGGGCATGCAGCACCCTGTCGCGTAGCGTTGGTCTGGCCAAGGTCACGCCGGACGAGTTCCTGACGGTTTCCACCGCCCCCCTGACCGTGCCGCCGGAGTACGGCCTGACGCCGCCGGCACCGGGTCAGCCCCGCCCTCAGGAACTGGCTCCTGAATCGGCAGCACGCCAGATCCTTCTGGGTCAGCGCCAGGCCGTGACCCGCTCGGCCGGTGAACAGATTCTGGTGGCCCAGGCCGGTGGCGACCGCGCCGATCCCCTCGCCCGCTATGTCGTGGACGATGAGTTTGGCGATCTTGCGCACAAGGAATCCGGCTGGGCCGACCGCATTATGTTCTGGCGTCGTGAAGACCCCGCTAGCCAGGCCGCCACAACAACCCAGACCGCCGACGGTGCCGTCGTCATCGACCCCGCCACCGAATACGCACGTTATCAAGCCCTGGTCGGTAACTCGGGTATCAGCATCGCCCCGCGCCGCGACAGCGGGTTCAAACTGCCCGGCCTCTGAGCCAGACTTTACGCACGACAGAATCAGGCCCGGACGCCACGCGTTCGGGCCTGATTTGATTCTCAGCCCTTGGTCGCCCCAGCCCTCAAGCCCCGCTCAGCCAAGGCCACGATCCCGACACCGCCCATGGTCAGAGCGGCTCCGACCAGTATCTGCGTCGTCAGCACATCGCCCATGAAACCCCAGCCGATCAGGATGGACACCACCGGCGTGGCCAGCAGATAAGGCGTCACCCGTCCCGCTTCGCGTTTCTGGACCAGCCAGAACACCAGGGTCGTGGCCAGCACCGATGACACCAGTCCAGCCCAGATCACACAGGCCCAGACCAGAGCGTCGGCCTGCTGGACCGCCTGCCACTGGCCCGTTTCAAACACCGCCGAGGCAAAAGCCAGCGACGGCAGCGCCACCAGCGCCAGCAGACCTTGCATCTTCAGCGGCGGGATCGAGGTGGTCCGGCGCGCAATGACTGTGGTCAGGGCCCAGGCGCAACTGGCGGCGATCGCCACCAGAATAGCCTTCCAGTCCTCGATCGCATGCGGATCCAGCGTCATCCAGGCCACACCGGCAAAGGCAACACCCATGCCGATCAGGGCAAACCTGGACAGTCGCTCCCCCAGCAACAGGAAGGCAAAAAGTGCGGTAAAAGGTACCCACAGTTGCGCCGCGACCGACACCGGACTGACGTCCTGGGCCAGCCAGAACGCCAGGTAGATCAGGCCATAGTGCAAGGGCCCGCCCACGCCCACGATGATCAGCAGGCTCTTCCAGTTGGGAAAGGGTGGTCGCACGAACGGGATCAGACAGGCCGCCGCCAGGGCAAAGCGCATCGCCCCCATCAGCAGCGGCGGCAAAGTTTCGGTCCCCAGCTTGGCCGCGGCGTTGTTGACGCCCCAGATCACGACCACCGCGACAATGGCGGCGATCTCGACAAGGGTCAGCGGACTGTGCGGCTTGTCGGGCGTGATCATAGGGACGGCATAGCGCGGCCTGCACCGTACCGCCCATCACATCGGGTTAGGGGGTGTGACGCCCGTCTGGCTTCAGAACGGAATATCGTCGTTCAGGTCGTAGCTTTCCCTGGGACCGCTCGGCTTGTTCGCTCCGCCGGTCGAAAAGCCCGACGAATAGTCATCGTCGCCGCGCGATCCACCGCCGCCACCGCCGCCGCCCGAGCCACCGCCATCACGGCCGCCCAGCATGGTCAGTTCACCGCGGAACTTCTGCAGCACGATCTCGGTCGTATATTTCTCCACGCCCGCCTGCTCATATTTCCGCGTCTGCAGCGAGCCCTCGATATAAACGGTCGAGCCCTTCTTCAGATAGTTCTCGGCCACCTTGACGATGTTCTCGTTGAAGATGACCACGCGGTGCCACTCGGTCTTTTCCTTGCGCTCGCCGGTCGACTTGTCGCGCCAGCTCTCGGACGTCGCCAGCGACAGGTTGGCGACGCGCTCGCCGGAGTTGAGGGTGCGGATCTCCGGGTCCTTGCCCAGATTGCCGACCAGAATAACCTTGTTGACGCTGCCCGCCATGACCGAATTTCCTGTTGTTGTCGTTAAGACGCAATCACCGATCGCGCCTGTATGTTCTTTTTTTGTTCACGCCGTCAAGGTGCGGGTGTCGGTGCCGCCGGGCGTTGTTCGATCGTCCCGGGTACGGCCAGTCGTCCGTCGCCCGTGCGCGCCATCATGAAATACCGCGTCCCGTTCAGCGTCTGGGCCCGGCGTGCGCCCGAGGAGTCGAGAAACAGGAAGCTGCCCTGATAGGCTCCGACCAATTCCGTGCGGGTTCCCCCCAGGTTCAGGAAGCGCTGACGCACTTCCTCCAGGCGCGCGGCGCAATATTCGATCTGCGGCTGGTTGTCGGCTACCTTGTTGAAGACGGGATCGGAGCCCTCCTCACCCAGTTCGACGACAAAGCAGACACCCTGATCAAACGGGGCCTTGATATCTTTCTCGCAAGCGGCCAGCCCAAACGCCCCGATCCCCAACGCGACGGCGGTCATGAATGCGGGCTTCATCAGCGCAACTCCGGAAACTGACAACTGCGGTCCTGCTCGACCAAGGTGCTGAAACGGCTGTTGTCGGCGGATTGTTCAACGCGACCGGACACAAGTCGCACGGTGGTGTCGCCCCAGCGGCCGTACTGAGCATCGCCAGGACGGACGCAGGTTCCCGAATACAGCGCCTGGACGCAGGCCTCCAGGCTCATGTTGTTCGAAAGCGACCGCCAGTCAGAGCCGGTGTGGCGCAGGCAGGCACTACCAACGCGCGTCGGTCGGCTGGCGGGCCGCTCCGGTTCGGTCACATCGACAGGATAAGGCTCCAGCTCGATCACGGGAAGGTCTTCCACAGGCGGTGGGCCCGCAGGCGGCACGAAGGCGGCCGCCTGGCCGCTCTGGTCGATGCCGACATCCATGGCCTCGGTCGCCAGTCCGTTCTGACGCGCACAGTCGGCCAGATTGGCCATGCCGACGAACTGTCCGTTGACGAAACAGCGCAGCTCCCGCTCGGAATCGAGGCCCGGCGCATCCGCGACGTCGATGGTCAGCCCGCCCTGGGCGGCCGGGGGCGGTGTCGCAGGCTCGTCGCGGCCGCCGTTCAGCAACAGAGCGATCACCACGGCCGCTATGATCGCTATGCCAGCGCCGATCGCGATCAGGATGCGGTTGTCTTGGGGCATTCGGCACTCACGTGGGACAGGCCCCCAATAACCCTGCCCGACCCCGATGCGTCAACGCTGTTCGCAGACTATCCCGTTTATCCGGTCAATCTGGCGAGTGCGGCCTGATAGTTGGCCAGTTGCGCCGTCAGATAGGCCGGCGCCTGCCCGACCGGCTTGGCCGTTGTCGTCGTGGGGTCCAGCGCCCTGTAAGCGTCGCGCACCGCCTTCATCGCCGCCTGAAGCTTCTCACCCGACGCCTTGATCGCTTCTGGACTGCCCAGGTTCATGCCGCCCGTCAGATTCAGCCCGAAGGTGCGAATGATGTCTTCGCCTGTCGTCGCGCCGATATAGCCTTGTGACAGGCCCAGGCCAGCCAGCGCGTCGCGGCCTGTTTCCCCGGCCGTCAACATCGCCCCGGTCGACCCATCACGCGCCGTGATCGTCAGCCGCTGCAAACCGGCGAACAGGGCCGATGGCGTATCCCCCGCCTGGGCCTTGGCGGTTTCTGTCGTGAGCGTGACCTTCAGCTTGCGATTGGACGCCTGCTCGATCTTTCGCGCGAGGGATTGCAGGGTGTCGCGGGCATCAATGGTCACCGCCACCTGCCGCCCGCCGTCCGCGCCCGAAACATAGAACCGGTCGCCAACCCTCAGCGATGTCTCGTCAGTCAGCGTCTTGGAGCCACCCTGGTCGATCTCGCCCTGCGGCAGGCCCAGCCGATCCAGAATGCTGGCTCCGTCCTTGGCGACAGCCAGGGTCAGGGGGGCGGCCTGGGCCCCATTGCCCTCCCAGTCCCTGCGCCACTCTTCGGCCCCGGTCTGGGCATCGATGCGGGCCAGATAGGCCTTGGTCGGATCGGTCTCCTTGGCCCCCTCGGGCCTGTCGGCCACGCCCGTCACCCAGACCTTGCCGTCGACGACCTTCACATTCGCCGCCGTGTCGTTTCCGGCGGTGCCCACATAGGTCAGCCGGTCCTGCCCCGACGCTGCCAGATCGCCCTGCAACACTGCAACGAAGGCGTCCGTGCCGCCGTGATGGGCCTTATTGACCGTGCCGATGTCCAGGGCCGCATTGCGCGTCGTGCCGGTCAGGATCACCTGGCCATTGGAAACCGAAATGCCTGCGATCTCGCCACTGGCCGGGCCCAGATCGCGCGACGACACCAGCGTCGGCTTGCCGCCGGCATCCAGGCTGAAGTGTCGCACGATCATCTTGCCGTTCTCGACACCGGCGGAATACAGGTTCGCCCCGTCCACCGCGATGGCGTCCACCCCGTCGGTCCCGCTGGTGCCGAACTGCTGCACGCCCGCGCTGTTGGCCACGACGGGCGCATAGATGTGGGCCTGGGTCTCGCTGAAGGCCTGGACATAGCCGTCCCAGCCGCCTTGGGCGACGCCGCCGGTCATGGCGCTCTGGGCGCGCCCGGCCACATAGACCATGCCATCGGCACCGAAGCTGACGGCCGTCGCCTCATCGGCCGCCCGCGCCCCGCGTCGCTGGGTCCAGATTTCCTTGCCCTCGGCGTCGAACATCGTGACGAAGCTGTCGGCCACGCCTGCCACATCGCCGCTCTTGCCCGGCTCCAGTGCCCCCGTCACCGAGCCTGCCACCGCGACCCTGCCGTCCGCATCGACCGCGATCGCATAGCCGCTGGCCGTCGAAGCCGCACCCAGCGTCTGGGTCGAGACGACGCGCCCGGCCGAATCGATCTTCATCAGGGCCACATCCTTCTGGCCCTTGATCGGCTGGTTGCCCGGCCCGGCTTCCAGATCTGCGACCAGCCACAGCGACCCGTCCGGGCCTGTGGCGCTGGCCCGGACGGTCTCTACGCCCGCTGGCAAGGCCGTCTGTCCTGCCCTGCCCGGTACCCAATAGGTTTCACCCGGACGCGCCACGGCATCCGGCGCAGTCCCGCCCGTGTCGGTCTGGAACTTCAGCACCTGCTGGCCGCCCGTCGTCCCGCTGGCCTGCACAACGTAGACGGCGTCCGCCCGCTCGCCTGCGGAGAAGCTGACAGTCTCGCCAACGCTTCCCCGCACGACTAGCGCAAACTGATCGGGTCCGGGTGGCAGGGTGACCGGCTTGCCGCCCACCGTCACCGTCTTGGGGGCCACGGGGACCAGTTCGCGCCCGACACGGGTCTCAAAGCCGGCGGCCTGCAGCTTGCCGTTGATGTGGTTCAGCACCGCCGTCAGCGTGCGTGGGGTCGCCCCCATCTCGGCCAGATCGATGGACACGGTGGCGTCGCTGTTCGAACGCTTGATCCCGATATTGAACTTCACATCGCCCGCGAAAGCAGGGCTCAGCGCATCTGGCGAACCCTCGTGGATCGGGCCAGTCACGGACACGGCACTGTCGCGCGACACCGCCGCCGTCGTCTTGCTGGTCGCTCCGGCCGTCCCTTGCGCCAGACGTATGCCGTCGAAGTCTGCCGAGGTGAGCCAGGATCCTATCTCGCTCAGACCAGAAGCGAACCGCTTGTCCAGCTGGCTCAGTTCCAGGCTACTCACCCCCTTGGTCGCGGCGCGATTGGTCAGGGCGTTCAGTGTATCCAGACCCTGATACAGGGCGAACAGCTTCTTGTAGTCCGCCGACGCCGACCGGACGTCCAGTTGGGCTGCATCCTCGTTGATCAGCTTGCGACCGCCCAGTGCCGCCCGTACCAGATCGCTGGCCTTTGGGGCCTCCACCGTCGTGGACCAGGGCGGAGTGGGCTGCCTGTTCGCTGCCGCATTCGGCGCAGCCGTCGATATGGGCGAAAACGTCGTAGCCGACGTGCCCCCGAACAGGCCCAGCAGATAGCTGTTGTTGATCACAGACCGCGTCTCCGTCGGCCAGTCTGGAACCTTGGGGGTAACATGGCCTTAACGACCCACAGGAATCGCATACCAGCCCTCTGGCGATACACAGCCCGACTCAGCTAACAAGGGTTTTCGATGCCGTGCCTTCTTGTGCCCTGAACCGGTCTGCCGAAGGAGATTTGCGTCTTGAGTAAGCTCTTCGAACCGCTGCTTTCGCTGCTGTCCCTGTACGGCCTTTCAACCGCGCAGCCAGCCCGCGTGCGCCGCGCCGCCATCCACATCAGCCACGCCGCCCCTCGCCGCCTGAACTGACGCTGTCGCCTACTGGAACAGCGACAGAATGATCTGCGGGGCCTGGTTGGCGATCGACAGGGATTGCGCGCCCAGTTGCTGCTGAACCTGAAGGGCCTGAAGCCGCGCACTTTCCTTGGCCAGGTCGGCGTCGACCAGATTGCCGATCCCCGCCTCAAGGGTGTCCACCAGCTTGCCGACGAAGGTGCGGTGCGCGGAGATTTGCTTGGCCTGAGCCCCCATCGAACCCAGGGCCGAGTTCAGCTGAGCGATGGAATCGTCCAGCTTGGTCAGGGCGTTGGTCGCGCCGGTCAGCGTCGTCAGGCTGTCCGAAAGCGACAGCTCGATGATGGTACCGCCCAGGGTCAGGTTTGCCCCCGACAGCGTCACGAACGACGTCGCCTCGGCATTGGCCAGGAACTTCACGCCATTGGTCAACGAGCCATTCAGCAGATTGCCGCCGTCGAAGGTCGCATTCTCGACGGCCGAAGAAATGGCGCGCAGCAACGCCTTGAAGTCGTCGTCCAGCAGTTTGCGCGACTGGGTCTTCAGCGAATCGTCCTTCGCCAGGACGACCTTTTCCTTGAGCTGGTTCAGCAGGTCGGAGATCGATTCGCCGGCCGACAATCCGACATCCGCCAGAGACGTCGCGCGATCCAGACTGGACTTTACGGCGCTCAGCGCACCCACATCGGCTCGCTGTTGCTGGGCGATGGCCCAGATGGCCGCATTGTCCTTGGCTCCCTGGACCTTCAGCCCCGTGGAAATCCGGCCCTGAACCTCGCCCAGCCGGTCGTTGGTGCGCGTCAGATTCTGCAGCGCGATGGCAGCGGAGGCATTGGTATGGACGCTATTCGTCATCCGACTCGACCCTTAGATGTTTGGATCAAGCTATGGCGCAAGGATGGACACATGGTTAACGCACGATAACCACGCGGATCGCTCCTGCGTGGCGAAATAGAGATGTGCGCTGATCTCAGGCCGTGGTGTCGATCACCGCGCCCGCATCATACTGGTCGGACTGCATCATCCGGACGACCTGTTCGCGGGGGAACTGGCGGACAACTTCGCCGGTCACCCGGTCCATTGTCTTGTAGATGAACGATCCGGCCTGGGGACCTTCCTCAATCACCAGGCGATAGCGCGAGGCCTTTTCGGCATTCTCGGCGGACTTGGAGCCGTTGAAGTTACCGCTGGTTGCCGATCCTCCCGAGACGGGCATGACGGCGGCGGTGGTCACAGCGGCTATGGCGGCATTGTTGCTCATGTCTCCCTCCGCCGACCTTTCGTCGACGGCTTCCTTCAAAGGAACTGGTTGTCGGGATTACTGAATAGGGTGGTCGGGCGGAGCCGGAGCCCCGCCCTTCCAGGTGGCTTGTTCTTAGCGGAACAGGCCCAGCAGGATCGAGGTCGAGGAGTTGGCGATCGACAGAGCCTGCACACCCAGCTGTTGCTTGGTTTGCAGCGACTGCAGTCGTGCGCTTTCCTTGGCCAGATCGGCGTCCACCAGATTGCCCACACCGGCGTCCAGCGAGTCCTGGAGCTTGCCGACGAAGGTCAGGTGGTTTTCAAACGCCTTGGAGCCCGTGCCCAGCTTGGACAGAGCAGTCGAGACGTTCTTGATCGAAGCGTCGACCGTGGCGATCATGGTCGTCGCATTGGCCGCCGTATCCAGAACGCCGGCGGCTGCGACGGTCACGATCGTGCCACCCAGCGACAGGTTCTGTTGAGCAACGTTGATGGTCGACGAGCCCTTGGCATTGGCCAGAGCCTTGAAGCCTGCGGTTCCTGCGTTGATCAGGTTCGTGCCGTCGAAGCTGGCGTTTGCCACCACGGTCGTGATCTGATCGCGCAGGTTGATGAAGTCTTCGTTCAGCGAAGCGCGAGCCGAAGTGCCCAGGCTGGTGTCCGAAGCGGACAGGGCCAGGGTCTTCATCTGCGTCAGCAGGTCCGAAATGCTTTCACCGGCCGACAGCGCCACATCGACGGTCGACTGACCGCGTTGCAGCGAAGACTTCACAGCGTTCAGCGAGGCGGACTCGGAGCGCTGGCTCTGGGCGATCGCCCAGATGGCACCGTTGTCCTTGGCAGAGTTGATGGACTTGCCGGTGTTGATGCGGTTTTGAGTGGTTGCCAGTTCAGCGTTGGTTTTCTGCAGGTTCTGCAGAGCGACCATTGCACCGACGTTCGTGTTCACGCTGTTGAGCGCCATGACGATATTCCTTGTTTCAAGGTGTCCGACGCCATTTTGGCTGCCGGGAACATTTTGTTCGAAACCTCTTCAGCAAGGACGGGACCATCGGGTTATCGATCGTGCCAAACCGGTCGGCGCTGATTTCATTACGGTACTTCTTGTTTACCACGTCCGCGACCCGGCAGAATGTGCCGGGTGTCGGCAGGTTTTGCCGGGTCACCCTGCACATTGTGCCGCTTGGCCCCTACCGCCAGCGATCCTGAAGCGCCCGTTCAGCCATCAGCGTCTCGACCGCCAGGGCTCGTGACGCCTCGCAGGCCACCAGTTGTGCCCCTCGCTTCACATAGGCAGCATCCAGGTCTGCCCGCGTCGGCCGATCCGGCAACACAGCCAACTGACAAGGTTGCACGGCCTCATCCGGCAGGGTCAGTCGTGGCGGTATCACAGACGGCGGGCGAGAGGCGGCACAGTTCGCGGTCATGATCGCGCAGCCGATCGGCACGATCAGCCTCGAGCAGGATTTCAGCATCATGGGCCTGTTCCGTCCTTCCCAGTGTGCGAGCCGTCGTTGCGGCGACCACATTCAATGTCTGATGATGGCGTGTCGTCCGACGCGCCTGCGCCTGCGCGCCCTCGACCTCCAGCCGACGGGCGGACAGGTCGCGGTCCAGCGTCTCGGCCCGTGTCTCCACCGCCTCAAGCCGCCGTCCGGCCACGTCAAAGGGATCCCAGCGCAGGCCCAGCCCTCGCCCGATACCGACAGCCAGTACGACGACCACCAGCACCATCAGGCCCCATCCCCAAGGCGTCAGGGCCTGCGAGCCACGGTAGATGATGCTGCCGCTACCACCCCCGCCGGGTCCGGCCACACCACCTGCGCCTCCGCCGCCGACCACGACGTCCAGCCCCGCCACAACCCGCGCCGCCGACCAGCTGGCAAGGCTGACGCCGCCTCCACCCCCGCCTCCGCCGCCGAAGCGCGCGCCAGAGGCACCGAACGCCCCGGCCCCGCCGCCACCGCCCCCGGCCACCACGATGGCCTCGACGCTTCTGGCCCAGTTCGGCACCACATAGGGGCCGCTGGCGTTGAACACCGTCACCTCGCGCCGACCCACCCCCCTGGGCAGGCTGACCTGACCCGTCGCCGGGTCCACACTCAGCGCCTCGTGCCAGATCGTCCCGTCCGCGCTGACCTTCAGCGTCAGGTCGTCGCCCCCGATCAGCCCCAGCTCGGCCCGGCCGGAAAACCCGCTCTGGAACAGCAGCGACAGCACATCGCTCGCCGCCTCCTTGTTGAACGTCAGCCTCAGATCGCCATCGCCCCCCGCCCCGCTCTCCAGCGCAGTCCACAGCGCCTTGTTCACCCGCGCGGCAAAGGGGTTGGTCGCATCGGCCGTGGTGTTCAGCCCCAGTCGGCTCAGTCCCTGCAAGACGCCCAGCCGCGCGCCCAGCGCCACCCAGTCCCCGCCCGACCGTACGATCAGCTCGCCGGCGTCCTGCACCAGGGCGATCAGCCCGTCCTGCACCGGCACCTCGACCCAGCCGCCCATGTCGGCCTGGACGAGTGTGCCCACCGCCCGCGCCGCCCAGTCCGCCCCCGTTCGTCCGGTCGGCAGCACATACAGCGCCCCCTCCTCCGGCGACCCGGGCTGCGCTGTCGTCGTCCGGCTGACGATCAGCGTCTGGACCAGGGCATCCAGCCGCGTCAGCGCCTCGTTCAGGGTCACGTGCTTCTGCATCTGCCCGGCCGCCAGATACGGCAGCTCCAGTCGGGCGGTTCGGTCGGCGCTCATTCGATTATCTCCGGGGGAATGTCGGAGATCAGTCTGCGTCAGCCGCTTCCTATGGCGGGCTCATGACGCTGCTCGCGCCAGGTCCGGAATATAAATCAAAGACGTGAAGGGTCTGATCGTGCGGACAATCGCCGAACTCTCAGCATTTGGACGCTGCCCGCGACACGCGCGCTTGACTCATTTAGACGTTTAGCTAATTGTCTTATCATGTCTCAGGTTTTCCGAGCCCTCTCCGATCCGACCCGTCGCCGCGTGCTGCAACTCCTGCGGCAGGGGCCGATGAGCGCGGGCGATCTCAGTGACCGGTTCGACGTCTCCAAACCGACCATGTCGGCGCACTTCGCGGTGCTGAAGGAGGCCGATCTGGTTCACGCCGAAAAATCCGGGAAATCCGTCATCTACCACCTGAAGCTCTCGGTCCTCGAAGAGGCGCTACTGGGCTTCGTCCACTCATTCGGCCTGGGCGAGGACACGCCTCAGCCCGACAAGGAGACTGCAAGATGAAAAAGGATGTGATCACCGACCTGGCCTGGGGCGGCGGCATACTGGTCCTGGCCCTCATCGCGTCGTTCGCGCGACACCAGGGCTATATCGACCATGATACGACGACACGCATCGTGCTTGGCGCGACGGGGCTGATGGTCGCCTCGTTCGGAAACCGGATGCCCAAGAGAATGGTGCCCGACGCCCGCGCCCGTCAGGCGACCCGCGTCGGCGGCTGGTCGCTGGCGATCAGTGGCCTGGTCTATGCCGGACTGTGGGCCTTCGCGCCCTTGAACGTGGCGCTGATCGGCGGGTGCGGTGCCATCATTTTGGGCATGGCCATCACCTTCGGCTACTGCCTGTCGCTGCGGGACAAGGCACGAAGCGCCTGATCATCAGGCCGCCCGGCGCATCCCGCCCCGCACCTCGTCGGGCCGCAGGGTCAGCACCCGCACGCCGTCCCTGGTCACCGCCACCGTATGCTCGAACTGGGCCGACAGCTTCCCGTCGGCGGTGACCACGGTCCAGCCGTCGTCCAGCGTCTCGACCATCCGCCGCCCCTGGTTCAGCATCGGCTCGATGGTGAAGGTCATGCCTTCCTTCAGCACCAGCCCCGTCCCCGGCTTGCCGAAATGCAGCACCTGCGGGGCTTCATGCATCTCGCGCCCGATGCCGTGGCCACAGTATTCGCGCACGATGGAATATCCCGCCCGCCGCGCATGCCGCTCGATCGCATGGCCGATGTCGCCCAGACGCGCGCCGGGCTTCACCGCCAGAATGCCCCGCCACATCGCCTCGTAGGTCGTCTGGACCAGCCGCCGGGCCGCAGGCGACACCGCCCCGATCAGATAGGTCTTGCTGGAATCGGCGATGAAGCCGTCCTTCTCCAGCGTAATGTCCAGGTTGACGATGTCCCCGTCCCTCAGCACCTCGTCCACTGAGGGCACGCCATGACAGACCACGGCATTGATCGAGCTGTTCAGCACGAAGCCATAGTCATACTGGCCCTTGCTGGCCGGCCGCGCCTTCAGCTCATCGACGATGAAGGCCTCGACCCGGTCGTTGATCTCCAGCGTGCTCATCCCCGCCAGCGTCAGGCTGTCCAGGTGCGTGAACACCCGCGCCAGCAACCGCCCGGCCTTGGCCATCAGTTCGACTTCCGCCGGCGTCTTGGTCACGCCGCGACCGGCTCCGCCCCGGATGACAGGGTTGGCGCATCTACCCCCGCCGCCTTCAGCTCACGCGCCACCAGATCCTGATAGCTGACACCGGGATTCATCTCGCACAGCATGCCGATCCGGATCCAGAACGCCGCCTGCCCATTGATCGACCGACACGACACCCGACTGGCCCGCCGCAGCTGCTCGTGCAGCTCATCCTCGATATTTACGATGCCCATGGGGTGGTCCTGATATATACGGTTCGTAGTCGTTACGTATATATCGTCGAGCTTGCCACCGCAATCCGGAAGCGGCTGTTGCGGAGGGCTGCTATGGGTGGGAACGAGACTTTGCCATCGGCGATTTGGTGTCTCGCACCTCATCCTCGAAAACGATTTCAAAGTAGAGGCCTTGAACCCCGCCGAAAGCTATTAGGTCTCTAGTGGCCTGAAAAAATTCACGGCTTGAACCCGAAAAATCCGCCGCGTCGTTGCTGAAATCCTGGACGGGCTGAACGCCTCCTTCCGGAAAAACACGGAAACTTTCTACTCCAGCCAATACTAAACCCAAGCTTTCCGCCCTATCCAGGAATTCTGCTGCATCCATAGCAGTGAGGAGAAAGATACGGTCGGGATCGTGAGCTTTTTCCGCGAAAGCGAGCCGAAGTTCATGAAGCCTAGGCTGACCAGTCATTCGTTTTCCGACGCGAAATATAGAGTCGATACTACAGCGTGTATATCCGGTCCGCTATGGGTTGATTGCAGGCTTAGATTATCCGTCCCAAACCGGACTCCCCTCAATCATGCAAATACACCACCCGCTTCAACTGCGGATCGCGCGCCACGACCTCCATGTGCCGCTCATGCTCGCCTGAGGCCTTGGCGTCCGCCTCGCGCGCCTCGACCCAGTGGGTCTGTTCCATCTCGGCCTGCAGGGCCTTGGCGGCCAGCAAATGGCCCTGGAAGAAGAAGTCGACCGCATCGCCCAGGATCGGCACCTCGCCCGTCGCCGTATCGACGCCCAGATAGCCGAACATCTTCAGCAGGGTCATCGGCGAGGCCTTGGCCCGGAACGCCTGGGTCAACAGCCATCCCCCCGCCCCCACCGTATAGACGGTGCCGACGATCGGGATCCACGTCAGCAGGCCATCCAGCCCGATGCCAAACGGCCCGATGCCCACCGCCCGGTCCGACAGCTTCTTGATGCCCTCGACATTGGCCCAGATCTTCTCGATATCGCCGATGGTCCGCTTGGCCATTCATTCGTCTCCTGCCGCAAAGCTTCCAACGCCCGATGACGTCACCCGTTCAACCGGACCTGCCCGCACGCCCTCCTTTTGCACGGGGCGGCCTGGCCTGGCGCATTGCCGAAGTCCTGATCGGCCTCAGCCTGTTCGCCCCGCTGACCCTGGCGGTGGCGGCCCTGTCCGGCTCGGGCCACCGCTGGATCGACATCCTGGCCCAGTTCACCGCCCCGGCCCTGACGGCCACGGTCCTGCTGACCGCCCTCGTCGCCCTCGCCCGCCTGTGGCGCGCCACCGCCTTCGGCCTGATCGTCGCTGTCACCCTTCTGGTCGCCGTCTGGCCCCAGTGGTTCCCGGCCCAGCCCCCGGCCCGCCCCGGCGCACCCGAACTGACCCTCTATTCCGCCAACGTCCACTATCTGAACACCGACATCGACCGCATGCGCCGCTCGATCGATCAGGCCAATCCCGACATCATCGTCCTGGTCGAGCTCAGCCTCCAGACCGCCGACGGCATCGAGGCCCTGCTGGGCAACTATCCGCATCGCGTCGACGCCACCCTGCCGGCCCAGATGCGCGGGCCGTCGCGCTCCATCATCGCCTCGCGCTTTCCTCTGACACAGGTGCCGACCTTCCCCGACCTGCTGCACGATGTCGCCGCGGTGGCCAACACGCCGCTGGGGCGCATCAACATCGTCGGTGTCCACCTGACCCGCCCCTGGCCCTATGAATATCAGCACGGCCAGGTCATCCAGACCGAGAACCTGGCCGACCTCCGCCGCACCACCACCGGCCCCATGATCGTCGCGGGCGATTTCAACAGCGTCTCGTCCGCCCGCATCGGCCGTCAGGTCCGCGACGAGGTCGGCCTGCACCCGGCCCCCGGCATTCTGGGCACCTGGCCCACGGCCCTGCCCCCCGTCTTCGGCATGACCATCGACCAGGTCTATCGCTCGTCCGACCTGACCTTCACCCGTCGCCGCCTGGGTCGCCCCAACGGCTCGGACCACGCCCCGGTCGTCACGACTTTCACCCTGGCGAAGTGATCAGCGCCCTCAGCCGCGCCTCATGCCCCTCGGTCGGGAAATCGTCCGCGATCCAGCCGTCCTCGAACGCCTTCAGCACCCGCCCTGTCTCCGGCCCCGGCTCCAGCCCCAGCCGCGCCAGCTCCCGTCCTCCGACCGGCAGCCGCGGCGCGGTCCAGCTGTCCGCCAGCGCCAGCAACCGCCGCGCCCCGGTGTCTGCGCGCGCCGCCTCGGCCCACCGCCGCACCACCGCATCCTTGAACGCCGGCCGTCCCTGCCGATACAGCGCTGCCCGCGCCGCCTGATCCGTCATCTCCAGATCGACCACCGCCCACGCCCGCGCCGCCGCCGTCAGCCGGTCGCGCACCGCATTGGACAGCCGCAGCCGCACCGCCACCGCCTTCACCACATCCTGATCGGGCGGCAGCAGCGCCATCAGCCGCATCTCGGCGTCCGGCGACCGCTCCACCATCGCCTCGAACGTCGCCAGACTGGCCGCCTCGGGCAGCACCTGCGCCAACACCCCTGCCTCGCGCATCGCCGCCACCGCACGGCGCGGGTCCGGCGCGGCCAGCAGCTTCAGCATCTCCTTGGACACCCGCTCGGCCGACAGCCGCGTCATCCCTTCGGCCAGGGTCGCACACGCCGCCATCGCTTCGGCATCCGGCTCCCCTCGCCCATACCAGGCGTAGAAGCGGAAGAATCTCAGGATGCGCAGGTAATCCTCGCAGATGCGCGTCCGGGCCTCGCCGACAAAGACGATCCGCCCCGCCGCCGCGTCCGACACCCCATGCCCCGTCGGGTCGAACACCTCTCCGGACGCATCGGCATACAGCGCATTCAGCCGGAAATCCCTCCGCGCCGCATCCTCGGCCCAGTCGTCGGTGAAGGCCACGGTGGCATTGCGCCCGTCGGTCGAGACATCCTGCCTCAGGGTCGTGATCTCATAGGGTTTGCGCCCCGAGACCGCCGTCACCGTTCCGTGCGCCATGCCGGTCGGCACGGCCTTCATCCCCGCCGCCTCGATCGCCGCCTTCGTCTGCTCGGGTTTCAGCGTCGTGGCGATGTCCACATCGTCGATCGGTTGCCCCATCAGGGCATTGCGCACGCAGCCGCCCACGAACCGCGCACAGCCCGGCCCGCCCGCCGCCTCCAGCGCCGCGATCACCGCCCGCGTCGCCGGATCGTTCAGCCAGTCCTGTCCGGTCAGCCGCACGCTCACGCCGCATCCTCCCCATCGGCCACGACGACATCCTCGCCGTACAGCCGCACCCTCAGCGCCCGCACGATGCCTGCCGTCACGCCCCAGATGTAGCGCTCGCCGAACGGCATGGCCCAGTACCACCGCCTCGGCCCCGTCTCCGGGTCATAATAGTCGCGCCGGTGATTGGCCCCGTCGATCAGGAAATCCCACGGCACCTCGAACACTTCGGCCACCTCGTCCGGCGACGGCCTCGTCTCCGGCGCGCGGTTCAGCCAGCCGATCACCGGCGTGACCAGAAACCCCGTCCCCGTCTCATAGGCATCGCCCAGCCCCAGCACCTCGACCGCGCCGGGATCGAGCGCCACTTCTTCCCACGCCTCACGCAGCGCCGCCTGAACCGCTGTCTCGCCGGGGTCCAGCCGTCCGCCCGGAAAGGCGATCTGCCCGGTATGGCTGGCCAGGGTGTCGGACCGCCGCGTCATCAGAACGGTCGCCCCACCTTCATGCGCGATTATGGGGATCAGCACCGCCGCCGCTCGCAGGGGCCGCTCTTCGCGTACGGCATCCGGGTTCAGGTCGAAATCGGACCGCGCGGCCCCGCCCTCGATTGACCAGCTTTCGACCGGCAGCAACCTCGCCTTCAATTCAGCCTTCAGCGCCTCTCTACTCATTCGGCGCTCACGGGACCCAGCACAAAGACCTGCCCCTGCGCCCGCACGACCCACTGCCCGCCCTCGACCTCGGCCGCCTCGACCAGTTCGTAGAAGACAGACCGCGCAATCCGCGCCCACAGATCGGCCCGCACATGCACGCGCGGCGCGGGCTCGCCTGTCTCCGGATCGGTCTCGACGACGATGGGATGCTCCGGCCCCGCCTCGACCTCGTCGCCGACATCGGTGGTGAAGGTCAGGCGATCCGCCTCGATCTCGACCGCCACTGCCCGGAACGGAAGATCCTCGACCGTGATCGACAGCTTCTCGCCCGGCGTGACCAGCACATAGCCGTCCGCATCCTTGCGCAGGATGGTCGAGAACAGCCTCACCAGCTCAGGTCTCCCGATGGGCGATCCCTCGTGCATCCACAGGCCATCCCTCTGGATGACGATGTCGATGTCGCCGCAATGCTCGGGATGCCACAGATGAACCGGCGGAATGCCCCACCCGGGTGCCTGCTTCGCTGCCGCCGCGACGGCGGCCAGTCCGGTCGGATTGTCGGATGAGGTCGGCATCCTACCGATCTAGGCCCGATCCCCCCGCGCCGAAAGCCCTGCGACCGTATCTGACGTATCCGCATGCCAGTCTGGCGCAGAGGTCGATGACGGCGCAAAGGAGCCACGACCCGATTGTGCACGACGTGCATTCAAATTTTCACAGTGCACAGTTCGGACAGACCGACCGCTTTTGCACTTTTGCACCCTGTTTTTCCGAGTGCAAAGTGCGGATTCAGACTAAGCCGCTTCGTCTAAGAAGCGCAGATTACGCACTGTTTTAGATAGACTTTTCCGGTTTAACTTCACCCGCCGCATCGCCTTCGCCCCACCACAGCAGCCGCCGCCCATCGACCGGGCCGGGCATGACGACACCCTCGGCCTTCCGGAACCCGAACCGTTCGAAGTAGGGCACGTCTCCAACCAGCAATACGCCCGCCGCATCCCCGCTCCCAGCAAAGGCCAGGCAGGCCTGGACCAGCTCGGCCCCCAGCCCTCCCCGCCGGTTGCCAGCCTCGACCGCGATCGGCCCCAGAAAGACCGCTCGCGTATCGCCGATTGTGATCGCCCACAGCCTGACCGAGCCGATGACAGCGCCGTCCTCCCGCGCCACAAAGCCCGCAACCACCGACGCCCGCTCGCGCAGCCGCTCCGCTGTCTTGGCATACCGGCCCGGCCCGAAGGCGGCCAGAACCAGGGCCTCGACCGCCGCGGCGTCCGCAGGTGTCTCGGTCTCGATACGAACAGGGTCTGACGGCGTGTCGAACATGGGCGTGGCGCCTAAAGGCCTGCGCCCCGCCGCGCAATGGCCAATCAGCCGACCTTGCTGAAATCCGGAGCCCGCTTCTGGCTGAAAGCCATGAAGGCCTCCATCGCCTCGGGGCTCTTCATCTGGCTGCCAAAGGCTTCGCCCTCGCGCTGCATCAGGGCCCACAGATGTTCGGCATCCCGCATCAGCCGCTTGGTCTTGCGCAGCGAGTTGGGGGCCCGTGCCGCCAGCTTCCCGGCCAGCTCCAAGGCCGTCGCCTCGACCTGGTCGCTCGCCACCGCCCGGTTGGCCAGGCCCCAGGCCACGGCTGTGCGCCCGTCGACCGGCTCGCCCAGGGCAAAGATCTCAAATGCCCGCTGATGCCCCAGCACCTGCGGCAGCAACAGGCTGGACGCCGCCTCCGGAGCCAGCGCCAGATTGATGAACGGCGCCGACAGCAGCGCATCCTCGGCCACCACCACCATGTCGCAGTGGAGCAGCAGCGTCAGCCCGATCCCCACGGCCCGCCCCCGCACCGCCGCCACCGCCGGCTTGTCCAGATCAGCCAGCGCCTTGAGGAACTGGAACACCGGCATATCCAGCGGCTCACCCGCCTGCGATCCGATCGCGATGAAGTCGGCGATATCGTTGCCTGCCGAAAAGCTGTCGCCCTCGGCCCGGAACAGCAGAACCCGCACCGCATCGTCGCTCTGCGCCCTCTGCGTCGCTTCGGCCAGGGCCGAATACATGGCCTGGGTGATGGCGTTCTTCTTCTCCGGCCGCGCGAAGGTCACGCTCAGGATGCCGTCGCTCAGGTCAGTACGGATGTGGTCGGTCATGGCTCAGGCCTCCTCGATATGGGTGGCGGTCCACCAGTCCACGCCATCGGCGTCCCGGGTCCGCTCGGCACGACCCTGACGGGCCAGATAGTTCAGATGCGCGATCGCTTCGCCCGTGGCCATGCCCCGAACCCCGTCGCCGATGGGGCGCGCAAACAGGCTGCCGAACACGTCCACCGCCTGCTTGGGCTCTTTCAGCGATCGCTCCAGCCGCTTCAGCGACATCTCATGCCCCCGGATCAGAGCATCCAGCCGCATGTGAACGCCATAGAACGGCTCGCCATGCGACGGCAGGATCAGCGCGCCCTCCGGCAGCACCGTCTTCATCCGCTCCAGCGAGACAAGCCAGTCCCCCAGCGGGTCGGCCTCCGGCTCCGTGGGCCACACCGAGACATTGGAGGATATGCGCGGCAGGATCTGATCTCCGCCCAGCACCACATCGTCGCTCTCGCGCCACAGACAGGCATGCTCCGGGCTGTGCCCCTCGCCCACCACCACGCGCCAGTCGTGACCGCCTATGCTGATCCGGTCACCCTCGCTGATCCGCATATAGCCAGCGGGCATCGGCGACACCGCCATACCGAATCGCCCGAACTCGCGCCGGTAGGTCTCGATCTGGGTCTCGTCCCATCCCGCCGCGCGATAAAAGTCCTCGCCCGCCTTCGGGGCCGTCTTGCCGGTATCGGACACCAGCATCCGTGCCGTCACATACTCCAGCCGGGTCATCAGCAATGGCGCATCAGAACGCTCGCACAGCCATCCCGCCAGGCCAATGTGATCGGGATGCATATGGGTGCAGATCACCCGCGTCACCGGCCGGCCACCCAGCGGCCCGCTCAGGATCACCTCCCACAGCCCCCGCGTCTCCTCGATCGCCAGACCGGTATCGACAACGACCCAGCCTTCGCCATCCTCGATCGCGAAGACATTGATGTGGTTCAGGGCGATCGGCATCGGCAACCGCATCCACAGCACGCCGGGTGCGACCGGGGTTGCCTCTCCCGGGTTTGGCAAAGTGGCAAACGGATAGGTCAGGCCGCGCGTATCGCGCGCCTCGTCTTTTCGCTCCGTTAAGACGACGCCGTCCGCCAAGTCCGTCTCCTTTGAAGACCCTTGTCTAGGCCTAAACCGAATCGTGCGCCAGACACAGCGTACTTGACCCAGACGCCATTCCGCCTGACGCTGACCACAGTATGGATTTCCACCGGTTCGGAGCTTGACCGTGTCTCATTCTCGTCTGTTCACCGCCATCATATGTGGCCTGACACTGAGCTTAGGTGTCGCTCAGGCAGCCAATGCCCAAAGTCCGGGGGGCGGCTCGCTCCCAGAGGCCGGCGGGCGCGCTGCACCGGGCAACCCTTCCGATCCCATCAATGCGCGTGGGACACGCGACACGTCCGCTACGCGCCTTCGCGGCGCAAGACGTGAGCGTGCAGCGCCCGCAGCGCCCACCGCCGAGCAGATCACGGCTGGCGCACAGGCTTTGGCTACCGCCTCAGGCCTGGCCTGCGAAGTCACCCAGGCCACTCTGCTAGGGCAGGATCAGCAGCAGCAACAGATCTATGAGGCAGCCTGCGCGACCGGCCCGGGCTACATTATTGTCGGTTCCACTCCCCCCCTGGCCGTCGACTGCCTGGAGCTCGCCGGTACGGCCGCAACGGCAAGAGCTCGTAACCCGGAGGCCAACGTCGGCCAGCAATGTGCCCTGCCAGCCAATGACAATGGCCTCGCCGTCATCGGCGGCTGGGCCCGCGAAGCGGGCGTGACCTGCACCGTCGATCAGGCCTTGGCGATCGGCAAGAGCATGGGCGGTTCCATGATCTACGAAGTCGGCTGCGCCAATGCGGACGGATACTGGCTGGAAAAGACATCCACAGGCTGGGATCTGCAGGAATGCATTCAGGTTCAGGCTTCCGAGGGGGCCTGCAACTTCACAACACCCGCAGAACAGGCCGCCGGCTTCCGAACCAAGCTGGCGGGAACAGACGCCGCTGCCTGTGATGTCCAGACCGTTCGGCTGATGGGACGCAATGCCAACGGGCGGTTCTACGAAGCCAAATGCGGCGCAGGTGACGGTTACATCGCTCGCGTCAACAACGAGGGTGTCACGCAACAGGTTTACCCATGCGCCACAGCTCAGAACATCGGCGGCGGCTGCCGGCTGACCACGACCGCAGCGGCCGCGGCACCGACCGAGTAGTACATCCCGCTTCCCGTTTCCTCACGCCCTCCGGAGCGCGCTCCGGAGGGCGTTTTCACATCCGGCTTCACAGAACGCCCCGATGCGACGTAATCAGGGCGGATGCGCATCGCCACCTGGAACGTCAACTCCGTCAACGCCCGGCTCCCGACCGTGCTGGCCTGGCTCGAGGCCGCCGCGCCAGACGTGGTCTGCATGCAGGAAATCAAATGCCAGGACGAGAAATTCCCGCGCGAGGCCTTTGAGTCGCTTGGCTACAACGTCGAGGTCCACGGGCAGAAGAGCTACAATGGCGTCGCACTGCTCTCGAAACACCCGGTCTCGGAAGTCCGCCGCGGCCTGCCGGGCACCGACACCTCCGGTGTGGAGTCCGACTTCGAGCAGGCCCGGTATATCGAGGCCCTGATCGAGGCCCCGCACCCCGTCCGCGTCGGCGGCCTGTATCTGCCCAACGGCAATCCGATCGGCACCGAAAAATTCGCCTACAAGCTGTCGTGGATGGACCGTCTTCACGCTCACGCCCGCGATCTGTTGGCTCAGGAAGAAGCCTTCGTTCTGTGCGGTGACTACAATGTCATACCCACGCCGCAGGATGCCAAGACGCCGGACGCCTGGCTGGGCGATGCCCTCTACCAACCCCAGAGCAAGGCTGCCTTTCGCGCACTGAAACACCTCGGACTGTCCGAAGCCGGCGAACTGGGCCAGCAGCCGCCCGGCACCTTTACTTTCTGGGACTATCAGGCCGGGGCCTGGCAGCGCGACAACGGCATCCGCATCGACTTCCACCTGCTCTCGCCCCAGGCCGCAGACCGGTTCCGGGGGATTGAGACCCACCGTGACGCCCGCGACATGGACAAGCCCAGCGACCACGTCCCCGTGGTCGTCGATCTGGAGGACTGAGCATGGCCGAGGCCCTGCGCCTGGTGCTTCTGGTGGCGCTGGCGGCAGCGGCATTGACCACCGGTGCCCTCGTCCTGGCCTGGTGGATGGAGCCTCTGCGCCGCATGAAGCGCGCCTTGCTGAAATCGCTGAACTCACCGCCCGAGGCGGAGGCCTATTCTCCGGCCGAGGGCCGGGCCGCCGGTCTGGATTTCGACGGGGCGCAGGTCAGCGTCCTGTGGAATCGCGGCGGGTCGGGCCTGGTCTACGATTTTCACGAAATCGAGGGCGGCGAGATCATCGTCGACGGGCACGTCGTGGCCCGCGTGCGACGCGGCGAGACCCGCAAGTCCCTCGACATCCTGGCACCCGATGCTGAACAGGTCACCCTGCGCCTGCTGTTCGACGACGCTCGCCACCCGGAGTTCGAGCTGGCCCTGTGGGACGCCACCCTACCGGTCCAGACCAGCTCACCGGGCGAGGCCCTGCGCCTGGGCCGGCGCTGGCTGTCGCATCTTGAGGCCCTGCTGAAGGGCTAGCCCGCACGCGACGCCAACACCTTGCGCAACTGCCGCCCCACCGCCAGTGGCCGCCCATCCTGGGCCCAGGCGGTAGCATCTTCGACCGTCCAGCCTGCGTGGCTGTCGCGTGAGACGAACTCGAAATAGGTCCAGCCGTCCGGGGCCGCATCCTCGGGCACCGGGCCAAAGAAGTCATAGCGCAGGTCGGCCGTGGCCGAGACGGCGGGCGGCGGGGGCAGCATGGTCCAGTAGACCGGAAAGGTCGCATCCAGCAGAAAGGCCAGCCGCGCCTCGTCCAGTGGTCGGCCGTCTACCGTCCGCATCCAGACCCCCATCCGGTCAGTGGTGTTACGCCCGAATAGCTGGATGCCGCCGACGAACCGATGCTCCACGTGATGCAGGAAATGCGGCGCGAACCCGTCGCCCATCGGCGTCAACGGCTGGTCGAGCAGTGGCGGAGGCACGATGGCCGCGGCGCGAACCTCGGGGCCATCTCCGGGACTGCCGAAGGTCACCTGGGCGCTCATCGCCAGCCGGTCTCCCTGCCCGGCCCGCACCGACGTATAGACCGCCGACCGTCCGCCCCTCAGCTTCTCGCTGGTCAGGGTCAGCGGTTCGAACCGAGCCCCGACCAGGAACTGGACCGACACGCTCCGCAGCGGCTGGGTGATCTCCAGCGCCTGACGTGGGGCCTTCACCGCCAGCGCGCTCATCAGCCCGCCGAACGGCGCGCCCTTCTCACCTGGCCAACTCCGCGGTGCGTTGGAGAAACCGGTGGTCAGATCGGCCGTTAGCCCCCCCGCGCCGTTGGCGGTCAAGGTCAGGGCCTGATCCAGTGTCTGTTCGGTCATGGGATCACTGCAAAAAAAGACGGGCGGACGACGCGATGTCTTCCGCCCGGAGGTCGAGGGGATCAGGACGCGTCGCGCAGGTGAGGCAATATGTCCATAGCCAAAAGCAACTTACCCTGTCCGTCCCGATTGGCAACCCTCTTGCAAAAGCCCTGACGCAGGGTCACTTTCATGCGTATGGGACGCACCGCCGACTATTCACGCCAGAGCTGTTCGATCGCCGCGACGCTTGAGGTCATCGGCGACCCCTGGACCCTGCTGGTCATCCGCGACGCCTTCAACGGTATCAGCCGCTTTGAACAGTGGCAGGACCGTCTGGGCGTCGCCCGCAACGTCCTGGCGGCGCGGCTGAAGTCGCTGGTGCAGCACGGCGTGCTGGAGCCTCGCCTGTATTCCGAACGTCCGCCCCGCAACGAATACGTCCTGACCGCCAAGGGCAAGGATCTGTACGGCGTCATCGTCACCCTGCACGCGTGGGGGGCCAAGCACGTCTATGGCGACACTGACGCCGGCATCACCATGCGGCACAAGACCTGCGATCACGACCTGTCGCCGCGCATCGCCTGCGGCCACTGCAATGAGATCGTCAAGCCGCGGGACATCCAGCTGATCCGCGCCGAAAACTGCGCCACCGTCGGTGACGTCATGCCGCGCGAAGCCGCCGACTGACCTCACGCGATTCCAAACTGCCGTCCCCTGAACGATCTGTATCCTTTACCTGAAGGCCACATCTCCATGTCCGATCCCGTCGTCATCGTCTCGTTCGCCCGCACGCCCATGGGCGGTTTTCAGGGAGTCTTTGCGACCACCAAGGCCACCGACCTGGGTGCCGCGGCGGTCAAGGCCGCCGTCGAACGCGCCGGTCTTGCGCCCGAGAAGATCGAGCAAATCTACATGGGCTGCGTCCTGCCCGCTGGCCTCGGTCAGGCTCCGGCCCGCCAGGCGGCCCTCGGTGCCGGTCTGGGCCAGCATGTCGAGGCGACGACGGTCAACAAGATGTGCGGCTCGGGCCTGCAGGCCGTCATGATGGCCTCCGACAGCCTGATGGCGGGCAGTGCCGACATCATCGTGGCCGGCGGCATGGAATCGATGACCGGCGCGCCCTACCTGATGAACAAGCACCGCGGCGGGGCCCGGATCGGCCACGACGTCATCGTCGACAGCATGATGATGGACGGGCTGGAGGATGCCTATTCCCCCGGCAAGCCGATGGGCTCCTTCGCCGAGGACACTGCCAAGACCTATCAGTTTACGCGCGAGGCCCAGGATGCCTATGCGGTTGAAAGTCTGACCCGCGCCCGCGCCGCCATAGCCTCCGGTGCCTTCAAGGCCGAGATCACCCCGGTGGACGTCACCACCCGCAAGGGTACCCAGACCATCAGCGAGGACGAACAACCCGGCAAGGCCATGCCGGAGAAGATCCCTGGCCTGAAACCCGCCTTCGCCAAAGACGGCACCATCACCGCCGCCTCCTCCGCCTCCATCTCTGACGGCGCCGCGGCGCTGGTCATGACGCGCGAGAGCGTAGCCAAGGCGTTGGACCTGCCGATCGTCGCCCGCATCGTCAGCCATTCGGCTCATGCCCATGAGCCCGGCCTGTTCACCACTGCCCCCGTCCCGGCCATCCAGAAGGCGCTTAAGAAGGCCGGCTGGTCGGTGGAGGACGTCGATCTGTGGGAGGTCAACGAGGCCTTCGCCGTCGTGCCCATGATCGCCATGCAGGAGCTGGGGATTTCCCACGACCGCTTGAACGTCAACGGCGGCGCGACCGCCCTGGGTCACCCGATCGGCGCGTCAGGCGCTCGCGTCCTGGCCACCCTGCTGGGGGCCCTTCAGACGCGCGGCGGCAAGCGCGGCGTGGCGTCGCTGTGCATCGGCGGCGGCGAGGCCGTGGCCCTGGCGGTCGAGCTGGCCTGACTGCGGCGGGGCATGTCGCTCGCCATCAGCCGCGCCAGCGCGGGGCCTCCGGTAGTCAGGATGATCATGAACGACTCCCGCAATTGCGAACCATTAGCAGGTTTGCGCAGATGACTGGGTCATGGCAAGCCCTCATTGTGAAGCGGGAGATCACGCATGCGTGTCGACGGAAAGCTGGATTACCTCGAACTGCCCGCCGACAGCACCGGAACGATCGAAGCGTTCTATGGCGCGGCCTTCGGCCGGACGTTTCAGGATTACGGTCCGACCTATGCGGCTTTCAGCGAAGGTCTGGACGGCGGGTTCGATGCCGATGAGGTAACTCTGAAAGCCCCCCTGCCCGTTCTCTATGCCACCGATCTGGAGGCGGCCCTGTCCCGCGTCACGGCGGCGGGTGGAACCATCGTCAAGCCGATCTTCGACTTCCCCGGCGGACAGCGCTTTCACTTCCGCGATCCGGCCGGCAATGAACTGGCCATCTGGTCCGAGCCGAAGGCGACGTGACCACGGCGACCATCGCCAAATCCTGTGGCGACTGCGGCCTGTGCTGCAAGCTGATGGGGGTGACGGCCCTTGCCAAGCCTGCGGGCAGATGGTGCCGCCATTTCAGTAAGACCAGCGGCTGCGCCATCTATGCCGACCGCCCGGATGATTGCCGCGTCTTTAACTGCCTGTGGCTGCTTACAGAGGCCCTCGACCAAGCGTGGAAACCCTCCGTCGCAGGCTTCGTCCTGCACAGCGAGCAAGGCGGTGCGCGCCTGATCGTCGAGTCCGACCCCGCTCGCCCGCACGACTGGCGGCGCGAGCCCTATCAATCGGCTCTGCGTCGCTGGGCCGAGGCTCCGGGCCAGGACGTGCTGGTGTTCGCCGGGCTGCGCGGTGTCCGGCTGGGCCCGACGGATGCCCCGGTCAGGCGGTCTGCGGCCTAGCGCACATCCACCGTCTGGCCGATCCGCTCGGCCAGCGCCTGATCGGCTCCCTCCAGCGACATGATCCAGACGTGGATTTCCTTCGGCGCGGTCTCGCGCTGGAACAGATGCTCCATAGCGTGACGCGTGCCGCCCTGATTGGCCACGACCGTGGCGCGGCCTCCGACCTCGGCCATCTCGCCGGAATAGATGGGGAACTGCGACGATGGCCCGGCATAGATCATGGCGAAGGATTTATCGCCCCGCTTGACCGTGTAGATCTTGAAGTTCGGGCCGGGCCGTCCCGTCTCGATCCGGAAACCGGGCGGCAGTTCGATGGAGAACGGCAGGGCGGCGATGGCCGCCGCATCCAGCACCGTCGCGGCCGGAGCCGGAGCCGGAGCCGGAGCAGGCGCGCTCGTCTCTGCCGTCGCCGATGCGGCTGGAGGTACGGCTGCCGATGAAGGCGTCGCAGCGGGCGGCCGGGCAGCGGTCGATGCCGCGGCGGGAGCAGGTGTCACGATCGGCGGCGGAGGCGGTGCCCCCTCGGCCCTCGGGGCGGCCGTCACGGTCGGTGTCGATGCGGCAGGCGAGCGACTGGGTACGGAGCCGAGCGCGCCGGGACGGACCGTGGTCGAGGGCTGGGCTTGAGCCGGGGCACCGTTCAGGCTTCCCGTGATATCTGGCGATCCCGCTGGCCGTGCCGTGGCGGGTGCTGGTGTCTGCGTCGCGGTCTGAGCATGGACCAGGGCCGGAGAGGCGGCGAGGATGAGGGCCGCGAAAGCGATACTTTTCATCCTGCCAATGTCGCCCTTCAGCCCGCGAACGGCAAGGCCCTCAGCGCATAGGCGACGATGGCTGTCACCCCGGCGGCCACGACCGACAGGGCGACGAACCAGGCCAGCCGCTTCCACAGGGGACCGGGCGGCTCGTCAGGTGTGGGCGGGGGGACGGGATCAATGATGATAGCCGGCATCCTCGTCGATCTTGCCGCGGAAGACCCAATAGACCCAGGCAGTATAGGCCAGGATGGCAGGGAGGATCGCCACCACCCCCACCAGCATCAGACCCAGAGCATTGTCCGGGGCCGCAGCCAGGCGGAAATCGACGGCGTAGGGCACAATGTAGGGGGTGAAGCTGGCGGCCAGCCCCAGATAGCCCGACAAAAACACCAGAATCGCACCGACGAAGGGCAGCACGTGCGACGACCGCTGCACCGAGCCAGCCAGCAGGATCAGTCCCGCCAGACCCAGCAGGGGCACAGGCAGGAGTGGCCCCAGCACGCCCCAGTCGACCCCAAACCCCTGCGTCAGGTCGAAGCCCCAGCGCAAGGCGATGCGTGGATGCACGAACAGTGTGGCGACACTGACCGCAGCCAGCAGCCCGGCCGTGCACGCCGCGCTTATCAACGACCAGCGCTTGGCGTCACCATGCAGATTGTCCTTGGTCTTCAGCATCAACCAGGTCGCGCCCAGCAGGGCATAGCCCGCCACGATCCCGGCCGAGACCAGCAGCGTATAGGGCGTGAACCAGTCGAACGGCCCACCCGCAAACTGTTGGTCGGCCACCGTCACGCCCTGGATGAAGCCACCCAGGATCAGCCCTTGTGCCGCAGCGGTCAGTATCGACCCGCCCGCGAACATCTGGGTCCAGAATTTGCGACCGCGCTTGCGGGCCCTAAAGCGGAACTCGAACGCCACGCCGCGCAGGATCAAGCCTGCCAGCATGAGCAGCACAGGCAGATACAGCGCCGGCATCAGGACGGAATAGGCCAACGGGAACGCCGCCAGCAGCCCCCCGCCCCCCAGCACCAGCCAGGTCTCGTTCCCATCCCAGACGGGCGCGATGGTGTTCATCATCACGTCGCGCTCACCCGGCGACTTGGCGAACGGAAACAGGATACCGACCCCGAGGTCAAACCCGTCCAGCATGACGTACAGCAGCACGGCGGTGGCGATCACCCCGGCCCAGATCAGTGGCAGGTCCATTAGCTTTCGTCTCCGGGAATGCCACCCTCGGCATCGGCGGGGGCCTTGGCCAGGGCCGAGCCGGGCGCGCGGTCCTGGCGCGGATCGGGTTCGGCCAGCGCCGCCTTGGGTCCCTCGGCCATCAGCCGCAGGATGAACAGAGCCCCCGCAGTGAACACCAGCGCATAGACCAGAACATAGACCGTCAGACTGGTCGCCACCTCGGCCGCCGTGACGGGCGACACGGCGTCACGCGTCTTCAGCACGCCATAGACGACCCAGGGCTGGCGTCCGACCTCCGTGACCATCCAGCCGGCCAGCACCGCAATGAAGCCGCTCGGCCCCATGGCCACGCAGAACTTCAGGAACCACCGGCTCTCGAACAGCCGCTTCCGCCAGATCAGCACGGCCCCGACGCCACCCAGGGCAATCATCAGAAGACCCAGCCCCACCATGATGCGGAAGCCGAAGAAGGGAATGAAGGGCGGCGGCTGATCCTCACGCGGCCAGGCATCCAGACCCTGGATGACCTCATCCTTCGGCAGGTTCTGGATCATGTTGCCGATACCCGGGATCGACACTTCGAAATGGTTCTTCTGCGCCTCGCGGTCGGGGATACCGAACAGATGCAGGGGCTGGTTGGCCCGGGTTTCCCAATAGCCCTCGATGGCGGCGGTCTTGGACGGCTGGTATTTGTGGGCCACCTCGCCTGACCAGTGGCCGACGACCAGTTGCAGCGGCGCAGCCACGGCGACCAGGCCGATGGCCATGACTAGGGCGATCCGGCTCTCGGTCCAGGCCTTGCTGCCCCGCTTCTCTTTCAGCACCCGCCATGCCGACGCTCCGCCCACGACCAGTGCCGTGGTCATGAAGGCCGCCAACAGCATGTGCACCAGCCGGGACGGGAAGCTGGGGTTGAACACAACCTGCCAGAAGTCCGTGGCCTGGAACCGGCCGTCGGCCATGATCTCGAAGCCCTGCGGCGTCTGCATCCAGCTGTTGGCCGACAGGATCCAGAAGGCCGAAATGGTCGTCCCGATCGCTACCAGCACGGTGGCTGTGAAGTGAAGTTTTGGCCCGACCTTCTTCCAGCCGAACAGCATGACCCCCAGGAACGACGCCTCCAGGAAGAAGGCTGTCAGCACCTCGAATGCGAGCAGCGGCCCGATCACCCCGCCCGTCAGGCGGATGAACTCCGACCAGTTGGTGCCGAACTGGTAGCTCAGCACCACACCCGACACGACGCCCATGCCGAAGCTGAGGGCGAAGATCTTCACCCAGAACAGATACAGGGTCTTGAAGGCATCCCGCTTGGTCCAGAGCCACAGCCCCTCCAGCACCGCCAGAAAGGCGGCCAGCCCGATCGTGAAGGCCGGAAACAGGATGTGAAATGCGATGGTGAAGGCAAACTGCATCCGCGACAGCAGAAGCGCGTCGAATTCCACGGTGATCGCCTTTTCAAATAACCCTACGACAATTGCGGCTTTATACCCGTCGAACCGCAGAGTCCATGAGCTTACGGTCGCGCGGCGGAAGGTCGCAAAGCTTGGCTGTTGATAATCAGGCGGCGGGCAGTTCGATCCAGAAGGTCGCACCTTCGCCCGGCGTAGAGATCACGCCAATACTGCCACCCTGCAACTCCACGAGGCGCTTGGCCAAAGCCAGGCCGATGCCATGGCCCTCGATGGTGGATCGCTCCAGTCCCAATCGGTTGAAGGGCTCGAACAGTTGTGCCTGTTTCTCGAGCGACAGGCCGGGCCCCTGATCGCTCACCTCAACCCGCACGGCATCATGGACCCGGCAGGCGCGGAAAGTGACGAGGCCGCCGCTGGACCCATATTTCACGGCATTGCTGGCAAGGTTGGTGATGATCTGGTTCAGACGCTGAGAGTCGGCCAGCGCAACCAGCCCGTCGCCCTCGGTGACCACCTCCAGCCTGAGCTCTGTCGCTTCGGGCCGCAGGGCTGTCGCGCGACGTACATCTTCAAGAACACCCGGCACATCTGTGGGCCGTAACTCGACACGGACATCCCCGGATTCGGCACGCGCGACATCCAGCAGGTCGTGCGCCAGGGTTTCTACCTGACGTGCCGTCTTCACGACCATGGCAGCCATTTCGGTCTGGGTGTCGTTGATCGGCCCCAGTTGCCCGCCCTGCCAGAGCTCACCGATGCCGATGATGCCACCGACAGGACTCTTGATCTCATGCGCCACATTAGCCAGCAGGCGCGACTTGGCCGCAGAGGCCTTCTCGGCCCGAACCTGACCCAGTTTGGCGCGATCCGACAATCGGTCCCGCTCTTCCAGCAGAGCCGCCACAAGCATGATCGGTAAATAGCCCAACAACACCAGCAACTGCGCCATCAAGGCCTGGTCAGCCCGGCTGAAATCGCCTGCGAAAGGCCCGTGGCCCTTCATGCTGCCCCCGACCGCCAGAATGGTGATGATCAGAAGGGCAGCCGTCACGCCAAGCATACGCAGGCGCACCGCAATCAGCAGCAGGATCGGCAGGATCAGGAACGACAGCTGCACATCCAGATGGACGAAGACAATCCAGCTACCCACCGTCAAGAGTGCCATCAGCACAGCCGCTTCGAGCGCAGCAGCCGGAGCCCGCAGACGCAGAATTTCGCGCTTCGTAAGCGACAGTCCGAAGCTGCCTATAATGGCAATGCTCAAGGCGTGCCCAAACCACCAGGTCTGGGCGCTTTGAATCGGATTTGTGCCATCCAGAAAATACAATGCAGTACTGGACAGCAAGGCAGCCGGAATGGGCGCAACCAAGGCTGCCCCCAGCAGGAACCGGGTCGCGCCTTCCACAGTGGCCAGGTTCAGGGTCGGTGCGAAACGCCGCGCGATCCACACCGCCATTCCGACGTCCAGCATATTGGCTGCCGTGAACATGGCCGTGTGAGCAGTGTCGTTGCCAATAAGGAAATTTCCCGCCGCCATGCCCATGGCGATCAGGCCCGCGAAACTAAGGTCGTACATCCGGCCTGTGGACGTTCGCAGCCACACAACCACGGCCAGTCCCGCCGCTCCCCAAAGCGGAGCAACCAGACCGACGGAACGCGCAAAACTGATCGAGATGACCACCATCACCGTCACGGCGATGGCGGTGAATACCGGAGCCATGGTCTGGCGACGCCGTCTCAGACTGGCCGCCTCACGCGCCAGCTTTGCCGCTGCGACCTGATCTGCCGCAGCGACGGGTGCGCTGTCGGATGGGGCGAGCGCGCGGCTCATGGGCATGGGACGGTTCCGATGGACGCAATAAGGACCAGCCTTAGCGGTCGTCCCCTAACATCCCCTGAAGGATCAGTTCGCCGATGCAAGCACCTGATTGAACTCGCGCACTGCCAGTGCCGGACCGTCAGGATGATCCCAGACCGCACTGCTGACAGCGACGAAATCTGCACCCGCCTTGGCCAGGTCTGCTGCGTTCTGGGGTGTAACTCCCCCAATCGCGACGCATGGCACTTCGACCGTTTCCTGCCAGATAGTCAGGATTTCCGGGTCAGGACGGTGGGTCGTCGCCTTGGTCGTCGAGGGATGGAAGGCTCCGAACGCCACATAGTCTGCGCCAGCTTCGGCTGCATCCATCGCCAGTTCGCGGCTGTCGTGGCATGTGACGCCGATCATGGCTTCCGTGCCCATGATCCGCCTGGCCTCGGCCAACGGCATATCCGACTGCCCCAGATGCACGCCGTCACAGCCCGACCGCTTCGCCAGATCCGGCCTGTCGTTCAGAATGACCGCGACGCCACGCCGCTGGGCCACCGGCAGTATCGCCTCAACCGCAGCCAAAACTCCGGGGTCGTCCGCCGCCTTCAACCTGACCTGCAGGGCGGCAACATCGCCAGCGTCCAGGGCGTTCGCCAGGGTCAAAACAAACGCTCCCAGGTCCGGGATCGCTGAAGGCGTTATCAGATACAGCCGACAGGGCGGGCGGGCGGGGATCAAAGGTTGTTTGGCCATACAGGGCAGTTGCGATGCGACGATGTCCGCGTCAACCCGCCCCGCTGCGAACGCCTTGCATTCGCCTTAACGTGCCTGCTATAGCGAACCATTCGCATCACCAGCCGGGTTTCGCCTGTCGTGTACGTCTGCAACTGCAATGGTCTTCGCAAACGTGATGTGGCCCTGGCCATCGAGGCTGGTGCCTGCCGTCCACGCGACATCTTCACGCGCAACCAATGTCAGGCCCAATGCGCCAAATGCGTCTGCGAAATGCGTCAGATGATTCAGGAAACGCAGCAGGCGTTCGCCATGGCCGCCGAATAGCCAACGGCAACGGCTTTGCGCGGAAAAATCATTCGCAATATCAATGTGCTGATAAGTAATCGCAAAAGATCACAGGCCTTTTTCCTGTGATACAACTGTCTGGCTAGGACGGGATGCGTCCGGGGCCGTCGGCTCCACACCCGCCCATCGAAAGAGACAAGGCCATGAAGGGCGATCCCGCGATCATCCGCACGCTCAATGCAGTGCTGACCAACGAACTCACTGCCGTGAACCAGTATTTCCTGCATGCCCGCATGTTCGAAAGCTGGGGCCTGAAACACCTTGGCCAGATCATTTACGACGAGTCGATCGGTGAGATGAAACATGCCGACATGCTCATCAAGCGCATCCTCTTTCTGGATGGCCTGCCCAATCTTCAGGATTTGCACAAACTGAAGATCGGCGAGGAAGCGGTCGAATGTCTGGGGGCCGACCTTCAGCTTGAAATCGACAGCCGCGCGACGACCGGTGCCGCCGTGGCCCAGTGCGAGGCCGCCGGTGACTTTGTCAGCCGCGACCTGCTGATGCGGATTCTGAATGACACCGAAGAGCACATCGACTTCCTGGAAAACCAGCACCACCTGATCCGCCAGCTGGGCGTGCAGAACTATCTGCAATCCGCGATGACCGAGATCAGCCCGGACAAGTCCGCCACCGGCAACTGATCGGCGGAACCGCAACGCCGCCTAGCCCATTGTTCGGTCAGCAACAGAAGGGCTGACCATGACGGACATTGCAGAATTCGTGGACGACGCACGCGACGCGGCGCTGGATTTCGTCAATGGCGACGAGCGCGACGTGGGCCATGTCGTCCTGGGGGTCGTGGTGACGGCCGGATTCGCCCTGGCCGCGACTTTCCTGGCCAACAAGGCGTTGCAACCGCGACTTTCGGCCTCGGACATCCGCCGCGGGGCCCGGCCCGTGACGGAGCGTCCGCGGGGAGCCATGAGCATGATCGTGCCGGCGGTCTTCTCGGCGACCAGCCTGTCGGCCGTCCGCGTCTGGAACGGGCCGAAGAGCCAGCGTCGCACCGGCACCCTGGCCCTGTGGGCCGCAACCCAGGTGGTCAATGCGATCTGGCTGGCGGCACGCCCGGCGGGTCGAGGCTTCCAGATCGCTGCGGCCATGGCCTCGGCGGGCATGGCTGCGGCCTTTGCGCACGAGGCCCGCAAGCTGGATGAGGGGGCGGGCAAGATGGCCTCTCCGATCGGCGGCGCGACCCGCCTGATGAACAAGGTCGAGGACAAGCTTTCGGACGACCATCGCACCGTCCACTGACGGACAGCGCCTTGCCGTAAGCCCCGGCTTCCTTTACGGACTGCGCCCGCTCGTGCGCGCCACAAGGGCTGCGCCAAAACCTTTTCGAGACACCGATGAAGATCAACGGCAACACCATCAAGCCCGGCATGGTTCTGCAGGTCAACGGCGGCCTGTGGGTCGTGACCAAGGCCAGCCACGTCAAGCCCGGCAAGGGCGGTGCCTTCGCCAACGTCGAGGCCAAGAACCTGGAGACCGGCAACAAGCTGAATGAACGCTTCCGGTCTGAAGACAAGGTCGAGCGCGTGACGCTGGAGCAGAAGGATTTCTCCTACCTGTTCGACAACGGCGACAGCCTGGTCTTCATGGACGACACCACCTACGAGCAGGTCGAACTGCAGAAGGACTGGGTCGGCGAAGATCGCATCGCCTATCTGCAAGAGGGCATGAAGGTCATCATCGAGACGCATGAAGACCGCCCCATCGGCTTGTCCCTGCCCGACCAGGTTACCCTGGAAGTGGTCGAGACCGAGCCGACGGTGAAGGGCCAGACGGCGTCGTCGTCGTACAAGCCGGCGATAGCCAACAACGGCGTCCGCATCATGATTCCGCCCTATATGGGCGTGGGCGAAAAGATCGTCGTCGATACCTCGACCGGCGAATACGTCCGCCGCGCGGACTGATTACACTCAACACTCGGCCCCATCCGGAGCCGTTGAACTTCTCCGCATCTCCGGGCTGGCGCCTTTTCAGGACATGCGGACCAGGAGATTTGCGACCATGGCCCTCGCCTCAGCCCTCGTTTCCGTGATGATCGACGCCGTTCGCAAGACGGCGCGCCCGATGCTGCGCGACTTCGGCGAGGTCGCCCAGTTGCAGGTCTCGCGCAAGGGTCCCGGCGATTTCGTCACGGCTGCCGACATCCGGGCCGAGGACACCCTGTATGAGCTGCTGATGAAGGCCCGCCCCGGCTACGGCTTCCTGGGCGAGGAGCGGGGCATGATGGAGGGGACCGACAAGTCCCATATGTGGATCGTCGACCCGATCGACGGCACCACCAACTTCATGCACGCCATGCCCCACTTCGCCATCACGGTGGGGCTGCAACGCACCGCACCGGACGGCACGTCCGAGATCGTGGCGGGCGTGACCTACAACCCGGTGATGAACGAGCTGTTCTGGGCCGAAAAGGGCAAGGGCTGCTATCTGAACGACCAGCGCATCCGTGTAGCGGGCCGCAAGGATCTGTCCGAAAGCCTGATCGCGACCGGCCTGCCCTTCATCGGCAAGACCGGCCACGCCCAGTCGATCAAGGACATCCACGCCGTGGGCCAGCGCGTTGCGGGCATCCGCCGTCTAGGCTCTGCCGCGCTCGACTTCGCCTGGGTCGCCGCAGGCCGCTATGACGCCTACTATGAGCGCAACCTCCAGCCCTGGGACGTGGCGGCGGGCATCCTGTTCGTCACCGAGGCCGGCGGCATCGTCACCACCATCGACGGCGAAGGCCGCCCGGAGACAGGGGCCCAGATCCTGGCCACCAACTCCGACCTGCATCCGCAGTTGTTGAAGGTGCTGCGAGGCTAGGTTCGAGGGGACGCAAAGAAATCGGGCTCGACAACCATGCTCGGGCTTTGCGTGCCCCCCTATTCGTGAACACTCTGCGGCCGGACTTCAAGTCGCTGCGCGATCGAGAGGATCAGCTTCTGATCTTCGATAGACAACGCAGGCAAGATCCTATTGATCTCGACAGAATATCGCGTGGGCATGGCCGACATGGAGACGGGCTCCTGGCGGTTCGGCTCTCGGAAAAAATATGAAACATCGACATCCAGGAAGCTGGACGCCTCCCAAAGCTTAGAAGCCGATATCCGGTTGGCCCCCTTTTCGTACTTCTGGATCTGCTGGAATGTCAGGTTGAGTGCCTTCCCGAGGTCTGCCTGGCTGTAGCCCAACTCCAACCGTCGCCGCGCCACCCGCTGTCCGACAGACTTGTCGATGGGGTGGGGTTCTTCTGTCGTCGGCTTTGCCATGAGTGTTCTTGCGCTGTCAGGTTTCAGGCGTCGTCGCCTAAGGTCGTTGCCGGAGGGATGAGGCGACACCAATCTCGCGCGGACGGATCACGCCGGTGGTCAGTAGTCTTGAAACCAGATGCCTGGTGCTGACGCTGGCACGGCCATGAAAATCCAGCCAGCGTGCAACAAGTTCAGGATTGGCCAGTGCCATGTCCCGCCCTCCGGGTACTTTCACGACAGCACCGCCCTGCTCCAGGATCGCGACGTGTCGCCTAACCGTCTCTTCCGGTAGTCGTAACAAGCGGGCGAGGGCGGCAACGGAGACGGGTCCGGTGTGCGGCTTGCACGGCGCCAGGCCACCTCCATTCGGAGGCATAAACGGAAACAGGCGCAGTGCGCTGCCCGTAAGATGTGCCACGCCCAACTGGACGAACCGGGTCATCACACTGTTCGTGCTGTTGAGGTCCGTCGCATAGTCAATCCCGCGCAGGATGTGGGCATTGACCAGTCGGATAGCCTCCCCGCCCTTCTCCCATTGCGGAGATGCCAACACGTAGTCTTGCGTGAGACCGCAGGCTTCGATCGCCGCCAGCCCTTCGATAAAATCCGAAATGCCGTGAAGAAACGCTGTCAGCGTCGTCACCAACGGTTCCGCCAGAATGGCCGAAGAGTTAAGGACATAGCCATCCTCGCGTCGCTCCAGAATGCCCTGCTTCTGTAATGCCGCCAGCTTCACGCGAGCGGTCTCATCCGGGATGCCCAGAGACTGTGCCATGCTTGTGGCGTTGACTGCGCGCCGCAGGTCGTCCGGCAGGCCGCCAGGCTCCATCAGGCGGCCTGAGTCACGCGGATAGTGGTCCGAGGGCTGGACGTTGGCACCCAGAACACCCCCTAACAGAAGCGCGGAAACCAGATCGTCGTTCACCGCTGCACGCGCCGCGTCGGTGAAGCTGAGCGTCAGACGAACATTCAGCCATGTAATCTGGGCGGCTTGAATCCTTGCCAGCATCAGTAGTCAACCAAACCCTGCATCTCGCAAGAATGCTTCAGCGCAATTGCGCTGGCGGTCCATTGTTACACCCCCAGATTTGGGGGAATCAGGCACCAGCACAGATGCAGTCACATCTGTCATCGAGGTCTGCTGTTTCCGACGCGGAGCCGAGCGCAGCTAGAGATCGAGGGGCAGCACGAACATCTCAGAATACTGGCCTGGTCCAGACGGCGTGGCGAACACCATGTAATCGCTCCCCAGATCGTGCTTGGCTCGGCGGACGAGAGCACTGAAAGCTTCGATCTCGCCATCCCGGGCCGTGAAGGCGAAGCCTTGTCCGTCGGCAACGATGTTGCAGCAGGTAGCGTCACGGATCAGTGTGGCTAGCACAGGCATCCTGCCCTCCTGGCTGACCGCACTAACGTCGTCCGCGCGTTGGGTGAATAAATTTGCCCCCAGATTTGGGGGATTGGCCGCCTGACATTCTCCGGCAGCGATTCCACTTTCACCCAGAGCCATGACACGCTCGCTTCATGTGCAACCTCTATCGGATACGGTCAGGCCGCGGGCCATTCTGGACCAGCGAGCCGGTGAAAGCCGTCCGCCCCAAGGCCATGCCGGACGGGGCGCTTGTGGCGATGGACGCCATCGAAGTCGGTCGGGAATGAAGAGGCCAAGCATCGCGCTGATACGCGCGGTAGGAAACGGCCTAGATCAACGTCTGCTGGCCCGGCTTTGACGGCGCGACAAGCGGTTGGTCACCACGCCGAGACCTCTCCGTTTCGGCACTGAAGCGCACATCGATGTCGCGATCGCGTGCAAGGGTCGCGAGCGCCTCATCAGCGACGGCAGACCACGGTTTGCCACGATCGGCACCGGTGGGAACGCGTGGCAGCAAACCGGGCTGACTGCTCCATTCGATCAGTTGCGAGAGTGGAACGGCATTGAGCATGTCACGCAGATGGTGCGCGGTCACATAGGCATCGGGCAGGGCGCGGTGCGCGGGCAGGCCCCGCTCGTGGATCAGGCCCTCGGGCCTGCGCTGATAGCGCAGCATCTGGTTGGAAAACCTCGGTAGTTCCGGCCAGACCCGCAGGGCGCATTTCCAGGTACAGATCCAGGTCGCGCCCCCACTGAGGCGGGGCGTGCAGTAGCGCTGTTCGAAGGCGGCGCGGTGCGCTGCCAACGCCATGACGGGTGTATCGGGTCGCAGCACGGACGGGGCGACATCCTTCCAGAACGGCGCATCCGCCACCCACTCATCGAGAATATGATGGACCGCCATGGTGTCCGGCGAGATCGGTCGTCCCGGATTGACGAAACGGGCCCCTCTGGAGGTCCCGCTGACCGACCACAGACCGCCGGCGTCCTGCACGACGTCCTGCCAACCGATCTCGCATACATCGCCGACGCCATTGCCGGCGGTCTCAAGATCGATGACGCGCACGCACGCGGGCGAAGCGAGATCGTCCGTCACGTGCTGGACCGGCCACCCTTCTTGCCGAGGATCGCCTGCGCCCTGGAGGATTTGCGCGGATTGCTCTCGCCCTCCCTGGCCGCCGCCGCATTGGCGCGCCTGGCCGTGTGGCTACCCTCGCCCTTGGTCTCTGACATGGTCGTTCTCCGCGTGGATCGATGCTGTCATAGCGAAACCACGGGGCGAGTCGTTCCGCGTGAGATCGGCTCGCCACGCTTCAGCAAGGTCGATGGCAGTGTCCGCTTGCAAACCATGAGCTGATGTCTCTCTCGACCCATTGCAGACATCCCGGTGACGAGCGATGTTGAGTCATGAGGCCTTGGATTCTTTGCGCGGCGTTGCTTACCGGTTGCGCAGGGCAACCCGCTGCCAATGCTCTGGAACTTCGACAGACGGCGACGCGCATCGAGCAAAGATGTGGCGTCCCGGTCGGATCTCTTCTTCATCTGACTCGCGGCGGCGATCTTCTGGTGCAGCCATCCGCATCGGCTATCCCAAGTTACCCTGTGTACGTTTGCGTGATGACCGGCTTCGAAGATGAAAAGCTCGCTGAACGAGGAATCCGCATCATCTTGGTGGGAGAGGATGCCCCCGACTAGCACTGTCCGAATTCGATCCATTGCAGACGTTGATCCCTCCATGGGAAGCTGTGGCCATGGAGATCGTGCTGGATGGACGAGGTTGGCAGACAGAAGCCGAAGTTTTCGAAGCTGTTCTAGCTAGCGTGGATGCCCCATCTTGGCATGGACGGAACTACAACGCTCTTCGAGACTCGTTCGTCACCGGCTCGATCAATGGGATCGAACCTCCCTACGATTTCACAATCAGAATGTTGCCAGACGCTCCGCCAGAGGTCGTAGAGGAAGTGCGCTACTTCATCGCGCGCATCTGCGAGTGGAGTGCCGAGGAGGCTCAGCTCTCGGTGCGCTTGGGCTAGGTCCGCTAACCAGCCATTGCCGAACCCCAGAACGCCCGCCGCTAGGCTGGGTGCCGAGTGTCCGTTGTCAGACCGAGTCACGAAGACGGCTTTCGACCCATAGCAGACGTTGACTCGCTGGAACGGTCGGGGCCAGTTGCTTCGCGATGAGAACGCGCACGAAGGTTGCGGCAGGTGTCGCTTTTGCCGTTGCGGCCTTAGCCGTGGGGCGATTTGTGGCTCACGACTGGCTGACGGTCGATTCCTGCTACGAGAGCGGTGGCGTCTATCTCGATGAGATCGACAAGTGCTCTCACTCCCAGGTCGAGGTCGATCTGTATCGGCCCAAGTGATCTGCCTACGTCCGATATCCGCCGTCCAGCCAATGACGAGACACGACCCAAAGCGGACCTTGGTGGTCGACAGGTTGGAGTCAGTGATGACTCGCGGGTCACTGAGCTCTGAATCGGATGGTGAAAGTCCCTCGCGCCTCCACCGGTTCACCACCAACCGTACTTGGGCGGAAACGAAAACTTCCCTCCGCTGCGAGCGCCTCTTGGCCAAATCCGTACCCCTCGACGGACTCGGAGATGACGCGGCAATCCCGCGCCCGGCCCCTTGTCGTAACGATGCAGTCTATCCGTGCCGAGCCGTCCGTCATTGCTCCTCGCGCTTTTGCCGGGAAGGATACTCGCGGAGTTGCAGCCCATTGAGGGGCGGTCTGCTGAGCGCCGAAAGCACGTGGTACTGCAGGGTTAGCCAAAGCCGCTCGTCGACGCGGTGCGGCTCCGGAGCTCACTGCATCTTGGGCTATGCGCTCCCATGGCCGATTTGTCTCAAGACCGGGCATTGTGACCAGACTGTCAATGTCTGAACGGTGACCCTCAATAAGGAGGCGCCCATCGGTGAGCTCCGCAGCGCATTCGCTGTTCGTCATCTGGCGAGACGAGCCCGCTGCAGCTCGACCATAGGCCTGCAAAAAAGCCAAGTCCGCCAAATTGGGGCGGCTGGTGCCGGGCTCGGGGTTTTCCACATTTTGGTAACCGCCGTCGAAGAGCTGGCGGGTCTCTGCCGGTAGTCCGTCAGCGCACCGACCTGCCGTGGCTCCAAGTGTCATTACCAAAGACACGGCGTGCTCCTGCTCTGGCGTCATTTCGATCGGTTCAAAGACAGTGTATTCCACCACCGTTCGAGCCTGCGGGTCCTGCAGCACGACCAAACTCAGAAGCAATGATGCAAGGAACATCAGACTTTCTCCCAGACGACCATTAGGCCGGACGCTTTCCTTCTTAGCGCCGTAATCCAAACCTCCAAAGCGGGTTAGTCACGCTGGCTGCCGGAGCCGAGGCTTTGCCCTATAAAGCTGCGGCCCTTGAAAAGTGATGTCCGCTTTTCATTTCCAAGCCTGCGTCCGCTTCCGACCCATTGCGGACCTCGGGGAGCTTGCGCGTTTGTCAATCTGGTGAAACTGTGCAGTCAGGGGCCTAGCCATGTTTCGCCGGGATACGTTTGCTCTGATCAGTACCGCTTTGATCGGCATAATTTGCACCATCTATCTGGTCATCGGCTCGACGCCCTTCTTCCCGAAATCAGTCTACACGCAGTTTGGCGAGTGCCCCGCCAACGCGCCCATCCCGGCTGAGAAACGGCTGGTGATGGATGAGTTCGACGCGGAGTGGTACTCAAGTGAGCTTCAAGCTTTCCACGAAGAACCATTGTTCCCGGATAAGGGGCAGAGTTCACAGACGGTCAGGTTCACTCTCCTACGCAGTTTCCATGCGCCAGCAATGGTCCGCACGGTCGAGACGAATGATGGCCATATCCGACTGATTGGCAAATGGATGGCGGGTCAGGATGGATGCGAAACCACTAGGTTAAGCTGCTCCGTCGATCGGCGACTGACGCAGGCAGAGAGGGAACGATTGAAGGCCGCGCAGCGACAGCTTCAGAAATCGTCGTACAGTTGTTCTGGCTGGCTGGACGGCTCGAGGTGGCTGCTCGAAGTTAGTGGGCGTGGCGACTACAAAATTTGGAGCGAGTGGTCGCCGAGAAGTGGCGATTTGAGAGCTTTGGCATTAGTTATGCTCGACCTTACAGGTTGGAAGCTTGCCGAAATGTACTGAGTAACGTCCGCTTTCCACCCATAGCGGACTTTCAGCACGTCCGCTCGCGACGACGCCTCCCGCCGCCCTCCCCTCACCCGATCAGCGTCCTCGCCGCCGCCCTGGCCTCGTCCGTGATCACCGCCCCCGACAGCATGCGCGCGATCTCTTCCTGACGTGCCTCTTCATCAAGCGCATCGACCGTGGTCGTGGTCAGGCCGGCGGTGTCGGACTTGCGGACCTTCCAGTGGGCGTGGCCGCGGGCTGCGACCTGGGGGCTGTGGGTGACGACCAGGACCTGGGCGCCGGTGGACAGGCGTTGCAGGCGTTCGCCGACGGCCTGGGCCACGGCACCGCCGACGCCCTGATCGACCTCGTCGAAGATCATGACCGGCTGGCGCTGGTCCTCGCGTCCGGCCAGCGCCGCCTTCATGGCCAGGGCGAAGCGGGCCAGTTCGCCGCCCGAGGCGATGGCGTCCAGGGGGCCGAAGTCGGTACCGGCATTGGTGGCGATCTCGAACCGGGTCGTCTCCACGCCCAGGGGGCCGCGCCGCCCGTCGGCCACCGGCTCGAACGCCACGCGGAAGCGGGCGCGGTCCAGTTTCAGCGGGCCCAGCTCCTGCATTAGCGCCGTCGTCAGCCGCAGCGCCGCTGCCTCTCGCGCCGAGGTCAGGAAGGTCGCGGCCAGATCGTAGTGTTCGCGCGCGGCGCTGGCCTGGCGCTCCGCCGCCACGATGGCGTCGGCGCCGTCCTCGATCAGGCGCAGCTGCTCGCGGAACCGCACGCGCAACACGGGCAGGTTCTCGACCGAGGTGTTCAGCTTGCGGGCCGCGGCGCGCAGGGCGAACAGCCGTTCCTCGGCCTTGTCCAGCCGGCCCGGCTCGAAGTCGAAGGCGTTGGCGGCGGCGTCGACGGTGGCGATGGCCTCTGTCGCCTCGACCAGGGTGCGGTCGATGGCCTCGGCCGCTGCGCCCAGTTGCACGATGACGGGGTGGTCGGCGGCCGCGCCCGCCTGCCCCGCACGCTGGCGCGCATGCTCGACGGCGCGCAGAGCCGAGGCCAGTTTCTGCGACAGCTTGTCCCCGCCCAGAAGGGTCCGGGCGTCGGCCAGATCGGCCAGGGCCTTTTCCGCCGCGCCCAGAATGGCGCGCTCGCCGGCCAGCTCGGTCTCTTCCTCGGCGCGGGGATCCAGCGCATCCAGATCGGCCAGGGCGTCGGTCAGTTCCTCGGCACGCGAGGCGGCATCGGCGGCGGCGGCCTTCAGCTCCGCGACCGCGCGATCGGCGGCCTTCAGGGTCTCGGAGGCGGTGGCCACGGCGCTGAGCTGCGGCTGGACCCCGCCATAGATGTCCAGCAGGGCGCGGTGGGTCTTCCAGTCCAGCAGGCCGACGGTCTCGTGCTGGCCATGCACCTCGACCAGCGCCTGGCCGATTTCGCGCAAGGCCGTGACCCCCGCAGGCTGATCGTTGACGAAGGCGCGGCTGCGGCCATCGGCGGTGACGACGCGGCGCAGGATCAACTCCTCGCCCGCCGCCACCTCGAACCCCCGCTCGGCCAGCAGCTCGATCAGGGCGGGGTCGTCGGGAGCGGTGAAGACCGCCGTGGCCGTGGCCTGTTTCGCGCCATGACGGACCAGACCGGCATCGCCTCGCGCGCCGAGCGCCAGGCCGAGGGCATCCAGAATGATCGACTTGCCCGCCCCCGTCTCGCCGGTCAGCACGGTCAGCCCGTCCCGAACCTCCAGGTCCAGCACGTCCACCAGCACGATATCGCGGATGGAAAGGGCGGTCAGCATGAGGGCGCGCGATTCGGCATGGGCGTCAGTCTAGACCGGAACGGGGCAAGAACAGTCAGTCTGTGAATCCTGCCGCCTGACGCAGGGCCTTTGTTCAGCGACCGTCGGCTCAGCCCGGAATGATCCGGCGCAGCCAGCTTTCGCGCTGACCGGTCGGGGCGGTTTCCGGGCGGGCTCCCTCTTCGGTCAGCAGGGCATAGGCCTCGGCATACCAAGGGCTGCCCGGATAGTTGAAGCCCAGGACCGCGCCGTTGCGCATCGCCTCTTCCTTCAGGCCCAGGATCAGATTGACCTCGACCAGACGGTAAAGGGCCTCGGGCGTATGAGACGTGCGCTGGAACGCCTCGTTGGCGATGACGGCCTTGTAGCGGTTCAGCGCCGCCAGCGGCTGTCCCGCGCGCTGATAATAGCGGCCAATGTTCATTTCCTTGCCGGCCAGCTGGTCGTTGACCATGTCGATCTTGACCGTGGCGTCGATGGCATAGCTGGTGCCCGGGTAGCGGCGGGCCACGTCGTTCAGACCCTGAAGGGCCCCTTCGGCATAGCCCTGGTCACGCCCCACATCGGTGATGCGCTCGAAATTGCACAGCGCCTTCATGTAATAGGCATAGGCTGCGCCGGAGTTGCCGGGGAACAGCTGGATGAACCGGTCAGCCGCCGCCTGGGCTTCGGGATAGTTGTTGTTTTGATAGTAGGCGTAGATCTGCATCAGGATCGCCCGGCGCGACCACTCCGAATACGGGTGCTGACGCTCCACTTCCTGGAAATAGTCGACGGCGTCGGCCCAGCGCTTGCTCTCCAGCCGTTGGTAACCCGTGTTGTACAGCGCCTCGACAGGACGCTCCTCGTAGGCCAGGCGCGGCCGATCCCGACCGGAACAGCCGGCGACGACGACGGTCGAACCGAGCACGAGTGCCAAAACCAGGCCGGTACGAAACTTGGGAGCAGGCAAGGACGACCTCAATCACTTTGGTCCGGGGACCGTGCAGCCCCAGTGGGCCTTCAACTGGACGGCGCAGGCCAAAACCCGCGACATCCGAAAACAGGACGCGATCTCTACACCAGGCCACAACCTATCGCCAATGCGTCATGCACATGGCGTTTGGCCTTGTCGCCGGGCTGTCCCCTGATAAGAAGCGCGCCAGCGCGACCACACCAAACACAGCCCGCCGATGACGGCGAAAGGATGACCGGACATGAAGCTGCTGGCAGGCAATTCGAACCGGACCCTGGCCCAGGCCATTGCCACCCACCTGGACATGCCCCTGACGCGGGCCCAGGTGAAGCGATTCGCCGACAATGAAGTCTTCGCCGTCATCGAGGAAAACGTGCGCGGCGAGGATGTCTTCATCATCCAGTCGACCAGCTATCCGGCCAATGACAATCTGATGGAACTGCTGATCATGACCGATGCGCTGGTGCGCGCCTCGGCCAAGCGGATCACGGCCGTCATGCCCTATTTCGGCTATGCGCGTCAGGACCGGAAAACCGGTGGCCGGACGCCCATCTCGGCCAAGCTGGTCGCCAATATGATCACCCGCGCCGGCGCGCACCGCGTGCTGACCATGGATCTGCACGCGGGCCAGATTCAGGGCTTCTTCGACATTCCGACCGACAATCTGGTCGCCACGCCGGTTCTGACCGACGACATCCGCCGTCACTATCCCAATCCCGAAGAACTGATGATCGTGTCGCCCGACGTGGGCGGTGTGGTGCGTGCCCGTGCCCTGGCCAGCCGTCTGAACGCCGACCTGGCCATCGTCGACAAACGCCGGCCCAAGGCGGGCGAAAGCGAAGTGATGAACATCATCGGGGACGTCGCGGGCCGTCGCTGCATCCTGTTCGACGACATCGTCGATTCGGGCGGCACCCTGGTGAATGCCGCCAAGGCCCTGATCGACCAGGGCGCGACGGAGGTCTCGGCCTATATCAGCCACGGGGTTCTATCGGGCCCGGCCGTGCAGCGGATCACGGACGGCCCGCTAAAGACCCTGGTCATCACCGACTCGATCGAACAGCCTGACGAAGTTTTGAACTGCGCCAAAATCCGCGCCGTATCGGCTGCACCACTGATCGGAGAGGCTATCCGCAGGATCGCCAACGAAGAATCGGTCTCGAAACTTTTTGATTAACCATCGGAAAACACTTCGGCCCGCGTTATAGGGACTTCACATAGTATCGGTGCCGTTCGCGCCGCGCGTCCACGTGGGGATGTCTGAATGTTCCGGGTTTCAATGCGCAGTGGTCTGACGATCGCCGCCCTCGCCGCCGCCACCCTTATCGCCAGTTGCTCGACACCGGAGCCAGCGCCCGAGCCTGTCGCACCTCCTCCGCCTCCGCCTCCTCCCGTCACGCTGAACGAAGGTGTGGCCCAGGCTGCCTCGATCTATGTCACCTTCATGCGTGACGTCGGCACCATCCAGCCGGGCTTCCAGGACGCCGAATCCATCCAGGCCGCCATCCGCAAGGGCGCGTCCTATGAACCGGCCCAGCTGTCGCGCGGGATGATCGCCTACGGCTCCATCCTGGCCCTTCAGTCGCCGGAGTTCGTCCAGGGCGTGCGCACCTATGCGGGTGACCCGACGACGCGACAGACCGTGATCAACAGCATCCTGACCGACCCGGCCTATGCCGCCACCCTGCCGGGAGCCGATGCGGCGGCTGGCCTGATCGTCGACACCATCGGGCGCGATTCAGCCGCGATGATGCTGATCGCCAATGCCGTCGAGGAAGACGCCTATACCATCCAGGGCCGTGGTGACCCGCGTCGCCGCTGGGCCACGGTGCACATTCCCAACCGTGAAGTCCGCCTGGAAGGGGCCAAGGCCCTGTCCGCCATTCAGATGCTGCCCTCGGCCGAGGAATCAGCGCGTCTGTTCGCTGCGGCCAACGCAGGCACAGGCCTGTCGGTCAGCCCGACCCGCTCGGGACCTCCGTATACGCCTGCCGTGGTTCGCTCGCTGGCTCTCGCCGCATTGGCCGCATTGGGTGCCGGTGGTGAAGAAGCCCGCGCCAGTACCGAGGCCCTGACGGTCGAGCAGAACAGCGAGTTCTGCCTGAACATGTCCAAGCTGATGCTGTTCCAGTGCCTGGCGGCCTCGCGCCCCAGCTATGAGGACATCTTCTGCGTCGGCCGCCACGTCGCCCGCGACCTGGCCACCTGCACGGCCCAGACGATGAATCCTGTCGGCATCACAGTGCCGGCCAGCACGGTCGCTGATGGTGCAGCAACCCCTGCCCAGACGCCGATCGCAGCCGAAGCAGCAGCGGCTTCGGCCTCCGCGACGGCAGCTCTGAACAGCGGCCGGTAAACCCTGCGGGTCAATCGGCAAGGAGTCCTTGCCGGGACGGTTGCGTCCTCCGACGCTTGCGTGTAATGACCCGCGCTCTTGAATTCAGGGTCTACAGACCCCGGCGCGCGGCCGAGAAACAGCCACGCGCCGCTTTTCGTTGTTGAGGCGAGGCTATGGCCGACATCATTCTGAACGTAGACGTCCGTGAAGGCGTCGGCACCGGTGGCGCCCGCGCCGCGCGTCGTGCGGGCCTGGTCCCCGGCGTGCTGTACGGCGGCGACAAGGCCCCCGTCGCCATCTCGGTGAACGAGCGTGACTTCCGCAAGTCGCTCTACACCGGCAAGCTGCTGGGCCATCTGGTCAAGCTGAAGTACGGCAAGGAGACCCAGTCGGTCATCGCCCGCGAGGTCCAGTTCGACCCGGTTTCGGACCGTCCCCTGCACTTCGACCTGATGCGCGTCGACGAGAAGCAGACGATCACGATCGATGTGCCCGTCCACTTCATCAACGAAGACCAGTGCGGTGCCTTCCGTCAGGGCGGCTCGCTGGAAGTCGTCCGTCACTCGGTCGAGGTCAAGGTCCGCGCCGACCACATCCCCGAAGACCTGATCGTCGACCTGGCCGGTCACAAGCTGGGTGACACCATCCGCTGGTCCGACCTGAAGAATACCGGCGACGTCGAGCCGACCATCACCGACCGCGACTTCGTGATCGCCTCCATCAAGACGTCTTCGGCTGCCAAGGCCGCCGACGAGATCGAGGAAGCCATCGCCGAAGAGCAGGCCGAGGTTGAAGCCGCCGCCATCGAGGCCGGCGACGTGCCCGCGACCGAGCAATCGGACGAAGAAAACGCCGAAGACAAGACCGAAGACTAATCTCTTCGACATGACTGTTGCGGCAACGGCCCATTCCGGCAACGGAGTGGGCCGTTTCCTTATCCGGAGCGCGCCATGATCATCATCGCCGGCCTGGGTAACCCCGGCCCGAAATACGAAAAGAACCGTCACAACATCGGATTCATGGCCGTGGACGAGATCGCACGCCGGTGGCGCTTCGGGCCTGAGCGGGCCAAGTTTCAGTCGGTGGTGCGCGACGGCGAGATCGATGGCACCAAGGTGCTGCTGATGAAGCCCCAGACCTTCATGAACGAGAGCGGCCGGGCGGTCGGCGAGGCGGCCCGCTTCTACAAGATCAAGCCTTCCGAGGTGATCGTCTTCCACGACGAGATCGACCTGGCCCCCGGCCGTTTTCGCATGAAGACCGGCGGCGGGGCGGCCGGTCAAAACGGCATCCGCTCCCTGATCAGCCACCTGGGGGCCGACTTCCGGCGCGGGCGGATGGGGGTGGGCCATCCGGGCGAAAGCCATCTGGTCATGCCGCACGTGCTGGGTGACTTCCACAAAGCCGACCTGCCCTGGCTGGACCCCATGCTGAGTGCCGTCGCGGACGCCCTGCCCTTTGCCGTGGCCGGTGAGGACGAACGCTTTCAGGGCGAGGTCATGCGCCTGGCCCCCGCCCCCAAATTCAGTCCGCGCCAGGCTGCGCAGGGCGGCAGGGCCGACTGAATCCCGCGCGGCCCTTCGCCACGGTTTGCAAATCGATACGGCCCCGCTAAAGCCCGACCGGTGAGCCGTTCCCGCGTCGAAACCTGGTCGATCGCCCGATCGCTGGCCTTCCTGGCTGCGGTCTTTGCGATCACGCTCGGCACCCTGCTGCCGTTCGGAGCCATGGCGGCGGCGACGCCGGGTCAGCCCATCGTCATCTGCTCGGCCGAAGGGCCCATGACCATCCAGGTCGGCGGCGACATGGACGGCCCCGGCGGCAAGACCCATCCGGCCAAATGCGCCGCCTGCGTCATGCCCCTGCCGGCGGTCCTGCCCGGCCCGCCGATGCCCGAGCCCTCGGCCCCGCTGCGCCTCGCCACGACCGTGGTCTATGCGCCGACCTCGGTCAGCCCTCCGCCCCCGGCGCGTGCGCCGCCGCGGCCGCCCTCGACCGCCCCACCCATCGCCTGAACCAGACAAGCTGACGCCATCGCGTCAGACCCCGCGCCGCCGCCCGGCCGCGCGGCATTCTTCTGTATTCAGGACCGATCCATGTCTCTCAAGACCACAGCCGCGCCGCGCGCGCTGCTACTCGCCGCCCTTGTCGCCAGCCCGTCGCTGGCTTTGGCCGAGCCCATTACTCCTCCGACCGAAGATCCCGTCACGACGCTGGACAGCGTCATCGTCACCGGCCGTCGCAATCCGGAAGACCCCGCCGTCGTGGCCGAGGCCCGCGCCGTGCTGTCGCGGACGCCGGGTGCGGTGGCGGTGGTGTCGTCAGAAAGCTATGAAAACCGCTTCGCCCAGGGTTTCTCCGACACCCTGCGCAACGTCCCAGGTGTCTTGGCCCAGAAGCGCTATGGCGAGGAAAGCCGCCTCTCCATCCGCGGCTCGGGCATCGCCCAGGGCTTTCACCAGCGCGGCGTTCTGTTCGCCCAGGACGGCGTGCCCTTTGCGGATGCCGATGGCTTTTCCGATTTTCAGGGCATCGACCCACTGAGCGCCCGCTACATCGAGGTCTACAAGGGCTCCAACACCCTGCGCTTCGGCGGGGCCCAGCTGGGCGGGGCGATCAATCTGGTCACGCCGAACGGCCGTACAGCGACGCAAGACCTGATGCTTCAGGCCGAGGCCGGCTCCTGGGGCTTCCGCCGCCTGCATGCCCAGGTGGCCGGTGAACGCGGCGACTGGGATGCCTTCGTCGGGGTCACCGCCCTGGAGGCCGACGGCTATCGCCAGCACAGCGACCAGAGCCAGGGCCGCGTCACCGCCAGCGTCGGCCGCAGCTTCGGCGAGGACCGCGAAATCCGCCTGATCGCCCAGGCCGCCGACATCCAGCAGTCGATCCCCGCCGCCGTCAGCCTGAACGCCGCCCTGACCAATCCGCGCGCCACGACACCGGTGACCATCGCCAATGACTATGCCCGCGACCTGACGCTGAAACGCCTGACGCTTCAGGGCCGCTGGCGCTTCGATGACAGCACCCTGTTCGAAGGGGCCGTCTGGGGCTGGAGCAAGGACCTGTTCCACCCGATCTTTCAGGTGGTGGACAATCAGACCGACACCGCCGGAGCCTATGCCCGCATCGACTGGACAGGCTCACTTGGCGGCATGAAGGCCGACGCCTTCTACGGCTTCAGCTATCGCGACGGTGACAACGACGCCAAACGCTTCCTGAATATCGCCGGCCAGCGTGGGGCCGTTCAGGCCAGCGGCGTCCAGCAGGCCACGGGGCTGGACGTCTTTGCCGAGGGTCGCCTGTTCGTCACCGACCAGATCGCTCTGGTCGCTGGCGGCTCCTACGGCAAGGCGACGCGCGACTATGCCGACCGCCTCAACCCGATCAACAACGCCAGTGTGGACTACGACTGGTTCTCGCCGCGACTGGGTCTGCTCTGGCAGGACGATACGGGTCTTCAGATCTTTGCCAACATCACCCGGTCGGTCGAGCCGCCGACCTATGGAGCGCTGGTTCAGGCCACCTCGCCCGGCTTCACCACGATCGACATTCAGGACGCCTGGACCGGCGAGGTGGGCGCTCGAGGTCGTCGCGGCGCGTTTGCCTGGGACGTCGTGGCCTATCGCTCGGATATCGAGGGCGAGATCCTGAATTTCATCGTCCTGGTCAATGCCCCGGCGGCGACGTTCAACGCCGACAAGACGATCCATCAGGGGATCGAGGCGGGCCTGGACTGGACCCTGCCCTTCCAGCTGGCCGACGGCAGCCTGATGCTACGTCAGACCTATGCCTTCTCGGACTTCCGGTTCGATGGCGATGTACGGTGGGGCGACAACACCCTGCCGGTGGTGCCGGAGCATCAGTATCGCGCCGAACTGACCTGGCGACATCCGTCGGGCGTCAGCCTGACCCCGTCCGTCGAATGGCGACCCAGGGATGTGTGGGTCGACTATGAGAACACCTTCAAGGCCCCGGGTTATGCCTTGATGGGCCTGAACGCGTCGTTCGACCTCGGTGATCGCGTGACGGTTTATGCGGACCTGCGCAATCTCACGGATGAGCGGTATGTCGGGGAGTTTACGGCGGTTCCAAATGCAAGTCCCACGCCGACCAATCCGCGCGATCCACGAGACGCCCAAGCCGTCTTCTTCCCGGGCGAAGGCCGTTCGGCCTTCATTGGCCTGCGTCTGACCTACTAGGGGCCTGTGGGGCGGACCGGAGACGGACCGCCCCCGCTTTCGAAAGAGATTGCCATGAGCGTGCCTGATAATTCTATGTCCAACACCGCCCTGTCCGGGAACTACCGCGCGGTCTGGCGCTGGCATTTCTATGCCGGGTTTCTGGTCCTGCCGTTTCTGATGCTGATGGCCCTGACCGGGGGGCTGTATCTGTTCAAGGCCGAGATCGACGACGCCGTTTATCGGCCAATGGCGGCGGTCGAGGTGCGGGGCACGCCCGCGTCTCCCGACCGCTGGGTCGCCGCCGCCCGGGTCGGCACAGGCGGCGAGGTGACCAATGTGCTGGTGCCGGACAGACCCGATCGTGCGGTGCAGATGACTGTGCGCCTGCCCGACGACAGCCGCCGCATCGCCTTCGTCGACCCCTACAGCGCGGAGCTGAAAGGCGTGACGGCCTATGTTGGCCTGACCGAGACCATCAAGCGGATTCACAGCCTGGAACAGTTCGGGCCGGTCATGAACCTGGTCGTCGAGATCGTCGCGGGCTGGGCCATTGTCCTGTTAGCCACCGGCCTGTTCCTGTGGTGGCCGCGCAAGCGAGCGGTCGGCGTCACCACGCTGAAGGCCACCGATCCGAAGCGCCGCCCTTTCTGGCGCGACCTGCACGCCCTGACCGGGTTGTATGCCGGGGGGATCATCCTGTTCCTGGCGGTGACCGGCATGCCCTGGTCGTCCGTCTGGGGCGGTCAGGTGCTGAAGGCCATGAACGAGGCGGGTCTGGGTCGGCCCCAGGCTCCGTCCGCCGCCTCATCCTGGGCCCATGCCGAGCATGACGACAAGCCAAAGGGCGCGGGCTGGGCGCTGGAGCATTCAGGCGTCACCACCGATCACCAGATGGCCCCGCCCCGCCTGTCGCTGGTGATCGATCGGGCCGAGGCCATGCAGTTGCCACGACCCTATACCGTCTCCATCCCGGCGTCGGCGGACCGGGCGTTTGCCGTCGCTCGACAGAACGAGCGGGTTCAGGGCAGTCGCACACTCTATATCGACGGCACCACCGGGGCGCTCAGGGGCGACATCCGCTACGAACAGTATGGCTGGGGGGCCAGGGCCTTCGAGTGGGGCATCTTCACCCATCAGGGCACCCAGTATGGCCAGATCAATCGCATCGTCATGCTGCTGGGTTGTATTGCGGTATGGGTGCTGGCGATCAGCGGCCTGATCATGTGGTGGAAGCGGCGGCCGGCCAGACGTGGTTTGTCGTTAGGCGCACCGCCCGCGCCCGGCGGCCTGCGGGCGCGTGCCGCAGTGCTGGGCATCGTCATTCCCCTCAGCCTCCTCTATCCGTTGACCGGGCTCAGCCTGCTGGCTGCGCTGGCCCTCGACCGCCTCGTCGCGCGGTTGGTGCGGCCCCGTCCGGTCGCTTCCTGAAAGGACCTACGACCATGAAACACATCCTGATCCTCGCCGCCGCCTCGGCCACCCTGGCCGCCTGTTCGGCCCAGCCGGAAACCTCGACCCTGGCGGTCGTGGAGGCCGCAGACGCCCTGTGCCGACCCACCCCCAACGGCCGCGACATCAGCGGTTGCTACGTCACCCTGACCGCCAGCCAGGCCGACCGGCTGGTCTCCGTCGCCTCGCCATCGGCGGGGACCGCCGAAATCCACGAGATGAAGACCGAGGGCGGCATCATGCAGATGGCCGAGCTACCCGACGGCCTGGCCTTGCCCGCAGGCGAGGCCGTCAGTCTGAAGCCCGGCGGCAACCACATTATGCTGATGCAGGTGAAGACGCCGCTGGCGGCGGGCGACTCCGTGTCCCTGACGCTGACGTTCGAGAAGGCGGCTCCGCTCGGCGTCCGCGCCACGGTCGGCCAGCCGGGGGCCACCCACACCGGCCACTGACACTGCAATCACGCGCGAGCCTGACAAACGGGATCGAACCGTCTAAAGGCTCGCGCTCATTGCAAACCATCGGAACGTCATGGCCCTGAAAGTCGCGATCGTCGGCCTGCCCAACGTCGGCAAGTCCACCCTGTTCAACGCCCTGACCAAGACGGCGGCGGCGCAGGCCGCCAACTATCCGTTCTGCACGATCGAGCCGAACACCGGCGACGTGGCCGTGCCCGAGCCGCGCCTGGACGTGCTGGCCGAGATCGCCGGGTCCAAGGAGATCATCCCCTCGCGCATCACCTTCGTGGACATCGCCGGTCTGGTGCGCGGCGCGTCGAAGGGCGAAGGTCTGGGCAACCAGTTCCTGGCCAACATCCGCGACTGCGACGCCGTGGCCTTCGTTGCCCGCTGCTTCGTCGACGACGACATCACCCATGTCGAGAACCGCATCGATCCGATCTCGGACCTCGACATCATCGAGACCGAACTGATGCTGGCCGACCTGGAAAGCCTGGAGAAGCGGGTCGTCAACGTCGAGAAGAAGGCCAAGGGCGGCGACAAGGAGGCCCAGACCACCCTGCGCCTGATCAATATGGCCCTGACGCCGCTGCGCGCCGGCAAGCCCGCCCGTGTCGTCGAGGTATCCAAGGAGGACGAGAAGGCCTGGCACATGCTGCAGTTACTGACCTCCCTGCCCGCCCTCTATGTCGCCAACGTCGATGAGGGATCGGCCGACAAGGGTAATGAACTGTCCGACCTGGTCGCCAAGCGCGCCGCCGAGGACAACGCCAATTCGGTCGTCATCTCGGCCAAGATCGATTCCGAACTGGCTGTGCTGGACGCCGAGGAACAGGCCGAGTTCCTGGAAAGCCTGGGCCTGGCCGAGCCGGGCCTGAACCGCCTGATCCGCGAGGCCTATGCCCTGCTGGGCCTGCAGTCCTATTTCACGGTCGGTCCCAAGGAGGCCCGCGCCTGGACCATCCACATCGGTGACACGGCCCCGCAAGCGGCGGGCGTGATCCACACCGACTTCGAAAAGGGCTTCATCCGCGCCGAGACCATCGCCTATGACGACTTCGTGGCCCTGCGCGGCGAGGCCAAGGCCCGCGAGGCCGGCAAGCTGCGCGCCGAGGGCAAGTCCTATGTCGTCAAGGACGGCGACGTGATGAACTTCCTGTTCAACTGACGTTGGTTTGCAAGATCAGGCCGTTTACCTCGATCACAAACTTGCTGATCACAATTGAGCGGTAACGCTTGCATCTGTCGCGCGTATTTGCGACCGGTTAGCGAAGTGTCGAGAACAGGGGGCGCCCGAATGACTCAGAACACCAATCCATGGGCGACCCAGGTCGATCCTCTGGCCCAGGACATCGCGGCCGTGCTGAAACGCATGGGCGGCTCCGCGCATCAGCGCGACGTGGTCCAGTGCGTCGCCGCGATCAAACGCCAGCGCGGCGAAACGGTGGCCCAGGATCTGGCCAACAAGATCGTCGAGGTGTTCGAGCGTTACCGCGACCTGTTCTTCCGGCCCTACGGTGAAGGCTCCATGCGCTGGGCCCTGCAACCCGGCGTCGCCTGAGCTTCTGATCTTTCCGACTACGACAAAGGCCCGCGATCGAAATCGCGGGCCTCGTCAATTCCGGCAGGCGCTATATCCTAGAAGCGGCGGATGTAGCTGACGCCATAGGTGTCGACTTCGCCGCCGTCATCGCGGAAGTCACGACGGGTCCAGTCGCCGCGCACGCCGTTCTGGCCGTCGAAGAAGTAGTTGGCACCGGCACCATAGTTGATGCTCTCGCCGTCATTGGTGGCGGTGACGCCCGGGATCTCGGCCTTGATCTTGGTCGTGCCATAGCCGACACGGCCGAACAGTTCGAAGTTGTCGTTGATGGGCAGGGTGCCGACGCCATAGATGGCGGCGTCATACTCGTGCTTCAGCTTGCCCTCGACACCGGCCACGGTGAAGTCATCGTCACGGACGCCAAACGAGGCTTCGCCCTCGGCTCCGATGTAGCGGTTGAACTTGGCCCCGACGCGGCCAGTGATGGCACCCAGGTCACCGTCGCTTCCGTCCAGTTGAGTGTAGCCGATCGAACCCTGCCATTGCGGGTTCGGAATACTCTGCGCCATAGCGGGGGCCGCGATCACAGTAAGGGCGGCGGTGGCGAGAAGAATGTTACGCATTGTTTCTTGTATCCTCTAGATGTGGTCACCGATCGGCAACCAGCCCCATCCAGCGAAGACACAAATGGGCAGCCGAAAGCGGCGTTCCAGAGGCAAGTGAATACATAACAAGGACTGTGTGTCACGAAACACAGACCGCGTTACTTCAACCATGACAGTTTTGTGGCGGCGCCTCAGCGCCGATCAGCGATCCTTTTCGCGCTCCGTGCCTGCGCGCGCATGCAGGGCCGCCTGGGCGGCGGCCAGCCGGGCGATGGGCACACGATAGGGCGAGCAGCTCACATAGTTCAGGCCCACCTCTTCGCAGAAGGCAATCGACGAGGGATCGCCGCCGTGTTCGCCGCAGATGCCCATCTTGATGTCGGGTCGCACGGCCCCGCCCCGCTCGGCAGCGATGCGGATCAGGTCGCCTACGCCTTCCTGATCCAGGCGGACGAAGGGGTCGGTCTCGAAGATGCCCTTGTCCATATAGGCCTGAAGGAAGCGGCCTGAATCGTCGCGGCTGATCCCGAAGGTGGTCTGGGTCAGGTCATTGGTGCCGAAGCTAAAGAACTCGGCATGCTCGGCCAGGTCGCCAGCGCGCAGGGCCGCGCGCGGCAGCTCGATCATGGTCCCGACCAGATAGGCGATAGACTGACCGGTTTCGGCGAAGACGGCCTGAGCCGTACGGTCCGTCAGCTCGCGCAGATATTTCATCTCCAGGCCCAGGGCGACCAGCGGGTGCATGATTTCCGGCAGGGGGGCCTGGCCGGACGTGGCCTGAACCTCCAGCGCCGCCTCGATGATGGCCCGGACCTGCATCTCGTAGATTTCGGGATAGGCGACGCCCAGGCGGCAGCCGCGATGGCCCAGCATGGGATTGGTCTCGTGCAATTCCTTCGCGCGGCGCTTCAACTTGGCGGCGTCGAGGCCGGAACTGGCGGCCAGGGCGTCGATGTCGGCGTCGGTGTGCGGAATGAACTCGTGCAGCGGCGGGTCCAGCAGGCGCACCGTCACCGGCAGACCGGCCATGATGGTGAACAGCTCCACAAAGTCCGACTTCTGGAACGGCGCGATCTTGGCCAGGGCCGCGCGGCGTCCCTGCTCGTCGTCGGCCAGGATCATCTCGCGCACGGCGGCGATACGGGCCTCGTCGAAGAACATGTGCTCCGTCCTGCATAGACCGATGCCCTCGGCGCCGAAGCCACGCGCGGTGCGGGCGTCCAGCGGCGTCTCGGCATTGGCGCGGACCTTCAGCCTGCGAACGCTGTCGGCCCAGGCCATCAGGGTCTGGAAATCGCCCGTCAGCTCCGGCTCGATCATGGCCACAGCCCCCTCCAGGACCTCGCCCTTGGAGCCGTCGATGGTGATGATCTGACCCGCCTTGAAGGTCCGGCCGTGGGCAGTGAACGTCCCGGCCTTTTCGTCGATCGACAGGGCGTTGATGCCGCAGACGCAGGGGCGCCCCATGCCGCGTGCGACCACGGCCGCGTGGCTGGTCATGCCGCCCCGGGCCGTGACGATGCCGCGGGCCGCATGCATGCCGTGAATGTCTTCGGGCGAGGTTTCCTCGCGCACCAGGATGACCGCGTCGCCCAGTTGCGCCAGGCGCTCGGCCTCATCGGCGTCGAAGACGATCTTGCCGGTCGCGGCACCGGGCGAGGCCGGCAGGCCCGAGGCCACGACGTTGCGGGTGGCATTGGGATCGAGCGTGGGATGCAGCAACTGGTCCAGGGCTGCGGGCTCGACGCGGCTGACCGCCTCTTCCTGAGAGATCACACCCTCGGCGGCCAGATCGACCGCGATCTTCAGTGCCGACTTGGCCGTGCGTTTGCCGTTGCGGGTCTGCAGCATCCACAGGCGGCCCTGTTCGACCGTGAACTCGATGTCCTGCATGTCGCGGTAGTGGGTCTCCAGCCGCCCGACCACGTCCACGAACTGGCCGAAGACCTCGGGCATGGCCTCTTCCATCGAGGGGGCCGTTTCGCCCATCTCCTCGCGGCCCGCCTTGGTCAGGGACTGGGGCGTGCGGATGCCGGCGACGACATCCTCGCCCTGGGCATTGATCAGGAACTCGCCATACAGGCGCGCCTCGCCGGTCGAGGGATTGCGCGTGAAGGCCACGCCCGTGGCCGAGGTCTGGCCCATGTTGCCGAAGACCATCGACTGGATGTTGACGGCCGTGCCCCAGCTTTCGGGGATGTCGTGCATGCGGCGATAGAATTTCGCCCGGTCGTTCATCCAGCTGTCGAAGACAGCACCGATCGCGCCCCAAAGCTGGTCATGCGGGTCCTGCGGGAAGGGGCGGCCCAGATGACGCTCGACCACATCCTTGTAGTCGGCCACGACCTTTTCCCAGTCCTGGGCGCGCAGGTCGGTGTCGATGGTGACGCCCAGGCGATCCTTGTGGTGATCCAGCACCTCCTCGAAATCGTCGTGGCTCAGGCCCAGCACCACATTGGAATACATGGTGATGAAGCGGCGATAGCTGTCCAGGGCGAAGCGGCGGTCGCCGGACAGGGCGGCCAGCCCCTCCACCGTTTCATCGTTCAGGCCCAGGTTCAGGACGGTGTCCATCATGCCGGGCATGGAGGCGCGGGCACCCGAGCGGACCGAGACCAGCAGGGGGTTGGCCGCATCGCCGAACGTCTTGCCGACGATGCCCTCGACCGTCTTCAGGCCGGCGGCGACCTGTTCGGTCAAGTCGGCGGGATAGGCCTGGCCGTTGGAGAAATAGTGGACACAGGCCTCGGTCGTGACGGTAAATCCGGGCGGCACGGGCAGACCCAGGGACGACATCTCGGCCAGATTGGCCCCCTTGCCGCCGAGAAGGTTCTTCATCGACGCATCGCCGTCGGCGGATCCGCCACCGAAGCCGTACACCCATTGAGTCATCAGTCAGTCCCTGAAGCCGTGGTCGCGCGGGCAGACTCAACCATCCGCGTCCGTGCCGCCCCGATTACCGCGCAGCGCCCGCGAAGGCGAGGGCCGCGCTGTAACAAACCGTGAGAAGAGGTTTCGCACGGGTCGCAAAGGTTGGCCCGGACGCGGGATTGGTCCCGCGCCCGGTCTGCATCAGGCCAGCATGCGCACCTTGGGTTCGCGGTCCCACTGGCGGGTGGCGGCGGGTTTCAGCCAGGGCTTGGCATCGGTGGAGACGTCGACCACGCCCGCGTCTGCCTCGACCCCGGCCTTGTCGAGCAGGGGCTGGGCCTCCGGCGTGAAGCCGATGGCCTTCAGGTGGCCGAAGGCGTCCTTCGCGAAATCGATGGCGGCGCCTTCCTTCAGCAGTTCGGCGCATCCGGCCTCGGACAGGACGATGGCCACGGCATCGAACATGACCGATGGCGTCCCGGCCAACTGGGCGTCGGCCTTCAGGCGTTTGCCACCCTTCAGCTTCACGCCGCCGATCTTGGGCGCGACGATCTTGACGGTGGCCCCTGCCCCTCCGGCGGCGGCCTTGACGGCGTCGATGACGGTGCCGTCCGCGCCGTCGCTGACCAGGATGCCGACGGCCCGGCCCTTCAGGGTGTCGGGATATTTGCCCACGATGCGCAGGGCGGGGCTGTCGTCCATATCGTAAGGCTTGCTGGCGGGCTCCGACGCTGCGGGCAGGTCGACGCCCAGGCCCTCGGCGACGCGCTCGGCCAGGCCCTCATCGACGTTCTGGAGGTTACCCAGGACGCGGTCGCGGACATGGTCGAGGCTGAGCTTGGACAGCTCGAACACGATGGCGCTGGCCAGGTGAGCCTGTTCGGGCGCGGTCTGGCTGCGGAAGAACAGCCGGGCTTGGCTGTAGTGGTCGGCGAAGGTCTCGGCGCGCAGGCGAACCTTGGTGTCTTCCACCGGCGCGGCGAAAGACCGGAAGCCGCCCTTGGGGTCCTCGCGCGGACCGCCCTCCTCGCCCGCCTCAGCCAGGCTGTTGGGCTCATAGTTGGCGCGACCCTTGGGCACGGCCATCTGCATCTGGCCGTCGCGCTGCAGGTTCTGGAACGGGCAGCCCTTGGCCTGATTGATCGGCAGCTGGTGGAAGTTGACGGTGCCCAGCCGCGACAGCTGGGTGTCCTGATACGAGAACAGCCGGCCTTGCAGCAGCGGGTCCTCGGAGAAGTCGATCCCGGGCACGATGTTGGTCGGCAGGAAGGCGGCCTGTTCGGTCTCGGCGAAGAAGTTGTCGGGGTTGCGGTTGAGGGTCATCTTGCCGACCACGCGGATCGGGTGGAGCTCCTCGGGGATCAGCTTGGTCGCGTCGAGGATGTCGAACGGCAGGGCGTCGGCCTCGGCCTGGCTCAGCAGCTGGACGCCGAAATCCCACTCGGGGAAATCGCCGGCGTCGATGGCCTCGAACAGATCGCGACGGTGGAAGTCGGGATCGGCCCCTGCGATCTTCACCGCCTCGTCCCAGCAGGTCGATTGCGTGCCCAGCTTGGGCCGCCAGTGGAATTTGACGAACGTCGCCTCTCCCGCCGCATTGATCAGGCGGAAGGTATTGACGCCAAAGCCCTCGATCATCCGCAGGGATCGCGGAATGGCCCGGTCCGACATGGCCCACATGATCATGTGCGTGCTTTCAGGCATCAGGCCGATGAAGTCCCAGAAGGTGTCATGGGCGCTGGCCGCCTGGGGATAGCCGCGATCGGCCTCCATCTTCACGGCATGGATCAGGTCGGGGAATTTGATCGCGTCCTGAATGAAGAAGACCGGGATGTTGTTGCCCACCAGATCCCAGTTGCCCTCGGTCGTGTACATCTTGACGGCGAAACCGCGCACGTCGCGCGGCGTGTCGACTGACCCGGCACCACCGGCCACGGTCGAAAAGCGGGTGAACAGCTCGGTCTGCTTGCCGACCTCCGTCAGGATTTTCGCGGTGGTGTATTTCTCGAGGCTCTCGGTCAATTCGAAGACGCCGTGCGCGGCCGAGCCTCGCGCGTGGACGATCCGCTCGGGAATACGCTCATGGTCGAAATGCTGGATTTTCTCGCGCAGGACGAAGTCTTCCAGCAGCGACGGACCGCGCGGCCCGGCCTTCAGCGAGTTCTGATTGTCGCTGACGGGCACGCCATGATTGGTGGTCAGCCGGGTCTCGGGGGTGGATGCGGTCTGATGGGTCTCGCCGCCGTTGCCGGGCGAGCGCGTCTTGGAAGCGGCCATGGGGATGTCCTGACTGGAGGGAATGTGTCAGCGAAACACCCCCGAGCCGACAAAGCCCCAGCTTGGCCGTAGCTTAATTTATATGTCGGGTTCCGGCGGAGAGGGCGTCTGGCCGACAACCGTACCTGAAATCCTCCTGCGGTTACGCCGCCTTAACCGTAAGGATTCACCATCCGGGCTCTCATTATCCGGGGCCGCGTTTCCATGTCCGAACTGAAGACCGACATCGTCCATCGTGGGGACTGTATCGAGGTGTTGCGGTCGCTGCCCACGGCGTCGGTCGACATGGTGTTCGCCGACCCGCCCTATAATCTGCAGCTGGGCGGCGATCTGCTGAGGCCGGACAACAGCCTGGTCGATGCGGTCGATGACGACTGGGACAAGTTCGACAGTTTCGCGGCCTATGACGCCTTCACGCGCGACTGGCTGAAGGAATGCCGCCGGGTGCTGAAGCCGGAGGGGTCGATCTGGGTGATCGGCAGCTACCACAACGTCTTCCGCCTTGGCACGGCGATCCAGGACTTGGGGTTCTGGGTCCTGAACGACATCATCTGGCGCAAGTCCAACCCCATGCCGAACTTCAAGGGCACGCGCTTCACCAATGCGCACGAGACCCTGATCTGGGCGGCGCGCAGCCGCGAGCAGAAGCGCTACACCTTCAACTATGATGCGCTGAAGGCCTTCAACGAGGACACCCAGATGCGGTCCGACTGGACCTTTGCCCTGTGCACGGGCGAGGAGCGGATCAAGGACGCCGACGGCAAGAAGGCCCATCCGACCCAGAAGCCCGAAAGGCTGCTGCACCGCGTGCTGCTGGCCGCGACCCGTCCCGGCGACGTGGTGCTGGACCCCTTCTTCGGCACGGGCACGACGGGTGCGGCGGCCAAACGACTGGGGCGGCATTTCATCGGCATAGAGCGCGACCCGACCTATGCCGATGTGGCCGAAAAGCGGATCGCCGCCGTCATTCCGGCAAGCCCTGAGGACCTGATCGTCACCGGATCCAAGCGTAATGAGCCCAAGGTGCCGTTCGGGGCGCTGGTCGAGGCGGGGCTGCTGCAACCGGGTGACCGGCTGTACTGCCCCAAGGGCGACCGCGAGGCGCGGGTGCGGGCCGACGGCTCGCTGGTGTCCGGCGATCTGTCGGGGTCGATCCACAAGCTGGGGGCCCTGTTCGAGAATGCGCCCGCCTGCAACGGCTGGACCTACTGGCGCTTCAAAACGGATCAGGGACTTAGGTCCATAGACACCCTGAGGGCCGAGGTTCGCGCCGGGATGCAATGACGGGTTCCCGACATTGGAATACGGCTAAGTTACCGGGATAAAAGAATAAAAAGCGGCGTTCCGGGAACTTCGCACCTGCGAGACGGTTAGATGATCCGGCGTCCGAACGAATGACGCCCGGAGCCCATCGCCATGAAGATCGCCCAGGTCACCCCGCTGTACGAAGCCGTGCCGCCGAGGCTGTATGGCGGGACCGAACGGGTGGTGGCGCATCTGACGGATGCCCTGGTCGATCTGGGCCACGACGTCACCTTGTTCGCCAGTGCCGATGCCGAGACCCGCGCGCGTCTGGTGCCCGTCCGCGATCAGGCGATCCGCCTGGACCCGGCACCGCTGAAGTCAGACCTGGCCTCGCACATGGTCATGCTGCACGAAGTGCTGAAGCGGGCGGACGAGTTCGACATCATCCACTTCCACACCGACATGATCCAGTTCCCGATGTTCGAGGCGCTGGCAGACAAGACCCTGACCACCCTGCACGGGCGGCTGGACATGAAGGATATCGGCGGCGTCTACGAACGCTGGCCGCAGTTCGGCCTGGTGTCGATTTCCGACGACCAGCGCCGCCCCCTGCCCTTCGCCAACTGGAAGGCCACGGTGCATCACGGCATGCCGGGCGACGTCTATCAGGCCTCGGCCAGGTCAAAGGGCTATCTGGCCTTCCTGGGCCGCATCTCGCCCGAGAAACGGCCGGACCGCGCCATCCAGATCGCCACCGCCCTGAACAAGCCGCTGAAGATGGCAGCCAAGGTGGATGCGGCGGACAAGGTCTATTGGGAGACGGTCATCAAGCCGATGGTCGAGGGCAATCCGCTGATCGAATTTATCGGCGAGATTGGCGACCATCAGAAGTCCGCCTTCCTGGGCGGGGCCGACGCCCTGCTGTTCCCCATCGACTGGCCGGAACCCTTTGGTCTGGTGATGATCGAGGCCATGGCCTGCGGTACGCCCGTGGTGGCCTTCCGCTGCGGCTCGACGACCGAAGTGATCGAGGACGGCGAGACGGGATTCCTGGTCGATACGCTGGAGCAGGCTGTGGCGGCGGCGGGCCGGGCGCATCTGCTGGACCGCGAGGCGATCCGGGCACGGTTCGACCTGCGCTTTTCGTCCACGGCGATGGCGCGGCGGTATCTGGACGTCTATGGCGACCTGCTGGCGAGGCGGCCGTTTGCGGGCTTGCCGCTGGCGGAAGGTGCGGTGCAGATCCGGCCCCTGGCCGAGCCGCGCAGCTTTGCGGCCAACCAGGCCTGAGCCGAAACGGATCAAATCCCGCTGCGGGCCATTTTCCTCGCGCATTCGGGCCTATGATGGTCCGAACCTGAGACGAGACGCGAGAGAGCCTTCATGGATGACGCCTATTCGACCCAACTGGCCGCCGCCGAAAGCGGCACCGGCGAGGCCGACAGCCTGGAGCGGCTGATGGCGTTGAAGGATGCCGACACCTTTCTGGTGGCCGACGGCTGGGGCGACATGGCGGGCGGGGCCGACGGCCTGTTCGACAACGACACCCGCCTGCTGTCGCGGCTGGTCATGACGGTCGGCGGGGCGCGGCCGTCTCGGCTGAGCTCGGGCGTCAGCCAGGACAATGTCTTCTTCACCTGTCATTCGACCAACCGGCCCCTGCCCCCGATGGGCGGGCGATCGGCCCCGGCAGGGGTGCTGCATATCGAGCGGCGGCGCTTCGTCTGGGACCGGCGGCTGTTCGAGCGGGTGCGTATCTCCAATCACGGCATGGAGGATGTGCTCCTGCCGCTGGCCTATGAGTTCGGAGCCGATTTCGCGGACATCTTCCAGGTTCGCGGGACGCCCCGGCTGAAGCATGGGACGCTGTCGCCCCCGACGCAGGACGGGCGGCGGGTGACCTTCCGGTATCGCGGTCTGGACGATGTCGAGCGGATGAGCTGCCTGGCCTTTTCTGAACCGCCGGCCCGTCTGAGCGCCAGCCGGGCCGAGTTCATGTTCAGCCTGCCCAAGGGTCGTGTTCAGGATCTCTATGTCGAATGCGGTCCCGACGCCTGCGAGGCCCCCGACGAGGCACGCTTCCGGCTAAGCGCCGTCCAGGCCCGGCTGGCGATGCGCAGTCGGCGCAGGCGCGGGGCCTCGGTGCGGGGGCCGCGCAGCCCGCGATTCAACGACTGGCTCGACCAATCGCGGGCGGATGTGGCGCTGCTGACCACCGACCTGCCGACCGGCCCCTATCCCTATGCGGGCGTGCCCTGGTTCTCGACCCCGTTCGGGCGCGACGGCATCATCACGGCCTGGCAGATGCTGTGGCTGGACCCGTCCCTGGCCAAGGGCGTCCTGACCTATCTGGCGAAACGTCAAGCCACCGAGACCTCGGCCTTTCAGGATAGTGCGCCCGGCAAGATCATGCATGAGACGCGCGGCGGCGAGATGAGCGCGCTGGGGGAGGTGCCGTTCGGCCTCTATTACGGCGGTGTCGACACCACCTGCCTGTTCGTTGCCCTGGCCGGGGCCTATGCAAAGCGGACCGGGGATTTCGAGACCATCCGCACCCTGTGGCCCAATCTGATCGCCGCCACCGGCTGGATGACCAAGGAAGGCGACGTGCGCGGCGACGGCCTGATCAGCTATCAGCGCGGGGCCGACACCGGTCTGTCCAACCAGGGCTGGAAAGACAGCGAAGACTCTATCTTCCACACCGACGGACGTTTCCCCAGGGGACCGATCGCCCTGCTGGAGGTCCAGGGCTATGCCTTCGCCGCCTGGCAGGCGATGGCCGAACTGGCACAGGCCCTGGGCAAGCCGGACCCGCAGCAGTGGTCCGACCGGGCCGAGCGGGTCCGCAGCCAGGTTGAAGACCGGTTCTGGATGGAAGATCAGGGCTTCTACGCCATCGCCCTGGACGGCGACGGTGAGGCCGTGCGGTCCATAGGCTCCAATGCCGGGCATCTGCTGTTCACCGGCCTGCCGTCGCACGAGCGGGCGCTGAGGGTGGCGAAGCGCATGCTGAGTGCCGACTTCCGATCCGGCTGGGGCGTGCGGACGCTGGCACGGGGACAGGCGCGGTTCAATCCTCTGAGCTATCACAACGGCTCGGTCTGGCCGCATGACACGGCGATGGCGGCGGCCGGCATGGCCCGCTACGGCGAGCGGCGGGCCGTGGCGCTGCTGCTCAGCGAAATCTATGAGGCGGCGGCAAGCTTCAACCTGCGCCTGCCCGAACTGTTCTGCGGCTTCGAGCGCAGGTCGGGCGAGGCACCCATCGCCTATCCGGTCGCCTGCCTGCCCCAGGCCTGGGCCGCCGGATCGGTCTTCCTGATGCTGCAATCGGCTCTGGGCGTTCGGATCGACGCCGTGGCGGGCACGGTGGAGATCGACAATCCGGTCCTGCCCGTCGGGATCGAACGGCTGAACGTCACGGACCTGAAAGTCGGCGAGGCCACCCTGGACCTGTCGTTCCAGCAGACGGGTCTGCACACGGTGGTGGTGCCCCGGCGCCGCTCAGGTGAAGTGGCGGTTCGGACGATCTGCTGAGCCTGCTCTCAGACTTGGGGGTCGGGTTCCGGCTCTGGCCTATGCACGATCGACACCAGCACGATGGAGATGATCATCAGCAGGAACCAGCTGCCCAGCTTCTCCAGCCCCACCATCTCCCAGCCCGCCTCCTGACCTGGATAGGCCCAGGCGCGACCGAAGGTGGCCAGGTTCTCGGCGAACCAGATGAACAGGGCGACCAGGAAATAGCCCAGCAGCAAGGGCATCCCTCGCCGTTCCCGGTCGGCCGTGAAATAGAACCAGCCCGGTCCGAACAGCAGCGCGGTGGCGATGAACAGGGCGATCCGCACATCCGGCAGCCAGTGATGGGCGAAGAAGTTGATGTAGATCGCCGCCGCCAGCACCCACGTCGTCCACATCGGCGGATAGCGCCGCACCCGGATGTGAAAGATGCGCTGGACCCGCGCAATGTAACTGCCGACCGCCGCATACATGAAGCCCGAGAACAGCGGCACCATGCCGATACGCAGGACACTGTCCTCCGGATAGACCCAGGAGCCGTGGTAGGTCTTGAACAGCTCCATGATCGTGCCGGCGATGTGGAACAGGAAGATGACCCGCGCCTCCTCCCAGCTTTCCAGTCTGAAGATCAGCATGCCCGCCTGGATGGCCAGCGCCCCGACGACCAGAAAATCATAGCGGCTGATCGCGGCTTCATCCGGCCACAGCAGGAAGGTGCCGACGATCATGACCAGCATCAGCCCGCCGAACAGACAGGCCCAGGCCTGTTTGAAGCCGAACATCAGGAACTCGAAGCCGTAGCGACTCCACGCAGCCTGGTCGGCCCGAGCCTTGGCGCGCTCCAGCCAGAGGCGGCCCCGGGTTTCGAGCGGAAGGCGGCGGAAAGGAGTCATCGGCCGAAGCTAGGCCGATGCGTGGGTGCTGCGATAGCCAAGCGATGAAAAACGTGTGCAGTCCGCTCGGCCTAAGCCAAAATGCACAATGACGCGGCCACTCCCGTGTCGCCGCCACGCATCCGGAAACACCATGTCACGTCCTGAACACCCGACCACGTCTGCGCTACCCCGCCTGGCTGTGGGCCTCGGCTATGCGGGCCTAGTGCCACAAGTCGCCGCCTTGGTTCTGATCATGTCCGGCGGACCAGAGTGGCGGTTTGCGGCGTTGAGCATGGCCTTTGCCTATGCGGCGCTGATCTACAGCTTTCTGGGCGGGGTCTGGTGGGGACTATCGGCGCGGTCGCCTGCCCAGGCGCCCCGCTGGATATGGAGTGTCAGCGTCCTGCCGTCGCTGCTCGCCCTGGCCTGCGCCTGGCCTTGGGCAGTCGGTGGCGACTGGCCTGGTCCGTCGCTGATCGTATTGGGCATTGCGCTCGCGTCCAGCATCGTCGTCGATATCACCCTGGCTCGTGCAGGGCTGACACCCACGCGATGGCTATCGCTCAGAGTTCCGCTTTCTCTGGGACTTGGCGGGCTGACCCTGGCCGCTGGCTTTGCAACGACTTTGACCGGCTGACGCGCGGCCGTTCCTACCCCCGCCCGCGATAGGTCGGCACGCCCTGGTCGGGCAGCCATAGACCCTCTGGAGCCGGGCCTGTCTGCCAGAAGACGTCGATGGGGATGCCGCCGCGCGGGTACCAGTAGCCGCCGATGCGCAGCCAGGTCGGCTGCAACAGGTCGGCCAGCCGCTTGCCGATGGCGACGGTGCAGTCCTCGTGGAAGGCACCATGGTTGCGGAAGCTGGTCAGGTACAGCTTCAGGCTCTTGCTTTCGACCAGCCAGTCGCCGGGCGCATAGTCGATGACGATATGGGCAAAGTCCGGCTGGGCCGTGACGGGACACAGGCTGGTGAACTCCGGCACCGTGAACCGCGCCAGATACAGGGTGTCCGGATGCGGATTGGGCACCCGCTCCAGCACGGCGGTCTCCGGGCTGGCCGGGGCGGCGATCATCTGGCCGAGCTGGGACAGGGAAGAGGTGTCTGTGGTCATGGGGTTTCGGCTTGCGAGGCCCTGAAGCTTCGGGGCATGAGAGAACGTGAGGAGGACATACGGCGATGCGGTTGGATTTACAAAGCGGGCAGAAACCAATCGCCGTAGTGATCGGTTTCATCACCCTAGTCATGGCGGCTCCCGTACAGTCGGAGCAACAACCACCAATCAGTCCGCCTCAAGGCTTTGCAACAGGCAGCGCACCGGGAGTTCAGTTACGAGAGCCGGCGCCAACACCCATCCCAGCAGGCCAAGCTCTTCCTTTGCCGTCGGGACCGCGGCCTATTTCAGTCATCACGGTGCCATCATGGGCTAGATCACCACAGCCTGAGTTTCCGGCGATTGCTGCGGCTAATGGCGTGGGTCGAGGCCGAGTAACCCTGCGGTGCAGCGTAGCACACAGTGGCGCTGTCTCTGCATGCACGATCTTGGAAGAAACTCCAGTAGGACAAGGGTTCGGCGAGTCTGCGATTTCTGCAACCGAGCTAGCTCGGTTGCAGATCCAGCATCCAGACCTGCTGGCTCCGGATGCTAAGCTTCAACTCACGGTCCGCTTTGAATTAGCTGATTAGCTCTCGATACCTCTACCACACATAGATGCTTCGATCCGCAGTCGCTCCAGATGCGGTTCTCGCGTCTTTTTCGCATTTGCCTTACCCCGCGACAGCCCGCTATCCGTAGTCAAAGAAAACCAGGGGAAACGTCATGGCCATTCCGGCGTCACTGCAAAAGGGTCTGAAGCTGCCGGTGATCGCGGCACCCATGTTCCTGGTCTCCGGGCCGGATCTGGTGGTCGAGACCTGCAATGCCGGGGCGATCGGGACCTTTCCGTCGCTAAACCAGCGCACGACCGAGGGCTATCGGGAGTGGCTGCAGGACATCAAGAGCCGGCTGAAGCCCGACGCCGCAGCCTTCGGCGTCAACCACATCGTCCATCCGACCAATCCGCGCCTGATGGCCGACATGATGGTGTCGGTCGAGGAGAAGGTCCCACTGATCATCACCTCGCTGGGGGCCGTGCGCGACGTGGTCGAGGCGGTGCACGGCTATGGCGGGGTGGTGTTTCATGACATCGCCAATGTGCGGCATGCGCGAAAGGCCGCCGAGGCCGGGGTCGATGGCCTAATTCTGGTCGCCAATGGCGCGGGCGGGCATGCCGGGGTGGTCAATCCGTTCGCCCTGATCAACGAGGTGCGCGAGTTCTTCGACGGCACCATCCTGCTGTCCGGCTGTCTGTCGACGGGTCAGGACGTGGCGGGCGCGCTGATGCTGGGGGCCGACTTCGCCTATATGGGCACCCGCTTCATCTCCACGACGGAGTCCTCTGCCCAGGCCGAGTACAAGCAGATGGTGATCGACAGCGGCGCAACCGACATCACCTATACACCTGCGGTCTCGGGCATTCCGGCCAACTTCATGACCAAGTCGCTGCTGGACAACGGCATCGACCCCAAGACCCTGCCCGAGCACAAGTTGGACATGGGCGAGGAAGCCCGCGCCTGGAAGACCGTCTGGTCGGCTGGACAAGGCTCCGGCTCGGTTCACGACGTCGTTCCAGCGGGTGAGCTGGTGGCTCGCCTAACATCGGAATTTCATCAGGCCACGGCACAATTCGCCAAAGCGACCGCTTTCATCTAGGAACCCGACGCCTCTTTTTGCGTCTGGTGCCTCATGATCCGTTCCGCCCTCGCCGCCGTCCTTATAGCAGCCGTCGCCGCACCGGCCCTGGCCCAGGATGCCGAACCGCAGGACGTCCTGGCCAACTATGGTTCGGACCCCTGGAGCTTTGCCTTTGGCGCCGCGACCGACAACCGCTCGAAGGACGCCTCCAAGTCCGACGGCAACCCCTTCGTCTGGGGCGAAGCCGTCTGGGAAACCTCGGACGGGTTCTTCTACGCCGGCCCGGCTTTCGAGACGATCGACAGCTCGACCGGCTCGAACCTGGAAACCGACATCGGCGTCGGCATCCGGCCTCAGTTCGCGGGCTTCGACCTGGATCTGAACGCCACCCACAAATGGCAGATCGACGCCGATCAGGGGGCTGACGATGATGCGTGGGAGTTCACGGCCGATGTGTCGCGTTCCATAGGCCCGGCCGGGGCCCGCGTGCGTCTGCAGCACTCGCCGGACGGCACAGGCTCCACCGAGGCCTGGACCTGGTACGAGGCGCGCGTCAGCTGGGACTTCACCGACAAACTGTCCGGCTCGACCGCCATCGGTCGACGCGAGCAGGACAACAGCATCGACTACACCGGCTGGAACGCGGGCTTCACCTATGCCCTGACCCAGACCGTGGAGGCAGACCTGCGCTGGCACGCCACGGACGCCAACGAGCCGGGCGAGCAATACAAGGACGGTCTGGTGTTCGGGATATCAGCGGCCTTCTAAGGGTCGCAATCAGCGTCGGCGGCCCTATATTGGTCACATGAGCAATCTTCGTCAGACCACCCTCGAACGCGCCTATGACCTGGCGCGCAGCGGCAGTTGCCGCACCGTAAGCGAGATCAAACAGGCCCTGTCCGCCGAAGGATACGAGCGTATCCAGGACTCGCTCTACGGCCCCACACTGACCTCGGCCCTGCGCAAGCTGTGCCAGGAACACTACATCGCCGCACCAGAGGAAGAGACCCCGGACGAAGCTCCGGCTTGATTTCGCCACGCGGACCCGTCATGATCGTGAACGTCGATCTTACTGCGTAACGCCACCCTCTGCTTTCGCACCGAGGTCCAGCCGCTCCCATACAGACCCGACAGGCCTCCAGGGATGTTCCCTGCGGCCAACGCCAAAAGGAGGTCTATTATGGCTACCGGCACCGTGAAATGGTTCAACTCCACCAAGGGCTACGGCTTCATCCAGCCTGACGACGGCGGCAAGGACGTGTTCGTGCACATCTCGGCCGTTGAACAGGCTGGCCTGCGCGGCCTGGACGAAAACCAGAAGGTTTCCTACGAAATCGAGCGCGACAAGCGTTCGGGCAAGGAATCGGCTGGTCAACTGAAGACCGAGGGCTGAACCCCTTCGCGTTGATCTGATCGACGCGTGATTTCAGACGGCGGCGAGGGCTTCAGCCTTCGCCGCCGTTTTCGTTTGGGGGCCGAAACACCGATTTGCACACCCGGTTCCGCCCCGTGGCCAGAGGTCGCATATCGGGGTTCGAGCGCATCCGCCCCCCGCCAGACATCGTCTCTTCCGCGCAGCCGCACAGACGGCCTGTTCAGGAGAGACCCCGATGACCTTCAATCCCACACGCCTCGCCCTCGTTGCCGCCCTCGCCGCTGGCGCTCTGACCACTGCCGCCTGTGGCTCGATGGACAGCATGGACTCCATGTCCTCCGGTGCCGACGCCCAAGGCACCGTCATGGTCGGCGGAGCTGCCATGTATCCGACCCGCAATATCGTCGAGAACGCCGTCAACTCGGCCGATCACACGACCCTGGTCGCCGCCGTCACCGCCGCAGGCCTGGCACCGACCCTGTCAGGCCCCGGTCCGTTCACGGTCTTCGCCCCGACCAACGCCGCCTTTGCCAAGCTGCCAGCCGGTACGGTCGACACCCTGGTCCAGCCTGCCAATCGCGCGACCCTGACCAAAATCCTGACCTATCATGTGGTACCCGGCCGGGTCAGCGCCGCTGACCTGACGGCACAGATCCGCGCAGGCGGTGGCCAGGCCTACCTGACCACGGTCGAGGGCGGCACGCTGACCGCCTCGGTCCGCAATGGCTCGGTCATCCTGACCGATGAAATGGGCGGCGTGGCGACCGTCACGCAGGCGGACGTGTTCCAGTCGAATGGCGTGATCCACGTCACCGACACCGTCTCCATGCCCAACTAAGAGCGTTTCGGCGGGGTGCTCCAAAGGGCACCCCGTCATCCCTTTTGGACAAGCACCTTGCTATTCCGGGGGAAAGGGCCCACCTGTGTACTCGTCGATCTCACTTGCGAAACGCTGCTGCCCCTTTGCATCGCGCACCGAGGTCCAAAGCCGATCCCATCCAGACCCGACAGGCCGACCCGGAACCTCTTCCGGCGGTCAACGCCTAACGGAGGTCTCAAAATGGCTACCGGCACTGTAAAATGGTATAACTCCACCAAGGGCTACGGCTTCATCCAGCCTGACGACGGTGGCAAGGACGTTTTCGTCCACGCTTCGGCTGTTGAAGTTTCGGACCTCGGTTCGCTCAACGAAAACCAGAAGGTTTCCTACGAAATCGAGCGCGACTCGCGTTCGGGCAAGGAATCTGCCGGTCGCCTGAAGGCCGCCGAATAGTTTTCGATACCCTTTAGCCAGGCTCATCCTGGCTGGCGGACGGGCCGGCCTCTGCAAGGGGACCGGCCCGTTTGCATTTAGCTCCGCGCCACGGCCCCCCGACGAACCGGAATGCCGAGCGAGGATGCCCATATCTGGCGCTCAGGTAGCGAGCCTCTGCGAGGCGAGCGATAGCGCCCTTCAAAGAAGGATCACGCCATGACCCCCCTGGCCGAAAAACTGCCGACAATGAGCGACGCCGACCTGAAGGCCCTGCGCGCCAATGCCGCCCGCATGGTCGGTCACGGCTCGCCTGTTCAGGCGACAACCGCTGCCGACATCATCCCGCTGATCGACGACGAGGTTGTGCGCCGCGCCGGCCTGCCCGCCGCCGCCCCCAAAAAGCGCGCACCCGCCAAGAAGAAGGTCGTGCCCGCGTCCGGACACCAGACCGCCCTGCCGTCCAAGGTCGCCTGACCTTCGCAGAGAGCGCCTTCAGCCGAGGGCCTGATCCAGATCGGCGATCAGGTCCTCCACCTCTTCCACACCAACCGACAGGCGGATCAGGTTGTCGGTGACGCCGCCCGCCTCACGAACCTCCTTCGGCACAGAGGCGTGGGTCATGATGGCCGGGTGATTGACCAGGCTTTCGACCCCACCCAACGATTCCGCCAGGGTGAAGACCTGCACCCGCTCCAGCACCTGGCGCGTCCGCGCCAGGTCGCCGTCGAGAATCACCGTCACCATGCCCCCGAACCGCCCGTTCATCTGACGCGCGGCGAGGTCGTGCTGGGGATGGGTGATCAGGCCCGGGTAGATGACCTGGGCCACTCCGGATTGGCGATCCTCCAGCCAGCGGGCGACGGCCAAGGCGTTCTCGTTGTGGGCCTTCATGCGCAGGCCGAGGGTCTTCAGGCCGCGATTGGCCAGGAAGGCATCGAATGGCCCCATCACGCCGCCGATCGAGTTCTGCAGGAACTTGATCTCTTTCGCCAGATCCGGGTTTGCGGTGACCAGCGCCCCGCCGATGATGTCGGAATGGCCGTTCAGATATTTGGTCGCCGAATGCATGACGATATCGGCCCCCAGCGCCAGTGGCTGCTGGCTGAACGGGGTGGCGAAAGTGTTGTCGACGACCAGCAGAATGCCATGCGCCCTGGCGATCGCCGACAGGGCGGAGATGTCGGCCAGCTTCATCATCGGATTGGTCGGGGTCTCGACCCACAGCATCTTCGTCTTCGGCGTGATGGCGGCCTCGACGGCGGCCAGGTCGCTGAGATCGACATAGGCGAAATCCAGCCCCATCGAGCGGCGGCGAACGCGCTCGAACAGACGCCATGAACCGCCGTACAGATCGTCGCCCGTGACGATGTGCGACCCGGCATCCAGCAGTTCCAGTGCCGTCGAGGTCGCCGCCATTCCGCTGGCAAAGCCGAAGCCGTGGGTGCCGCCTTCCAGGTCGGCCAGGCACGCCTCGAAGGCTTCGCGCGTCGGGTTCTTGCCCCGTGCGTATTCATACCCCTTGTTCACGCCCGGGCTTTCCTGGGCATAGGTCGAGGTGGCGTAGATCGGCGTCATGACCGCGCCGGTCGTCGGGTCGGGACGCTGGCCGGCGTGGATGGCGCGGGTGGAGAAGCCTTGGGCGTTCTTGAGCGTAGTCATCGGATATCCTCGTTTTCGTCTGGACTGGAGGCATCCTGCTCCAAGAAAGTGCGCGTCCGGCTCATGACCGAGCACCAGGTCGGCAAATCGTACTGATGCCCGTCAAAGTCCAGAGCCTGAACATCGACCCTGGCCCCTCGCTGTCGGAGGCCGTCGGCCATGGCCAGGCTGGCACGTACCGGAACGGCTTCATCGCTCCGGGCATGCAGCACCAGGGCCGCGACGTCACGGCCCTCGAACGAGACGTCCGCCGAGCCTCCCCCCGCAGCCAGAATCATGCGCCGCACGGGACTGTCCGGAACCGTGGCCGCGCTGACGGCCACCCCGGCACCGCGCGAGTATCCCCAAAGCGCCACACGGCCCCGCTCAACGCCAGGGTGCTCCTCAAGCTCGCTGAGTGCATCAAGCGCCACCTGTCGCCACGCCCGTGCCGTCACAGTGCGGCGCGTGGGGTCCGGGGCGGCCGCGTCGAAATAGGCCGGCAGAAGAACATGATAGCCCCGCGACGCCAGCTGGATGGCGTGGGCGTCGAACAGGATGGAGTTCATTTCAAACCCCGTACCGCCATGCAGCATCACTATTCCCAGACCATTGGGCGTGCCGCGCGGCGCATACATGTGGGCCCGGATCGCACGCCCCCGGCTGTCGAAGGTGATCGACTGGCGCGAGGCCCGGACCTGCACATCGTCCGCACAGCCGGGAATGCCGACCTGTGGCGGGGTCTGAACAGACTGCGCGTAGCCCGGCGATGTGGCTGAGGCCGCCATCGCCAGGACCACTGCGATCAGCGGCACCCGCATAGCTACCGGTTCAGGCTGAGATGGTTGATCAGATCGACACGGGCGATCAGGCCGACGAACTGCTCGCCGTCCAGCACCAGGGCCACCCGGTCGCGGTCGAACAGGGGGATCAGGGCGTCCAGCGGCTCGCCGACCTGAACCGTGTCCAGATCCCGCGTCATGACCTCACCCACCGGCTTGGCGAAGCGGGCCTTGCGAGTGATTTCGTCGGTATTCATGACATGCACGATGTCGCTTTCGTCCAGAATACCGATCAGCCGCCCGTCCTGAATGATCGGCAGTTGCGAGACGTCGGCGCCGCGCATCCGTTTGAAGGCTGTGTCCAGAGTGTCGTCCGGTCCGGCCACGACGACGTCGCCATTCTGGTACTTGCGGGTGATCAGATCCGACAGGTCGCCGTGCAGCTCGCGTTCGCCCAACCCCTGATCGGCCAGCCACGCATCGTTGTAGACCTTGGACAGGTATTTGGCACCGGTGTCGCAGACGAAGGTCACCACACGCCTGGGCTCTGTCTGCTCGCGGCACCAGCGCAGGGCGGCGGCGATCAGGGTGCCTGACGAAGATCCCGCCAGAATGCCTTCCTTCAGCAGCAGATCCCGCACCGTCGAGATCGCCTCGCTGTCGGGGATGGAATAGGCCTTGTCGATCAGGCTCATGTCCGCCGTATCGGGCACGAAATTCTGACCGATACCCTCGACGGTGTAGCTGCCCTCCGGGCTGGGGACACCATCGTTGACGATGCCCGCCAGGACCGAACCGACCGGGTCGGCCAGAATGATCTGGGCGTTCGAGCCCTGGCTTTTCAGGTACTGCGCCACTCCCGTGATCGTCCCGCCCGAGCCAATGCCGGCGACATAGGCGTCGATGTCGTGGCCCATCTGCTCCCAGATTTCAGGGCCTGTGGTCCGAACGTGCGCCTCTGAATTTGCCGTGTTGGCGAACTGGTTGACGAAGAATCCGCCCGGGATCTGCTGCGCCAGTCGCTCGGCCATGTCTGTGTAATATTCGGGGTGGCCGTGATCGACGTCCGACCGCGTCAGCCGCACATCAGCCCCCATGGCGCGCAGATGCTGGATTTTTTCCTTGGACATCTTGTCGGGGATGACCAGAAGCACCTTATAACCCTTGGCCTGACCGACCAGCGTCAGCGCCAGACCCGTGTTCCCGGCCGTCGCTTCGACGATGGTGCCACCGGGCTTCAGATATCCCTCCCGTTCAGCCGCATCGATCATCGACAGGGCGATACGGTCCTTGATCGACCCGCCCGGATTCTGGGCCTCCAGTTTGAGGAACAGGCGGCATGGGCCGGTATCGATCTTCGTCACCTCCACCATCGGCGTCTTGCCGATCAGGTCCAGCAAGGAACCGGTCGGACCGGACAGGACGGGCGTGGGGGCCAAAGACATTCATAACTCCGAGGGACGTTCGCGCCGGAAGCTAGGCGCGCCTCCCCCTCATCACAACACGCCGCGCGAGAATTTGACCTCTCGAAGAGAGCCAAAGCGCGGTATCAAGGATTCCAAATGACAAAATCATCCAGCCGGCCACCCGCCGGCCTCCCCGATCCGGACACCCTGCTGGCCTTCCTGCGCGAGGCGGGCACGGCCGAGAAAACCGATATTGCCCGACACTTCGGCCTGAAGGGCCATGAGCGGCGCATGCTGCGCGAAATGATCCGGGAACTTGAAGCCGCCGGCAAACTGGGCAAGCGCGGCCGCAAGGGCTTTGCCGAGGTCGGGGCCCTGCCCGCGGTCGGTGTGGCCGACGTCGGCGAGCGCGACACGGACGGCGACCTTTATGTGCGGCTGGTCGAGGCGTCGGACGACGCCCCCCGCGCCGTTCTGGTGCCGGACAAGACTGGCAAGACCGGACCCGCCGTGGGCCTGGGGGCGCGTGTCCTGGCCAAGTTCGAGCGCGGCCCCGATGGCTGGGAAGCCCGGATCATCAAGGTTCTGGACACTGACACCAACCGCGTTCTGGGCGTCATCCGCAAGTCGAACCGCGAGGTGCGGGTCGAGCCCGTCGATCGCCGCTCCAAGGACGTGCTGTTCGTGCCGCCCGCCCAGGCCGAAAGCCTGAAGGACGGCGATCTGGTGTTCGCCTCCATTGAGAAAGGCGACCACCGCTATGGTCCCAAGCGCGGCAAGATCGTGGAGATCATTGGCCGCGAGGACGATCCCCGTGCCGCCTCCCTGATCGCCATCGCTGCCAACAAGGTGCCGATGGGCTTCTCCGAGGCGGTGGAGAAGGAAGCCGAGGATCAGGAACTGCCGTCGCTGAAGGGCCGCGAGGACCTGCGCGACCTGCCGCTGATCACTATCGACCCGGCCGATGCACGCGATCACGACGATGCCGTCTATGCCATGTGGGACGACGACCCGAAGAACCCTGACGGCTGGGTGGTATGGGTCGCCATCGCCGACGTGGCCGCCTACGTCCGGCCCGGCACCAATCTGGATCGCGAAGCGCGCGACAAGGGCAACTCCACCTACTTCCCCGACCGCGTCGAGCCGATGCTGCCCGAACGGCTGTCGAACGGCCTGTGCAGCCTGAAGGAGGGCGAGAACCGTGCCTGCATGGCCGTGAGGATGGTCTTCGACAAGGACGGGCGTAAGACGGGGCACAAGTTCGTGCGCGGCCTGATGAGGTCGCACGCCAAGCTGTCGTACGAACAGGCGCAGTCGGCGATCGACGGTCAGACTGACGACACCACCGGCCCCATCATGGACGCGATCCTGACGCCGCTGTGGACGGCCTATCACACCATGCTGAAGGGGCGTCTGAAACGCAGCCCGCTGGCCATCGAAAGCCCCGAGCGGCGCATCCGCATGACGCCCGACGGCCAGATTGCCTCCATCGAACCGCGCGTCAGCCTGGAAGCGCACCGGCTGATCGAGGAAATGATGATCCAGGCCAATGTCTGTGCCGCCCAGACGCTGGAGCAGAAACGTACCCCGCTGATCTATCGCATTCACGAGACGCCCAGTCAGGAGAAGACCTTCAACCTGGCCGACTTCCTGCAGACTATCGGCAAGCCGTGGGACAAGGGGCAGGCCCCGACCACCAAACGGCTGAACGCCCTGCTGGACGAGACACGCGACGGGCCACACGCCGAGGTCGTCAACGAAGTGGTCCTGCGGTCCCAGATGCAGGCGATCTATTCGCCCGAGAACATCGGCCACTTCGGTCTGAACCTGGACAGGTATGCCCACTTCACCTCGCCGATCCGGCGCTATTCCGACCTGATCGTGCACCGGGGCCTGATCCGGGCGCTGAACCTGGGCAAGGACGGGCTGACCGACCGCGAGATCGCCGAACTGCCGGCCATCGCTGAACAGGTGACCCAGACCGAGCGTCGGTCGATGGCCGCCGAACGCGCCGCCATGGACCGCTACATGGCCGCCTTCCTGTCCGAGCGCGTGGGGGCGACCTTCACCGGACGGATCACAGGCGTGACGCGGTTCGGTCTATTCATCCGTCTGGACGAGACGGGGGCCGATGGTCTGGTGCCGGTATCGTCACTGGGTGGCGAATATTTCCATCACGACGACAAGGCTCACGCCCTGGTCGGCGAACGCAGCGGCCAGCGCTGGACCCTGGGCCGCAATGTGGAGGTCAAGCTGCAGGAGGCCACGCCGATCACCGGTGGTCTGGTGTTCGAAATGCTGTCCGATCCTGCCCCGCGCGATCCCAATGCGCCCGCTCCCCGGCTGGGTGTCCGGGCGCGCAGTCCGGGCGGCAACGGCTTTCCCAAGCGGGGAGCAACCCGCCCCGGTGGCCCCAAACCGCCCAAGGGCGGACGCGGCGGCAAGCCCTCCGGTGGGCTGAAAGGGGTGCGCAAGGGCAAGCGGAAGTGACCCAGCCCTTCGATGCCGACCAGGACCTGGCCGACGCCCCACGCATCGGTGGGCGCCAGAATCCGAAGGATGCGGCAACCCTGATCCTCACCCGAGGCACATCCGGATCGACCGAAGTGCTGATGGGTCGCCGCGCGCCGGGGCATGTCTTCATGGCTTCCAAATGGGTGTTCCCCGGAGGGCGGATCGAACGGGCGGACTATACCGCCGCCTCGGCGACGGATTTGCCCCACGACGATGCCGCCAGGCTGGCGCGCGAGGGCAATGCACGGCGCGCCCGCGCGCTGGCCCTGACAGCGGTCCGCGAAACGTTCGAGGAGACGGGCCTGATGCTGGCCGAGCCTGCGCCCGTCGCCTCGGTCGCCGGACCGTGGCGGGAGTTTCGGGCAGTCGGGGCCCTGCCCGATCTTGCGGCCCTGTGCTATGTGGCGCGGGCAATCACGCCACCGGGCCGGACCCGCCGGTTCGATGCCCGCTTCTTCATGGCCGATGCGAAGACCCTGCTGCATCCCGAACCGACGGCGGGTTCGGGCGAACTGGACGAGATCGCCTGGATGCCATTGGTGGAAGCGCGGGCGCTGGACCTGCCCGCGATCACGCGCTTCGTATTGGGAGAGGTGGCCGAGAGGCTCGTGCAGCCACGTCGCCCGCTGCCGTTCGTGCGCATGGTTCGCGGTGCCCACAAGGTCGAGCATCAGGATTGAGCCCATGGCCGACACGCCCATCACCCTGCGCCTGACCATCGCCGATCCGGTCGCGCGGCTGCACTACAGTTTGCAGGACAAGAAGAATACGCCGGTCGATGCGGTGATCGCAGGCGAGGGTCCGCTGTCTTTCGACGTGCCCGTCCGGCTGTCGGATGACGGGCGGATGCTGGGGCCGTTCGTACGCACAGAGAGGCCGACGCGGCGCTTCGTCTACATCGCCATCGGCGGTCAGGCGGGAGGCGACGAACGGGTGTTCAGCCGCAGGGCCAAGATCGATGTGCACGACATTCCACCCGACCTGCTGGTCCTCGCGCGCCAGGGAAAGGTGCTGGAGGCGGTGCTGCCCGGCCGCGGCAGGGATGGCACCCCGGCCTGCGCGACGGTTCGACCGCTGCATTCCTGGCGTCAGGTCTGAACAGGCTGGTGCCGATAGACGCCGCCCAAGCCTCAGCGTAAGCCTGTGGCCATGACGCCGATGAACATCGTGGGGTACGGGGTCTATGCCCCGCGCGAGCGACGCCCGTCCGAGGCGCTGGATATTGTTTTCGGACAACCCGCCGGCTGGACGCAGGAACAATTCGGGATAGCGGCCCGTGGCGTGGCTGCTGCCGACGAAACCACCTCCATGATGGGGGCCGAGGCCGCCCGGCGCGCCCTGACCTACGCGGGCTGGCGTGACGGCGAGTTCGACGTCCTGATCGGAGCGTGCGCGGTCATGGAGCAGCCCATTCCAGGCACGTCCATCCTGATCCAGCAGGCGCTGGGTCTGGGCAAATCCGGCATATGGGCCTTCGATGTGAACCAGACCTGCCTGTCGTTCGTGACGGCACTCGACATCGCCGCCATGGGATTCGCCACCGGCCGGTTCCGTCGCGCCGTCATCGTGGCCAGCGACATCGCTTCGGCCGGACTGGACTGGGACACCCCTGCGTCGGCGGCCATTTTCGGAGACGGCGCGGCTGCGATCTGCGTTGAGGCGACGGACGATCCGTCCGGCCCGGGGCTGCTGTCGCGGGGGTTCGAGACCTATGGCGAGGGCAAGGACCTGGCCACGCTGAAATCCGGCGGCACCCGCATCCGCATCGACCACGGGCTGCAAGCCCTGAGCGAAGGCGCGAAGTTTCACATGGATGCGTTCGGCATCTTCAAGGCCGCCGCGCGGTCCCTGCCCCGCCTGATCGACCGTGTATTGGGCGAGGCCGGGGTGACGCGAGAGAGCGTTGATCTGGTCATCAGCCACCAGGCCAGCGCGCCTGGCGTCGAACACGTGCGGCGGTTGATGGGGGGTGATCCCGCGCGGGTCGTCGATATCTTCGCCACCCACGGCAACCAGATCGCGGCCTCCCTGCCGACCGCCCTGGTCGAGGCGAAGGGACGCGGCTTGGTACGCCCCGGCAGCACGGTGCTGATGCTGGGCACGGCGGCCGGGATCAGTGCTGCGGCCATGGTGCTGCGGACATGAGAAGGGCGCTTGTCACCGGTGCGACGGGCGGGCTGGGCATTGCTCTCGTGCAGACCCTGCTGGACGCAGGCTATGCGGTCAGGGCCACGGGACGTCAGCCTTCGGCCCTGGACCGGCTGGCGGCCATGGGAGCCGAGGCGGTCGCGGCCGATCTGCTGGAGACCGATCTGGCTGTCCTCTGTGCCGACCGCGATGTCGTCTTTCACGTGGCCGGCCTGTCTAGTCCCTGGGGCCCGGATCAGGCTTTCGACCTGGCCAATGTCGAGGCGACGCGGAGGCTGCTGACGGCGGCGCAGGCTGCGGGCGTCGGCAGTTTCGTCTTCGTCTCCTCGCCGTCGGTCTATGCCCGATGGCGCGATCAGACCGGGCTGACCGAGGCCACGCCCTGGCCAGAGCGCCCGCTGAACGCCTATGCCCGCACCAAGGGCGAGGCCGAGAAGGTCGTTCTGGCCGCCGACAGGCCCGGTTTCCGCAGCGTCGCCATCCGTCCCCGTGCGCTGATCGGCCCGGACGATACCGTCCTGTTGCCGCGCATCCTGCGGCTGGTGCGCAAGGGGCGGTTCCCGCTGTTCCGGCGGGGCGAGGCCCTGGTTGAACTGACCGACGTGCGCGACGGAGCCCGCGCCCTGATGCTGGCAGATCAGCACCGGGAGGCGGCGGGTGGGCAGGCCATCAACATCTCCGGCGGGCGGCCCCTGCCGATCGCGACGCTGGTGAAGCGGCTGGGCGACCGGCTGGGCGTGCCGGTCCGGATCGTGCCCCTGCCGCTCTGGCTGGGACAGGCCCTGTCTGTCGTCTCCGACGCCGTCTGCCGCATCCTGCCAGGCCGACCAGAGCCGATCCTGACGCCCTACACCCTGTCGACACTGGCCTGGTCGCAGGCGTTCGACCTGACCAAGGCGCGTACCCTGCTGGGTTACGAGCCGGAGCATGACGCGGTCGAGACGGCCCTGGCCATCGCGCCCGATATGGCGTCCCGGTGAAGGCCTGCCGCGTCCACATCCTGAGAGCCGGGGCGTGTCGGCACCCGGAGGCCATGACCCGCGAAGGCGCATCCTGGCGCAGTGTAGAGTTTCCGGCCCTGGTCGCCCTGATCCTGCATCCTGACGCCGGGCCGATCCTGTTCGATACCGGCTATGACCCCGCCTTCTTTGCAGCGACGGAAGCGTTTCCCGAGCGGCTGTATCGCTGGACGACACCTGTCGATTTCAAACCCGAAGAGGCGGTCGCCGAGCAACTTCCCCGCTTTGGCGTCAAGCCCGAAGACGTCACCGCCATCATCATCTCCCATTTCCACGGCGACCATGTCGCGGGCCTGCATCGCTTTCCCAAGGCCGCCATCCACTGCGCCCGAGCGGGAGCGGAACTTCTGGTGCGGGGCAACCGGCTGTCCCGCGTCCGCAAGGGTGTGCTCAGCGCCCTGGCCCCTGCGGATCTTACAGACCGCGCCGTCTGGTTCGAGGACAGACCCCGCACCGCCCTGTCCGCCGATCTGGCACCTTTCGAGACGGGGGCGGATCTGCTGGGTGATGGCTCTCTTATCGCCGTCCCCCTGCCCGGCCACTGTCCCGGTCACTGGGGGTTGCTAGTGCGACAGCACGACGATCAGTTTCGGTTCCTTATCGGCGATGCGGCCTGGTCGAGCGGGGCCGTGCGCGACGACGCCCCGCCGCCCAGGCTGACCACCGGCCTGCTGGGCGACACCGAAGCGTGTCGTCGGACCCTGCACGACCTGCATCGCCTGTGGCAGCGCAACCCCGACATCGCTGTCACCCCCTCGCACTGCGGCGAGGTCGCCCACGAGAGCGGTGGCGATGGATCGGCCTGACCGCAAGGCCATCGCCGCCGCCTGGCTGGACGCACGGTGGTCGGCGCTGACCCTGCGCAACCGCAGCGACGTGGAAGCCCGACAGGCGCGGCTATGGCGGCGCATGCAGCCTGTCGTCGCGGCCACGCCAGCTGTCGCCCATCTGGCCGGTCAGCCGCTGGACCGCTTTCCAATCATGGAGCCGCGCGATCTGCGCGCCGGTTTCGCGGAGTGGAATACGCTTGGGCTGACGCGGGATCAGGCCGAAGCGGCCGCCCGCGATGCTGAAATGGATGGCGATGGCCTGGTCGCGCCCGGCGTAGCGGCGGGGTTCTCCACGGGGTCATCCGGTACGTCCGGCCTGTTCCTGAACAGCGAAGCCGAGCGTGCCGCATACTTGGGCCACCTGCTGGCGCGGCTGCTGCCGGTGCGTGATCTGATCAGGCCCCTGCGCATCGCCCTGTGCCTGCGCGCGGACAACCGCCTGTATCAGGACGCCGGCAAGACGGGCCGTATCCGTTTTCTGTTCGTGGGCTTGGGCGAGGATGCTGCGGCACGGTTCCAGCGTCTGCACGCCTTCGGTCCCGACATCCTGATCGCCCCGCCGCATGTGCTGGCCGACCTGGTGCATCGAACGGAGGCGGCCCGCGAGGCCTGGTCCCTGCGCCGCCTCTTCTACGGGGCCGAGCCGATGGGAGAGGCCGAGCATGCGTGGATCGGGTCGGTGCTGAAGGCGCGTCCGGACCCGCTGTATCAGGCCACCGAAGGCTTCATCGCCGCGCCCTGTCGGCACGGCACGCTGCACCTCAACGAGGATGTGCTGATCATCGAGCGTGAGCCCGTGCCCGGTACCGACCGGTTCGTCCCCATCATCACGGACCTGCGGCGGACCAGCCAGCCGATGATCCGGGTCCGGCTGGGCGACCTGTTGCAGCTGCTCGGGAAGCCATGCGCCTGTGGTTCACCCCTGAGCGCCATCTATCCGGTCGAAGGGCGGTTGGAGGACCTGTGGCGCTGGCCCGGCGTCACCATCCCGCCGCGCGATGTGGAAACCGCCGTCAGCGCGGCCCTGGGCGCGGAGGTGAACTGGCGCGCCACGGCCTCGACCGAACGGGTGGTCGTCGAGGCCGAGGGCTTGCATGCGGGCAGGGTTGCCGAAGCCGTCACCCGCCTGCTGGCGACCTACCGCCTCCACCTGCCGGTAACGGCCTTACCGCAGACGCCCGTCCACGGGGTCAAGCGCCGACGCATCCGGTGGTCCGATGGTTGAGCGGGTTCTGGTCACCGGCGCCCGTGCGCCCGCTGCGCTGGACATCGCCCGCAGCCTGAAGGCCGCGGGGTTCGAGGTCCACATGGCCGACTGTGTCCCGGCCCGGATTGCGCAATGGTCCTGCGCACCGACAGCTGTGCATCGTCATGCCTCGCCGGTGCGCGAGCCCGCGCGGTTCGCGGCGGATATGCGCGGCCTGCTGGATCGCCTGGAGCCCACAGCCGTCATCCCGACCTGCGAGGAGGTCTTCCACCTGGTGACCCTGGCCGAAGCCGACGGCTGGTCGGGCCGCGTGATCGCCCCGCCGATGGACCGGCTGACGCGCCTGCATCACAAGAGCCAGTTCGCGGACCTGTGCCAGACACTGGGCCTGTCCGTCCCGAACAGCATGACCGCTACCGATGCAGACGCGCTGATGATGCAGGCCACACGCGGCCAGGTCGTGGTGAAGCCCGCCTGGTCCCGCTTTGGCAGCCGCACGCTGATTGGGCCGACGCCGCAGCAACTGGCCCGACTGTCACCATCACCCGACCAGCCGTGGATCGTCCAGGACCGCGTCCGGGGCGACGAGGTCAGCCTGTATGCCATGGCCCATGAAGGCCAAATGTCCGCTTTCAGCGCCTATCGCTCCGACTGGCGAACATGGGGCGGAGCGGCCTATGTGTTCGAGCCTCTGACAGGGGGTGTGCTGGATCGCCTGCGCGAAATGGCTTCGACCCTGGCCAGCTTCGTCGGGACGGGACAGTTCGGCTGTGACGCTATCGTCGATGCGACCGACAAACCCTGGCTGATCGAGTGCAATCCCCGCGCGACCAGCGGCGTGCATCTGTTTGATCGTAGTGCAGAGTTCGGTCGGGCGCTGCTGGGGCGCGGGATCGCGGCCCCTGCGTCCGACGACTGGCGTAATGGCGTGATGCTGGACAGCTTCGGTGTGGCCGAGGCCTTGCGGACGCGCCGCCTGTCGAAATGGCGCACGGATCGTGGCCGCTCGAACGACATCGTGTCGGCCACCGGCGACCCCCTGCCCCCGCTCGGTGCCTTGATGGATGCCGCCGGGTTCGGCCTGCGGGCTTTGGCATCAGGACACGGCCTCGCCGAGGCCATGACCGCCGATATCGAGTGGAACGGACAGCCGCTGATGCCTGCGCTATGGGAGAGGCCATGACACCGCTTCCCGCGAGCCTGAAATCAAGCTGGCAGATGGCGGCCCTGTCGCGCGAGGTGACGGCGAAGCCTCTGGCCCGGACCGTGTCGGGGGTGCCGCTGGTCCTGTTCAGAACCGCCGGAGGAGTCAGTGTCCTGATCGACCGCTGCCCCCATCGCAACTATCCGCTGTCGGAGGGGCGGCTGGTCGCGGGGGCGTTGCAATGCCCCTATCACGGCTGGCGGTTCGCGGGCGACGGAGCCTGCGTCGAGGTGCCGGGATGCGATCTGGCCGACGGCCAGTCGCAGCGGCTGGCGGCCACGCCGGTGGTGGTCATGGAGCGACACGGCGCGGTGCTGGTCCGGCTGGATGGCGACGCCACCGCGCCCCTGCCCGACCTGACCGACTGGGGTGCGGAGGGGCACGATCATTTCTGGTGGTCGCAGGGGGTGTGGCGCGGGCGGGCGCTGGATGCGCTGGAGAATGTGCTGGACCCCTTCCACACCAACTTCATCCACGACGGCATCATCCGGCGCAGTACCCGGCGCGTGCCGGTCAGGCTCAGCGTCGCCTCGGGCGAGGACTGGATCGAGTCCATCATTGAACAGCCCCAGCCGGACCTGGGCTGGATGTCCCGCCTGCTGGAGCCGCCCCGCGATCGCAGTCGCACCCGGCTCAATGGGCCGACCACGGTCCAGGCACGCTGGGAGGGGCCAAAGGGCCTGACCCTGTGCGTCACTGTCTTCTTCACCCCGGTGACCGAAGCCAGCCTGATGCCGTTCGCCTGTTTCACCACGCCGAAGGGGCGCGGCCCCGGCTGGTTGAAGGAGCGGGCCATCCGAGTGTTTCTTGATCCGGTCGTGCGCCAGGACCGACATGCCTTGGCGCAGCAGTTGGACAATATCGAGCGCTTCGGTGCCCCCCGTTTCCTGCAAGGCCCCGGCGACCTGCTGGGGGCCCGCGTGTCGCGGTTGTTCAATGGCGAGCGCCTGGAGCCCGGTCATGAAGGACCGTTTGAGCACCAACTCTGACATGTCACCGGTTGGTCATTAAACATCTGATTGTGTTCAGCCTCTCGACAGGGCCGATCTGGCTTGGCAACGTGAGGCGGCATGGGGCGTTTCGCGGGCATACAGCCAGCTGTCAGAGCTGACCCGGCCCTCGCCGCCACCGGCCAGGGGTTCGACGCCGCGCATGAGGCCATCGCCAAGGACCGGTCGCTGCAGTTCAGCATGGAGCCGCGCGAGGTTCCGCCACCGCCGGACCCGCCGCCGAACTGGCTGCGCGGACTGTTCGAGTTTCTGAATGCCCTGGGTCCGCTGTTCCAGGTCCTCTTCTGGATACTGATCGGCCTTGTCGTGGCCGGGATAGCCTGGTTCATCATCCGCGAACTGATGCGCATCCGGGCACCGGAGAAGCGCGGCAAGACCGCCAAGCCTGCGCCCGAAGCCTGGCGTCCGGAGGCGGCGGCGGCACTGGCCCTGCTGTCCGACGCCGACGCCCTCGCCGCGCAGGGACAGTTTGCCGAAGCCGTGCATCTGCTGCTGTTGCGCAGCATCAATGACATCGAGGGGCGGCTGCCCAATGCGGTGCGTCCGGCCCTGACGTCGCGCGACATCGCCCGGCTGGAGCGGCTGCCCGACGCAGCGCGCCCGACCTTCCTGAAGATCGCGCGGGCCGTGGAGACCAGTCTCTTCGGCGGCGGCACAGTCGATCGCGCGACTTGGGACGACTGCCGCGCTGCCTATGAGGCCTTTGCCTTCCAGGGGACCTGGGCCCGATGACCGACACCGTCGCCAGCCCCGGTCAGACCACCGCCGTCAATGACGCGGGCGCGAGCCACAGCCCGTTCCGGCCTATCGTCATCATCGCCCTGATCCTGGCGGCGGTCTTTGCCCTGTCGGCCATGGCGGCACTGAATGCCTTTTCGCCTGAGTTGAGCAGCGGCAACGACGGCGGCGAGCATGCGCTGTCGAAGTCGGCCGTCGGCTATGCCGGTATCGTCAGACTGATGCGTGAAACCGATCGACCGGTTGTGCTCAGCCGCGGTGCACTGGGCTCCATCAGCGACGAGAACCTGCTGGTCCTGACACCATCGGTCGGTCAGGAGACCGAGGCGCTGGACGAGCTGCGATGGTCGTCTCAGGCCACACTGCTGGTTTTGCCGAAATGGCAGACGATCGGAAAGCCCTTCAAAAAAGGATGGGTCGAGAAGGCCGGGCTGCTGGATGCGACGGAGTCCCTGTCGGTTCTGCCCGACGATCTGCGGCCCGATCTGGTCATGGGCTCGAGACCGTTGACAGGCCAGGTTCAACTCTACGGGCCGGATGAGGAGCCGCTGGGTCGGCCGGTCGCGATCGAGGGCCTGCGTACCTTGAGCGGTCCCGGCTGGTACCCGCTCGTGACCGATGCACAGGGCGGCGCGGTCGTCCTGATGCACGAAGACACGGGCGTCATGGTCGTGTCCGACCCTGATCTGCTGAACACCCTGGGCATGAATGGCGAGGCCAAGGCGCAGACGGCGCTCGGCATCATAAATGCCGTTGCGGAGCCGGGACAGGCTGTGGTCTTCGACCTGACCCTGCACGGGTTCGGGAGACCGCGCAGCATATTGCGCCTGCTGCTGGAGCCGCCATTGCTGGGTTTCACCCTTTGCCTGCTGTTCGCGGCGGGACTGGTGTTCTGGCAGGCGGCGAACCGGTTCGCGCCTCATCGCAAGGGCGACCGCGCCGTGGCCCTGGGCAAGAAGGCCCTTGCCGACAATACCGCCGCCCTGGTCCGCCTGGCCCGGCGCGAACGCAGCATGGCCCGGCCCTATGCCGACCTGGTGCGTCAGCAGGCGGCCAAGGCCGTGGCCGCACCGCCCAATCTGTCGCGCGACGGCCTGACCCAGTTGCTGGATCGACTGGCCACGCGCCAGGGCGTGCAGACGGATTTCGAGACCCTGTCCACCGAGGCGGATCAGGCTCGTAACGCCGGTGACCTGATGGTCGTCGTGCGCAAACTGTTGAACTGGAAATCGGAGATGACCCGTGGACGTGGTTGAAGTCGGGGCGATCGCCGCCCGAATCCGCAACGAGGTCGCCAAGGCCGTGATTGGCCAGACCGACACCGTCGACCTGATGCTGACCGCGCTTTTCAGCGGTGGGCATATCCTGCTGGAAGGACCGCCGGGCACGGCCAAGACCCTGCTGGCCCAGAGCTTTGCACGCACCCTGTCGCTGGAGTTCGGGCGCATCCAGTTCACGCCGGATCTGATGCCGGGCGATATCCTGGGGTCCAATCTGTTCAACTTCCAGACCTCGACCTTCAGCCTGACGCGCGGGCCGGTCTTCTGCGACCTGCTGCTGGCCGACGAGATCAACCGCACCCCGCCCAAGACCCAGGCGGCGCTTCTGGAAGCCATGCAGGAACGATCGGTCACCATCGACGGCGAGACCCATGCGCTGAGCGATCGCTTCACCGTCATCGCCACCCAGAACCCGATCGAACAGCAGGGCGTCTATCCCCTGCCCGAGGCGCAGCTGGACCGCTTCCTGTTCAAACAGACACTGGATTATCTGTCGCGCGAAGATGAGCTGAAGGTCGTCAAGGCCCACGGTTCCCAGGCCGGCATGCCCGATCCCGAAGGCCTGGGCGTCACCCCGATCGCCGATCAGGCGACGGTCGCAGCGGCCGTCCAGACCGTGTCGCGGGTGCGGCTCAGCGACGAGATCGCGGCCTATGTCGTCGACCTGATCCGGTCGACGCGCGAGAATGCCGACCTGCAGACCGGGGCCTCGCCGCGGGCAGGGTCCATGCTGGCCGTGGCGTCGCGGGCGCGGGCGGTGCTGGATGGGCGCGACTATGTCATCCCGGACGACGTCAAGGGCCTGGCCCTGCCCGCCCTGCGCCACAAGGTGGTGCTGTCGGCCGCCGCCGAGATCGAGGGTCGCCGCGTCGATCAGGTGATCGCCAGCCTGATCGATCAGGTCCCCGCCCCGCGATGATCTATCCGACCCGGCTCAGCATCCTGGCGGCCCTAGCGGGAGCGCCCATCGCGCTGCTGCTTGGCCTGGTGCAGCCGGGCCTGTGGCTGGCCGCACCCGCCTGGCTGATGGGTCTGGGGGTGCTGATGCTGATCGACGCCCTGTTCGCGGCGGCCCCGCGCAGTGTCGGCATCACCTTCGAGCCGCCGGGTTATCTAGCCGTCGCGGCCCCCGCGACCGCCCTGCTGCAAGCCGATTTCAGCCGGGGCGGTACGCGGCGAAATCTCGAGATCGCCCTCGATGCGGAGGCACGCACGGGCCTGGACAGCGCCATCGGACGGACCGACCCGGCCCGGCGCGATGCCGTCCTGTTCGACATGACGCCCGTGCGTCGAGGGCTGGCCGTCTTCACCCAGGCGACCCTGCGCTGGCAGGGACCGCTGGGCCTGATCTGGCGTCAGACCCGGCGACCGCTGACCGAGGCCATTCCCATCGGGGCCGATGTCCGCCGAATCGAGGACGAGGCCGTGCGCTTTGTCTCGCGCGACGCCCTGCATGGGGCCAAGGCCCAGATCGACATAGGCGAAGGAGCCGAGTTCCATGCGTTGCGCGACTTTCACTCCGGCATGGACCGGCGCACCATCGACTGGAAACAGTCGGCCCGCCATCACCACCTGCTGGCCAAGGAATTCCGGGTCGAGCGCAACCACCAGATCATCATGGCCCTGGACTGCGGTCGGGTGATGAGCGAGCCGGTCGGCGGTGCCCCGCGTATCGACCGGGCCATCCACGGAGCCCTGATCCTGGCCTATGCCTGCCTGCGCGAAGGCGACCGGGCGGGGCTGTTCGCCTTTGCCGAGCGACCGAAGCTGACCACCGGCGCGGTCGCCAGTGTCGCCTCCTTTCCCCTGCTGGTGCGCCAGGCCGCGACCATCGACTATGGCACCACCGAGACCAACTATGCCCTGGGTCTGACCACCCTGTCGGCCAGTCTGAAGCGTCGGTCGATGGTCGTAGTCTTCACCGAATTCGCCGACATCACCGCGGCCGAACTGATGATCGAGACGGTGTCGCGCCTGATCAAGCGGCACCTGGTCCTGTTCGTCGTGATGCGTGACGAAGAGCTGGAGACCCTGGTCTCGACCGTCCCGGAAACGCCGGAGGACGTGTCTCGTGCCGTGGTCGCCGCCAGCCTGTTGCGCGAGCGCGATCTGGTGCTGGCCCGCCTGCGTCGCCTGGGGGCCCATATCGTCGAGGCCGAAGCGCAGCATGTCGGTCCGGCTATCCTGAACGCCTATCTGGACCTCAAACGGCGGGACCTGCTGTGAGCGAGCTTCAACTCAAGAGCCAGCGGTTCCGCACCGAACGTGAGCGCGACTGGCGACAGTTGGAAGCGCTCGTCACCAAGGCCGAGAAACGCTCGGCCAGTGCCCTGAGCAATGCCGAGATCCTGGCCATGCCGGTGCTGTACCGCTCCACCCTGTCGGCCCTGTCGGTCGCGCGCGAGACCTCGCTGGACCAAGGCCTGATCGGCTACCTCGAGAACTTGTCGGCGCGAGCCTATTTCTTCGTTTACGGGGCGCGGTCCACGCCACTGGAGCAGCTCAACGCCTTCTTCTCGCGCGACTGGCCCCGGGGGGTTCAGTCTATATGGCGAGAGACGCTGGTGGCCCTGTTCGTGACGGCGCTGGGGGCGGTGGTCGCCTATGTGCTGGTCGGGGCCGACAGCGACTGGTTCTTCACCTTCGTCGATCCGGGCCTGGCCCAGGGACGCGATCCGACGGCGACGCAGGCCGCATTACGAGCCACGCTTTATGATGGCGCGGATGCAGACGGTCTGTCGTTCTTCGCCACCTATCTGTTCACCCACAATGCCGAGGTCGCCCTGCTGGCCTTTGCGCTCGGCTTTGCCTTCGGGGTGCCGACCATCGTGGTGCTGCTCAGCAATGGAGCCATGCTGGGGGCCATGGTTCATGTCTTCGTGTCCAAGGGACTGGGCTATGAGTTTGGGGGCTGGCTGCTGATCCACGGGGTGACCGAACTGTTCGCCATCGTCCTGGCGGGGGCCGCAGGCCTACGGATCGGGTGGGCTGTCGCCTTCCCCGGTCGCCAGAGCCGTCTGGAGGCCATGTCCGGTGCCGGCAAGGCGGCAGGTGCCGTCATGATGGGGGTGGTCATCATGTTGATGCTGGCAGGCGTGCTGGAAGGGTTCGGGCGCCAGCTGATCACCAGCGACACCGTGCGCTACGCCATCGCGGGCGGCAGCGCGATCCTGTGGGGTCTGTACTTCTACGCGCCCCGCCCCGACCGGGTCATGGCGAGGATCGGCCGATGACGATGGCCGCGCCGACACCGGCCGAACGCAAGCGGATGCGCGTCCTGGTCACACCCGAGGGGGTGCCGCTGAACCTTGAGCTGGCCACGGTCGGGCAGCGCTTCGGGGCGCTGGCGCTGGACCTGCTGATCATCGTCGGCACCGTCGTCGCCGTGACCATCGCCCTGGCCATAGTGTTCGCACAGACGCGGGGCGGTTCGGCCGAGATCATCGGCATCGTCTGGCTGCTGGGCATGTTCCTGCTGCGCAATGCCTATTTCCTGGGCTTCGAGATGTCGGCCCGGGCGGCCACGCCAGGCAAGCGTGTCATGGGTTTGCGGGTCGCGGCGCGAAACGGCGGACGGCTGACGTTCGAGGCGATCTTCACCCGTAACGCGCTGCGGGAACTCGAACTCTTCCTGCCGCTCAGCCTGATGATTGCGGGACCGATCATGGCCCTTCAGAGCGACATGGGCGGCTGGATCTATCTGCTGGCCACGATCTGGTGCCTGATCTTCGTGCTGCTGCCCTTCTTCAACGCCGACAAGCTGCGGGCTGGAGACATGGTGGCTGGAACCTGGGTGCTGCGCGCACCCCGCCAGAAGCTGATGCGCGACATGGCCGATGCGGGGGCCCCGCATCAGGCGGACCACAGCTTCACGCCGGCCCAGCTGGATGCCTATGGCGTCAAGGAGTTGCACGTTCTGGAAGAGGTGCTGCGCACCGGCGATCGAACCACCGTTCGGGCCGTTGCCGACCGGATCGCGCGCAAGATCGTCTATGACCGACGCGACGCCACCGACATCGAATTCCTGCGGGCCTACTACCACGCGGTGCGCGGCCGAATGGAGCAGGGGCTGCTGATGGGTCGCCGTCGGAAGGACAAATTCGACCGCTCTGTCTGAAATAGTCGGCTTGGTCAGAATTTGCCCGGCGAGGCGTCGTCAGTGGACTTTCTGCACGATTATTGCTTTTGTGGATTGTGCGGCGCAGCGAGCCGTGATTACTATGCGACAGAACAGGATTTCACACGTGCCTCACACCATTCGCATCGCTGACCGCAGGAGCGCCGCCAAGGCGGTCGTGCTGTCGCATGCGCATGAGGCTCAGATGGCCCTGAACACCCTTATTCTCATTGTATCGCTCGTCCTGCTCCTCGGAGCGGTGTGGATGCACGCAACCTGACCTAAGCCAAACTCAGGATCGCCCGCAGCCACCCGCTCCCGAAAGGAGGCGGGTTTTTTGTTGCGCGCGGTCCGGACACCACCGGAACCGACCACGCCCATGACGCAAGATTTTACCTCAGACGGCCGACCCCCGAACGCGAGAAGTCGAGCGGTCACGGCTGGCCCCAGCCGCGCTGCCGCCCGCAGCTATCTGCGCGCTGCTGGGATGCAGGATGCCGATTTCGACAAGCCTATGATTGCCATCGTCAACACCTGGTCGTCGGTCACGCCCTGCAACATGCACCTGGACCGGCTGGCCAAGGACGTTCGCGCCGGCATCATCGCGGCGGGTGGTTATCCGGTCGACTTCAACACCATCGTGGTGACCGACGGCATCTCCATGGGCACCGAGGGGATGAAGGCCTCGCTAATCTCAAGAGAGGTCGTCGCTGACAGCATCGAACTGGCCGTCGAAGGCCATCAGCTGGATGGCGTCATCTGCATCGTCGGCTGCGACAAGACCATTCCGGCCGCGGCCATGGCCCTGGCGCGGATGGATATCCCCGGCCTGGTCTACTACGGCGGCACCATCATGCCGGGCCGGATGGGCGGCACCGACATCTCGATCCAACAGGTGTTCGAGGCCATCGGTGCACACGGCGCAGGCACCATCGACGACGACCAGCTGAAGACGGTCGAGGCAGCCGCTTGCCCGGGCGCGGGGGCCTGCGGGGGTCAGTTCACCGCCAACACCATGGCCATGGCCCTGTCGGTCATGGGTCTTTCGCCCATGGGGGCCAATGACGTGCCCGCCGTCGATCCGGCCAAGGGGGCGGAGGGTGAGCGCTGCGGTCGCCTGATCGTCGAGCGGGTCTTTGCTGGAGACACGGCGCGCAAATACATCACCCGTGCCAGCCTGAAGAACGCCGCCGTCGCGGTCTCGGCCTCGGGCGGTTCGACCAATGCGGTCATGCACCTGACGGCCATCGCCGCCGAGGCGGGGATCGATTTCGGCATCGAAGATTGCCATCAGGCCTGCGTCGAGGCCCCGGTCATCTGCGACCTGAAGCCAGGCGGTCGCTTCCTGGCCTCGCACCTGTTTGCGGCGGGCGGCACGCGCCTGGTCACCCAGCGCATGGCCACTGCCGGCAAGATCGTGAACACCCCCACCGTCAGCGGCCGCAGCCTGTTCGCCGAAGCGGCCGAGGCCGAGGAAGCGCCCGGCCAGCAGGTCGTCACCACCTTCGACGCCCCGGTCATGGCGCGAGGCAGCTATGCCGTTATCTATGGCGACATTGCCCCCGAGGGCGCGGTGATCAAGCTGACCGGCCACAAGGTCGACCGCTTTGAAGGCCCCGCCTGCGTCTTCGACTCGGAAGAAGACGCCTTCCACGCAGTCCAGGACGGCGCGGTCGGCGAGGGCGACGTCATCGTCATCCGCTACGAAGGCCCGCGCGGCGGCCCCGGCATGCGCGAGATGCTGCAGGTCACGGCGGCGCTGAAGGGTCGAGGCATCCACGACGTCGCCCTGATCACCGACGGACGCTTTTCCGGTGCCAGCTACGGCTTCGTGGCCGGCCATGTGTCGCCCGAAGCAGCGGTCGGCGGCCCGATTGCCCTGATCCGCGATGGCGACCGTATCGCCATCGACGTCACCAATCGCCGGATCGACGTCGACGCCGATCTGGTGGCGCGCCGGGCGGACTTCGCGCCCCCGCCCCTTCGCCCGGCGCGCGGTGTCTTCGCCAAGTACCGCGCCAGCGTGGTCTCCGCCGCTCAGGGGGCCGTCACCATTCCCAACCCGCCCCCCATTCAGTCCAGAGATGGACAGGTCAGGGCCGACTTCAAAGCTCACGAGGACGCCTGACATGGCCATCACCATCTACACAGACGACGATATTCGCCCCGGCGCCATCGCCGGCCAGCGCATCGCCATCATCGGCTACGGCTCGCAGGGCCGGGCCCATGCGCAGAACCTGAAGGACAGCGGCCACGACGTGGTCGCGGGCGTCCGTCATGGCGGCAAGGGCTGGAAGAATGCCACCGCCGACGGCATCGCCACCGCCGAACCCGCCGAAGCGGTCAAGGGCGCGGACATCATCGCTATCCTGACGCCCGACATGGCCCAGGCCGACGTCTACCGCGAGGTCATCGAGCCGAACGCCAAACAGGGCGCGGCCATCCTGTTCGCCCACGGCTTTTCGATCATCTATGGCCGGATCACGCCGCGCGCGGACATGGACGTCATCCTGGTCGCGCCCAAGGGGCCGGGCGATCTGGTCCGCCGCGAGTATCAGCGCGGACGCGGCGTTCCCAGCCTGTTCGCCATCGAAAAGGACGCGACCGGCAAGGCCCGTGATCGCGCCATGGGCTACGCAAAAGGGAATGGCGGGGCCACTGGCGGCCTGCTGGAAACCACCTTCCGCGAGGAGACCGAGACCGACCTGTTCGGGGAACAGGCTGTCCTGTGCGGTGGCGCGAAGGAACTGGTCATGAGCGGGTTCAACACTCTGGTCGAGGCCGGTTACCAGCCCGAGATCGCCTATTTCGAATGCATGCACGAGCTGAAGCTGATCGTGGACCTGTTCTACGAGGGCGGCATCACAAAGATGAACGAATTCATCTCCGAGACCGCCAAATGGGGCTCGGTCAAGTCCGGCCCGCGGGTCATCACCGACGAGACCCGCGCCCGCATGAAGACGGTGCTGGACGAGATCCAGTCGGGCCAGTTCGCCCGCGAATGGATTGCCGAGAACGACGCCGGCAAGCCCCGCTACGACGCCTGGGTCAAGGCCGATGGCGAGCAACCGATCGAGATCACCGGGGCAAAGCTGCGCGAGCGGATGGCCTGGCTGCACACGCCCAAATCCGAGGCCGCCTGAGACCATGACCGCCGCTGCCGCCATGACCATCGCCCCCGACGCCGCCGCCCCTCGCAGCGGTGCCCGCCTGCTGATCTCCACCCTGGAGCGGCTGGGGGTGGAGGTCGTGTTCGGCTATCCGGGCGGAGCGATCATGCCGGTCTATGACGCCCTGACCGGATCGTCCCTGCGCCACATCCTGGTGCGGCACGAACAGGCCGCCGCCTTTGCCGCCGATGCCTATGCGCGGCGCAGCGGACGGGTCGGGGTCTGTCTGGCGACCTCCGGCCCCGGTGCGACCAATCTGATCACCGGCATTGCCAATGCGATGATGGATTCCATCCCGGTCGTCTGCATCACCGGCAACGTGCCCCAGGGCGTCATGGGCACCGATGCGTTTCAGGAGATCGACATCCTGGGCGTCACCCTGCCGATCGTGAAACACTCCATCCTGGTGCGCGACCAGGCAGACGTGCCAGCCGCCATCGAGGAGGCCTTCCACATCGCCGCCTCGGGCCGCCCAGGTCCCGTGCTGGTCGATCTGCCCAAGGATGTGCAGGTCGGCACGACGACCCAGGACTTCGGCTTCCCCTATCCCAATGCGGTCGCCACGACGGATCACGACGCCATTGGCCGCGCCGCCGAGGCGATCCGTCGGGCCGAGCGGCCGCTGATCTACGTCGGCGGCGGCGTCAAGATCGGTCGGGCCGTAGAGGAACTGCGCGCTTTTGCCGAGGCGACGGGCATTCCGTCTGTCTCGACCCTGAATGCCCTCGGCACCATCCCGACCGATGCTCCCGGAGCTTTGGGCATGCTGGGCATGCACGGCACGCGCGGAGCCAATGAGGCTGTGCAGGAGGCCGATCTGCTGATCGTCTTCGGCGCACGGTTCGATGATCGCGCCACCGGCAAGCTGGCCGAGTTCGCGCCCCAAGCGCGCGTCGTTCACTTTGACATCGACGCTTCCGAGATCGGCAAGCTGCGCCGGACCGAGGTCGCCGTCGCGGGTGAACTGCCCGCCGGCATCGCCGCCCTGACGGACCATCTCACTCCGACACCGTTGAAGATCGACCCGTGGATGATGCGGTGCACGGCACGCGCCGCCCGGACCGCCTTCCGCTATGATGCGCCCGGCGACGGCGTCTATGCCCCTGCCCTGCTGAAGGCCATTTCCGAGGCCGCCGGTGACGATTTCGTCGCCGCCTGCGACGTCGGCCAGCATCAGATGTGGGCCGCCCAGCATTGTCGCTTTGCCAGGCCCGAGGCGCATCTGACCTCTGGCGGCCTGGGGGCCATGGGTTTCGGCCTGCCCGCAGGTATCGGAGCCAAGCTGGCCGATCCGGACGCGACCGTGGTCGTGGTCGCGGGTGACGGCGGCTTCATGATGAACATCCAGGAACTGGCCACCCTGCGCCGCTACGGCATCCCGGTGAAGGTGCTGCTGCTGGACAACAGCTCGCTGGGCCTGGTCCGCCAGTGGCAGGAGCTGTTCTTCGAGCAGAACTATTCCGAGGTCGACCTGTCCGACAATCCGGACTTCGTGAAGGTGGCCGAAGCCTTTGGCGTCGAGGCCTTCCGAATTAGCCGGCGCGAGGAGGTCCAGGCCGGGATCGCCCGTCTGCTGGCCGCCGACGGCCCCTGCCTCGCGCATGTGATCATCGACCCCCGGGAGAATGTGTGGCCGCTGGTCCCACCCGGAAAGAACAACGCCGAAATGATGGAAGGCGCCTGACATGACCGCTGATACCCTGCACCTGCATATCGACCGGGCCGACGGCTCGCTCCAGCGCCTGATCGGCCTGGTGGAGCGTCGCGGCTTTCACATCGACGGCCTGTCGCTGAGCGAGGACGGGTCGGGGCGCCGGGTCGAGATGGCCGTGCGTGGCCGCGATGCTGCCCGCTGCACCCAGACCCTGGGTCGCCAGATCGACAAACTGTTCGGCGTCACCCGCATGCCCGTTCCCTCTCATTCGGCAGCCTTCGTACCGGAGAGGGTCGCATGAGCCGGATCGCGAAAGCCGTCGCCGCCGATCCAAACCGGGTCATCGTCTTCGACACCACGCTGAGAGACGGGGAACAGGCCCCCGGCTTTTCCATGTCGCCCGATGACAAGGTGCGCATGGCCCAGGTGCTGGCGGACCTGCGGGTCGACGTCATCGAGGCCGGGTTCGCCGCCGCCTCGCCCGGCGACGAGGAAGGCGTGCGACGCGTGGTCGGCGAGGTCGGGCGCGATGCGGAAGGGCCGGTCTTCTGCTCACTGGCGCGCGCCAGTGAGGCCGACATCGACGCCGCCTGGCGAGGGCTGCGCGCGACGCAAGAGCGCCGGGTGCATATCTTCCTAGGTTCCAGTCCGATCCACCGTGCGGCCAAGCTGAAGATGACGACGGACCAGGTTCTGGAGACCGCCGATCGGGCCGTCCGCTATGCCCGCACCCGCTTCGACGATGTGGAGTTCAGCCCCGAGGATGCGATCCGCACCGAACCCGAGTTCCTGGCCGAAATCTGCGAGGTGGCCGCCGCCGCCGGGGCCACGACCCTGAACATCCCCGACACCGTCGGCTATGCGACCCCGACCGAAATCGGCGACCTGTTCCGCACCCTGATCGCCAGGGTCCGGGCACGGTTCCCGCAGGTGGTGTTCTCGGCCCACTGCCATGACGACCTGGGCCTGGCCGTCGCCAACACCCTGTCCGCCGTCGAAGCAGGCGCGCGGCAGGTCGAGGGGGCGATCAACGGCATCGGCGAGCGCGCGGGCAATGCCTCGGTCGAGGAGATCATCATGGCCATCCGCACCCGCGCGGACCGCTATGGCCTGCACACCGCCGCCGACAGCACCCAGCTGGTGCGCGCCAGCCGGATGCTGAGCGAGATCACCCACACCCCGACGCCACGCAACAAGGCCATCGTCGGCATGAACGCCTTCGCCCACGAAGCCGGCATTCATCAGCACGGCATGATGGCCGACGCCCGCACCTATGAGATCATGCGGCCCCAGGACGTCGGGTTTGACGGCACCTCCTTTGTACTGGGCAAGCATTCGGGTCGCCATGCGGTGGCCAAACGGGCGGCGGCTTTGGGCCATTCGGTCGAGGGGCAGCACCTGCTGGATGCCTTCGCCGGCTTCAAGCATCGCGCGGACCAGATCGGCGAGATCGACGACCGCGAACTGCTGGCCATCATCGAGGCGACCCGCCCGTTCGCTGGGGAGCGTGCCCATGTCGCGGCCTAGCACCCTGTTCGACAAGGTCTGGGACCGGCACGTCGTGGCCGCCGAGACCGACGACACCCCGGCGGTGCTGTATGTCGATCTGCATCTGATCCACGAGGTCACCAGCCCCCAGGCCTTTGCCGAGATCGAGAGCCGGGGTCTGAAGGTGCGTCGCCCGGACCGCACCTTTGCGACCCTGGACCACTCGACCCCGACCCTGCCCGCGGGCGCAGATGGCGAGCGGCCGTATGATACGCCGGCGTCCAAGGCCCAGGTCCAGACGCTGGAGGCCAACTGTGCGCGGCATGGCGTATCGCTGGCCGGATGGGACAGCGCCGATCGCGGCGTCGTCCATGTCATGGGGCCGGAACTGGGCCTGACCCAGCCGGGCATGACGGTCGTCTGTGGCGACAGCCATACGGCGACCCACGGAGCCTTCGGAACCCTGGCGTTCGGCATCGGGACGTCCGAGGTCGGCCATATGCTGGCGACCCAGTGCCTGTTGCAGCGCAAGGCCAAGGCCATGCGGGTGACGGTCGACGGGCGGTTGCAGCCGGGCGTGTCGGGCAAGGACGTCGCCCTGGCCATCATCGCGCGTCTGGGTTTTGGCGGCGGTACCGGCTTCGTCATCGAATATGCGGGCGAGGCCATCCGGTCGCTGGACATGGAAGGGCGGATGACCGTCTGCAACATGTCGATCGAGGCGGGCGCGCGGGCCGGGATGATCGCACCGGACGCCACCACCGTGGCCTGGCTGCAGGGCCGCAAACATGTACCGCAGGGCGAGGCCTTCGGGCGTGCCGCGGCGGACTGGCTGACGCTGAAGTCGGATGCCGATGCGGTGTTTGATGCAGAGGTCAGGATCGACGGCAGCGCGATCAAACCCATGGCGACCTGGGGCACTACGCCCGATGCGGGTTCGCCCATCGGCGAGGTCGTGCCCGTGCCGCACGACGCGTCGGGCGAAAAGGCCCTGGCCTATATGGGCTTCACGGCTGGTGAGGCGACGACCGCCTATCCGGTCGACGTGGTCTTCATCGGCAGTTGCACCAACGGCCGTCTGCCCGACCTGAGGGCCGCCGCCGAGGTGCTGCGCGGGCGCAAGGTCAAGCCGGGTGTGCGGGTTCTGGTCGTGCCGGGGTCGGAGGCCGTGCGGCGCGATGCGGAGGCCGAAGGGCTGGACCGGGTCTTCATCGACGCCGGGGCCGAATGGCGCATTCCGGGCTGCTCCATGTGCCTGGCCATGAACGGCGACAGGGTCGCGCCAGGCCAGTTGGCGGTGTCCACCTCCAACCGCAACTTCGAGGGCCGCCAGGGGCCGGGGGCCCGCACCATCCTGGCCAGTCCGGCGACGGCGGCGGCGACGGCCATCATGGGCGTGCTGACCGATCCAAGGGTGTTCATGACGGAGGGTGCCTCCCTCAAGCAGGCGAGCGCCGCGCGCGAGACGATAGGGGCCGAAAATGCCTGAGCCTCTGAAAACCCTGACGTCCAAGGCCGTGGTCCTGTCGCAGTCGAACATCGACACCGACCAGATCATTCCCGGACGGTTTCTCAGCACAACCACCCGCGAGGGTCTGGGGGCTCAGGCCTTCTATGACTGGCGCTACGAAGCGGACGGCACACCCAAGCCTGAGGCCGTGCTGAACCGCATCGATCCCGCCGAGCACCGCATCCTACTGGCAGGCCGGAACTTCGCCTGTGGCTCGTCGCGCGAGCATGCGCCCTGGGCCCTGCTGGACTACGGCTTTCGGGCCGTGGTCTCGACCGAGATCGCTGACATCTTCACCTCCAACGCCCTGAAGAACGGTCTGCTGCCAATCGTCGTCGATCAGGCGACCTGGGACGATCTGGCCGCTCATGCAGAGCAGCCCATCACCGTCGACTTGGAATCTTCCACGATCCGGCGCGGCAATGCACAGCCTGTCACCTTCGAGGTGGAACGGTTCGCGCGACGCTGCCTGCTGCACGGGGTCGACACCCTGGGCTGGCTGCAATCCCAACTGCCCGCCATCAAAGCCTTTGAACACCGAACGGAAACCGTCTGATGCCCCACACCAAATCCTTCGACATCGTTGTCCTGCCAGGTGACGGCGTGGGTCCTGAAGTCACGGCCGCCGCTACCGACGTGCTGCGGGTTATCGGCGACTTCTATGGTCACACCTTCCGCTTTCATGAACATCTGATCGGCGGCGCGGCCATCGACGCCACGGGCGATCCTCTGCCGCCAGAAACCGTCGAGGCCTGCAAGGCGTCCGACGCCGTCCTGCTGGGGGCCGTCGGTGGGCCGCAATGGGACGGGGGCGAGCGTCGGCCGGAAGAGGGCCTGCTGGGTCTGCGCAAGGCGTTGGGCCTGTTCGCCAACCTGCGGCCGTTGCAGGTCTCACCCGTGCTGGCCCATCGCTCTCCGCTGAAAAAGGAGATCGTCGAGGGCGTGGATCTGATCGTGTTCCGGGAACTGACCGGCGGTATCTATTTCGGGGAGAAGACGCGGACCGCCGACCGCGCCACGGACCTGTGCGAATATACGGTACCCGAGATCGAGCGTGTCGCCCGTGCCGCCTTCCAGACCGCCCAGCAGCGTCGCGGCAAGGTCACCTCGGTCGACAAGGCCAATGTCATGGAAACCAGCCGTCTGTGGCGCGAGGTCGTGACCCGCATCCATGCCGAGGAGTTCCCGCGTGTCGAGCTGGAACATGCCCTGGTCGATTCCATGGCCATGCATCTGATCCGCAAGCCGCGTGAGTACGACGTCATCCTGACCGAGAACATGTTCGGCGACATCCTGTCGGACGAAATCTCGGTCCTGGGCGGCTCCATCGGCCTGTTGCCGTCGGCGTCGCTGGGGTCGGGCGGACCGGGTCTGTTCGAGCCGATCCATGGCTCGGCACCCGATATCGCCGGTCAGGACAAGGCCAATCCCGTCGGCACCATCCTGTCGGCCGCCCTGCTGCTGCGCCACAGCCTGGGGCTGGAGGACGAGGCCAGCTCGATCGAGGCTGCCGTCGCCGCCGTCGTTTCGGCCGGAGCAGTCACCGCCGACCTGGGCGGGACGCTGGGCACGCGCGCGGCGGGCGAGGCGGTGATCGACGGCATCCGCGCCATCCACTGGGCCGCCGCCCACCGCGTCCAGATGCACTGGGCGTGAGCTTGAGGCTTGACGGATGGCCCGTTTGTCCGTCAGCCTGCCTTTGAACCTAACGAGTGATCGCTGTGATCCAGACTGTCGCCCTTTCCGTCTCGCCGATGACCGCACCTCGCGGCGGCGCAGACGTGCGCGGCATTTCGACCGGTATGACCATGACCACCACGCCCACGGCGGGGACAGGTTAGCGCGCACCGATACGACAGGAACGCACAAACCCAACCCCGCCCGGACCCCCGGGCGGGGTTTTTCATGTCCCCCTCCCCTCTTCATCGCCTCATTCGAAAGACCCCCGCCATGCCCCACCTCGCTATCCTGAAAAAACCCAGACCGCACAGCGCCGCAGCGCCTGCTGCGGTCGCCCCCGTCGTCGTCATGAAGTTCGGCAGTTCGGTTCTGCGTAACCCCACCGACGCGCCGTCGGTAGCGTCCGACATCTATGCCCAGGTGCGCCAGGGCCGCCGCGTGGTCGCGGTCGTGTCCGCCTTCGAGGGTGAAACCGACCGTCTGCTGGGCGAGGCGCGGGCGCTGGGGCTTGCCCACGACAACCACCTTCTGCCCGCCTATGTGGCCCAGGGCGAGGAGCGGTCGGCGGCACTGGTGTCCCTGGCCTGCGACCGGATCGGGCTTGATGCCGTGACGCTGACGGTGCGCGAGGTCGGCATCGTGGCGGAGGGCCCATACGAGCATGCGACGCCCGTGGCGCTGAAACGCGCGGCGCTGGATCAGGCGCTGCAACGGCATGAGGTGGTGGTGGTGCCAGGGTTCGGGGCCCTGTCGCCCGACGGCAAGGTCGTTTTGCTGGGCAGAGGCGGGTCCGATCTGACGGCTCTGTTCCTGGCGGCGGAACTGGGTCTGGACAGCGTTCAGCTACTTAAGGACGTCGATGGTTTGTACGACCGCGACCCGAACCTCGACCCCGACGCGAAACGCTACGACCAGGCCAGCTGGGCCGAGGCCAAGGCGCTGGGGGGCGGTCTGGTTCAGCCCGATGCGCTGGACATGGCCCAGGCGAGGCAGCTCAAGATCGAGGTCCGCAACCATGCCGACGGCCACCGCACGGTGATCGGTGCCGACGGCCAGCCACCACGCCGCCCCGTGCCGCATGAAAGACTGCGCGTGGCCGTGGCCGGGTGCGGCGTCGTTGGCGGCGGGGCCCTTGCCCGGCTGCTGGGCGACAGCCGAGTGGACGTCGTCGGCGTTCTGGTCCGCGATCCGTCCAAGCCGCGCGACGTGCCGGGAGCCGCGCCCGAGACACTTAAGGCGCTTCTGGTGTCCGACGCCGCCGCCCTGCTGGCCAGACAGCCGCATATCGTGCTGGAGGCGTTGTCGGAGGCCGAGGCGGGCTATGCCTTGATTCGTACCGCGCTGGAGCACGGCGTCGATGTCGCCACCGCCAACAAACAGGCGGTCAGCAGCGACCCTTCCGGACTGCTGGCCCTGGCCGAGGCCAACGGCGCTAGGCTGCTGTGGTCGGCCTCCATCGGTGGCGGGGTGCCCATGGTCGAGACGCTGAGGGCCGCACGGGCGCAGGAGCCGGTTGTCGCCTTTGAGGCCGTGCTGAACGGCACCGTCAACTTCATGTTGGAGCGGATCGGCGACGGGGCGTCGTTCGAGACCGCCCTGAGCGAAGCCCGTGCAGCGGGCTTCGCCGAGGAAGACCCCTCGTCCGACCTGGAAGGCCTGGATGCCGCCGCCAAGGTACGTCTGCTGGCGTTCGAGGCGTTCGGGCGAATGCCGGATCAGGCCGATATCCCTCGCGATATCCTGAGTGCCGGCCGACCTGATGCGGCGGGCGCACGTCAGCTCTGTCGTTGTCGTCTGGAAGAGGGCAAGCTGATCGCCGAAGTGCGGCTGGCCTGCGGTCCGATGGACCCGCTGTTCGCCACGCTGAAAGGAGAGGGCAACGCCTTGAAGGTCATCGGTCAGAACGGATCGGTCGTGCGATGCAAGGGACGCGGTGCCGGCCGCTGGGCCACGGCCGAGAGTCTGCTGGCGGACCTTTCGGAACTGGCCGCACACCGCGCGGCCCTGCGCTTAAGAGGACACGGCTGAGCCATGGCCGTCTTCACACCCGTCGAGGAGGCCGACGCCGAGCCCTTTATTAGACGCTTCGGCGCAGGCCAGCTCCACGCCCTGACACCGATCGCCGAGGGCATCCAGAACACCAACTACCGGGTCGATACCGACCAGGGGCAGTTTGTCCTGACCCTGTTCGAAGATAGGACGGAGGTGGCGTCCCTCCCCTTTTGCCTGGAACTGACCGAACATCTGGCCACGCGCGGCCTGCCGACGGCGCAGCCGCTGCGCGACGGTGCGGGACTGAAGGTGGAACACTTGAATGATCGGCCCGCCGCCATCCTGCAATGGCTGGACGGCGCGTGGAAGCGTCAGCCGTCGCTAGCTGATCACACAACCGCCGGAGCAATGCTGGCGCGGCTTCATCTGGCGGCGCTGGACTTCGAGGGCGTCAGGCCCAACCCCGTTGGGCCCTCAGCCCGGCGCAATCTGTTCGAGGCCTGTGCGCGCCGCGCCCGCGGAAGCGACCGCGCCATCCTCGATCGCTGCAGCCCCTGGGTCGAGGCCGATCCCGGCCGCGACCTGCCGCAAGGGCCGATCCATGCCGACTATTTCCCCGACAATGTCCTGTTCGAAGGCGACGCCATCAGCGGAGTGATCGACTTCTATTACGCCTGCAACGACGCCCTGTCCTACGATCTGGCCATCGCCCTGTCGGCCTGGGGGTTCGATGCGGAAGGGGTTGCCATCCCCGCTGCATTGGAGGCGTTTCAGGCGGGATATGAAAGCCTGCGCCCGCTCAGTCCTGCCGAGCTGCGCGCGCTGCCTGCGCTGGGAGCCGTCGCCGCGACGCGCTTCACCCTGACCCGTCTGCACGATCAACTGTACCACGACCCGTCGGCTCTCGTGACTCCCAAGGACCCGGCCCCCTTCGTACGCCGACTGGATTGGTGGACGCGGGTGCCGCTCGCGGCCTAGATCCCGGAGCCCTCGCCCTCGACGGGAGGCGGGGTCAGCAGCAGGAAGGCCCGGATCCAGGCGGTCAGGACGGCGCGATCATTGGGCTGGCGCAGGGTGTCCAGGGCTTCGACGGCCAAGGCTTCAGGAATGCGGTGCCCGCGCCGGGTCTCGATCAGGGCGGCGGCATAGTCCGGCTGAAACTCCGGGTGGCACTGGAAGCTGATGGCGTCATCCCAGGCCAGGCCCGCATAGCGGGTGAAGTCGGAGGTGGCGATCACTCGGGCATCTGGAGGTGGGGCCACGACCTGATCCTGATGCGAGACAGGGATGGCGATACTGGGCGCACGCGGATGCATCCAGTCCTCGGTGACGGTCACCTGATAGCGGTGCAAGCCGATGCCCCAGCCCTTGTCCGACTTCTCGACCCGCCCGCCAAAGGCGTGGGCCATGATCTGGTGGCCGAAGCAGATGCCGACCAGCCGGGTCCGGCCTCTGGCAGCCCGCAACCAGTCGACCAGCGGCGGTATCCAGGGCAGATCGTCATAGACCCCCGCCGCCGAGCCCGTAACGATCACGCCGGTGAAGGCAGATGGATCGTCCGGCAGCACACCCGCCTGGACATCGAACCGGGTGGTGGCCACGCCCTCGCCCAGCAAGGCCCGAAACCGCGCCGGATAGTCGTCGAAGTCGTTCTTCAGCGCCTCGGGCGGGTGGCCGGTCTCAAGAATGGCGATACGGGTCATGACGGCTCCGGCTGGCCTACCGATATGGGCGATCACGCAAGACGCGCCAAGCCCGATAGGTTATGCCGCCGCCATGGCCGAGCTTGAACCTGTCGTTCTGATCAATGTCTATCGCTGCCAGCCGGACAAGCTGGATGTCTTGATGGAGCATCTGACCTCGCTGGTCCGGGCGCAGCGCGATCTGGAGGGCTATATCTCGGCCACCCTGCATCGCGGGATCGACGGCAAGGTGGCGGCGGTGCATTCACTGTGGCGATCGCGCGAGGACTGGAAGGCCATGTCGCGCCACCCCTCCATCGCCATCCGCATGGACCCGATCATGGCCATCGCGACCTTCGAGCCGCACCTGTATGAGCCCGGCGAAGTGATCGACTAGTCGGCCATCCAGACCTCGGATTTCGCGCCCGCCTCGCCCAGGGTATCGACGACCCACCCACAGATTTCGCGCGCCGCCGCCTCTGCCCCGCTGGGCGGGTTCAGCACGACCATGGCACAGCCGTTCATCTTCATGGGGTTGGTCAGGGGCCGCAACCGTGCCTCAGCCACCAGCACGCGCCGCGCGCCGCCCTGATCCAGCCGACGCAGGAAACCGTCGAAGGTTTCCATGTCCTTCAGCGGGGTCCAGATCGCCACCGTCGCCCGCGCATCGGCCTTCACGATGGCGGCTCCCGTATCGGCGGCGCGGTGATAGTCGTCCGGCTTTTCGAACGGCGGGTCGATCAGGACCAGAGGGCCGGGGGCGCGCTTCGCCTCTACCACCGCCTGGTCGTAGCCGTCGCCGCCATGGGCATCGGCGGCAGCGAACGGTGCGAGGGCCTGGGTCAGAAGGTCCAGAACGGGCGGGTTCAACTCGAAGCCGACATATCGGTCCTGGGGCCCGAGGTGCTGCGCCATCAGAAGCGGCGAGCCCGGATAGAAGGTGACACCACCGTCCGGGTTCATCGCGGCGACTTCGGCCGCCAGGGCCTCGATCAGCGCTGGACGGCCATCGGTGGCCATCAGCCGGGCAATCCCGGCTTCGGCCTCACGCGAGCGCGCAGCGTCTCCGGTCAGGTCATACAGACCGGCACCGGCATGGGTGTCGAGCACCGTGACCGGCCCCGAGGCCTGACGCCGCTCCAGTAGCCACAGCACCAGGGCATGCTTGACCAGATCCGCGAAATTCCCGGCGTGAAAGCTGTGGCGATAGTTCATCGCCCCGCATCCCCCCACTGGACGCCGGGGTCAAGAGGAACCGCGCCGGGTCTTCGCCGTTCGGCCTTTCCGCACCGGACATCGCCCGACATGACCTCGACCGCCGACCATGACCTGATCCCCACCGGCCTGACCTGGTGCAGCGATGATCGTGTGGGCCTGACCCGCGTCCGCTCGGGCAAGGGATTTTCCTATCGGGACAAGACCGGAAAGGTCATCAAGGACAAGGCGGTGCTGGACCGCATTCGCATGCTGGCCATCCCGCCGGCCTGGACCGATGTCTGGATTTGTCCGCGCGCGACCGGCCACATTCAGGCCACCGGGCGCGACGCCAAGGGCCGCAAGCAGTACCGCTATCACAATGACTGGAGCAGCTACGCCTCCCAGACCAAGTTCGAGCGTTTGCCCGCCTTCGCCCGCGCCCTGCCCCGGCTGCGTGATCGGGTCGAGGCCGACCTGAACAGGCGCGGCACGTCGCGCGACAAGGTGCTGGCCACGGCGGTGCGCCTGCTGGAGATCACCCTGATCCGCGTCGGCAATGCGCAATATGCCAGGGCCAACCGCTCCTACGGCCTGACCACGCTGAACAAGCGCCATCTGGAGGTCGACGGCACGCGGCTGACCTTCGCCTTCAAGGGCAAGAGCGGGGTCGAGCATGCCGTGCGGGTGCAGGATCGGCGACTGGCCACCGTGGTCCGCTCCCTGCGCGACCTGCCGGGCCAGCAGCTGTTCAAATATCGCAACGCCGACGGCGACCTGTGCCCCATCACCTCGGACGATGTGAACGCCTATATCCGCGAGGCCATGGGCGAGGACTTTTCGGCCAAGGACTTCCGCACCTGGGCCGGGACGGTGTCGGCGGCAAGAGCTTTGCGCGACACGGAAGCCCCGACCTCACCCACTGATGCCAAGCGCAAGATCACCGTCTGCGTGAAGGCGGTGGCGGGGTTGCTGGGCAATACGCCGACGGTTTGCCGCAGTTCCTACGTCCATCCGCAGGTGTTCGAACTGTTCGAGGCCGGCAAGCTGCTGGACGTCCTGCCCGGCGCGGAGACCAAGGGGTTCGAGCCGGCGCTGATGAAGCTGCTGAAGGCCTAGGCCGTGGTCCAGTAGCGGCGGCTGTCCACGCTGGCGGGCCGATCCGCGGCCTCATCAAGGCCCAGGATCATGGCGCGGAACTCGTCGGCCTCGTCGTCGCCCCTAAGCAGGCGCAGCGACTTGATGATCCGCGTGATCCGCAGATGGTTGTGATCGTGCGGCACCAGCCAGTGGGTGTTGTGGCTGTAGAAGGCGCTCATCCGATCCGTCGCGGCGGCCAGGGCGACCTGGCACATCCCGCAGGCCTGCACCTCCTCGACGTCCGCCGCGCTCAGGACCGGCGCGCGGCGGTTGGCCCCGGACAGCTCGGCCAGCGGAAACAGCCACTGGATGAAGTCGTGGGTGCGTTCGATTGCCCGGTCGTCCATGGCCACGACATCGAAGACCGTGCGGCCGGCTCCGTCGGTGCCCGCCCCCTTCAGAAAGTCGACGATGGCGGCCATGCCTGTTGCCGGACGACGGGGCGTCAGGCCCTGGACCAATCCAGGACCACCTTGCCCGACTGACCGGCCTTCATGACCTCGAAGCCCTTCTGGAAGTCCTGATAGGGCATCTGGTGGGTGATCAGCGGCTGCAGGTCCAGACCGGCCTTCAGCAGGCCCAGCATCTTGCGCCAAGTCGTGAACATCTCGCGCCCATAGACGCCCTTGATGGTCAGGGCCTTCAGGATGATCGCGCCCCAGTCCGTCTCCATCGGCTTGGACGGAATACCCAGCAGGGCCAGGCCACCGCCCATGATCAGGGTGTCGACGCACTGTTTGAAGGCAATGGGCGAACCGGACATTTCCAGCGCCACGTCAAAGCCGACCTTCAGGCCCAGCTCGTGCATGACGTCGTGCAGGTCTTCCCGGGTGGTGTTCACCGTCCGCACGCCCGGCGCGACCTTCTGGGCCAGCTCCAGACGGAAGTCGTTGATGTCGGTCAGGACGACGGTCCGCGCGCCTGCGTGACGGGCGACGGCGGCGGCCATCATGCCGATGGGCCCGGCCCCGGTGACCAGTACATCCTCGCCCAGCAGGTCGAACTGCTGCGCCGTGTGCACGGCATTGCCGAACGGATCCAGGATCGAGCCGATCTCGTAAGGCACGTCGTCGGGCAGTTCGATGACGTTGAAGGCCGGGGCAACCACGAACTCGGCGAAACAGCCCTGACGATTGACGCCGATGCCGCGGGTGTCGGGATCCAGGTGGAAGTGACCGGCGCGGGCGGCTTCCGAGTTCAGGTCGATGACGTGACCCTCTGCCGAGACACGCTGGCCAATCTTGAGCCTGCGATCCACGTCCTTGCCGATGGCGACGATCTCGCCGGCGAACTCGTGGCCGGTGATCATCGGGACCGGTACATTCTTCTGGGACCACTCGTCCCAGTTCCAGATGTGGATGTCGGTGCCACAGACGGCGGTCTTGTGGACCTTGATCAGGACGTCCTCGTCACCCGCGACGGGGATCGGAGCCGTGATCAGTTCCAGCCCGACTTCGGGACGCGTCTTAGCCAGGGCCTGCATGGTGCCAGAGTCTGTCGTGCTCATCAGATTACTCCCAGTTCTTTACCGGCCGTCGTGAATGCCGCGACCACCTGATCGATCTGTTCAAAGGTATGCGCCGCCGACATCTGGGTGCGGATGCGGGCCTGGCCGCGCGGGACCACCGGGAACGAGAAGCCGATCACATAGACGCCGAGCTCCAGCAGCCGGGCCGCCATGTCCTGCGCCAGTTTGGCGTCGCCCAGCATGACCGGGATAATCGGATGCTCGCCGGGTTGCAGCGTGAAACCGGCCTCGGTCATCGCGGCCCGATAGCGGGCGGCATTGGCCATCAGCTGTGTACGCAAGGCGTCGCCTTCCGCACCGGCGGCGATGCGGATGGCTTCCAGCGACGAGCCGCAGACGGCGGGGCTGAGGGCATTGGAGAACAGGTATGGCCGCGCCCGCTGTTTCAGCAGGGCCACGACATTGGCCTTGGCACAGATAAAGCCACCCATGGCCCCACCCAGCGCCTTGCCAAAGGTGCCGGTGAGGAAGTCGATCTCGACCCCGTGGTAGGCATAGGAGCCGCGGCCCTGCGGACCCAGGAAACCCGTGGCGTGACAGTCATCGACCATGATCAGGGCGTCGTACCTGTCCGCCAGGGCGCGGATGTCCTTCAGCTTGGCGATATAGCCGTCCATCGAAAACGCACCGTCGGTAGCGATGACGATATTGCGCGCGCCGTCGGCCCGGGCCTGTTTCAGCTGGGCCTCCAGATCGTCCATGTCGGAGGTGGCGAAGCGATAGCGTTTCGCCTTGCACAGCCGGACCCCGTCGATGATCGAGGCGTGGTTTAAGGCGTCCGAGACGATGGCGTCCTCGGCCCCGAACAGCGGCTCGAAGATGCCGCCATTGGCGTCGAAGGCGGCGGCGAACAGGATGGTGTCCTCGAAGCCGAGATAGTCGGCGGTGGCCCGCTCGAGCTCTTTGTGGATTTCCAGCGTGCCGCAGATGAAGCGGACCGAGGCGGTGCCCGCGCCCCATTTTTCCTGCGCCTTGATGCCGGCCTGGGTGACGCGCTCGTCGCCCGCCAGACCCAGATAGTTGTTGGCGCAGAAGTTCAGGACGTCGCGTCCGCCGACCTTGATGACGGGCCCCTGACGCGAGGCGATGACGCGCTCGGGCTTGGTCAGGCCTTGCGCCTCGATGTCGGAAAGCTCGGCGGAGACGCGGTCGTAGAAGGCCGCATTGGTGGCTTGGGTCATGCCGCTGTCGCTAGACGTTTTCGCCGGGGGTTTAAAGCCCGGGCTGTCGCTGCCGGTGGTGAAACCAGATCAGTCGGCGGGGGTGGTCACGCGACTGTCAGCCCAGCGGATCAAGGCCGCGCGGGGCCAGGCGACGATCCAGGAGCGGGCGGTGTATTCGCCCTTCTCGATCAGGGCGGCGCGGGTGGGCGAACTGGTCGCAGCCCGCTGGGTGTGTATCTCGCCCGGTCCCTGATGCAGCAGGAAGGCCCCATGTTTCAGCGGATTGACCCGCAGATAGGCCAGGCGCGGGCTGATCTGTTCCAGCGGCGGGTCATAGAACCAGGACGAGCCCAGCATCCCCGCCATCTGCGGGCGGCGCTTGCAGATTTCGGCCGCGGTGGCCCAGGCGCGGTCCCAGCCCGCCTCGTTGAAGTCGGACAGTTCGCGGCTTTCGGTATGGACCTCCAGCCAGGGCTTCCAGCTCTGGGCGGCGATATAGGAAGGGATCACAGACCAGCCCCAGCCCTCCCGGGCGTGACGCAGCACCTGGCCCGGCCCCATGGGCGAAGACAGGTCGATCATCTGGGTGCGGGCCCCCGGCACCGACAGCACCAGCGAGATGCGCACGTCCTTGGCCCAGAAATCGCGGTCGTAGGGGTCTGCGGCGGCAGTCAGGAAATCAGCCAGCCGCCCGATCCATTCCGGATAGAGCTCCAGCGACGCCTGCGGCAGGTCGGCGGCGGCGATCCGGCCCGGCATTTCCAGTGCCCAGTGCGCGATCAGGGCGCGGCGGTGGTCGTCGGTCAGGGCGTGACCAAAGGTGCCGGACAGGGCCTCCTCCGCACGATGCCCCGGCTGGTCGAAATCCCAGTGCGGGGCGCTGGCGGTGGCCGCTTCGGCGGCGGCGGGGGCTAGGGCAACGATCCGGGCGCGGTCCTCCGCCGGGATTTTGTTCAGCACGGCCTCGAAGGCAGCGATCCAGGCGGGGGTCAGGCTGTTCATGCCTGGACCCTAGTGCACACGGGTTTGCCGACGGTTAAGGGGTGGCCAGCGTCGTGGGGGCGATCCACCATTCGGGGTGTTCGCTCGCCAGTTGGCGCGCCGCAGCCTCGGCCGCCTCGCGTCTGTCGAACAGGGCGAAAACCGTGGCCCCCGATCCCGACATCCGGGTCAGGCGGACAGCCGGTAGCGCGGCGACGGACTGCATGGCCGTCCCGATGGCGGGCTGGAGCGCGATGGCCGGGGCCTGCAAATCATTGCGCTGGCCTGCCAGCCAGTCGATCACACCGGCGGAGCTCCAGTCCGCAGGCGGCGTCGGCCGCGGCTCCAGAGCCCGCGGCTCGGCATCGTAGGCCCGGTAAACCGCGCCCGTCGGCGACGGCACGCCGGGGTTCACCAGCAGGGCATGCAGAGGCGGCAGGTTGGGCTCGAACGTCAGGACCTCGCCCCGCCCCTCGGCCCAGGCCGTGCGGGCATGCAGGCACATGGGGCCGTCCGCGCCGACGACCCTGGCGATGTCGCCCAAGACAGCATCGTCAAGGTCCAGTCCCAGAATGTTGCGCGCCAGCTTCAGTGCCGCCCCCGCATCCGACGACCCGCCGCCGAGACCTGCCGCGATGGGCAGGCGCTTTTCGAGATGGACGTAAAGCGGCGGCTCGCCGATCCCTGTCGCTTCGCCCAGGGCACGCAGCGCACGCAGGATCAGATTGTCCGGATCATTGGCCAGACCAGTCCCGAACGGACCACCGACGGTCAGCGACAGCCGGTCCGATCGCTCGACCGAGACAATGTCGCCGACAGCGGCAAAGGCCACCAGGCTAGTCAGAGGGTGATAGCCCTCGCCGTCCACCGGCCCGACGTGCAGAAACAAATTGATCTTGGCGGGCGCGATCGCCGTCAGCGGCGGCATAGGCTCAGCCGCCACCGACGACGATGGCCTCTGCGGGTGCCGGTGCTGTACCGGGCGTCAGGGCCGGCTCCGTCAGCCCCTCGACCAGCTTGCGCTCAACCTCGGCTCGGCGCTCGGCGTCGGGATCCAGGGTCAGGACGCGCGTCCACTGCCACTGGGCCTCGCGCTGGCGACCGACCTGCCAGTAGGCGTCGCCCAGGTGGTCGTTGATCTCGGCGTTTCCCGGCTCCTTTTCGACGGCTTCCTGCAGGGTCGTAACCGCTGTCTCGTACTGCCCTTGCCGGTACTGGGCCCAGCCGAGGGAGTCCTGGATATTGCCGTCCTCGGGCGCGGCGGCATGGGCGCGGGCCAGCATCTCGGCCCCCTCCTCGACCCGGCGACCGGTGTCGACCCACATATAGCCGAGGAAGTTCAGGATGGTGGCATTGTCCGGGGCGGCCTGAAGCGCCGTCCAGAGCTCGGTTTCCGCCTCATCCAGACGGCCCAGACGTTCCAGCGCCGCCCCGCGCTGGAAGTGGATCAGGGGGTGCTGGGCCGCTGTATTGATCGTGGGACGATTGAGGACACCCAGCGCCTCCTCGGTGAAGCCCATGCCCAGCAACTGGCCCGACAGCGCCAGGGCCATGCGGGGCTGGTCCGGGGCGGCTGCGTCGGCGCGGCGGAAAGCCGTCAGCGCCTGATCGGGCATCTCGTCGCGCACGAAGCTCTCGCCGATGCTGTACTGCGCCTCGGCATAGATCAGCGGATCGGCGGTGGTCACGGAGCCGAAAGCCTCACGCGCGGGCAGTTCGCGCTCCGCCTTGGCCAGGGCTTCGCCCAGTTCATAGGCGGTCAGATTGTCCGGGCGCAGGCTTTGCGCCAGCCTCAGATAGATGATGGCCAGGTCGCTGGCCTCGGCCTGTCTGGCTCCGCCCGCGATGAAGTTCAGGGCATCAGCCGCAAGGTCGTTCAGGCTGGCCAGGGCGGGCGCGCGTCCCCGGCCGGAAGCGCGTGTACGGGCGGCGACGATGGCCGGGTCTGCAGGTCCGGCGGCCAGGGCGGCGTCATAGACGACGATGGCTTCGTCCTTGCGGCGGCGACGCTCCAGAAAAGCGCCATAGGCCTCGGCGGCGAACCGCGTCCCGATCGGTGTCTCCAGCAACGCCTTGTATTCGACCTCTGCCGCATCGAACTGCCTACGGCGCTCCAGCAGCTGGGCGCGGTTCAGGCGAAGGATGAAGGCGGACGGGTCTTGCGGCGCAACGACAGCGGGGGACAGAGCCGTCAGCCAGTCTCCCGCGCCCGCCGCGACGATCGGTGTCAGAAAGCGCACGCCGACGCCGAAGAAGTCGGAAAACCCACCTTGCTGGATGATGGCTTGAGCACGCTGGGCGTCGCCGCGCTGCAGCGACTGAACCACATCCGTGAAGCGCCCGGCTTCGGCCAGTTGCGGGGTCTGGCTGACCAGCGGCGTCAGGCGCGCGACCTCATCCAGATCGCCAGCGAAGAGCCCCTCGCGGAAGGCCTCGTCAGCCAGGACGGGTTGCTCGGGCACCAGAGACTGGGCCTGCGCCAGCAAGGCAGCCCCCGTCGTGCGATCGCCGCGAAAACTGGCCAGACGCCCCGACAAATAGAGGCCGTAGGCCGACTGACCGTCGGCCGTTTCAGGTATCGGCGACCAGACCGCGGGAATGGCGGGTGCCTCCGGCTCTGCGGTCCGGTCGATAGGCGGGGCCTCGACCACGATGGCGGGCTGCAGGACAGCGGGCTCGGCCTGTGTCGGCACGCCAGCGTCCGGCACTTGGGACGCTGGGACATCCTGGGCCAAGGACGGCGCGGCCACCATCAGGGCCACCAAGGCGCAACCGGTCGAGAGCAGGCGAAGCGGGGTCAGGATCATGGGCCCGACCCTTCCCGGCTTATGCGGCAATGGCAAGGCCCGCGATCCCGACGGCGTCACATATTCGGATAGTTGGGGCCGCCGCCGCCCTCGGGCGTCGTCCAGACGATGTTCTGGGACGGGTCCTTGATGTCGCAGGTTTTGCAGTGGACGCAGTTCTGGGCGTTGATGACGAAACGCGGATCGGTCTTGGCCGCCTCGTCGCCATAGACGACCTCGTAGACGCCCGCCGGGCAATACAACCGCGCCGGCTCGCCATATTTCGGCAGATTGACCCGGATCGGCACGGACGGGTCCAGCAGCTTCAGATGCGCGGGCTGTTCCTCGGCATGGTTGGTGTTGGAGATGAAGACCGACGACAACTTGTCGAACGACAGCTTTCCGTCCGGCTTGGGATAGGCGATCGGCTTGTGCCTGGACGCCAGCTCGGTCGACGCAGCGTCTGTCTTCTTGTGCTTCATCGTCCAGGGCACGGCGATGCCGGTCAGGCCCGTGAACCACATCTCGGCCACGCCGAAGGCTCCGCCCAGGGTGGTGCCGAACTTGGTCAAATAGGGCTTGGCATTCCGGACCGCCTTCAGCTCCTTGTAGATCCAGCTCTTTTCATAGGCGGCCTGGTACTCGACCAGCTGATCGCCCGCGCGCCCGGCCTGAACCGCGTCATAGGCGGCGTCGGCGGCCAGCATGCCGGACTTCATCGCATTGTGGCTGCCCTTGATGCGGGGCACGTTCACGAAGCCGGCGGAGCAGCCGATCAGGGCACCGCCCGGGAACGACAGCCTGGGCACCGACTGGAAGCCGCCCTCGGTGATAGCCCGCGCGCCGTAGGAGATGCGCGTCCCGCCCTCCAGATGCTCGGCGATGGCCGGGTGATGCTTGAAGCGCTGGAACTCGTCGAACGGCGACAGGAACGGGTTCTTGTAGTTCAGGTGCACCACATAGCCGATGGCCACATAGCGGTCGCCGAAATGGTACATGAAGCTGCCGCCGCCGGTGAACTCGTCCAGCGGCCAGCCGGTGGTGTGCTGGGCCAGGCCCGGGCGGTGCTTCTCGGCGGGCACCTGCCACAGCTCCTTCAGGCCGATGCCGAACTTCTGGGGCTCGGCGGTGTCGCACAGGTTGTGGCGGGCCATGATGGTCTTGGCCAGGGAGCCGCGCACGCCCTCGGCGATGAAGACATATTTGCCATGCAGTTCGATGCCGGGCTGGAAGTCATCGGTCGGCTTGCCCTCGCGATCGATGCCGAAGACACCCGCGACAACGCCCTTCACACGTCCTGAGGGTTCATCCCAGACGACATGACTGGCGGCCATGCCGGGATAGACCTCGACGGCCAGCGCCTCAGCCTGTTCGCCCAGCCAGCGGGATACATTGCCCAGCGAGGCGATGTAGCAGCCGTCATTGTGCATCATCGGCGGCAGCATCATCATCGGCAGCGAGGCCTGACCTGCCGGGCCCAACACCATGAAGCGGTCCTCGGTGACGGGCGTCTCCAGCGGCGCACCGCGCGCCTTCCAGTCGGGGAACAGCTCGTTCAGCGCCTTGGGATCGATGACCGCGCCCGACAGAATGTGTCCGCCGATCTCGGCCGACTTCTCCAGAACGGCGACACTGATCTCCTTGCCGTCCTTTTCCGCCCGCTGCTTCAGGCGGATGGCGGCGGACAGGCCGGCGGGGCCGCCGCCGACGATGACGACGTCATACTCCATGACCTCGCGCTCGACGCCGGTCAGGGCCTCATTGGCGGGCAGTTTGTCGATGATCGCGTCCTGCCAGGCATTGGTGGCACCGCCTTCGATCACGTCTTCGGCCATGGGGATTTCCTCGTGGTCAGTATGGTCTTGTCGTTTTCCGCTTATCGGAAGGTGACGCAAGGGTGGTCAAGGACTATCGCTATCTGCGAGCCCATGACTCCTGCCGCCCTGGACATTGCCGCGACCGAAAGCTTGCTCGCCTTCTGGCGCGATGCGGGGGTGGACGGCTGCTATGAGGACACCCCGGTCGACCGGACCCATGTCGAGCTGCCGCCTGCCCGCAAGGCGGTTCTGAAGGCCACCTCGGCGGTCGTGGCCGCCCCCGACAGCGCCGAATGCGCCCAGCAGGCCCGAACCTTGGCCGCCGAGGCCATGACACTGGACGCCCTGGTCGCCGTCGCCGCCACCTTCGACGGCTGCGGGCTGAAACGTCAGGGCGCGCGGCGGGCCGTGGTCGGATCGGGGCCGGACAACGCTAGCCTGCTGGTCATCGGCAATGCGCCGGGCGAGGCGGAGGACAGTTCGGGCGAGGTCTTCGCCGGGCGGGCGGGGCGGATGTTCGACCGCATGCTGATCGAATCGGGACTGGCGGACCGGACATGGAAGATGAACAGCGTGTTCTGGCGACCACCGGGCGACCGGGCCCCGGCCCCCGAGGAACAGGCCGCCTGCCTGCCGTTTCTGGAACGCGCGCTGGAAATCCTGAAGCCTCGCGCGGTGCTTCTGCTGGGCGCGGCCCCGGCGCGGGCGGTGCTGGGCGCGACGGGCAATGTGATGGGCCTGCGCGGGACCTGGCAGGACTGGCGACTGCACGAGGGCGCGGTGTCAGCTCCGGCACTGGTCACATTGAACCCTGCCTTTCTGCTGAAACAGCCCCAGGCCAAGGCTATGGCCTGGGCCGACATGCTGGCGCTGGCGGGGCGTCTCGACGCGGCGAACTGACGGTTCGCCTCACAGGCGACTCAAAACCGCCCGATTCTCGTAACAGATTGACATGTGGCGTGAGGGCGGGTGTCCTCGGGCCTGACGACCGAACGAATAGCGAGCGCTGAACCTGTTTCGAGACGGGTCTGACGCCGCTCCCAGGGGGGCCGCCTGTGCCAGTAGATTTCCGCCGCGCCTGTCTTGCGCCGACGCTCGCCATCGCGCTGTCGGCCCTGACCGGACTGGCGCACGTCCATGCCACCGAAGTCCCGTACGAGGCTGTCGTTGAAGGTGAAGGCCAGGACCGCCGCCCCTCAGCCCTCAGCCAGGCTGACCGCCTCAGCTACACCACCGCCTTCGATGCCCTGCGACGCGGCGACATCGATGCCGCCCGCGCCTCCGCCCGTCAGGCCCAGGACCGCGTCCTGCTGGGCCAGGTCGAGTTTGAAAGCCTGTTCCACCGCGACCACGTCGCCACCTATGACGAACTGGCCGCCTGGCTGGAGCAATACTCCGACCTGTCCACGGCAGATCGGGTCTATAATCTGGCGATGCAACGCCGCCCCGACGGCGCGCCCGAGCCGCGCCGCCCGGCCAGCGTCGCCCGCACCTGGACCAGTCTGATCGCCGCCGGGGGCAACCGCGAGGCTGACCCTGCCCGCGCAGCCCGCGTCGCCCTGAACCGCGACGACCTGCAAGGCGCGATCTCCTTGGGTGGCCAGATCGGCGACTGGTGGACGGTCGGCCTGGCCCAGTATCGACTGGGCGACTATGGCCCCGCCATCGAGGCGTTCGAGCGCGTCTATGACGATCCAACCGAAGATGCCTGGGTCCGCGCCGGGGCCGCCTTCTGGGCCGCCAAATCGGCGGGCATGGCCGGTCGCCAGAACCGCATCCAGCCCAATCTGCGTAGAGCCGCCCAGTGGCCCGCCACCTTCTATGGCCAGATCGCCTTGCGCCAGCTGGGCGAGGAACCGGCGATCGAAAACATGGGCCCAGTCCCCTACTCCGCCGTCGCCAGCGTGCGTCAGGCCTCCTGGACCGGTGACGACACCTCCGACATCGACAATGGCGACATCGACAATGCCGAGATGGAGGCCTTCCTGCGCGAGGATGCCCAGGCGCGGCGCACCCTCGCCTGGCTCGAGGTCGGGCGGGGCTCTGAGGCGCGCGAGGAACTGCGCACCGGCCTTCGCGGTGCGATCACCGAGCGCGGCCGCCGGATGTGGAGCGCCCTGGGCCGGATGATGGGTCCGCGTCTGGGTGGCCGCGACGACGAGGCCCGCCGCATCAATGCCGACCGTTTTCCCCAGCCGGTGATCGAGCCCGCCGGCGGCTTCACCATCGAACGCTCGCTGGTCTATGCGATCGCGCGCAAGGAAACCGACTTCAACGCCCGCGCCCGTTCGGCGGTCGGGGCTTACGGCCTGATGCAGGTCATGCCCGCGACGGCGGCGGAACTGTCGGGCGACCGGGGCCTGATCAGCAGCCCGGACCGGCTGTTCGATCCCAATCTGAACGCCCAACTGGGTCAGGCCTATGTGAACAAGGTTCTGGCCATGCCGGCGATCAACGGCGACCTGCTGCGCGCCACGGCCTCCTACAATGCCGGGCCGGGTCCGATGGTGGCGGCGGTGCGCAAGCTGGGGCCCAATGCCGATCCCCTGCTGCTGATCGAGACGATCGACGTGCCCCAGGCGCGCGAATATGTCGAAAAGGTCGTCGCCGCCTACTGGATCTATCAGCGCATGAACGGGCGGCCGCTGCACACGCTGGACGCCGTGGCCTCGGGCGCGTCGCTGGTGCCGCTCAGCCTGGACTATGTCGCGCCGCCACCTATGCCGGCCCAGCCGGTCGACTATGCCCAGGCCCAGGTGCCTGCGGGCAGCCAGTAGCTCGGCTCTAGATCACGCTCGCCAGCAACAGCGCAGGCAGGCAGCAAGCCACCACGATCAGCAGCCCATAGACCATCAGGCTGGGGCGACGGGCGGCGGGCTGAGGCACGGGGACGGTCATGATGACACCTGAACGCGGAAGCGTTGCGAAGGTGCCAGCCTAGCGTGACCCTCTTAAGGCCAAGTTTGTCGGTGGGGTTAACGCCTAGCTTGGGGCGACGGCAGACTAGCTGCTGACTGCGGCTGGCGCGCACGTTGGCTTTGCGGTGAAAAGAAAAATCACTCGCGACCTATTGCGCGCCCGACAAACCTCGGCAGCCAGGATTTGTTGATCTTGCCATGGTTCGAACTAATCGAACCATCCGTAGCGAGACTTCGGATTTGGTCTTCATCAAAGCCGTCTGCAATCATGCGCTGTTCGACACGGCTCAGCAAAGGGTCAACTACCCAAGAGCCCTCGGTCGGAAGCTGACCCAATGCACTGTTCATGAGGGGGTGGTCGAGCTCCGGGTTGGACAGACCATTCAGCTCTCGCAACCTGAATAGGAGAAGGATTTCGATGGGGCACAGCACCCATGAGCCTTCGGTAAACTCATGAAAGACGTCGCCCTTGTCCGGCTTGCAACGATGGGTGTGGAAGTCGCAAACGGCGAGGCACAGAGGAGCGAGTACGGTTGGGTCCGGCGTGCGCCATTGATCGAACAGAGCATTGGTGAAGGTTTCCCGCGAGGGCTCGCCTACAAGCTCCAGCGGTGGCTGGCCCAGATGGTCGGCAAACAGTCGGAACATGAAGATGTAGAGCGCAAAAAAGTCAGGACTCTCTACCCAGCCCTGACGATAGGAATCTAGACAGAGCCGGGCCAGACCAAAACCCTCGTCTTCCGCGCCGATGACAACAGCAAGCGCTGCATAAGCCACCTGCTCGGGCCAAAGTGTCTTCAAACTGCGTCCCGGATAGCGCTTAGAGAAGTTGCCAGAGATATGAAACTGGATGAGCGAGGCAAGTTTCTGAGCATAAAATGCAGCATGCGCAGAGTCTCGATCCCACACTCCATTTTCAAACGTCGCTATTTCGAAATCCCTTTGTTTGAGATTGCGATAAGACGAGAGCTTGGAGTCAAGATACGATTCCCAAGGCCGGCGAGGTGGTGTGACAATGTCGGGCGGTGGAAAACTAGGGTCTCTTTGCTGAATACGACCAGACTGGATGTACTCCTCAAAATCGATCTGGTTTCGGTTTAGTTTATGCTCGCGATCTTTCCGGTGGAACCTCCGCTGCTTTTTGGCCATCTTCCCCCAATTAGGGTCTATCCCCAGAGGGGGCTCAATTGCGATCATTGGTGCACCAAGGTGATATGAGCGGGATCAGTCGGGTTTAGGCTGGGCGAGCTCCACTCCAGAAAATCCGGCTGAGCCAGCAGCGTCGCGCAGTATTCCGCCGCCGTCCCGTCATCCCCATGCGCGGCCAGGTCGATCTGGTAGTGGCGGAACCGCGTGGCCACCGGGGTGAAGAAGGCGTCGGGGATTGACCATTCGCCGAACAGGTATGGCCCGCCCTGGCCGAAGCGGGCGCGCATGGTGCGGAAGATCTCGACCAGTCGGCGCACGTCGGCGGCGACCGCCTCGCTGGTCGGGGGCGGGGCCCGGTCGGGGCCGACCATGGTGTGGATCACGCCCGCCGCGTCCGGCCCCATGCCGCATTCGCTGCGCAGGGCCATGAAGGATGAGTGCATCTCGCACGCCACCGACCGCGCCAGCCAGCGGGCGTGGGCGTCCGTGGGCCACAATTTTGCGTCTGGATACCGCTCGGCGCACCAGACGCTGATGGCCATGGAATCCCAGATCGTCTCGCCGTCCACGACCAGCAGCGGCACCTTGCCCGACGGGGAAACCCGGTCCAGTTCCTCGCGATAGCCGGGGCCATACAGCGCCACCTCGCGCATCGTGAACTCTGCCCCGCACCGCTTCAGCACCAGCCAGGGCCGCAGCGACCAGGTGGAAAAGGCGATGTTTCCGACGATCAGTTCCATGGTTCGCTCCTCGATTCCTTGACAGGCTTGCTGCCGACAGCCTTTAGACGCCCCCATGATCACGCGCTATTCCCGCCCCGCCGCCGTCGCCATCTGGTCGCAGGAGACCAAATACCGGATCTGGTTCGAGATCGAGGCCCATGCCGCGACCAAGATGGCGCAGCTGGGCACCATCCCGGCCAGCGCGGCCGAGGCCATCTGGGCCAAGGGCAAGGACGTCACCTTCGACGCCGACCGCATCGACGAGATCGAGCGCACCACCAAGCATGACGTGATCGCCTTCCTGACCCATGTGTCGGAAATCGTGGGCGAAGAGGCGCGGTTCCTGCACCAGGGGATGACGTCGTCCGACGTGCTGGACACCTGTTTCGCCGTGCAGCTGGCACGGTCGTCGGACCTGTTGATCGAAGGCGTCGAGCGGGTTCTGGCGGCGCTGGAGACCCGCGCCAAGGAGCACAAGTTCACGCCCTGCGTCGGGCGCAGCCACGGCATCCATGCCGAGCCGGTGACCTTCGGCCTGAAGCTGGCCGGCTATCACGCCGAGTTCCAGCGGGCGAAGCGCCGCCTGATCACCGCGAAAGAAGAGATCGCCACCTGCGCCATCTCCGGCGCGGTCGGCACATTCGCCAATGTCGATCCGGCGGTGGAACAGTATGTCGCCGACCAGATGGGTCTGGCGATCGAGCCTGTCTCGACCCAGGTCATCCCGCGTGACCGGCATGCGGCCTTCTTCGCGGCGCTGGGCGTCGTGGCCAGTTCGGTCGAGCGTCTGGCCATCGAGATACGCCACCTGCAACGCACCGAGGTCCTCGAAGCCGAGGAGTTCTTCGACAAGGGCCAGAAGGGCTCGTCGGCCATGCCGCACAAGCGCAACCCGATCCTGACCGAGAACCTGACCGGACTGGCCCGCCTGGTCCGCTCGGCCGTGACGCCCGCGATGGAGAACGTCGCCCTGTGGCACGAGCGGGACATCAGCCACTCCTCGGTCGAGCGCGGCATCGGGCCGGACGCGACCATCCATCTGGACTTCGCCCTGCACCGCCTGGCCAATGTGGTCGAGCGGCTGAACGTCTATCCCGAGAACATGCAGAAGAATCTCGATCTGCTGGGCGGGCTGGTGCATTCGCAACGCGTCATGCTGGCCCTGACCCAAGCCGGTGTGTCGCGCGAGGACGCCTATGCCGCGGTTCAGGAGAACGCCATGAAGGTCTGGCGCGGCGAGGGCCGGTTCCTGGACTTCCTGAAGGCCGATGCCCGGGTGACCCTGCCGGCCGAGCAGCTGGAGGCCCTGTTCGACGTCGGCTACCACACCAAACACGTCGACACCGTCTTTAACCGGGTCTTCGGCGCGGGCTGATGGCGAACCCGCCGATCCGTCTCAATCCCAAGCTGGATGTCGCGGCGGCAGCGGAGGCTTATCGCCGTGACGGCTGGGTCCAGGTCGCGGATGTGTTCGAGGGCGAGACGGCGGAGTATCTGGCAAAGATACTCGAGACCGGCATCGACTGGGACCTGGCCTTTCAGGGCGAGGATGGCCGGCCGGCCGTCCTGACCCGCCAGCAGGTCGTGGCCCAGGGCGACGCCGCCCTTCAGCAACAACTGCGCGGAATGATGACGCGGGCGGGCACGGGATACGGCTTTCTGTACCTGACCTACCCCCTGATCACGGCCTATCTGACCCGGCGTGATCCGGGCCATCCAGTGCACGCCATCACCGAGTTCCTGAACGACGCCTTCGTGCAGCTGGGCATTGCCATCACGGGCCGCGCCGACATCGCCAAGGCCGACGGTCAGCTGACCCGCTACCGCCCCGGCGACTTCATCGGCCTGCACAACGACGTGGGATCCGAGGCCAGCGACAGGCTGGTAGCCTATACCTTGGGCTTGACCCGCACCTGGCGCGCCGACTGGGGCGGGCAGTTGCTGTTCCATGATGCGGCGGGCGATGTGATCCGTGGCCACGCCCCGCGCTGGAACACACTGACGCTGTTTTCGGTGCCGCAGTATCATTCGGTCGCGCCGGTCGCGGCCTATGCCCAGGGCCCGCGCCTGTCCGTCGTCGGCTGGCTGAGAAATGCCGGACGCTGAGGCGTCGACCCGCAAGCGCGCCTTCGATCCCGTCGTCGATGCGGACACCCGCCTGCTGATCCTGGGCAGCCTGCCGGGCGAGGCGTCGCTGAAGGCCGGGCAATATTATGGGCATCCGCAGAATGGGTTCTGGCGGCTGATCGGAGGCGTGATCGGCCATCCAGATCTCGCTGGCCAGTCCTATGGGGAACGGCTGAGTATCCTGAAGGCTCACGGCATTGGCCTGTGGGACGTGATCGCCGAGGCGGAGCGAATCGGCAGTCTGGACACCGCCATCCGCCTACCTGTCCACGCTGATCTCAACGGTCTGGTCGCGGCCCTGCCCCTGCTCAAAGCCATCGCCTTCAATGGCGGCAAGGCGGCGCGTGAGGGCACGCGGGGGCTGGGGCCGGAGGTGGGGCAGATCGTCCGCCTGACCCTACCCTCATCCAGTCCGGCGATGGCGCGGACGCTGGCCTGGAAGGCGGAGCGCTGGGCCGTTCTCAGCCCCTATGTGCGAATGCCCCACGCCGCACGTGATCACATGTCGCACCCGAAAACGTGATCGATCGCGCATCCTTTTGATCGCTGGTTCGTCTCTTACCAGACGCCGCCATTATGAGAGCGGCCGATCAGGAGAGAAGCCCATGAATACCCGCATGATTACCTTGACCGTAGCCTCGATGGCCGTTCTCGGCCTCGCCGCCTGCAACAGCCCCGAATCCGCCGAACCGGCCACCGACGCCATGTCGGCCGAAGGCGCGATGGCCCCCGCCACTGACAGCATGGCCCCGGCCGCAGCCACGGGCACCATCGTCGCCACCGCCCAGGGCAACAGCGACTTCAGCACCCTGGTCAGCGCCGTCCAGTCCGCTGAACTGGTCGAAACCCTGAATGGTGCCGGCCCCTTCACCGTGTTCGCGCCGACCAACGCGGCGTTCGAGAAGGTTCCGGCCGCCACGCGTGAAACCCTGATGTCGCCGGCCGGCAAGGCGGATCTGACCAAGATCCTGACCTATCACGTCGTCCCCGGTAACGTGACGGCCGCAGCCCTGACCGAGCAGATCACGGCCGGTGGCGGCTCCGCCACCCTGACCACCGTTGAAGGCGGCACTCTGACCGCCCGTGCCGGTGCTGACGGCTCCGTCACCCTGACGGACGAAAACGGCGGCACCTCGCGCGTCGTCCAGGCCGATGTGGCCGCGACCAACGGCGTGATCCACGCCATCGACACGGTCGTGATGCCGAACTAACCGCGTCCTCCCCGGACAGCAGAAAGGGCCGCTCCGGCAACGGAGCGGCCCTTTTTTCATGTCCGCGATGTCGGCCTATTCGCCGCTGCGGATCTGCTCGCGGGCGACCGACGACAGCTCGTCCATCTTGCGGCGCACTTCGCCCTCGGTGACGGCGATGCCCGAGCCTTCCAGGTCCTGGGCGATCTTGCGGAAGACGTCTTCCTCACCCGGCTGTTCGAAGTCGGCCTTCACCACAGCACTGGCATATTGATCCGCGCTGTCGGCGCTGAGGCCCATTTTCTCTGCGGCCCAGAGACCCAGCAGCTTGTTGCGACGGGCGACGGCCTTGAACTCCTGCTCGGCGTCCAGAGCATATTTGGCTTCAAAGCCCTTTTCGCGATCGTCGAAGGTCGTCATGGGGGTCGTCAGGCTCCGGCAGGCGATCCTCAGAGCTCGGACCGCATTCGAGGTGGTCTATAGCCGCCCCGCTTGCGAACGCAACCGGAACCGGATGCAGGCGCACGGATGACAGGCGGACGTGTCGTCGCGGACGCGTTTGTATCGGGACCGGGGTTCCGCTAAAGGTGCCCGCGTCAAATCCCCGCCCGCCGATTCCGGATCGCGCCGCCCAGACGATGGTTCTGGCCGCGCGATTTTCGTTTAAGGCAGGCCCCGTCGGACCCGGTGAATGAACGTCAAGCGCAAGAAGATCTACGAAGGCAAGGCCAAGATCCTGTACGAGGGACCCGAGCCCGGCACCCTGATCCAGTATTTCAAGGACGACGCTACCGCCTTCAACGGCGAGAAGAAGGCCCAGCTCGAGGGCAAGGGCGTCATCAACAACCGCATCAGCGAGTTCGTGATGAGCCGCCTGAACGGCATCGGCGTCACCAACCACTTCATCAAGCGGCTGAACCTGCGCGAGCAGCTGATCCGTGAGGTCGAGATCATCCCGCTGGAGGTCGTCTGCCGCAACGTCGTGGCCGGCTCGATGAGCAAGCGACTGGGCATCGACGAGGGCACGCCCCTGCCCCGCTCGATCATCGAATTCTATCTCAAGAAGGACGAGCTCAACGACCCGATGGTCACTGAAGAGCATATCACCGCCTTCAACTGGGCCTCGACCCAGGAACTGGATGACATCCTGGCCACGACCGTGCGCGTGAACGACTATCTGTCGGGCATGTTCGGGGCCGTCGGCATCACCCTGGTGGACTTCAAGATCGAGTTCGGCCGGATCTGGGAAAACGACTTCAGCCGCGTCATCCTGGCCGACGAGATCAGCCCCGACAGCTGCCGCCTGTGGGACACCACGACGGGTGAGAAGCTGGACAAGGACCGCTTCCGCCGCGATCTGGGCGGCGTGATCGAAAGTTATACCGAGGTGGCGCGCCGCCTGGGGATCATGAAGGACATGCCGACTGTGATTCAGGGGGGACTGCACTGATGGCCAAGGTGAAAGCACACATCTTCCTGAAGCCCGGCGTCCTGGACGTTCAGGGCAAGGCCGTCGAAGGGGCCCTGCACGGCCTGGGCTGGACCGGCGTGTCCGGAGCCCGCGTCGGCAAGCTGATCGAGTTCGACCTGGACGGCGTCGAAGACCCCGCCGCCGAGGCGAAGAAGATGTGCGAGCAACTGCTGGCCAACACCGTCATCGAAAGCTACCGCATCGAGGTGGCGTGAAGCGCGGGGTCAAACTTCTGGTGGCTCTGTTCGTACTGGCCGGGTGCCTGATCTTCGCCGGGGCGCTGGCCGGTGGGCTGATGGACGACCGTGCCTTCACCCAACAGGCCAAGGACGCGGCACACTGAGGGCGTTGGTGCGTTAGTGTTCGTTCCCAACATTTACGCGAGGCCCTCATGACCTTCACCCTGACCTCCAACGACATCACTGACGGCGGCTTGCTGCCAGATGCTCAGGTTCAGGCGAAGGGCAATACCTCGCCGCATCTGACCTGGTCCGGTGCGCCTGAGGGCACGAAAAGCTACGCCATCACCGTCTACGACCCCGACGCGCCGACCGGCTCGGGTTTCTGGCACTGGACGGTCGCCAATATTCCGGCGGATGTGACCGAGTTGGAGACCGGCGCGGGCTCATCCGGCGGCCACCTGCCCATGCGTGCTATTCAGGGGCGCACCGACTTCGGTCAGGCCGGTTTCGGCGGGGCCGCTCCGCCCGCCGGTCATGGTTCGCACCGTTATATCTTCACGGTGTTCGCCGTGGACACGGACTCTCTGGATGTGACCGCCGACGATTCCGGCGCGGTGTTCGGCTTCAACCTGCATTTCCACACCCTGGCGAAGGCCTCGATCACGGCGACTTACGAGAACAAGGGCTGACACCTGACAGGGCGCGCGAAGCCTGCTAAACGCCCGCGCCATGAGCGCAGCCGTTATCGTCTTCCCCGGGTCCAACTGTGATCGCGACTGCAAGGTCGCCATCGAACGCTCCACAGGCGAGCGCGTGGACATGGTCTGGCATCAGGATACGGAGTTGCCGTCTGGCCTCGACCTGATCGTCCTGCCGGGCGGCTTTTCCTACGGAGACTATCTGCGCTGCGGAGCCATGGCGGCCCAGTCGCCGGTCATGCAGGCGGTGAAGAAGGCGGCGGATGACGGCGTCGCGGTGCTGGGCATCTGCAACGGTTTTCAGATCCTGTGCGAGGCCGGGATGCTGCCGGGTGCCCTGCTGCGCAACAGCGGGCTGAAATATGTGTGCAAGCCGATCAGTCTGACGGTCGCCAATGGCCAGACGCGCTTCACGGCCGGCTATCAGGGCCAGCGCGAAGTCATCATGACCCAGGGCAACGGTGACGGAAACTACTTCGCCGAGCCGGAAACCCTGGCCCGCATCGAGGGCGAGGGCCAAGTCGTGTTCCGCTATATCGACAACCCCAACGGTTCGATGGCCGACATTGCCGGCCTCCAGAACGCACGGGGTAATGTGCTGGGCATGATGCCACACCCGGATCGCGCCTTCGAGGAGGAGCTTGGCTCCGCCGACGGCGCGACCCTGTTCCGCAGCATCATGGATGCGGCCTAGGCGAGATCAGTCCGGTTTGCCGTCTGCGTTATTGCCGGCAGGATGGACCGTCTCTTCGTAGTCCGCGTCATTGGCTTCGGTGATCGCGTCCTCGTCGTCGCGTGACTGGACGTCGCCGGCGTCTCGCTGGGCGGCCAGTTCGCGGGCACCGATGCCCAGGCCCTGTTCGCGGCCTCGGGTGGCGGAGACTTCGTCGGTTTCGAAGACGGGTTTTTCGTCGGCCATGGTCGTTCTCCTGAGTGTCCAGCCTTAACCGCTGGCGTACAGGGCGGTTCCGCATGCGCGGGGGTGAACCTTTGCCGTTCCTGTGCGTATTGGCGGCACGTCGATATCTCCGCCGGAGCGCGCCCATGTCCATCCTTCGTCCCAGCTCGTCCCAGATGACCCGCCGCCTGATCGTGCTGGCGACGGTCGTCTTCGCCATCGCCATCTCCCAGGTGCAGATGTTCATGGGATGGGGTCAGACGGCGCAGGAGTTCTCGGCCGACAGCGACACGACGTTGAAGGTCGCGGGTTATGCCTTCGCCATCTGGGGCGTGATCTACGCAGGGCTGCTGGTCTATGCGATCCGCCAGGCCTTGCCCCAGACGGGCGAGAGCGAGATGATCAACCGGTTCGGCTGGCCGTCGATCCTGGCGTTTCTGGGCATCGGCTGGTGGATCGTGGCGGCGGCTTTCGACTGGGAGCTGGCGACCATCGTGCTGATCTTCGGCTCTTTGATCGTGCTGCTGATTCCGATGCTGACCGGTGCCCATGCCATCCGCGCCCTGTCGCGCGCCGACCGCGACCGCTGGATGACCGTCTGGCCGCTCAGCTTGCTGGCAGGCTGGCTGACCGTGGCAGCCCCCTTGAACCTGATCACCGTCGCGACCGGCAACGGCGACCTGCCGACCATGCTGTCTCCGACGCTCTGGGCAGCCCTGGCTATCGTCGTCGTGGTGGCCGTCGCCCTACTGGTGACGTGGCGCGTACGCACCATCGCCTATTCCCTGCCCATCGCCTGGGGCCTGCTGGGGGCCTTCGTGGCAGAGCAGGAACGCAACATGCCCCTGGCCATGATCGCCCTGGCAGCGGGTGTCGTCGTTCTGATTGGCGCGGTACTGCTGGCCTTCCGGCTGAAGTCCGGCGTGGAGCGTGCCACCATCTGATGGCACACCCGCAGCTTCTCTATTCGGTGCCGTACAGGAAGCGTTCCTCGACGATCTTGCCATCACGGACTGTATAGAGGGCAACCTCGTCCATCATGGTGCGCTCACCCTCGCTGGGCGTCACATCCATGGAGAATCGCACGGCGAACTGGTTCTCGAAAACGAAGGGGCCCTCGACTTCGAAACTGTGGACCTCGTTGTTCTCGAACCACCATTCGCCTTTGCGAGCCACGGCGTCGCGGCCTTCGACACGGGCCATATCACCGGGCATGGGCTCCAGGCTGACAACGTCATCGGCCCAGAACGCTTCGCCCGCCTCGGCAAAGTCCCCGGCGGCGCACATGTCGGTAAATTCACGGGCAATGGCTGCGGTATCCATGACACTCTCCCTCGTTGTGATGAACTCAGGCTACGCCCCGGTGTTGACGCTGCCATGACGCGTGCGTGACATCGGCCCTCGTCCCAGTGGCGCGAGCGGCCAAGCCACGCTAGAAGCCCGCTCCATGAGCGCATCCAAGACGACCGCCGAACTCGCCGCCGAATACGGCCTGGCTCCCAACGAATACCAGGTCGTCCTCGACCGGCTGGGGCGTGAGCCCAACCATGTGGAGCTGGGCGTCTTCTCGGTCATGTGGTCCGAGCACTGCTCCTACAAATCGTCCAAGATCCATCTGGGCAAGTTCCCGACCACCGGGCCTCGCGTCATCTGTGGGCCCGGCGAAAACGCGGGAGTCATCGACATCGACGACGGCGACGCCTGCATCTTCAAGATGGAAAGCCACAACCACCCCAGCTTCATCGAACCCTATCAGGGCGCGGCGACGGGCGTGGGCGGAATCATGCGTGACGTCTTCACCATGGGGGCGCGCCCCGTGGCCCTGCTGAACGCCCTGCGCTTCGGCGATCCGTCGCACGAGAAGACGAAGCGGCTGGTCAAGGGCGTCGTCTCCGGCATCGGCGGCTATGGCAATTGCGTTGGCGTGCCGACCGTGGCGGGCGAGACCAATTTCCACAGCGGCTACAACGGCAACATTCTGGTCAACGCCATGTGCGTCGGCCTGGCCAAGGCCGACAGCCTGTTCTATTCGGCCGCGCCCGCCCCGGGCCTGTCCGTGGTCTATTTCGGCTCCAAGACCGGCCGCGACGGCATTCACGGCGCGACGATGTCCTCGGCCGAATTCGATGATGAGTCGGACAGCAAACGCCCCACGGTGCAGGTCGGCGATCCCTTCGCCGAGAAGCTGCTCATCGAGGCGACGCTGGAGCTGATGGCCTCGGGCGCTGTCGCCGCCATTCAGGACATGGGGGCGGCGGGTCTGACCAGCTCCTCCGTCGAAATGGCTGGCAAGGGCGGGGTTGGCATAGAGCTGAACATGGATGCCGTGCCTCAGCGCGAAGAGGGCATGACCGCCTATGAGATGATGCTGTCGGAAAGCCAGGAGCGGATGCTGGCGGTCCTGAAGCCGGGCCGCGAGGAAGACGGCCATCGCATCTTCAAGAAGTGGGGTCTGGACGCCGCCGTCATCGGCCAGACCACGGACACAGGCCGTCTGGTTCTGAAGCATCATGGTGAGACCGTTTGCGACGTGCCTCTGGCCCCGCTGTTCGACGATGCCCCGCTGTACGACCGGCCCTGGGTCCAGCCGGAGCTTCAGCCGCGCCTGACGCCGGCTCAGGTGCCCGCGCCCGACAGCTGGGTCGATGCGGTGATCAAGGTGGTGACCTGCCCCGACATGGCGTCCAAGCGCTGGATCTGGGAACAGTACGATCGCCATGTCATGGCCGACACCCTGCACGATTCCGCCACCGCCGCCGATGCGGGCGTGGTGCGGGTGCACGGCACGGACAAGGGACTGGCTGTCACCTCCGACTGCACGCCGCGCTATGTTCAGGCCGACCCCTATGAAGGTGGCAAACAGGCGGTGGCCGAAGCCTGGCGCAACCTGACCGCGGTCGGCAGCCGCCCGATCGCCATCACCGACAATCTGAACTTCGGCAACCCGCAGAGGCCCGAGATCATGGGCCAGATCGTCCGTGCGATCGACGGCATGGCCGAGGCCTGCCGCGTGCTGGACTTCCCCGTCGTCAGCGGAAACGTGTCGCTCTATAACGAGACCAATGGCGTCGCCATTCCGCCGACCCCGACCGTCGGGGCCGTGGGTCTGCTGAGCAACTATGACGTCGTCACCGGCTTCGGCACCATGGCCGACGGCGACGTGCTGGTGCTGATCGGCGAGACGCATGGAGAGCTGGGCTCGTCGATCTATCTGCGCGAGGTTCTGGGCCGCGAAGAGGGGGCCCCGCCGCCGGTTGATCTGACGCTGGAACGCAAGACGGGCGACTTCGTGCGCGGCCTGATCGAGGGCGGCGACTTGACCTGTGTCCACGACCTGTCCGACGGCGGTCTGATCGGGGCGGCGGCGGACATCGCCCTGGCCAGCGACTGCGGTGTCGAGCTGGACGCCTCCAGCCACGACCACGCCCACTTCCTGCTGTTTGGCGAGGACCAGGCCCGCTATCTGGTCGCCGTCACCGATCCGGTCAGCCTGATCGCCAGGGCCCAGGAGGCAGGTCTGCACGCCTCCGTCGTCGGCCGCGCCCGTGGTACCGACTTCGCCTCGACCGGCAAGGGCGGCGACCTGTTCCGCCTGCCGCTGGAACACCTACGCGAAATGCACGAAAGTTGGATGCCGAACTGGATCGAGGGTTGAACATGCGCCTGTACGCCATCTCTGCCCTGTCTTTCATGGCCCTGGGTCTCGCGGCCTGCGAAGGCGGTGGCGATCCTGTCCAGCAGGCCTTGCGCGACGCCTCTTCGGAACGCCAGGCGGCCACCGTCGTCGATGGTGAAGTGTCCGGTCCAGCCCCGGTCGACCATGCCGCCATGGGCCACGGCCCGGCTGCGACGCCCGGCAATCAGGCTTTCGCCGCGTCCGAGACCGAGATGCACCGCCTGATGGCCGATGCGTCGGGCGAAACCGTGGACCAGGCCTATATCGCCAAGATGATCGCCCACCACGAAGGGGCCGTCGCCATGGCCCAGGTGGCCCTGCGCGAAAGCCAGGACCCCGAGATCCGCCGTATGGCCCTGGCCGTCATCGACGCCCAGACCCGCGAGATCGCGGAGATGAAGGCTTGGCGACCGGCCCAGTAAGGACCGTCACATTTCCGGGCTAGGTGCACAACTTCAGCCTGGAGTGCGCCCATGCGTCCGATCGATTCCCTGTCCCGTCGTGGTCTGTTGCTCAGCCTAAGTGCCGGTGGTGCCTTGGCCGGCGGCGGCGCGCTGGCTCAGGAAAACACCCGGCGCATGGCCGGTCCGGTGTTTGCGGAATATCCGTTTCAGCTGGGCATCGCCTCGGGCGATCCGTTGCCGGACGGCTTCGTGATCTGGACCCGTCTGGCCCCCCGCCCGCTGGAGATCGGCCATGGAATGCCCAGCCAGCCCATGCTGGTGAACTGGGAGGTCGCCTCCGACCGTGGCTTCAACACCGTGGTCCGCAGCGGCGAAGCGGTTGCACGCCCCGAACTGGCCCACTCCGTTCACGTCGAGGTCGGGGGACTGGAGCCCGGTCGTGACTATTTCTATCGCTTTACGGCCGGGCGCGAACGATCGCCTTCGGGTCGGGCGAAGACGGCCCCGGCGGCGGGCGCTCAGGTCGCACAGGCCCGCTTCGGCATCGTCGGCTGCCAAGCCTATGAGCAGGGATTCTACACCGCCCACCGCAAGATCGCGGACGAGAACCTGGACTTCGTCTTCTGCTACGGCGACTACATCTATGAGGGGCGCGGCAACCGCACCTACACCGGCTCTGGCGGCACGATGGACAATCCCCGCCAGCATCTGGGCGGCGAAATCTACTCGCTGGACGACTACCGCCGCCGCTATGCCCAGTACAAACTGGATACCGACCTGCAGGCCAGCCACGCCGCCACCTCCTGGTTCTGCACCTGGGACGACCACGAGACCGACAATAACTGGACCGCCGCCCTGGATCAGGACGGCACCCCGCCCGAGGTGTTCAACCTGCGCCGTCAGGCGGCAGCCCAGGCCTATTACGAAAACATGCCGCTGCGCCGTTCGTCGTTCCCGACGGGCGCGGCCATCCAGCTGTATCGCCACGCGACCTGGGGCAATTTGCTGGACCTGAACTTTCTCGACACGCGCCAGTTCAGGACCGCCATCCCGTGCGAAGGCACCTGGGCCTCGACCTGCGACGCGGTGCGCGACCCGGCAGCCCAGGTCATGGGCGAGGCGCAGGAGCAGTGGCTGTATCGCAATCTGGACCGCACACAGGCGCACTGGAAGGTGCTGGCCCAGCAGATCATGGTCATGGACCTGGACCGCAAGGAGGGGCCAGAGCCCGGCTACAACCTGGACACCTGGGCCGGTTACGCCATCCCGCGCCAGCGGCTGCTGGATCGTCTGCGTGAGCGCCGCATCGGCAACACCATTATCCTGACCGGCGACGAGCACCAGAACTATGCCGGCGAACTATACCGTGACAGCCGAAATCCGGTGGGGGCTCCGATCGCCTCGGAGTTCGTCACCACCTCGATCAGTTCGTCCGGCGACGGCCAGGACCAGCGCGCCGATGGCCGCCGCTATCTGGCCGACAACCCCTTCCTGAAGTTCAACAACGCCCAGCGCGGCTATGTCGTCTGCGACATAACCCCCGAACGCTGGCAGACCGAGTTCAAGGTACTGGACAAGGTGTCGGACAAGACCGGCAGGCTGACGACTCGCGCCAAGTTTGCGGTGGCCAGCGGCGATGCAAGGGTGGTGGCCGCCTGATCGTCAGGCGACCAGCGGCACGGCCTGGCTCAATCGCCCACCCACCCGGATCGGCTCGATCCGTGTCGCCAGGCCGGTCTTGTCGTCGGTCTCGACATAGACGCCGCAGATGGTCGCCGGGCCATGCGCGGGGGTGTAGCGTCCGCCGGAAATGCGGGTCGTGAAGCGGCGCAGGGGCTCTTCCTTCTCGTTGCCGATGACGCTGTCATAGTCGCAGCACCCCCCGGCGTCGGTCTGATAGGCCGTGCCGCCGGGCAGGATCTGGGCATCAGCCGTCGGCACATGGGTGTGGGTGCCGACCACCAGGCTGGCGCGACCGTCGCAGAAGTGGCCCATGGCCATCTTTTCGCTGGTCGCCTCGCAGTGCATGTCCACGATGATGGCGTCGGCGGCCATGCCCATCGGGCAGGCGGCCAGTTCTTTTTCCACCGCGCTGAACGGGCAGTCCATCGGGTCCATGTGGATGCGGCCCAGCACATTCATGACCAGCACCGTCTTGCCGCTGTGGGTCTCGAACAGATTGGCCCCGGCCCCTGGTGCATCCATCAGCCGGGGATAGTTGGCCGGCCGGATCAGCCGCGGCTCGCGCACGATATAGGTCAGGGCTTCCCGCTGGTCCCAGCTGTGGTTGCCCAGGGTCAGGCAGTCGGCACCGGCCATGAACAGCTCGCGCGCGGTGTTCTCGGTGATGCCGAACCCGCCCGCCGCATTCTCGGCATTCACCACCACGAAGTCGAGTTTCAGGTCGCGCTTCAGGCCCGGCAAATGATCGCTCAGACCATCCCGCCCGGACTTGCCGACCACATCACCAAAGAACGCCAGACGCATTAAACTCAGACCTTTCGCGCCGGGGTATAGCCGACCTCGGTCAGAACGCCATGCAGCCGAATGTCATGCGGCTCCAGTTCCAGCATGCCGACCTGCTGACCCACGTAGGCCAGACCGATGCGGATGGCATCCGGCATGGCCGCAAACGTCCGGTCGTAGTGCCCCCCGCCCTGCCCCAACCGACCGCCCCAGGCGTCAAAGGCCAGAAGGGGCGTCAGGATCAGATCAGGTACCACGGTCTCGGCCAGCGGAAACGGCGCGGGCACGCCCGCTGCGTCCGGCTCCAGCGGATCGCCGGGTGACCAGCGGCGGAAGATCATGGGCGCATCCAGCGCAATCACGACGGGCAGGCACACGGCCCGACGCTCGGCGTCCATCACTCGCGCGATCGGCTCGGCTCCCAACTCAGAGCCGATAGCCCAATAGACGGCGACCAGATCGGATGGTGGCAATTGTGAAAGATGGCTCGCGGCACGGTCAGCGGCCATCGCATCCAGCCCCGCCAGCCGCTTGCGCTCGGCCCGCATCGCCGATCGAAGCTCGCGCTTGTCAGTCATGAGAAGACACTCGACCGCGCGGATCACGCACAGGAGCCGTAGCGCGCTACACCACCGCGCTCAAGCAGCGACGCTCCGCGAGCCGAGCGATGGCGCAAAAGAACGCGCTCAAGCAGCGAGCGACCGCGTCGAGAGCGTTAGCGCACTGAAAAGGGAGAGGGTGGCGGCGCCGTAAGAGCCGTGAAGGACGGTTTAAATCCTCTCGAGCCTGGGTAGCCAGGTGGGCTCCGTGTGCTCAACCCCACGAGGTCAAACAGGGACAGATCCCTTCGAGTGAATTAAGGCCGCGAGGATATGTTGCCTTCGACGAGAGCCACAGCATGACCCGCCGCTGAACAAGATAGTCCTTCGCGCGGTCTTTCGCCAGAGGGCGTCGAAGCGTCTTCAGTTCGTCGCGCCAGAGCGTTATCGATGGCGCAACACGGAGATGCGTCATGAGCCTGCTGAACGCCCTGATGGGCAATGCGAATACCGTCGATCCCAAGAGCATCGCGGCCGATATGGCCAACATCCTGATCCCCGGCGAGCGGATCGAACATGCCTACAAGCTGGTGCGCGACCTGATCGTCTTCACCGACAAGCGGCTGCTGTTCGTCGACAAACAAGGGATGACGGGCAAGAAGACCACCTTCCAGTCCCTGCCCTATTCGAAAATCACCCATTTCAGCGTCGAAACGGCCGGTACCCTCGACATGGACGCAGAGATGAAGATCGGCGTCTCGGGCGGGGCGATGTTCGGCAAGACCTTCGGGCGCGGTGTCGACATCACGGAGGTGCAGCGTGTGCTGGCGACCTACGTCCTGGTCTGACGGGTCTCAGAGCCCCTGGACGATCTTTTCCAGCCGCGCGGCGACGGCATTCAAGGCCTCGGCCACGCCATCGTTGGTCGGGGCACCCGGAACCTCGACAACCGGCAGGCCCTGACGGGCTTCGTGCAATTCATCGGCCAACATCAGCCCGGCCATGAGGAACAGGCGGATGTCACCGACATGGCCGACCTCGCCCGCCACCTGACGCACATGGGTATCGAACAGCCCGGCAAGCATCTGGACCCGCTGTTCCTGACCATCGGCACAGCCGACGGCATAGGGGCGGCCATTGACCTCTACGGTGACGGTCGCCATCAGCGCCCCTCCCATTCAGCCAGAGAATTCTCCGCCAGGACATCGCGGATCGCCTCGGCCGCGCGGTCCAGGACCTCGGCGGCGTCGCGGCCCGCCGATTCCAGCTCATGGATGCGGGCGCGGTCGGTGTCGCTGGACGGCGTGGGCGCGAACAGATCGTCGTCGGGCACACGGCTTGTCCCCGCCGCGCGACCCTTCAGGTCCAGCAGACGGCGCTCCAGCAGAGCCAGAGCGCGGTCGACACGGTCTTTTGCGGCCGAGGCAGCATCCATTCGGGTCATATCCTCCAGAATCCGTATAGAACCCGCCCGCGCGTCGGGGTAAAGCGGCGCGCCTCCCTTTTTCCGCCTTCCGACGAAAGGTCCCGCCGTGACCGACGCCAAGATCACATCCAAAAACGCCCCCGAAAAGGCCTCCCTGAAACAGATGGCCGACGCCATCCGGGTGCTGTCCATGGATGCGGTGGAAAAGGCCAAGAGCGGCCACCCTGGCATGCCGATGGGCATGGCAGATGTGGCGACGGTGCTGTTCTCGAAGTTTCTGAAGTTCGACGCCAGCCGCCCCGACTGGGCTGACCGCGACCGATTCATCCTGTCGGCGGGCCACGGCTCGATGCTGATTTACTCGCTGCTTCACCTGACCGGCTACAAGGCCGCGACGCGCGAAGAGCTGTCCAACTTCCGCCAGTGGGGATCGAAGACCGCCGGCCACCCCGAGTTCGGCCACATGCCGGGCGTCGAAGTCACCACCGGCCCCCTGGGCCAAGGCCTCGCTACCTCCGTCGGCTTCGCCATGGCCGAGCGGCATCTGGCGGCCAAGTATGGCGACGACCTCGTCGATCACCGCACCTGGGTCATCGCCGGTGACGGCTGCTTGATGGAGGGGGTCTCTCAGGAGGCCATCGCCCTGGCCGGTCGCTATCGGCTGAACAGGCTGACCGTGCTGTGGGACGACAACGAGATCACCATCGACGGCAAGGTGTCCCTCTCGGACACCACCGACCAGAAGGCGCGCTTCAAGGCCGCAGGCTGGGCGGTCAAGGCCATCGACGGCCACGACACGAAAGCCATCAAGTCCGCCCTGCAATGGGCGACGCGTCAGGACAAGCCGACCCTGATCGCCTGCAAGACCCAGATCGGTCGCGGCGCCGCCACCATGGCCGGCAGCCACAAGACCCACGGCGCGGCCCTGGGTGCCGCAGAGATCGCCGCCACCCGCCTGGGTCTGGCCTGGGAGCACGAGCCCTTCGACCTGCCCGAGGCCGTCGACAAGGCCTGGAAGAAGGTCGGCCGTCGCGGTGCCAAGGAGCGCAAGGCGTGGGAGGCCCGCCTGGCCGCCTCGTCCCAGGCCGCAGATTTCACCCGCGCCATGAAGGGCGAGTTGCCCGCCGGGGCCTTCGACAAGCTTCAGGCGAAGATCGCCGAACTGGTCGAGACCAAGCCTGCCCAGGCCACGCGCCAGTCGTCGGGTGCGGCGCTGGACGAACTGTTCGCCGCCATCCCCGAGCTGATCGGCGGCTCGGCCGACCTGACCGGCTCGAACAACACCTTCGTGTCGGGCACGCCGATCCTGGACGCGCCGACCTATGAAGGCCGCTACGTCAACTGGGGCATCCGCGAGTTCGGCATGGCCGCCGCCATGAATGGCCTGGCCCTGCATGGCGGGGTCATTCCTTACGGCGGCACCTTCATGGTGTTCTCGGACTACAGCCGCCCGGCCATCCGCCTGGGGGCCCTGATGGGCGTTCGCGCCATCCACGTCCTGACCCATGACAGCATCGGCCTGGGCGAAGACGGCCCGACGCACCAGCCCGTCGAACATCTGGCGGCCCTGCGTGCCATCCCCAACCTGCTCGTCTTCCGCCCCGCCGACACGATCGAGGCCATGGAGTGCTGGCAGATCGCGCTGCAGACCAAGAGCCAGCCGTCGGCCATGGCGCTTTCGCGCCAGAAGACCCCGGCGGTCCGCACCGTCGCGACGTCCGAAAACCTGTCGGCCAAGGGGGCCTATGAACTGAGGGCCGCCAACGGCGAGGCCAAAGTCACCCTGTTCGCCACGGGCACCGAGGTTCCGCTGGCCCTGGCCGCCGCCGACCGACTGGAGGCCAACAACACCCCGACCCGCGTCGTCTCCGTCCCCTGTTTCGAACTCTTCGAACAACAGGACGCCGCCTACCAGGCCTCGGTCATCGGTCGCGGCACGGTGCGCATCGCTGTCGAGGCCGCGATCAAACAGGGCTGGGAGCGGTTCATCGGCGAGGACGGTGCCTTCGTCGGCATGACCGGCTTCGGTGCCTCTGCCCCCGCCGAGGTTCTGTACGACAAGTTCGGCATCACCACCGAGGCCGTGGTCGCAGCGGCCAAGGCACGCCTGTAAATGGCCCGCATCGGGGCGATCAGCCTGCTCGTCCACGACTATGACGAGGCGATCGCCTTCTATGTCGGCAAGCTGGGGTTTGAGCTCAGCGAAGACACCGACATGGGCGGCGGCAAACGCTGGGTCCGGGTCACGCCCAAAGGCGGCGAGACTTCGCTGCTGCTCGCCCGCGCCACGACAGAGGCCCAGACGGCCCAGGTCGGCAACCAGGCCGGTGGCCGGGTCTGGCTGTTCCTGGAAACCGACGACCTGATGCGCGACCACACCGCCTGGCTGGCCAGCGGCGTCGTCTTCCGCGAGACCCCGCGACACGAACCCTATGGCAAGGTGGTGGTCTTCGAGGACCTCTACGGCAACGCCTGGGACCTGATCGAACCTGCGACCGGAGACTGACCCATGAAACTCGGCACCCCCCTGTCCGACACCGCCATCCGCGTCATGCTGCTGGGCGCGGGCGAACTGGGCAAGGAGGTCGCGATCGAGCTTCAGCGGCTGGGGGTCGAGGTCATCGCCGTCGACCGCTATCCCAACGCTCCCGCCATGCAGGTGGCACACCGCAGCCACGTCATCCCCATGACGGACCCGCAAATCCTGAACGGCGTCATCCTGGCCGAGGCCCCGCACTTCATCGTGCCCGAGATCGAGGCCATCGCCACCGACGTCCTGGCCCAGATCGAGGCGGCGGGTCTGGCCACCGTCATCCCGACAGCCCGCGCGACCCAGCTGACCATGAACCGCGAGGGTATCCGCCGCCTGGCCGCAGAGGAGCTGGGTCTGCCGACCAGCCCCTATGCCTTTGCAACCTCCGCCGCCGAACTGGCCGAGGCCGCGCACCGGATCGGCCTGCCCGTCTTCATCAAGCCGGTGATGTCGTCCTCCGGCAAGGGCCAGTCGATGATCGAGGCACTGGAGGACGCCGGCAACGCCTGGGCCTATGCCCAATCGAGCGGTCGCGTCGAGACCGCCACCGTCATCGTCGAGGGCCGGATCGACTTCGACTATGAAATCACCCTGCTGACCGTGCGCTCACGCGCCGCCGACGGCAGCATCCGTACCGACTTCTGTGCCCCCATCGGCCATCGTCAGGAGAAGGGCGACTATGTCGAGAGTTGGCAGCCGCAGGCCATGACCCCCGCCGCCCTCGCCTCGGCCCAGGATATCGCGGGCAAGGTTACCGATGCGCTGGGCGGCCTCGGCGTCTTCGGCGTGGAGCTGTTCGTCAAGGGCGACCAGGTCTGGTTTTCGGAAGTGTCGCCCCGGCCGCACGACACGGGTCTGGTCACCCTGGCCACCCAGGTCCAGTCCGAGTTCGCCCTGCACGCCCGCGCCATCCTGGGCCTGCCCGTCGATGTCACCCTGCGCGAACCGGGGGCCAGTGCCGTCATCTATGGCGGCATGGACGCCGTCGGCATCGCCTTCGAGGGCGTCGCCGAGGCCCTGTCCGTGCCTACCGCCGACCTTCGCCTGTTCGGCAAGCCTGAAAGCTATGAGCGGCGGCGCATGGGGGTGGCGACGGCGCGCGGCGACACCGTCGAACAGGCCCGCGAACGCGCGCGCGAGGCCTCAGGGAAGGTCCGGCCCGTCCGCAGCTGAAGCGACCTCGGCCGGGCCTACGGCGGCCTCAATCATCGAGGCTTCGATCGCTGCAATACCGGCCGCAAGGGTCGGTTCCCGACCTTCGCGCACGGCCTGCCAGTCGTCCGGCACGACGATGTCCGGCGTCACCCCGACGCCCTCCAGTTGCTTGCCGGCAGGCGTCGTCATGACGATGGTCCCAACCCTCAGAAGGCCGCCGTCTGCCAGCTCGATCGGTCGGGTGCCTGTCACCGCGCCGCGCGAGGTCTGGCCCACGATAATAGCCCGCCCCTTTTCCTGGGCGACTCCCGCGAACAGCTCCGCCGCACTGGCCGAGCCCGGCCCGATCAGCATGACCACCGGCCCCAGGTACGGCTTCGGGGCCGGCAGCGTGAAGAAGCGGGTGTTGCTGAACCGGCCATAGATCACCGCATAGTCACGCCGATCCGAGTAGAGCCAGGCTGACATCTGGCCCGTGACATCAAGCTGCCCGCCGCCATTGGTTCTGAGGTCGATGATCAGACCGGCTGGCGGATCATCCGCCATGGCCTCGAACTCGGCCATATACAGCCGGTACCGCTCGGCATCGAAGTCGTCGAAGCGGATATAGGCGATGTCTTCTTCCAGTCGCTGCGAGGCAAAGCGTGGCCGATGGGGCATGGAGACCCCCTCCAGATCGCGGCTGTGGCGATCACCCGCCTCGTCCACAAAAACGAGTGTGTCGACGCGCCCAAGGATGGCGGGTCTGGCCAGCAGAACAGGTTGCCCCCCTGCGCTCTCGATCCGCCAGCCCGGCAGAACCCCTGCGGCCTGTGCAGGCGAGTCCGGCCGAACGCTCGCCACATACCGGTCGTCACCCCGCGGTGTGACGGTAAAGCCATAGCCGGTCGCCGACCCGCCAGACAGCTGTTCGAAGTAACGCAGACGCTGCAGGGGGCTGAGCGTCACGGTATGGTCGTCGTCCAGCAGATCCAGCAACTGCGAAAGGTCGCCGTGCAGGCCATCCGACGTCGACTGGGCAATGGCCGCGGCCCGGCGCGCCTCGGCCTCCTGCTCGAACGGCACGCCGCCGAACTCGGGCTTGTAGAAGAGCTTGTCCACATAGCGGACGACGGAATCATAGACTTCTGCGTTCAGCTCGGCGCGTTCTGGCGACCCATCGGCGGGCAGTGCGATCCCGGGCGGCTCATAGGTCCTGGCATAGGGAATGGAGGCACAGGCCCCCAGCAGCAAAGCCGCAAACGCGACGACGGCCAGACGTACGGAAAGCGACGACTTCAGCATACCGCGACGCTACAGGGCCAGAACCTCGGCTGTCGAGACAGTCGCGGCGTCATGCGCCGTCCGCAGCGCGGCCAGCGCCGCCTCCAGCACCGGGTCGCGGCCGGCGCGGCTGTCCTCGGCCGAGCGGGCAGCCAGGATGTCAGGCCGAACCCCGCGCTTTTCCAGTCGCACTCCGCCCGAAGTCACGAAGTCGGCGCGGCTGAGCGTCAACCGACCACCATCCGGCAGGCGCGTCTCTTGCGAAATCAGTACTGCCCCGGCCGTCTGTTCCCCGACGACGACCGCACGGCCCGCCTCCTGAAGGGCGGCGGGGGTCAGCTCAGCGGCGCTGCGGCTCTCGGCATCGACCAGGATGGCCACCGGATTGTCGGCGGGCATCTGCCGGTCTCCGCACCCCCCCATGGTCCGCAGGGGTACACGCCGCCCTGATCGAACGGTGCGGGTCGCCCAGGTCCGGTTTACCGGCAGGAAACAGCTCAGCACGGCATCCGCCTCATGCAGCCGCCCGCCCGGATTGCCCCGCAGGTCGATCACCACCTCCGTCGCCGGCTCCAGATTGGCCAGTTGACCGCCCATCCACTGGCCCAACCCCGCCTCGAACCCTTCGATCCGCAGCAGCAGAACGCCCTCGCGCGACCGGTCGGCCACGAACGGAGCCAGCGGTGGCAGGATGCGTGGCATGACCGTCACCGCCCGCGACTGACCGGCCGCATCGCGCAGGTTCAGCCTCAGGGTCTGGCCTTCGACCACATCCCGGTCCGGCGACCATTCCGACCGCTCATCGATCAGCAGCCGCCAGCCCACGTCCAGACCCGCCTCGGCTGCAGGCGATCCGGGCCGGACCTTTTCGATCAGATAGCTGCCGTCCTCGGGGTCGGCACGCAGGGTGACGCCCAGCGCCGCCCGGGGCTGGCGCAGACCGTCCTGACGGCGCGCTGCAGCGGGCGAGATCACCCCGGCGTGGGCGTCGTCCAGCAGCGCCAGCATGCGCGACATCACCCGGTACAGCGTCCGGTCGTCGGCCGCCGCCAGGGCCTCGGGTCGATAGGTGCGCCGCGCCGCGCCCCAGTCGACGCCATGCAGGTTCGGATCGTAATACTGGCTGCGCGTCTCGCTCCAGACCCGGTCGAAGACGCGGGCATTCATCCGCGTCCGTTCGCGATCCGGCACTGCCACCACCGCCACGGCATCGGGCGTGTCCAGCGTCTGGCGCGCCTGTGTGGGCAGGGCGACGAGCATCAGGCCCATCGCCGCGCTCAGTCCCAGCCTGTGAAGGACGCCCCGCCTGCTCATGAAACGGTGATGCGCCGATGCGGCGTGGCATTCAACTCACGAATGCGCGGGCGATTTCGGCAAGCGCAGCCGTAACAGTCACTGGCAGTGTGTGAAGTCACAACTGAACCCCGGGGGTTGAAACCCGGCGCTCAGGGTTCCATTGAAGCCGCGATCACGAATTCTTTCAAAGGAAGCCCGCCCATGACCGTTCGCGTCGCCATCAACGGCTTTGGCCGCATCGGCCGTCTCGTGCTGCGCTCGATCGTCGAGCATGGCCGTCGCGATATCGAGGTGGTGGCGATCAACGATCTGGGGCCTGTGGCCACCAATGCCCACCTGCTGAAGTATGACAGCGTCCACGGCCGCTTCCCCGGCACCATCACCTCGGGCGAAGACTGGATCGACGTGGGCCTGGGCAAGATCAAGGTCACGGCCGAACGTGATCCGGCCAACCTGCCGCACAAGGATTTGAACGTCGACATCGCCTTTGAGTGCACGGGCATCTTCACCGCCCGTGACAAGGCCGAGGCGCACCTGAAGGCCGGGGCCAAGCGCGTCCTGATCTCGGCCCCCGGCGACAACGCCGACAAGACGATCGTTTACAAGGTCAACCACGACACTCTGACCGCCGACGACATCATCGTCTCCAACGGCTCGTGCACCACTAACGCCCTGGCCCCCGTCGCCAAGGTGCTGAACGACCTGTTCGGGATCGAGCGCGGCTATATGACCACCATCCACAGCTACACCGGCGACCAGCCGACGCTGGATACGATGCACAAGGATCTGTACCGCGGCCGCGCCGCCGCCCTGTCGATGATCCCGACCTCGACCGGCGCCGCCAAGGCCCTGGGTCTGGTGCTGCCCGCGCTGAAGGGCAAGCTGGACGGCTCGTCGATCCGCGTCCCGACCCCCAACGTCTCGGTCGTGGACCTGAAGGTCGTCGCCGGCCGCGAGGTGACCGTAGAAGAGATCAACGCCGCCCTTCAGGCCGCCGCCGACGGCCCCATGAAGGGCGTCCTGTTCACCACCGACGAGGCCTTGGTCTCCAGCGACCTGAACCACATCGCCGCCTCCTCGACCGCCGCCCTGCCCCAGACCCAGGTCGTCGACGGCAAGCTGGCCCGCGTTCTGAGCTGGTACGACAACGAATGGGGCTTTGCCACACGGATGGCCGACACGGCGCTGGTGATGAGCAAGTTCATCTGATGCGATGGCCTGCGACTGCTGCACTGGCGCTTTCGGCAGTGGTCGCGGGCTATCTCAACGCGATCGCAGTTGGCGCGCTTTTTTGGTCCAGCCGACTTCCAGAAGCCGGTGAAAGCGTCGGCGGCGTATCCGCCACCCATCCGGTAGCCGCCTCGCCTACGGCTTTGGCATTGCTTTGCGGGGCAGGCTTATTGGTTACGCTGGCTTGCGGTGCGCTCGCCTACCGATTGCGACATCGGCTTGGGACTAAGCGGGCGTTTGCCATGCCGCTCATTTTGATGGTGGTGATGTTTGCGCTAGCCGCTTGGGCCAACATCTCCTCGCCGCACTTCTAAGAGACCTAGAATGACCTTCCGCACACTCGACGACGCCCGTGACCTCGCCGGCAAGACCGCCCTTGTCCGCGTGGATTTCAACGTCCCGATGGAGGGCGGCAAGGTCACCGACGACACCCGCCTGCGCGTCGCCCTGCCGACGATCCAGCGCTTACGCGATGCGGGTGCGAAGGTCGCCCTGCTGGCCCACTTCGACCGGCCCAAGGGCAAGGTCGTGCCGTCCATGAGCCTGCAGCCCGTGGTTGATGATCTAGAGGCCCTGATCGGGGCGCCCGTCCGCTTCGCCGACGATTGCGTGGGCGACGACACCAGGGCCGCCATCGCCGACCTCGACGCCGGCGGCGTGATCCTGCTGGAAAACGTCCGCTTCCATGCGGGCGAGGAAGCCAACGATCCGGCCTTCGCGCAGCAACTAGCCGACCTCGGAGACCTCTACGTCAACGACGCCTTCTCCGCCGCCCACCGCGCCCATGCCTCGACGGAGGGACTGGTCCGGTTGCTGCCCGCCTATGCCGGCGAATCCATGCGCCGCGAGTTGGACGCTCTAGACGCCGCTCTCGGAAACCCCACCAAGCCCGTCATCGGCATCGTCGGCGGGGCCAAGGTCTCCACCAAGCTGGACCTGCTCAAGAACCTGGTGGGCCAGCTGGACAAGCTGGCCATCGGTGGCGGCATGGCCAACACCTTCCTCTATGCCCAGGGCTTCGACATCGGCGGCTCGCTGGCCGAAAAGGACATGGAGGCGACCGCCCGCGAGATCATGCAGGAGGCGGCGGATCGCGGCTGCGAACTGCTGCTGCCCGTCGATCTGGTCGTCGCAACCGAGGTCAAGCCCGGGGCCGAGCATCGCATCGTCAAGGCGGGTGACACCCTGTCAGCCGACGACAAGATTCTGGACGCCGGTCCCGCCTCGGTCGCCCGACTGAACGCCGCCATCGATGGCTGCAAGACCCTGATCTGGAACGGTCCGCTGGGCGTGTTCGAGGTGCCCCCGTTTGATGCCGCCACCGTCGCGGTCGCGCGCCATGTGGCCGCCCGCGCCAAGGCCGGATCGCTGGTCGCCGTCGGCGGCGGCGGCGACACCGTCTCGGCCCTGAACCACGCCGGCGTCAGCGACGACATGACCTTCGTCTCCACCGCCGGCGGGGCCTTCTTGGAATGGATGGAGGGCAAGCCCCTGCCCGGCGTTCTGGCGTTGAACATCTGATAGCTTGCGTTGTTACATTGCGTGACTTCGGCGCGCGAGACGGCTAAACCAGCGTCAAAATCAAAGGGCTCAGGAGACACCCCATGGCGCGCATCACGCTGCGACAACTGCTCGATCACGCGGCAGAGGAAGGCTACGGCCTGCCCGCCTACAACATCAACAATATGGAACAGGGCCTGGCCATCATGGAGGCGGCCGAGGCCGTCAACAGCCCGGTCATCATCCAGGCCAGCCGCGGCGCGCGGAACTATGCCAACGACATCGTCCTGGCCAAGCTGATCGACGCCCTGGCCGAGCTGTATCCGCACATCCCGGTCTGCATGCACCAGGATCACGGCAACGGCCCCGCGACCTGCGCCACCGCCATCCAGTACGGCTTCACCTCGGTGATGATGGACGGCTCGCTAGAAGAGGACGCCAAGACCCCCGCCACCTACGAATACAACGTCGACGTCACTCGTCGCGTGGTTCAGATGGCCCACAGCTGCGGCGTTTCCGTCGAGGGCGAGCTGGGCGTGCTGGGCAGCCTTGAGACCGGCATGGGCGAGGCCGAAGACGGCCACGGCTTCGAGGGCAAGCTGGATCACTCCCAGCTGCTGACCGACCCGGATCAGGCCGTCGACTTCGTGCGCGAGACACAGGTCGACGCATTGGCGATTGCGATGGGCACCAGCCACGGCGCCTACAAATTCACGCGCCAGCCGGACGGCGACGTCCTGGCTATGAACGTCATCGAGGAAATCCACCGCCGCCTGCCCGACACCCATCTGGTCATGCACGGCTCGTCCAGCGTGCCGCAGGACCTGCAGGACATCATCAACCAGTACGGCGGCCAGATGCCCCAGACCTGGGGCGTACCGGTCGAGGAAATCCAGCGAGGCATCAAGCACGGCGTGCGCAAGATCAACATCGACACCGACAACCGCATGGCCATGACCGGCGCGATCCGGAAAGTCCTGGCCGAAAAGCCCGGCGAGTTCGATCCCCGCGCCTATCTGAAGCCCGCCAAGGAGGCGATGCGCAAACTCTGCCAAGAGCGCTTCGTCCAGTTCGGCTGCGAAGGCCAGGCGTCCAAGATCAAGCCCCTGTCCACCGCCCAGATGGCCCAGCGCTATGCCAAGGGCGAGCTGAACCCCCACTTCGGCTCGGCGGCTTCCAAGGCCGCCTGACCGTCGGACAGCCCTGCGGCGGCCTACCAGCCGCCGTACCGGCTCCCGATCGAGAACCGCAACCGGTCGGCCTCTTCGCGGGCATACCGCAGGGCGTCCTCGGCCTCCCGTGCACGCCGTCGTGCGTCACGGATTTCGCCGCGCACTTCGTCGATCCGCTCGCGGATTTTCCGGCGCTGTTCGTCGGTCAGGCCCTCCTCATCCAGTTCCCGGCGCTTGGCCTCCAGCTTGTCCTCGCGGTCCTCGATGCGCGCGATGGCCGAGCTCAGGTCGCTTTCAGCAGACGACACCGCCTGCTCGACCGCATGGACGCGCCGTCCGTCTTCGAACGCCGGAATGAAGTCTGCTTCTGCAAACGCCGGACACACCCCCGCATAGCTGCGCCCCAGCCGTCCGGCCTGAAATCCGCCGCTGGGCGTGCAATAGCTGCGCAGGCCATCCTCTCGCGCGGACATGTAGACCTCTGTCTCCGGCACCACGCCGTACTTCGCACAGGCCTCGGCATGGTCGTTCAGCCGCGTCTGCGCCAGCCCCTCCAGCCCGTCCTTGTAGCCACGCTCTCCCCAGGCTCCGGCCAGGCACTGATCCTCGCTCATGGTCGCGCAACTGCCAAGGCCCAGCGTCGCCGCAACTGCCACGCCAGCCAGAACCAGCGTTCTGATCAACATCGTCATCTCCAAGGCCCACCCGACCGGACGATCATGACGCACAGCTTGGCCGTATCCAAGAGCGTCGTTGGCCCTGTCAGACCGCGTCATGCTAGACAGCCTCGACGCCTGCGGGCGATGGAGCCCCGCGTGTCCGACGAACCCCTCCTGTCCGACGATCTTCTGGACGACGCCGAGCCAGATGCCGCGTCACAGCCCGTGCTTGAAGCCCGGATCGACCTGAAGGGCGTGCGTCTGGACAAGGCTCTGGCCGTCACCTTCCCCACCCTGTCCCGCGCCCGGCTCCAGGCCCTGCTGACGGAGGGGGCCGTCACCTGCGACGGCCGGCCCGTATCCAACGGCTCGGCCAAGGCTCTGCCCGGCCTTTATGCCGTCACCCCGCCTCCGGTCATCTCGGCCACCCCCCTACCCCAGGCGCTACCGCTGACCGTCCTGTTCGAGGACACCGATTTGATCGTGATCGACAAGCCCGCAGGCATGGCGGCGCATCCCGCCCCCGGTACACCGGACGGCACCCTGGTCAACGCCCTGCTGGCCCACTGCGGCGACAGCCTGTCGGGCATCGGCGGCGTCGCCCGGCCCGGCATCGTCCACCGTCTGGACAAGGACACCTCCGGCGTCATGGTCGCCGCCAAGACCGACCGCGCCCACGCTGGCCTGTCCGCCCTGTTCGCCACCCACGATATCGAGCGGACCTATATCGCCCTGACTCGCGGAATGCCGATGCCGCGCGAGGGAAGGATCCAAACCCTCATTGGTCGCTCTCACGGTGACCGCAAGAAAATGGCTGTTCTGAAGTCAGGCGGCCGCGAAGCCATCACAGACTACGCCGTTGAAAAAGTCTTCGGAGAGCAACTCGTTTTGCGCGGTAAAGGCCTACGTCAGACCGGGCCGTTCCTGGCCGCCCGTGTCGCCTGCACCCTGCACACCGGCCGCACCCATCAGATTCGCGTCCACATGGCCTCGAAGGGCTCACCCATTCTGGGTGACGCCACCTATGGCTCCGGCAGTCCCGCCACCCCCGTCCGCGCCGCCATCGCCACTGCCGGCCTGACCCGCCAGGCCCTGCACGCTGCCGTCCTGGGCTTCGTGCATCCCGTCACGGGCCAGACCCTGCGCTTCGACACCGATCCTCCAGCGGATATGCTGGCGCTGGAGGCCCTGCTCGCCGAACTCTGAAAAGGAACCGCCGATGACCGAAGCCGACATCCGCGATAACCCGGATGCCAAACGCTACGAACTGCCGATCGGGGATCAGATCGCCGTGGTGACCTACAACCTGTCCGAACCCAATCTGATGATCACCGAGACCCTGGTGCCTCAAGCTCTGGAGGGCCAGGGTATCGCCAGCCGCCTAGCGCGCCACGTCATTGCCGACGCCCGCGCGCGCGGCCTGCTGATCCTGCCGGTCTGCCCCTTCTTCAGCGCATACTTCCAGAAACATCCTGACGACGCGGATGTCGTTCACCCGACCTACCGCCAGATTTTGGGTCTTCAATAGTCCGTCTTGATAAAGGACTGACATCCTGCTATACACAATCTCGTTCGATGCCGTGGCATCGGGGCAACGGTCACGCTTTCGTGTGACGATCCGCCACTGACAAATGCGGAAACCCGACACTACTTCATCGGTTGAGGGGTGAGGCGACGGTGCACATTGGGTGGCCGCCTCCGAAGAACCCGCTCGTTTACGGTCGGAGGGACCATATGGCTGTAGCCAGATCACTAACGGTAATGTCGCCCGAGCAGGGCCTTTCGCGTTATCTCACTGAAATCCGCAAGTTTCCTATGCTGGCCAAGGACGAAGAGTTCATGCTGGCCAAGCGCTGGGAGGAGCATCAGGATCCCGAGGCCGCGCACCGCCTCGTCACATCGCACCTGCGCCTCGTGGCCAAGATCGCCATGGGTTATCGCGGCTACGGCCTGCCGATCGGCGAAGTGATCTCCGAGGGCAACGTCGGCCTGATGCAGGCGGTCAAGAAATTCGATCCGGACAAGGGCTTCCGCCTCGCGACCTACGCCATGTGGTGGATCCGCGCCTCGATCCAGGAATACATCCTGCGCAGCTGGTCACTCGTGAAGATGGGTACCACGGCGGCGCAGAAGAAACTGTTCTTCAACCTGCGCAAGGCCAAGAGCCAGATCTCGGCCTTCGAGGAAGGCGACCTGCATCCTGAGCACCTCTCCGCCATCGCCACCAAGCTGGGCGTCTCGGAGGAAGAGGTCACCAACATGAACCGCCGCCTCGGCGGCGACTCCTCGCTGAACGCCCCGATCCGCTCGGATGGCGAAAGCGAATGGCAGGACTGGCTGGCCGACGACACGGCGGTCTCTCAGGAAACCGCCCTGGCCGAAAGCGAGGAGAAATCCCTGCGCATGGGCCTGTTGCAAGAAGCCATGCAGGAGCTGACCGACCGCGAGAAGCACATTCTCACGGAACGCCGCCTCAAGGACGACCCGGTCACGCTCGAAGAACTGGCAGGCCAGTATGGCGTATCGCGCGAGCGCGTTCGTCAGATCGAGGTCCGGGCCTTCGAAAAACTGCAGAAGGCCATGCGAGCCGCTGCCGAAGATCGCAACCTGGTCGACGCCTGACCACAACCGGGTGGCGCACCGATTAGAGGGGCCGGCTGATCCGTCAGCCGGCCTTTCTGCTGGGCTCCAGATGCACCATGGCCAGCAGGCCACCGATCGGCGCGGCCAGCGTCGCCTTGGTGGGCGGCCCCGACGCCAGACTGACCTCCAGTGCTCCGACCGCCACCTGCAGCTTGGGATCGTTGGTCTTCAGCGCCACATCCTTCAGCGTCATCGCCTGCTGCTTGACCGCGCGGGTCGCCTGCATCGGATCGTCGTCGAACTGGTTCAAGGCAGCGGCCAGGATTCGCATGGCCTGATCCTTGGCTTCAGCCAGGGCGGCGCTACCCTTCAGCGCCACGTCACTCTTGCGTTTGGTCGGCCCGGAGTATTCACCCGAATTGAAACGCCTCCGGTCCGGTCCGACATAGCCCACACCCTCGACCCAGCCGCGGGGCTTTACCGCGACATTCTCGATCCGCTTGTACAGGTCGGCGCTGGCATAGGGCTTTCGCAGGAACTCGTGCACACCGGCGTCTCGGGCGCCGATGATGGTCTGGGCCGTCGCCTCTCCCGTGATCATGATGATGGGCGACATCCGGCACGCCATGTGAGAGCGGCGGATGGCCTTGGTCAGAGCCTCGCCGTTCAGGCCGTCGCCGCTGCGCTCGGTAAAGATCAGGCCGGGCTCCAGCCCCTCGGCCATCCGCATGGCAGGGCCATTCTCGGCCTCGACAACCACTTCCCGGGCCCCGAGGCCCTTCATGATGTCCATCAGCATGCGCGCGGCATGTGCATTCGGATCGACGATCAGTACCCGCTTGATGACGGGCTCCAGCTTGGCCAGCAAGCGGCGATCGATATCAAACACAGGCAGGTCTCCGGCGAAGTGCCAACCCTAGCGCACGCCGGTTAAGACCCGTTGAACGGCGCGAGCGAGCCTCTCAGTCCTGGAACGGATCGCGCATCATGATGGTGTCGTCCCGCTCCGGACTGGTCGACAGCAGAGCCACCGGCGCTCCGATCAGTTCCTCGATCCGACGCACGTATTTGATCGCATTGGCGTTCAAGTCCTTGAAGCTCCGAGCCCCCGCCGTCGTGTCGCTCCAGCCTTCCAGCTCCTCGAACACCGGCTCGGCCGCCGCCTGGGCCTTCAGGCTCGAGGGCAGATAGTCCAGAACCTCGCCATCGATCCGGTAACCGACGCAGATCTTCAGCGTCTCCAGCCCGTCCAGCACGTCCAGCTTGGTCAGGGCGATCCCGTCGATCCCGTTGATTGCCACCGACTGACGCACCAGCACCGCATCGAACCAGCCGCATCGCCGCGCGCGCCCGGTGTTGACCCCGACCTCGCGCCCGACGGTCGCCAGATGCTCGCCCACCGCATCGTTCAGTTCGCAGGCGAACGGCCCCTCGCCGACGCGCGTCGTATAAGCCTTCACGATCCCCAGCACATAGCCGACGCCCCGCGGCCCGATGCCCGACCCCGCAGCCGCCTGACCCGCCACCGTGTTCGACGACGTCACATAGGGATAGGTGCCGTGGTCCACGTCCAGGAACGCGCCCTGCGCACCCTCGAACAGCACCCGCTTGCCGTCGCGCTTGGCCTGATCCAGCACCCGCCAGGCCGGCTTCACGAACGGCAGGATCTTCGGCGCGATCTCCAGCAGCGATGCCAGCAGGGCCTCCGGATCAATCGGCTCCAGCCCCAGACCCGCCCGCAGCGGATCATGGTGCGAGCGCAACCGCTCGATCTTGACCTTCAGATCGTCTTCGTTGGCCAGGTCGCAGACGCGGATGGCCCGGCGTCCGACCTTGTCCTCATAGGCCGGACCGATGCCGCGCCCCGTCGTGCCGATCTTGGCCCCCGGCGCGCTCGCCGCCGCCTCGCGCGCGACATCCAGCGCCGGATGGATGGGCAGGATCAGGCAGGCATTGTCCGCAATGGTCAGGATGTCCGGGCTGATCGCCACGCCCTGCGCCACGATCTTGTCGATCTCCCCAACCAGATGCCAGGGATCGACCACCACGCCATTGCCGATGATCGAGGGCTTGCCCTGCACGACGCCGCTGGGCAACAGGGCCAGCTTGTAGACCTTGCCGTCCACGACCAGCGTGTGGCCCGCGTTGTGACCGCCCTGGAACCGCACGACCATGTCGGCACGGTTGGACAGCCAGTCCACGATCTTGCCCTTGCCCTCGTCGCCCCACTGGGCACCGACCACTGCGACATTTGCCAAGATAGTTCTCCGCTGACCGACAACCCGGAACGCGGGCGCAGCCTATAGCGGGGGAATCGGGGGATGTCCTCCCGTGCGCGGATTATTCCGCCAGCGCCGTCTCGAACACCCAGTCCAGCCAGGGCGTCAGCGCCTCGACATCGGCCGTCTCGACCGTGCACCCGCACCAGATCCGCAGGCCCGCCGGCGCATTGCGATGGCTCTCGACGTCGAAGGCCGCGCCCTCGGCCTCCAGCAGCGCCTTGATCTTCAGAACCAGGGCATGCTGCGCCGACGCATCCATCGCCGCGACCCGCTCGTCCACGATCTTCAGACACACCGATGTCGTCGACCGCGTCGCCGGATCCTCGGCCAGATAGTCGACCCAGGCCGTGCGCTGCACCCACGCATCCAGCGCCGCCGCATTCGCCTCGGTCCGCGCGATCAATGTCTCCAACCCGCCGATCGACAGGCCCCACTCCACCGCATCGATCCAGTCTTCCAGTGTCCAGATCGAGAAGGTGTTGATCATCGACCCCGACGCCAACGCCCGGTCGAAGCCTTCTCCTCCCCCGTTTTGGGGGAGGTGGCCCGCAGGGCCGGAGGGGGTGCCGGTCCTCAGCCTCAGCACCTTCGGCACGGCTCTCGGCGGGGCATAGCGGTCCAGCCGCTCCACGGCTCGCGGCGACAGCGCCGCAACACCCAGCCCGGCCTCACCGCCCAGCGCCTTCTGAAAACTGAAGGTCACGACATCCAGCTTGGGCCACGGCAGGGCCATGGCAAACGCCGCCGAGGTCGCGTCACAGATCACCAGACCTGCGCGGTCGTCCGCGATCCAGTCCGCGTTCGGGGCCTTCACCCCCGCCGTCGTCCCGTTCCACGGAAAGACCAGATCCTTGGCCGGATCGATCCCCGACACGTCCGGCCACTGCCCCCACGGGGCCTCGATGACCTCTGGTTCCAGCTTCAGGTGATCGCGGATGTCGGTCGCCCAGACCTGTCCGAAATTCTCGAACGCCAGCACCTGCACCGGCCGCTCTCCCAGCATGGACCAGAGCGCCGCCTCGACCGCGCCCGTGTCAGACCCCGGCAGATAGACCAGCACCCAGTCCTCCGGCACCTGCAACAGCTCGCGCGTCAGCGTCAGCCCGTGCGCGAACCGCGCCACCACCTCCGGCGCGCGGATGCCTCGGCCCAGCAGATCGTGGTTTAACGTCTGGCTGGACCAGCCCGGCCGCTTGGCCGTCGGCCCTGCCGAAAACCAAGGCCGTTCCGGCTTCACATTCGGCTTGTTCGGCATCAGTCCCGCCACGGCTTGTAGGGGCCCTTGTCCCGCATCCCCTGCGCCAGATTGGTCAGGGCCGCGTCCTCGGTCTCGGGCAACATGATCATCAGCTTGGCCAGCAGATCGCCGCGCTTGCCGTCCGCAAACGCGCCCCGCCCTTTCAGACGCAGCACCTTGCCGGAGTTGGAGCCCTTGGGAATGGTCATGCTGACCGTCCCCTCCGGCGTCCGCACCGGGATCTTGCCACCCAGCACCGCGTCATACAGCGTCACCGGCAGGTCCATGGTCAGGTCCGCGCCCTCACGCGTGAACACCGGGTGCCGCGCGATCTTCAGCTCGATCAGGGCATCGCCCGCGACGCCGCCTCGACCCGGTGCACCCTGGCCCTTCAGCCGGATTGTCTGTCCGTCCGACGCGCCTTTCGGGATCGCAACGTCCAGCGTGCGTCCGTCAGAGAACTGGATCCGCCGCGTATTGCCGCTGATGGCGTCCTCCAGACTGATCTCCAGCGTCGCCCGCACGTCCTGGCCCTTGGGCGCATAGCCGCCGCGCGCGCCACCCCGCGCCGCACCGCCGCCGAACATGCCGCCGAAGATTTCGTCCAGATCGATATTCTCGAAGCCTGCGCCGGCTTGCGGTCCGCCCTGGCCGAACGGATTGCCGCCCCCGCGCCCGCCGCCCGCACCGCCAAAGCCTCCGCCCCGGAACTGCTCGCGCCCATCGGCATCGATCTCGCCCCGGTCGTATTTGGCGCGCTTTTCGGCATCCCCGATCAGGTCGAAGGCGGCCGTGATCCGCTTGAACCGCTCGTCGGCCACCGTATTGCCGGGGTTCTTGTCGGGGTGAAGTTCCTTGGCGAGTTTGCGAAACGCCTTCTTGATCTCGTCGGCGCTCGCCGTCCGGGAAACACCCAGTTCCTTGTAGGGATCACCCGCCACGCGCTCACTGCTCCATCAGACCCACTGCTTCTTCGTCAGTTAGGCCATTCCCGTTGCAGCGCAAAGGGATCGACGCGGAATCTAACGCAACCCCGCCCGCGCCTCATCGCCCCAGCCATACCCTTCGCCCCATTGCGCAATGGTGATCACCGCATCCGCACCGATACCGCCGGGAAAGTCCGTGGCCAGATCGCCCGACGCATAGGTCCAGCCCTCGCCCTCCACGACCACCTCGCGCCGCACGGCCTCGCCCGCCAGCACCCGCACCCGGAACCGCAGCGGATCGGCTCCCGCCGCCTCGCCATCCCAGCGGTCGCCATCGATCCGCGAGCGCGCTCGCCAGCTGATCTGCCGTCCGCCAGCGTCCGGCACTACCGCCAGATGCACCGGCCGCCACGGCCGCTCATGCAGACCCATCAGCGTCTGCGTCACCCCGCCGACACTCGCACCTCCTGCCGGTCCACCCAGCGGCCCGGCCCGCCAGATCAGCGGCAGCCCCCGCTCTCCACGCGGCGAGGCGACCCGCGCCAGAGCGTCATCCAGCACGACGCAGATTGCACCCGCCAACGCGCCCGCCTGCATCGCGCCCTCGGTCCCCTGCTGCCCCCGCAACAGACCGGCCAGTCGCCACACCCCGTCGCCGACCAGTGTCGCCGTCCGAAACTGCACAATCTCCCAGCCCGTCTCCGTCTCGATCGCCAGCGCATTGGCCCCACCCAGCACCGCCCCATCGGACCGGCTCTCCGGATCGCGCCCCTCCAGACGCACCACCACGTCATTCACCGTGTCCCAGCGCCACGGCTGCCCCGGTGCCAGGGCCTCGACCAGCACACCCACCGTCGCCGACGACCGCGCCTCGCCCCGCGCCGTCAGCGCATCGGCGCTCACCCCCGCAAAGACCTGCATGACCCGCCACGGGTCCGCCGCCACGACGGCGAGCGCCCGTCCGTCGTCCTCCGCACCCGGCAGGGGCGGCAGTTCAAGCACCCGCAGGAAAGGAGCCCCCACCACCGACCCCGGCTCGCCCGGCCCTGGCGTCACAATGTCCTCGCCCGCCGCTACATCGACGACAGGCTCCATCACGACCGACGGCGTCTCGTCCTGATCCAGCCGAACCACGCGCCACACGCCTGCCCGTCCCTCGACCTCGACCCGATCCCCCGGTTCCAGCGTCAGCATCTCCAGCGGCCCCAGCGCCACCGTCAGCGACCGCCCGTCCCCGCCGGCCAGCACCCGTTCCGCCGCTGCCCGCGCCGTCGCCGCCGTGCACACCGCCGGCAAGTCCAGATCGACGCCGCCCGCGTCGCCTTCGGATCGCACCACCACCGCCCCGGTCTGATAGTCCGCATTCCCGTCGATGAAGCGCACGCGCGCCGCCCCCGGCTGCGCCTCCAGCCGGCAGTCCGCCCGTACACTGCTCCCCTCATCCGGCAAGGCCATCGCCTCTTCCGCCAGCGTCAGATCGACCGCGCCCTCGCCCAGCACCGCGACCTTTCCGCCCCGCTCCGCCGCCACCAGCCCCAAGCCCGCCAGCAGCGGCTCCAGCGCATCGCGGGTCCGCATCGGCCGGTCGATCACATAACCCTGCACCTCGCCCGCGACCGGTCCGATCTCGAAATCATCCTCATCCAAGCCACCGCGTTTCAGGATCGCCGCGATCAGGTCCCGCGTCTCGCCCGACAGCCGCCCGTTCAGCCAGTGTCCCGTCCGCCACGCTCCGGCATCGGCCCAGACATCCGACCGCCCCGGAAACGCCGGATAAGGCCGCGCATCCCAGCACCAGGCATCCGCCGCCTCCAGCATCCGCCCCGCATACAAGCTCGCAGCCGGATTGTTGTCGGGCTCCGCGTAGTGCGCCAGCACCGCCTCCAGCGCCCGGCGCTGCATCTGGTCGTCCCGCGCGCCGCTCGACCCAGGCGGCAGGGCCGTCTCCGAACTCTTGGGGTCCTGAAACAGACTGGGCGCATTCGCCCCCCGGTCCACCGCCGCACAGCCGAACTCCGTCAGTCGGATCGGCTTCATCCCCGGCACCCAGGCCGTCGGCGTCGCACTGCGCACCCCGCCGGGCCGGTCATAGTGCGGGTTCGACCACCACCCCTTCAGGTCCTTGGGCCGAAAGACCCAGTCTTCACCATGTGCCGTATCGGAAATCGGCGTCCGCACCTGTGCCGCCCGATCCGCGTCCGAGGCATAGTACCAGTCGAACCCCTCCCCGCCCGCCACCTGCGCGGCCAGATAGTCGGCGTCGTCTGGACCACCCCAGGTCGCCGCGTCTACTCCGCCGTCGCCTTCGCGCCAGTCGCCCAGCGGCGGATACCAGTCGATGCCGATGTAATCGATGTTGGCATCGGCCCACAGCGGATCGAGATGAAACCGAACCTCCCCGCCCGTCTGCCGCCCGAAATACTCCGACCAGTCCGCCGCATAGCTGATCGCCACATCCGGCCCGACCACCGCCCGGCACTCCGCCGCCAGCGTCCTGAACTGCGCCACCGCCGGAAACCCACCCGCCACATCCCGCGTCAAGGTCAGCCCCCGCATCTCCGACCCGATCAGCAGCCCGTCGGCTCCCGTCTCCGCAGCCAGCGCCGCATAGTGCAGGGCCATCCGACGCAGGCCCCAGCCGCCCGCCGTCCCGAACACCGCCGCCACATCCGCCGCCGCATTGGCCCCGTCGCGCCCACTCACCCGCCCGCGCCACGGATAGCCTTCGCAGTCCATGAAGACGAAGGGATACAGCGTCACCGCCAGCCCCCGCGCCTTCAATGCCGCCACCGCCTGCCGCACGCTCTCGTCCGACGGTGTCCCGCCGTAAGCAGGACCATATTCCTCCCCCATCGGGGGAGGGGGACCGCCGAAGGCGGTGGAGGGGGCCGGGGCCGGGGCACGGCTGATCAGATGCGCGCTCCCGCGATCCAGCCCCGCCACCGACCACCCCATCGGCACCGTCGTCTTGTCCCGCCGCTCCACCCCCGGCTTCACAACACAGTGGCTGGCCCGCACATCCGTCCCGAACCACCCCACCACCAGGCTGACGCGCTTCAGGTTCGGCACCTGCGCCATCAGCTGATCGATCGACACCAGCAGGTCCGCCCGCCCCTCGCCATTATGCAGGTTCTCCGGCGTCGACCGCGTCAGCCCGTCGCGTCGCATCACCACATCGGTCGCCAGCACGAACTCTCCCGCACCCGGGATCAGGCACACCCCCTCCAGCCGGTCCTCCAGCCGGGGCTCCGACCCCCGCGCCCGGCGAAACACCTCGAAACTCAGCTGCGGCACCCGATTGCCGAACGGCCCCAGCGCCAGATCCTCGAACACCACATAGGCGACACCCCGATACGCCGGTGCCATTCCTCCTCCACCGGGGGAGGGGGACCCCGAAGGGGTGGAGGGGGCCTGCCGCATCTCGACCGCCTCGATCAGCGGGTCCGGCAACTGATCCGCTCCGCCGCGATGCACCCGCATCGTCACGCCCGACATATCCATCGGCTGGCCGTCGGCCCAGACGCGCCCGACCCCGTCGATCTCGCCCTCACACAGCGCCACCGCAAAGCTCAGCGTATAGTCATATTCCACCGTGCGCGGCCCACCCTTGCCCGCCGATCGCGTCGTGCGCCCCTCCTGGAACCGCGCGGCCCAGATCACCTGACCCGTCACCCGCGCCCGCCCGAAGACGCAGGCCATCGGCGCCCCCTCCGCCGTCCCCTGCACCCTCAGGGTCTCCAGTCTCGGGCCCTTCTGCCGCGCAGGCTCCAGGCTGGCGATCGCCCGCTGGTCGATGGCCCGCCCCAGGGTCGAGCCGATAAAGGCCCCAATCGGTCCCCCGACCGACTGGCCCACACTGGTCAGGATCACCTGCGCCATTCAGCCACTCCCTGATTGTCATAGGCCGCCTGGGGCCACGTAAACGCCGCCGCCAGCCGCTCGCGCCACCAGCGCCCCAGCCAGCTTTCGACCACCGCCCGCCCCCAGTAGGCGTGGATGAACTTCGGCTCCGCCCCATCCACGGCACTCAGAATCCCGCAGTGTTTGACTGCACACCCCGGGGCCATCCGGAACAGCAGCACATCCCCCGGCGTGGCCCACGCGACCGGTATCTCCACCAGCCACCGCCGCGCCGCCGCCAGCAGCGTCTCCTCACCCCCGATCTCGGCCCAGTCCGCCCGATACGCGGGCACCGGCTCGGGCTCACCGCCCACCACCTCGCGCCAGACGCCCCGCACCAACCCCAGACAGTCCGCCCCGACCCCCTTCACACTCGCCTGATGCCGATACGGCGTCCCCAGCCAGGAACGGGCGGCTTCCACAATCCCGAGGGCCCTCACCGCCGGCTCCCCCCGTCGTTGCGCCCACCCTCGACCGGCACCGCCGTCAGAAAATCGTCCCCCGGCACATCCGGAAACCCTTGAAAGTTCACCCCATTGCCGAACACGCCCACACAGGTCGCAAACCGCTTGTCGCAGGCCCGGCCCGGAAAGGCCGATACATCGACCCGGCATCGCCCATCCCCCAGCACCGCATCGCACTCGCGCCCGTAGGTCCGCCCGACGACCCGCTCCAGCGCTGCCATCGGCCCCGCCAGCTCGGCGACGAATGCGCCCCCTTCGCGCCGGATCGAGGCCAGCGTCCCGACCCACAGCCGCACCCTCAGATCCGGCCGGGCCCAGTCCACCCGCCACAGCTCGACCGCCGCATCGTCGAACAGCCCCGCCTCTACATCCGCATCGTGGATCGCCTCGTCATCCAGCCCGCCCGCCACCGACGCGGCTCCGGCCCCCAGTCCGACCTCGCTCTGCGCCGCACCGGCGGTCCAGCCGCTGGCCGCCCGGCACACCACGCCCTCGACCTCCAGGTCGCGGTCATGATCCGTGAACCCCAGCCTGACGCCATCCGCCCGTGTCAGCACCCAGGCATGACAAAGCCCCGCCGCCCCGCTCTCGATGCGGGCGGCCAGTTCGTTTGGTATCGATCTCATCTCACCCCTCCATGAGGTTCTAGGGGCTAGGTTTTAGGGTCTAGGTTAGTCATCCGCTGGCGCGTCCCAGCGCTCGCTTCTCCCCTAGAATCTAACCCCTAGAACCTAGCCCCTAGAACCTAGCCCCTTCCTCAAACCCGCACCTCAATCAGCGGCACCGCCGCCATCCGGCCGGCCTCGAAACTCTCCAGCGTGACCTCGATCCGGTCCGCATCGAACCGCACCGGCACGTCGAACTCGAACCCCGCCATCACCGCCGCCCCGACCGGCGGCGCAGCCGCCAGCGTTACCTCGCCCGTCGCCGCGTCGACCGTGAACCCGCCGGCATCCAGCTCCACACCCGCCACCGCGACCCGCACCGTCCCCGCCACCGGCTTGCGCACGCGCCGCTCCAGCGCGTCCTCGCCCTCGCCCTCGCCGTAGCGTTTGATGAGGTCGAACCGCGTCCGCAAACCGTCCCCGGTCCCCAGCGCCTGATCGGCCGCCGACACCACCGCCCCCGGCGCGCACGACTTGAAGTCCGCGAAATCCCGGAACCGGAACCCGTACAGCCGCCCCCGCCGCGCCTCGAAGAACTCCGTCAGCGCCGCCATGTCATCCAGCGACCTCAGGTTCGCCCCGATCAGATACCGCCTGCGCCCCTGCGCCCACGGCGTCGAGCGCCGCTCGTAGCCAGACCCCAGCGTCACGATCTCGGTCCGCCGCTCCACTCCCCCCGTCGACCCGAAGGCCAGCCGCGCAGGCAGCCTGACGTCATGAAAACTCATGGAAATATCCTTCTGGTAAGGTTGCTCGCCGTTACGGCTTCGGCCAAGCTGCGGCATCCAGAGGGGGACACTCATCCATGCGCGGCGAAGTCATCAGCGTTGACAGTTTCTCGGGCGATGGCCTGATCACCGGCGAGGACGGCGGTCGCTACACCTTCGCCGCCTCCAGCACCCGCGCTGCCCTGCGCATCGGCGACAAAGTCGATTTCGTCGGCACCGACGGCGTCGCCACCGACATCATCGCCCTGTCTGCACCGGGTCAGGGCTTTGGCGTCAATGACTACGGCTACAGCCGTCCTGCCCCCGGCTACAATTTCTTGAGCGCGGTCTTCTCGTTCAATGGCCGACTGCGTCGTTCCCACTTCTGGATCAGCTGGGCGATCATGTGCGCCACTTGGTGGTTCACCTTCTGGGTGCCGTTCCTGAACATCATCTTCTACTTCGTACTGCTTTGGGCCAACCTCGCGGTTGGGGCCAAACGCTTCCATGACATGGGCAAGACCGGCTGGCTGATCGCCATTCCTTGGGTACTGCTGATTGGTGCTCAGATCGCTGCCATCGCCGCGGTCGGTGTAGCGGCCATCACGAATCCTCAGGCTTTCGAGTCTGAAGATCCTGCAGCCATGATGGCCCTGATGGGTTCGGTCGGCCTGTTCGCCCTTGTAGCCCTACCGGTGTCGATCGGCTTCTGGCTCTGGCTCGGCATCGCCGACAGCCAGCCGGGCCGCAATAAATATGGCCCCAACCCCAAGAACCCCGTCGACGACACCGCCAACACCTTCGCCTGATCCGCGCTCAAGCAGGCTCCCGCCGCGCGGGAGCCGATAGCGCCACGAACATGCGCTCAAGCAGCGAGCCGCCGCGCGGCTCGCGATAGCGCCGACTTCAAAGCCGTCGCGCGCCCAGCGCGACGGCCCTGGCCAGCATCTGGGCGATCTGCGCCTCGGACCTCAGCAACCCCTGCGCCCCGCCATCCACCCGCATGTTGATGGTGACTCCCGCGCCGCCCGCCGCCTCGATCGTTCCGGCACCCGTGGGCCGAAACACCTCCGGCCCGCGCTCCCCGACCAGATAGGCTCCGCCGCCCAGCACCGCGCCGCCATCCGCCCGCGCGCCACCGAATACCGCCCCGACCGCCTGGGCGATCGCATCGCCCAGCCCTCCACCGCGTCCACCGCCTGCCGCGGCATTCACCGCCGCCAGCACTGATCGCGCCAGCTCGGCCAGGGTGATCTCCCCGTCCGCCGCCGCCCGGCTCAGCGACCGCGTCAGACTGTCCCCCGCCCGCCCGAACGCCTCCTCGATCGACGCCGCCGCCCGCTCCGCCGGCTCCCTCAACGCCTCCAGCGCCGCCTGCGCCTCCGCCGCTTTGCGCGGCAGGGCGTCCAGGCCGTTCGGTTCGAATGTGTCGGTCATATCTTCATCCTTCTCCCTCCCCCGAGGGGGAGGGTGGTCGCGCAGCGACTGGGTGGGGAGGGCTAAGGCAACCCAGCCGCTAGTCCGGCCACCGCTCCGCCATCTGCTCAAATACCCCACGCCCCATCGGCCCGACCACGTCCGGACGCTCCGTCAGCATCCGCCATTCCCTCAGCGACAACCGCCAGAACGCTTGCGGCCCCACGCCGAACCCCGCCGCCATCCGCATCATCTCCGGCCATGGCGTCTGATCCTCCCCCCTCGGGGGAGGGGGACCATCCGAAGGATGGTGGAGGGGGCTGCCAGCCATCGCACTCATGCTACCGCCGCAAACGCCCGCGCCACAGCCTGCGCCGCCTCGCGCGGATCGACCGCCGCATCCGCCAACCCCGCGGCCAGTTCCCGCTCGCCTCCACCCCGCAACAAGGCCGCCAGCACCACCAGCAGATCTCCCGCCGACAGCGCCCGCATCCGCTCGGACAGCCCCGCCAGCCCGATCACCTGCAACCCGGTCTCGATCTCCGCCAGCGCCCCCAGAGTCAGGCACAGCCTGCGCGCCTCGCCCGCCAGCACCACCGACACCTCGCCGCGTACTCCGTTCACCGCGCTCACAGGCTGGAGAACCCGATCTCGCCCGCGCTGGCCAGGCTGATCGCAAACGTCGCCTCGCCCTCGTGCTCGCCCGCATATTCCAGCGCCGATACCAGGAACGGCCCCTCCAGCTGGCCGAAATCCGGCACGATCAGCCGCCAGCGCCTCGCCTCCTGCGCAAAGAAGGCCTCGCGGATCAGCGCATCGGACGCCGCATCGCGGAATATCCCCTGCCCCGCCACCGCCGCCGACTTGACCCCGGCCCCGCCCAGCAGCTCGCGCCACCGCCCGGCGCTGTCGCCATCGGTCGCATCCACCGTGCGCGCATTCAGACTAATGGTTCTCGCCCTCAGCCCCGCCACAGTGGTGAACACCTCCGGTGCCCCCTCGATCTTCAGCAGTATATCCTTGCCGCGTTGTGCACTCATGGTTCCACCTCCTCCGTCACGACCCGCACCCGCAGCACCGCATAGGTCCTCGCCCCATCCGCCGCCGGAAACACATCCGCGAACACGATGCCCAGGCTGACCGCCCGCACCCCGTCCGCCTGAATGCGGGCATCCGTCAGCCTGAACCGCACCGCCGCCAGCACCGCCTTGGCCTCCTCCGTCCCGCGAAAGCGCGATACGGCGGTCAACGTCAGCCGATGCTCCACGCCCCCGCCGTCCGCCCCCACCGGCCGGCTCTCGCACCGTCCGATCAGCAGATGCGGCAGCATCGGCTCCTGTGGTGCCGCGTCCCATATCCGCGCCGGATCCCCCAGCAGCGCACGCACCGCGACATCCTCCGACAGATGCGCGATCAGCGCCTTCTGCAGCGCCAGCTCATGCCCGCTCATCGGCTGCGTTCCAGCATCAGGATCGCCCGGCCACCCACCGTCTCGGTCGCCTGGATGCGCCAGTCGGCCCCGCCGAACCTCAGCACCCGCCCGACGATCAGCCGCGGGTCCGACCGCGTCTCCGCCGTCACCACCTCGACCGCCCGCAGACCGCCCGGCTCGCTCTTCTCGCGCCGCCGCCGCGCCCCCAGCTTCAGCCAGGCCGATCCCACCGGCTCGTAGGAAACATTGACCCCGCCATAGGGCGTGCGCGCCTCGACGGCCTCGAACACACTCGCCAAAATCTTCATATCCGCACCACCCGATACGGCGCGATCCAGGCCTCGACCGGCGCGACCGCCATCTCCACCTCGCCCCGTTCATAGGCGCGCAAGGCCAGCATCAGGATCGCCAGCCGCAAGGGTGCCGGACTGGTCGAGGTCAGGCTCAGTCCCACCTCCCCCTCCACCCGCGCCCGCGCCGCCTCGATCAATGTGCCGATCAGCCCGTCCTCCGCCTCGTGCTCGACGCGCAGGAACAGCTTCGCCTCCGTCAGGCTGACGGGTGCTGTCATGGGAAGTCTCCGATGTTTGGAAGTCATGCGCGCCCATCACCTCCCCATTTGCGCAGGCAAATGGGGAGGACAGGTCGGCGCTCTTCGCGTCGACCAGGAGGGGGCGGCTCCGGCGGCGGGGAATTCGCGACCCGCACGGTCGCCACCGCGCCGCCCCCTCCTGATCGCTCCGCGATCTGTCCTCCCCCGCGCCTTCGCGCGCGGGGAGGTGAACGTCAGCGACCTAGGTCGCCGCGAACTTCAGCACCTTGATCGCGTCGAAGTTCTGCACTCCGCCGCCGACCCGCTTGGTCGTGTAGAACAGCACATAGGGCTTGGCCGAATAGGGATCGCGCAGCACCCGCACGCCCGCGCGATCCACGATCAGATACCCCCGCTGGAAGTCCCCGAATGCGATGGAAAGCGAGTTCGCCGCGATGTCCGGCATGGTCTCGATCTCGGTCACCGCATAGCCCAGCAGCGACGCCGTCTCCCCGACCCGCGACGGCGGCGTCCAGATGTAGTTGCCGTCCACATCCTTGAACTTGCGCACCGTCGATACCGTGCGCCGGTTCATCACGAACCGCCCGTTCGGCCGGTACTGGGCCTTGGGCGTATAGATCAGGTCGATCAGCCGGTCGGTCGGATTGCTGGCCGCCGTCGTCGCCGTGAACGCACCCGCCGCCCCCGACGCCACATAGCCGATCTGGCCCCAGGTCTGGCTCGCATCGGCCACGGTCGTATAGCTCAGGAAGCCCTTGGGCTTGTTGACCCCGTCGCCGTTGACGAAGGCCTGGGTCTCCTGGGCCGCGAAGGCATCCTCGACCTCGGCGGCCAGCCATTCGTCCAGGTCGATCATGGCGTCGTCCAGCAGGGACTGGGTCGCCGCCGGGCTGGCGTAGAGGTCAGCCGAGGGGAACTCCAGCAACGCCAGGGTCGCCGGATCGGTCTCGGGCCTGGCCGCCGTCTCCGCCACCCAGCCGGACACTACGCCCGCCGTCGACACCGGCTTTCTGAACACGCCCGAGCCGACGGTCCGAACCGTCGAAATCTCGCGCATCGGCGAGCCCGCCATCAGGCGCCGCTCGATCGCCCGCTCCGTCTCCGGCGGCACGACATAGCCCGCCGAGTTCGACGCCGACGACAACCCCGCCTTCAGCTCCAGCCCGTAGCTCGCACCCGTTTTCAGATAGCCGTCGAACGCCGCTTTCGTCTCCTCCCCCCTTGTGGGGGAGGGGGACCACGAAGTGGTGGAGGGGGCCAGCCCCAGCTCCGGCCTGCGCCCCTCGCTCACCACCCGATCCAGCCGCGCCTGTGCCGCTCCCACCGCCGCATCGATCCGCGCCACCTTCTCCTCCAGCAGCACATCCGCCGACGCCTTCTTTTCGATCTCGTCCAGCCGGGCATCGTTCGCCCCTTTGAACGCCTCGAACGCCGCCATCATTTCGTGCATGGCTGCGCGAGCCTCGGGCGTACCCGACACGGTCTTGGTCTCTTTCATGGTCTCTCCGGTTTTCAGGAACCGCGGTTTGCGGTTAGGGTCGGATGAATGAACACAGTCACCCGAAATCTTGTCGGTACGTTGCGACGGTCATGGCTCGGCCTTGTTGCCGTCTCTCTGGTGTTCCCGCTCGCTCTCGCTATCCAGGCCTTGTGGTTTCTGGACGCGCACTGGGCATCCGTGGCGGAAAACATCTTCACCTTGGGCGGCGTCGCCGCGACCTTCGCTGGCCTCGTAGGCGGCCTGATGGCATCGCTGCAGACGCAACCCAAACGACGTGGCCAAGGCACCTTCGAGCGAATTCACTCTCTTGCCGAACCCCCCAGGTCCGAAGTCCATATGCTGGCAGAACCGCCAGACGATCATCCGCCCCCGAACTGGATTTCGTCATTAGCGAGACGACTTCCCGAGCCCTTTTCGATGCTCGAACGTGGCGTGGCGGTAGCGACCTTGGCGGCCGTACTTTTCCTCACACACGCACCAGACAACTGGATCACATCGACGCTGGGGTCCTTCTGGCTCGACCCCCAGATCCGCGCCTCTGCCATCTTCGGGCTAATTGGCGTTGCCACCTTTCAGTCGTTCAGACTCATCTGCCAAAACCACATCAGCCGCATGCTTCGAAAGACGGCCTGAACAGCATTCTCGGCGACACCCAAACGTCCGCGACGTTTCCAGGAGAACTCCCGATGCGTCTAGCAATCCTCGGTGCCACCGCATTGCTTGCACTGGCTTCACCTACATTCGCGCAGACCCAGCCGCCTGCACCCGCCGCCTCCAACCCTGCGTACGCCCCCGACGTCGCCTCGATGGACGCCATCGTCGCCGCCCTCTACGCCAGCATTTCCGGCGACGCCGGCTTGGCCCGCGACTGGGACCGGTTCCGCAACCTGTTCCATCCGTCCGCCCGGCTGATGCCCACCGGCACGGACGCCCAGGGTCAGGGCACGCTGCGCCCCCTGACGCCCCAGGACTATGTCGACCGTGCCGGACCCGGCCTGGTCCGCGACGGCTTTCATGAGCAGGAGATCGCCCGCCGCACCGACCGATATGGCCGCATCGCCCATCTGTTCTCCACCTACGAGGCCCGACGCGCCGCGACCGACCCCCGGCCCTTCATGCGCGGCATCAACTCCATCCAGCTGTTCGATGACGGCACGCGCTGGTGGATCGTCAGCGTCTACTGGCAGGCCGAGAACCCCGACCTGCCCCTGCCCGCCGACTATCTGCCAGAGGCGAACTGAGCGATGGCCGCGTCCCGCGCCACCGTCGCCAACATCCCCCTGACCCGGCTGGAGCGGGCCGTCATGGCCGCCCTGGCGCATGAACTACGGCACACCATCCCGGACCTCGCCACCCAGTTCGCCGCGGCCAAAGCCAGCCAGCGTCGCAACATGGCCTTCGGCGCCTATACCGGCCTGACCCTCGACCGCCCCCGTCCCGCCACCACGGCCGACGGTCCGTTCGGCACGGCCCACGTCATGATCGACGGGCTGCAGGACGCCGTCGCCTTCCAGGTCCTGATGCGCCACGGCACCGTGGCCGCGCTTCAGGCCGACAGCTATGGCCAGGACACGCGCGCGATAAACTTCGACACCGTCGGCTTCGAACAGGTCTTCACCCTGGATGCCCAGGGCCGCTCCATCCCGTTCGAGCCACGTCCATCCGCCGACCCCGCCCCGATCCGCGGCCTCCCGTCCGCCCCGCGCCCGGCCCAGCAGGCCGAAACGATGCGCCAGACCCTGCCGACAGCAGCCCAGCGCCCGGCCCAGCGCCCGGTTCATACAGCGCAGGCTGCACCGCCCCGCCGCGACCCGGCCTTCACCTTTGGTCCCAATGGCGCGATCTCCACCCCGCCCCCGATCGCGCCCGGAACCGGGTTTGGCTCCGGCACCACCGACATGCCCGACATCGCCGGCATGGACGACAAGACCCTGCTCGCCGGCCTGTGGGTCTTCATCGCCGTCGTCGCCTTCCTGCTGGTCACCATCTTCCAGATCGGCTGGGTCTTCGTCCTGATCCCCGGTTTCTGGATCGCCCAGGCCATCCGCCGCCCCGCCGTCCTGTCCGCTATCCGCAAGGCGCTCGTCGCCTGGCAGGCGTCGGCCCGAACCGCCGCCGCATCGGGCGACTGAACGTTCCAGCCCCGGTCAGCGCGGGGCCAGCATGCCCCGCCGCCCGGCCGCGATGAAGGCTCCGACCAGCATGGACGCCGCCGCCACGGCGATGACCAGCAGCGGATCCATGGCCGACAGCCATCCCAGATGCACCGCCACGCTCCAGATCAACAGAATGGGCAGCAGAATGGACATGGCGAACGCCGAGCTTTCCCACGACAGCTGACGCCACAGTTCGTCGTACAATCTCCACTGCTTCACGCCGATCACCCCGATCGTCAGCAGCGATAGCCCCACCGCCGCAATCACCACGATGTCGGGCACGGCCCCACCCGGTCCCGATCCGACCAGCGCCAGCAACATGATCCCCAGCGCGATGGCCGACACCGAACTGCCCACCAGCATGTTGCGCATCTCGACCAGTTCCTCCCGGTCCGCGACGTTCAGCACCCTGGCGCCCATGCCCGGCATCAGCGCCCCGCCCAGGGTGAACAGGCCGGTCACCAGATAGACGACGCCCACCCCGCCGACCGCCACCTGTTCGACCCTCCAGCCCGGCTCGAAGCCCAGCCAGAGAAAGGCGGCCATGGCCCCTCCCCCGCCCAGCGCCCCCAGAACGAAGGCCAGCAGCATCTTGCGTATCTTGGCTTGATCAAGGGTGGTCACAGCGTCTCCTCCGGTGTCCAGTCGTCGATGAACAGGCTCGGCACGGGCACCTCGAACAGCACCGCCATGCGCAGGGCCAGCGGCAGGCTCGGATCGTATTTGTCCGTCTCGACCGCATTGATCGTCTGACGCGAGACACCCAGGCGGCGGGCCAGCTCACCCTGGCTCCACCCCTTCGCCTCCCGCATCTCCCGCACCAGATTGCGCACGCGTTCCTCAACCTGCCTGTAAAGAGCTCTTTACAGGCACAGCTCCGGCTGTCAAGAGCTCTTTACAGGCTCAGCTTCGCTGTAGGCGACGATACCACCCCGAACCGCGCCCCCGGCAGCATCGGAAACGTCACCAGCGACACTTCCCACAGCTCCACCTCGACCAGCACGCGCAACCGCCCGTCCCGCCGCGCCCGGTGGCTGCGGAACCCGATCGACAGCCCGTCCAGCGCCCCGGCCCGGCTCAGCGCCTGGGCGAACCGCGCCTCGGCGGACCAGTCCATGACCCGCCCCTCGACAAACAGCCCGCGCTCGTCCTCCTCGATCCGGTCCCAGACCCCGACCACCGACCGCGCCTCGTGCTGGTGCAGCATTCGCACCCCGCCCGCGCTGGTCTTCGCCAGACTGGCCGCGAACGCGCCTCTCGCCACCACATCCCCGTTCAGGTCTGCCACGCCCCACAGGGACGCATAGCCGCGAATGCGCAGCCCCTCATCGACGACCACATCCATCAGCGCCCCTCCAGCCGCGTCTCGATCCGCTCGACCGCCGCCCTTGTGGCCGCGCTCTGTTCCTCCAGCCGCGCCAGCCGCTCGGAGACCAGCCTCTGCTCCCCGACCCGCTCTTCCAGCGTCCCGATCCTTGCCGCCGCCCCACCGGCCCAGACCAGCCCCCCGACCGTCTGCACCGTCAGGGCGATCAGCAGGGCTGTCGGCACGCGCCGGATTTGGTGCTCGCTCATGTCATGCCTCCCAAGGTTTCAGGTTCTAGGTTTTAGGTTCTAGGTTTTAGGGAACAGGCACTGGCGACCGCCTCAGCGTCCCTAGAACCTAATCCCTGGAACCTGGCCCCTAGCTACTCCCCCACCCCCGCCATCTGCCGCCGCTCCGAATCCGTCAGGAACCCTGCCGCCGACAGCCGCGCCCACAGTGCATCCCGCTCGGGCTGCAGCGCCGGCACGCCTTCCAGGTCCGCCTCGATCCTGACGCCCGCAAACCGCCCACCCAGCCAGCCCGTCAGCGCCCCAGCCGTCTTCCTGACCAGAGGCACCACCGTCCCCCGCCAGAAGGCGGCATTGGCCTCGCGATAGTTGGCGTATGTCGCGTCCCCCGGTATCCCCAGCAGCTGCGGCGGCACCCCGAACGCCAGCGCGATCTCCCGCGCCGCCGCATGCTTGCCCGCGATGAAGTCCATGTCCGCAGGCGTCCAGCTCATGGGCTTCCAGTCCAGCCCGCCCTCCAGGATCATCGGCCGCCCGGCATTGGCCGTGCCCGCATGGCTCTCGCCGACCTGCGCCCGCAAGGCCTCGAACTGCTCGCCCGTCAGCCGCTCGCCGTCCTTGGCCCCGTAAACCAACGCCCCCGACGGGCGCGCCGCATTGTCCAGCAGCGCCTTGTTCCAGGCTCCGCTGGCATTGTGCACATCGATCGCGAACGCTGCCGCCTCCAGCGGCGAAAAGCCATAGTGATCGTCCGTCGGATGAAACAGCCTCAGGTGCATCACCGGCATCCAGCCATCCGCCTGCCGTCCGATCCGCACCGACCGCCCGTCCACCGAATACTCATAGGCCTCCGGCCAGCCCGCCCGACCCGGCACGACCTTCATCCGGTCCGGCCTCAGGCCCCACAGCTCGTCCGGTGCCCCGTCGTCATCCGCATCGCCCGTCGCCTCCGCCCCAGACGCCTCGACATAGGCATTGCCCGCCGTCTGAAGTGCGCCATACAGCCCCTCCAGCCACTCCGCCCCCGACTGCTCCGGATTGGGCCGGGCCAGCAGGCGCGCCAGCGGATGATCCGCCGTCCGCACCCCGTCCACGAACACCGCCAGCGGCACCGAGGCACCCGCCTCCGCGATCATCCGCACACAGCGATAGGCCACGGCATTCTTGCCAAACCCCTCGCTCGCCAGATGCGCATAGTCCCTCGGCGTCCACCGCGCCCGTCCACCATGCGAGAATGCGATCAACGGCCCGCTCCGGCTCTCCTTGGTTTCAGGCACGACTCTACACCGCCGACCCTCCAGGGGCCGTCGCCAATCGAACATGATGAACTCCTTGGTCTCTCACCGCCCCTTGACGGGGCAGCCTGAAAATCAGTTCACAGCCACCGCACACTCGGCCCCGCCTTCGGTGCCGGCATCAGCCACGTCACGCCCCATACCAGGGCATCCGCCCGGTCCGGGCTAGGACCGCCATCGGTCGCCCCCAGCGCCATCAGCTCCTCCTCCAGCGCCGGAAACGCCCCGCAGTGCACCACCCGCCCCTGCTCGTACAGCGCCGCCACCGGCTCCGCCCGCGCCACCTTGCCCCGGCTGGCATGCACCAGTCTGATCGGCACCGGACAGTCGGCGTGGGCCAGGACGGTCCGCACCATCTCGCCACCCTGATTGCTCTCGGCCACGACCGCGTCCGCACCGAACTCGCGCACCGCCGCCACCACTTGGTCGGCCCAGCCCTGCGGGCTCATACCGCGCACGGATTTGTCGGCCAGAACAAAGGCCACCTTGTCCCGACGCCCGACCACCACGATCCCGCAGGCATCACCGCCCGCCGTCACCGGCGGATCGACCGCCACCACGATCCGCTCCAGCGTCGCGGGTCTCGCACCCCGCGCCCGCGCCAGATCCTCGGCCCGAAACAGCGCGCCTTCGCTCTCGACGATCAGCCCCTCGATCTCCTGCGCCTCCAGCCGCGTCCCGGCATACAGCGCCTTAAGATGCTCCAGAAAACGCGGCGACAGATGTTCGGCATTGGCGGCTGTCGGTGCCCGTTCCAGCACCGTGCCGTTCTGAGCCAGCAGGCGTCGCAGCGCGGGCATGGGCCGGGGTGTCGTCGTGACCATGAGCCGTGGATCCTCTCCCAGACGCAGCGCCAGCCGCACATTTTCCAGCACCCGCTCCGGCTTGCGCCAGGCACAGAACTCATCGGCCCAGGCATGATGGAACTGCGGCCCTCTCAGGCTGTCCGGGTCATCGGCCGAAAAGGCATAGGCGACGCTCCCGCTATGCGGCCAGACCAGCCGCTTGCGTCCGCCCTCCCAGCGCGGTCGAAAAGCCTTTTCGCAGACCGCCTTCAAACCCGACGGCCCCTCCACCATGACCTCGCGCACATCGTGCAAGGTCGGTCCGATCAAGGCGATCCGCTTTTCCGGCTTGTCTCGCGCCATCTGGGTGATCCAGTGGGAACCGGCAAAGGTCTTGCCCGACCCTCGTCCACCCAGCAGTACCCAGGTGCGCCAGTCGACCTCCGGAATATGCTGATGGCTATGGAATCTCGGAGTCGCCCTCAGGGCCTCGCGCAGCTGTTCCGGCGACAGTCCAGCCTTCCATTCGCTTTCGTTCGAGCGAGGCCCGTGAATAATCGATATTGGACTGGAGCTGGCTGTAAACCCGCTCCATGACTTCGGGGCTGTCGTCGTCATCGTCGGCCATGTCGTCCTCTGCTGCTTCAGGTTCGACGTCAGGTTTCTCGTCACCGCCCGCCAAGGTATCGGCGGCCCGCTTCGACTTGGCGATCTGTTCGGCGGCGCGCATGTAGCGCTGGACCGCCAGAGTATCCCCGGGCTCCAGTCTCGTCGCGGCCATCGTCAACAGGGCGTGTTCGATCATCATGTCGATTGCCCTCACCACGCCCGCCCGGTTGCTCGCCCGGCTGGCCGTCTTGTCCTGATTTCCCGTCATGCCCAGACTCTACCGGACCAGCGTCCTCAGCCAGGCATATCGCCCTTACTTTCCGTCAGGCGATTGTTAGTAAAGGCTTTTCGTCCGCCAATCCGACTAGCAATCCGCGAACTCTAGGCAGCAGTGCCCGCCAGCCGACCTGGCCCGCCCCGGTCTTCCGCGCGCCGGTCCAGCCGCGCCGACATGACCCGCACCAGCTCCGACACCTGGATCGGCTTGCCGCAATGGTCGTCCATCCCGGCCTCACGGCACCGCTCGACCTGCTCGGGCTGCACATTGGCGGTCAGGGCGATGATCGGCGTCCGTGCCGCCTCCCCGTCCAGCGCCCGGATCGCCCGCGTTGCGTCCAGTCCGTCCAGCGCCGGCATGTGCACATCCATCAGGATCAGGTCATAGGCTCCCGTCCGCGCCGCCTCTACCGCCTCCACGCCGTCGGCCACGGCGTCGACATGCACGCCCATACTGCCCAGTATGGCCAAGACCAGCTCGCGATTGGCCGGGGCGTCGTCGGCCACAAGGATCCTCAGACCCGACGACTGGCTGTCCGTCACCGGGGCCTGAACGCGTCGCTCGGCCCGCCGCTCACCGGCGATCAGCGGCACCTCGAACCAGAAGGTCGAGCCCTCGTTCTTGCAACTATCCGCCCCGATTTCGCCGCCCATCAGCTCGACCAGGCGACGAGAGATCGACAGCCCCAGCCCGGTCCCGCCATAGACCCGCGTGGTCGAATTGTCCTCCTGGGTGAAACGCTCGAACAGGGCCGCGATCTTGTCCTGCGACACACCGATGCCGGTGTCCGTCACCGCCACCCGCAACCTTTCGCCGGTCCAGCCGACATCGACCCGGACACTGCCCCTGGCCGTGAACTTCACCGCATTGGCCAGGAAGTTCAGCGTCACCTGACGCAGCCGCCCCTCGTCGCCGATCAGGGTCGCGGGCACCGCCGGATCGACGACCACGTTCAGCGCCAGCGCCTTGGCCTCGCACTGCGCCTCGACGATCGAGGCCGCGCCCCGCGCCATCGTCTCCGCCGAGAAGGCCAGCGGCTCCAGCGACACCGCCCCGGCCTCCAGCTTGGAATAGTCCAGAATGTCGTTGATGACCCCCAGCAGGGCATCGCTGGCCGTGGCGATCCGGTCGACATAGCGCCGCTCGGTCTCGGGCAGGGCATCGCTGCTCAACAGTAGTCCCGAGAAGCCGACCACGCTGGTCAGCGGCGTTCGCAGTTCATGGCTCATGTTGGCCAGAAACTCCGATTTGGCGAGCGCCCCGGCTTCGGCCCGGTCGCGGGCGGTGATCAGGGCGTCTTCCAGCGCCTTGGTCTCGCTGATGTCGCGCACCACGTCATGGAACTCGACCGGCCGGCCTTCGGCATCGCGTATCAGCTTCGGATGCGCCTCCAGCCAGACGACCGATCCATCCTTGGCCAGCCCGCGGTACGCAATCCGGGGCGGCACAACATCGGGCCCGGCCCCGGCATAATCTGCAAAGGCCGTGCGGACCTTCAAAACGTCTTCGGGGTGCATGAAGTCCTGGAAACGTCCACCGATCAGATCGTCTGCTGCATAACCCAGCACGGCTTCCACGGCAGGCGAGACATAGCGGAAGCAACCTTCGATGCTGTAGGTGGCGATGATGTCGGTAGCGTTGTCAGCCAACAGCCGATACCTTGCCTCGCTGGCCATGATCCTCTCATGCGCCCTCGCCGCTTCGGTAACGTCCTGAAAGACGCCGTACAGCGTCCGGGTCTGACCATCGGGTGCCACTTCCGGGCGACAATGGGAGGCCACGATCCTTTCCTGGCCATCGGCCCGTATCAGTCGCATCTGGAACGCGTCGGGCTTGCCGCTCTCGATCGCCTTGGTGCACCAGTCCAGCACCGCCTGCCGGTCGTCCGGATGGTAGAAGGACACCGCGTCATCGATCGCCGGGTCGAAGGTCGCGGGGTCCAGTCCGTGAATGCGATAGACATGGTCCGACCAGCGCACGTCGCCGGTCTCGACATCGTACCGCCAGCTGCCGACGCCAGCCAGATCTTCAGCCAGTTTAAGGGTCTCAACGAGTTCCTGCTGCTCGCGCTCGGCCCGGACGGTTTCCGTGATGTCCTGGACCACGCCGAACAGGGCGACGATCCGGCCCTGATCGTCGCGTTCGACCTGGGCTCGCGACCGGGTAACCCGTTCCTCGCCGTTGCGGTTCAGCCGCAGCCGGGTGTCATAACCTTCGCCCGTCGTCAGGGCTCTCTGGATCAGAACCTTGGCCACCTCACGATCCGCCGGGTGATACAGGGGGGCCATCGTCGCCAGGCTGGGTTCGATCGACCCCGGCTCGACGCCATGAATGCGAAACACCTCGTCGGACCAGCTCACGCTGTGATCCGCCACGTCGTAGTGCCAGTGTCCCAGTCCCGCCAGGGCCTCCGACATCTCCAGCATGGCTGTGTGTTCGGCCGCCCTTCGCAGCTTGTGTGCGCTCTCGACTTCCTGCCCGGCCAGCCCGGCCAGCAGCCTCAGACTGGCAATCTGCGCCTCCGTCGGCGCAGGTCTTGGCTTGGTGTCCATGACCCCCAGCGCCCCGATCGGCTCGCCGTCGGCATTGACGATCGTCGTCCCGACATAGGCCCGCAAATGCGGCTTGCCGACCACCATCGGATGGTCCTTCACCCGCGGATCAGTCAGGCCGTTCTCGACCACGAACACCGCATCGGGGCCCAGGCTGACCAGAAGGTCGGTGACCGTCTGCTGGCGCGGCAGGCTGTCCTCGTCCTGGCCGATATTGGCGCGAAAGATGGTCCGCTCCCCATCGATGACCGACACCATGGCGAACGGCGTATCGAAGATGGAACAGGCCAGGGCGGTCAGCCGATCGAAGGGCCCGTCGAGGTTCAGCGCCTCTGCCTTGAACTTGTGGGACCTGAGACGCGAACTGGGCATGAGCGAAGCCTGGCACGCAAACGACAAAATATTGGTTAGCGGCCGGACGTCGTGCCGCGCTCCTCGTTCCACTCCATCGCTTCATAGGCGACGGCGTCTTCAGGCTCGTCCAGATCCAGCTCGCTGATCGTCTGCCCGCGCACGGAAACCCCCGCCGTATGCACCGTCTCGCGACTGCCCGACACCAGAGGGTGCCAGTCCGCCAGCCCCCGCCCCTCGTGTACCCGCCGGTATCCGCACGACTTGGGCATCCACTTCAGCGCTCCGACATTGCCGGGTGTCAGCTTGATGCAGTCCGGCACCTGCGCCTTGCGGTTGGCATAGTCGGTGCAGGTGCAGGTGTCGGGGTCGAACAGCTTGCAGTGGACCTTCGTGGGAAACACCTCGCCGGTATCCTCGTCCTCGAAGCGGATCAGGCAGCAAAGCCCGCACCCGTCGCACAGGCTCTCCCACTCGGCGGGCGTCATCTGCGCCAGGGTCTTGGTCTGCCAGAAGGGCGTCATGCGCGCCGCTATAGGCTCCAACTCAGGTCCGCACCAAGGCTTTCCTGACCCGCTCCACCAGGGTTTCCGGCAGAAAGGGCTTCACCACATAGCCGATGCACCCCTTCTCGCGCGCAGCAGCTACCGTCGACATCTCGCGGTCCGCCGTCATCATGACGACCGGCACCTTCACATACAGCCGCCGCATGTGATCCAGCAGGTCCAGCCCGCTCATGTTCGGCATGTGAATGTCCAGAAGAACCAGATCGAAGCGAACCCTCTTCAGCAGATCCAGCGCTGCGGCACCCGAGGCGACCGGTGCCACTGAATAGCCCGCCAAGGTCAGGATCCTGTCGGCGATATCGCGGATCATGGCGTCATCCTCGACGACCAGAATCGAGCCTGTCATGCCGCCTCTTCCTTCTCACGCTTACTCAACACGCTGGCGATCCGTGACACCAGCTCGTGGACCTTGATCGGCTTGGCCACGTGCCCGTCCATCCCGGCGGCATGGCTGGCCGCGACGTGTTCGGGAAGCACATCCGCCGTCAATCCGATGATCGGAACCCGTCCGTTCGCACCCTCAAGCTCGCGGATGGCACGGGTTGCCTGCATGCCGTCCATGACCGGCATCTGGAGGTCCATCAGGATCAGATCCAGCCCGCCGTCCTTCGCTCTCGCGACCGCTTCCGCTCCGTTCACCACTGTCTCCAGCAGGATCGGCCATTCGCTTGTGATGGCGGCCATAAGCCCACGGTTTGCCTCGGAGTCATCTGCGAACAGGATACGAAGCCCCTCGGGGATTGGATGCAGAGCGTCCTGCGGGTCTGCGTTGCTCTGCGCGCTGCAAGCCCTCGCCGGAACATCGAACCAGAAGGTCGAACCCTCCCCCGGGGCACTTTGCACGCCCAACGATCCGTCCATCATTTCGACCAGTCGCCGGGAAATCGCCAGCCCCAGGCCGGTGCCGCCATACTGCCGCGTGGTGGACGTATCGGCCTGGCTGAAGCGTTGGAACAGACGGGCGCACTGCTCATGCGTAAGGCCAATCCCGGTGTCCTTCACCTCGACCGTCAGCCGCCCTTCGTCGTACCTCATGCCCAGTCGAATGCTGCCTGCCTCGGTGAATTTCACGGCATTGGACAGGAAGTTCAGAAGGATCTGCTTCAGCCGTCCCTCGTCGGCCATGACGGTCCGGGGAACGTCATCATCGACCGCGATCTGCAGGTCCAGGCCCTTGCTCATGGCCTGGGGCGCGATGATGCCCGCCACCGTGTCGGCCAGATCGCGCGGAGCCATCGCAGCCGGTTCCAGCACAATGCCGCCGGCCTCCAGCCGCGAGTAATCCAGAATATCGTTGATGACCGCCAGCAGCGCCTGGCTGGACATGGCGATCCGGTCCGCGAACAGCCGTTCGGTCTCGCCCAGCGCATCGGCGCCCTGCAGCAGGCCCGAATAGCCGATCACGCTGGTCAGCGGCGTCCTCAGTTCGTGGCTCATATTGGCCAGAAACTCCGACTTGGCCTCCGCAGCCGACTCTGCGGCCTCCTTGGCATGGGTCAGGGCGTCCTCCAGCGCCTTGGCCGCAGTGGCGTCCCGAACCGTGTCCTGGATTTCGACCGGGTCTCCGGCGGCATCCCTTGCGACGGTCGGATGGGCCTCCAGCCAGACCCAGCTTCCATCTTTGTGCCGACCCCGATACCGTATGTGCGGCGACGGTGCCCCCGGCCCGGCGGCCAGATAGGCCCGGTATGCCAGCCTCAGCGCTTCCTGATCCTCGGTATGGATGATGCTCCAGGTCCGGGTGCCCACCAGCTCCTGCGGCGACCAGCCCAGAACCCTTTCTATGGCCGGTGACAGATAGCGGAACGTCCCGTCCAGATCGAAGATGGCGATGATGTCACTTGTATGCTCGGCCAGGGCGCGGAATCGCTGTTCGCTGGCCGCGACCTCCATGTGCCGGCGTTCGCTGTCCGTCACGTCCTGGAAAATCCCGAACAGGGCAGTGATCTGACCGGCCTCGTTTCTCTGCACCTCGCCCTGGGTTCGAACCCGGCGTTCGTCGCCGTCGGACCGGATCAGCCTCAGCGTCAGGGGCTCGGCCACACCTGTCTCGAGCGCACTCGCCACCCAGTCGCGGATCAGGGGCCGGTCCTCGGGGTGATAGAAGTCGATGGCGTCATCATAGGCCGGATCGAAACTTCCCGGCTCCACCCCGTGAATGCGATAGACCTGCTCCGACCAGGTCACCCGCGGCCCGCCCACCAGATCCAGTCGCCAGCTACCCAGCCCGGCCACGCTTTCCGCCAGGCTCAGTACCGCAATCCGCGCTTCATCCTCGCGCCGCTCTTTGGCCCTTTCGGCCAGAACCGACGCGACCGGCAGGGTGGTGAAGACCAGCACAGCCAGGAACAGTTGCTGAACCATCGCGCGCTGATCCAGACCACCGTCCACCAGCGCCAGCGGCCCGGTTCCGGCGACCACGGCAGCCAGCGAGGCCACCGCCGAAACCAGCAGGGCGACGGATGCCGAGCCTGGCCCGCATCGGAAGGCGATCAGGATCAGGACCGGCGGCACCAGAAACAGAAGGGGAAACCGCGTCTGCAGAAAGACAACCGCCAGCGTCGCCGCAAGGGTGCCGGCCATGAGCGAGCGCTGACCGAACGTAGCCCGGCTTTCCCGCCAGGCCTGGGCCGAGGCTGCCAGCAACAGCGGCGGCGTGATCATCAGAATGCCGAGTGCATCGGCCACGAACCACCGTCCGATGTTGCCCACCAGCGGCTCGGCATGCCAGATCGCCAGAGTACCCGCCGCAATGAAGGAAGAGGCCAGAGGGGCCACACCCCCTGCCAGCCATGCGAAGCGGAACAGCGTCTGCGTACGGCTTATATCAACGGCCCGCCCCATCCGGGTCATCAGCAGGGTCGCCAGGCCGATCTCCACGCCGTTGGCCAAGGCCAGTCCGGCGGCAATCAGCGGAGTATCGCCCATCACCTGATTGATCAGAAAGCCACCCAGCAGCGCCCCGCAGATCAGACCGGCCCGCTCGGACCGGGGCCGCATCAGTACCAGGGCCAGCAGGGCACCATTGGCAGGCCAGATCGACGCGACCCGCCCTGCCTCTCGCGCAAAGGTCAGACTGAAAAAGGCCAGCAGTGCAAACAGGCCCGCGCCGATCATCAGCGTCGCCAGGGCTCTTGCCGCGCGCCTATGCAGTGTCTGGTCCAACTCGGTACTCAAAGGCGCGCTTCCTGTAGGACACTGACCCTGAGGGATGCCGACGAAAAAGCGGTTAACGGCCACAACGGCGGGCGGATCGGCGTTCGCCGCGGTCTTCCACCCGCCCTGCCGCCACGCTAGGAAGGCGGACGAGGGCGTTTCGGGGGACTTGCGTGATCATCGGTATTGACCTGGGCACGACCAATTGTGCGGTCGGCATCTGGCGCGACGGCAAGGCGGAACTGATCCCCAACAGCCTGGGACACGTCCTGACCCCCTCGGCGGTCAGCCTGGACGACAAGACCGGCGACGTCATCGTCGGCCTGGCCGCGCGCGAGCGACAGTCGACCCATCCCGACCTGACCACCACGGCGTTCAAGCGCTACATGGGTTCGACCCGCGTCACCAAACTGGGCCAGAAGAGCTTCACCGCCGAGGAGCTGTCCTCCCTGGTCCTGGCCCGTCTCAAGGCCGATGCCGAGGCGCATCTGGGCGAGCCGGTGACCGAGGCCGTCATCACCGTCCCGGCCTATTTCAATGACAAGCAGCGCAAGGCCGCCCGCCGCGCGGGCGAACTGGCGGGCCTGAAGGTCGAGCGCCTGCTGAACGAGCCGACCGCCGCCGCCCTGGCTTACGGCATCCACGAACTGGGCAATGAGAGCCGCTTTCTGGTCTTCGACCTGGGCGGCGGCACCTTCGACGTCTCGGTCCTGGAAATCTTCGAGGGCGTGATCGAGGTCCGCGCCTCGACCGGCGACAACCGGCTGGGTGGCGAGGACTTCAACGAGGTCCTGATCGAGGAGTTCAAGCGCGTGGTCGGCAAGGCGGTGCCGGACAAGGATCGCAGCGATTCCACCTTGCGCGAACGCATCCGGGTCGCGGCCGAACGCGCCCGCCGGGCCCTGACCGAGAATGCCTCGGCCACCATGTCCGTGGTCTGGAAGGACCAGACGCTCAGCCACAAGATCGACACCGAGGATTTCGAGACCCTGTGCCAGGGCCTTCTGACCCGTCTGCGCGACCCTGTCCTGCGGTCCCTGCGCGATGCAGGCCTGCGGGCGGACCAGTTGAACGAGATCATCCTGGTCGGGGGCTCCACCCGCATGCCGGTGGTGCGCAAGGCCATCACCCGAATGTTCGGCCGCTTCCCCGCCAATGCCGTCAATCCCGATGAGGCCGTGGCCATCGGGGCGGCGGTGCAGGCCGGGCTCAAGGCCCGCGACGTGGCGCTGAAGGAAGTCGTCATGACCGACGTCTGCCCCTACAGCCTGGGCATCGGCGCGGCAGAATACACCCCAGACAACCGCATTATTGGCGTCACCTTCTCGCCGATCATCGAGCGCAACACCATCATTCCGGCCAGTCGCGTCCAGTACTATTCCAACACCAAAGCCAACCAGCGAACCGTCGAAATACCGGTCTACCAGGGCGAGTCGCGCAACCTTGCCGACAACATACTGCTGGGTCAGTTGAAAGTGCCCATCCCCGCCGGTCCAGCCAATTCGGTCCAGCTCGAGGTTCGCTTCACCTATGACATCAACGGCCTGCTGGAAGTCGACGTCCACATCCCCCAGACCGGCCAGCGCCATGAGCTGGTCGTGGCCGACGAGGCCGTCATGGCCGACGCCGAGTTCGAGGCCCGCCGCGCCGCCCTGGCCAAGCTGAAGCAGCACCCGCGCGAAGCCGACGCCAACAAGGCCGTCATGGCCCGTGCCGAGCGCTGTTATGAAGATTCGCTTGGCGACGACCGGGCCTTCATCAACGGTCAGATCAGTCACTTCCAAGCCGTTCTGGACGCCCAGGACCCCCGCGCCATCGAACACGCACGCACCGAGCTGACCCAGATCCTCGACCGCTTCGAGGGCGAGACGTGGCTGTAGGGGGCTCCATCTGGAAGACGCTGGGCATCTCGCCGACCAATGAGGTCGACGACATCCGGCGGGCCTATGCGCGGCGGCTGAAACAGGTCCACCCGGAGGACGATCCGGAGGGATTTCAAACCCTGAGGGCCGCTTATGAGCAGGCGTCCAACATGGCCCGGCGGGGCTGGGCGGCCCCGGTCGTCGGCCCGTCGGAGTCCAGCGACGACGGGTATGGCGACGACGAGTATGGCGACGACGACGCCTTCATGGAGCATGGCGGTCACGTCTGGTCGGCCCGGCCCGAGAACCGGCCCGAGAACCGGCGTGACGATCGGGCGGCGGGTTCCGGCGATCGGTCGCCTCGTCCGGAAGGCCACTGGCAGCGTCCCGAAGAACCCGAAATGGCCGACGACATCCGTCAGGAGCTGGCGGGCGAGCAGGCGCGCGGTCAGGCCCACGCCGCCCTGTGCGACGCCCTGATGGAGCAGGTGCAGTCACCGACCGCCACCTTCGACGATCGCATGAGCGCCCTGATGGCCGTGTTCCGGTCGCCCGCCATGGCTGCGCTGGACGTGCATAGCCGCACCGAACACTGGCTGGCCCATCTGATCGCCGGAGGCCCTCCTGCGGTCGAGGTGCTGATCGAACCGGCCGTACAGTTCTTCGGCTGGAACGACGCCCGCGTCGGTGTCGATCTCAGCCATGCCCAGCCGGTCATGATGCGGCTGCGGGCCATCCATGCGGCACGTCACATCGTCCGTCCGGGCAACCCCGGCCACGCGGCCTTCGAGACGCTGCGCGCCAAACAGACTCCCCTGCGCAGGCTGGGTGATCTGTTCAAGCCTGGCCTGGATCGCGAGGTCAGACGCCTGCTGGAGCGGATCGACTACGACATTCCCGCCCTGGCCACCCAGTTGGCCCCACCGGCCGTCGAACGCTGGCGCAAACGCCTGGGTCGGCCCGGTCTGACCAATCTGGTCCGCCTGTTGCTGCTGGTGATCGCACCGCCGGTGCTGGGCGGTTTCACCGTCCTGTCGAACGAGTTCGGCGTGCCCAACTGGCCTCTCTTCGGTGCCGCCTGGGTGCTGTGGACCTGCATCGCCGGGCTGATCGCCCTGGCCTGGGTCTGGGGCCTCGGCTGGCCCTCGCGCCGCTGGATCCAGGGCTATCCGTGGGACCAGCCGCTGTGGAAGCGGATGGGCTGGGCTCCAGCCGCCCTGCTCCTGCCGCCGGTCAGCCTGATCCTGCCGTCCCATCCTGTCGCCGCGCTCGGCCTGCTGGTCATCGGGATCGGCCTGGCCGCCTGGGCACGGATCACGGTCAGCCACATGGCCCGGCCCGGCGAGACCATCAACATCTGGAGCTTGGGCGGCCTGTCGCCCGTCCTGGCCCTGTGCGCCTTCCAGCTGGACGCCCGCTGGCCGGGCGCGGGTATGCTGCTGATCGGCGCCTTTGCGGGCGGCCTGCCTCTGGCCCTCGGCGTGAAGGCCTTCCCCGACGAATGGTCCCAGATGTCCGACAAACGGCGTCGCGGGGTCAGCCTGGGTCTGGGCGCGGCGGCGGTGGCCGCCACAGCCGCCATGGCCACGGCCCCTCTGTCCGGCCTGTTTCTGCCTGCGGTGGCTGTGGTCTGCATGGTGGCTTTGGCAGACCGGGCCCTGTCGTGGGGACGAGAGGACGGGGCCCTTTACTGGCGTCGCCTGTGGGTCGCCTTTGGCTGGATCGCTGTATTCGCAATGTTCTGGATCGTCCCGACCGGACGGTTCGAGGATCAGATGACCGTGACCCTGGGCCTCTGGCTCATGTCAGCGGCCGTCATGACGGCCGTCAGTCCTTTCCTGCCCACGCCTCGTGCCCGGCAACCCAAGACGAAGAAGAAGGCCGGACAGTTCGCCTGATCGCCCGCGGATGAGCCGGTTCGCCCGCCTCGGCGCGGGCTTTCGCTGGCGAAACCGCCTGTGTCTGTCTATACCCCCCGCCTCATGGCTGCCCGTCCCCCCCTCGTCGCCCTCAAGTCCGTCCGTCTGCAAGACGGTCAACGCCCCCTGTTCGAGGGGGTGGATCTGGCCGTGGAGCCGCGCAGCCGCGCCGCCCTGGTCGGTCGCAACGGGGCTGGCAAGTCGACCCTGATGAAGATGGTCATGGGCCTGATCGAAGCCGATGAGGGCGATCGTTCGGTGCAGGCGGGCGTCCGCTTCGCCTATGTGCCTCAGGAGCCGGACATCCAGGGCGAGACGCTGCTGGACTATGCCTCCTCGGGCGGAGCCGAGCGCTGGACCGCCGAAAGCTGGCTGAGCACCTTTGGCCTGAACCCCGAGAAATCAACGCAGGGGCTGTCGGGCGGCGAGACCCGCCGGGCCGCCCTGGCCAAGGCCTTTGCCGAAGAGCCCGACCTGCTGCTGCTGGACGAGCCGACCAACCACCTGGACATCCTGGCCATCGAACTGCTGGAGGAGGAACTGCTCTCCGCCCGGTTCGCCATCCTGGTGGTCAGTCACGACCGTGCCTTCCTGAACCGCGTCACCAATGCAGTGCACTGGCTGGAAGGGCGCCGCGTCCGCACCCTGAACAAGGGCTTTGCCGCCTTCGACGAATGGTCCACCAAGGTCCAGGAGGAAGAGGCCCAGTCCCTGCAGCGCCTGACCAAGACGATCGAGCGCGAGACCGAGACCTTCTACCGCTCCATCACCGCCCGGCGGACCCGCAACGAGGGCCGCGCCCGCTCGCTGGACGCCCTGCGCGCCGATCGCGCCGAGCGGATGAAGGACAGCCCGCGCGAGCTGAACCTGGGCGTCGATTCCGGCTCCACCTCCGGCAAGCTGGTGGCCGAGTTGAAGGGCGTCTCCAAGACCTTCGGCGACCGACCCGTCATCAAGCCCTTCACCACCCGCGTCATCCGCGGCGACCGCCTGGCCATCGTCGGTCCCAATGGCGCGGGCAAGACCACCCTGGTCAAGATCCTGCTGGGCGAACTGGCCCCCGACGAAGGCACGGTGCGGCTCGGGGCCAATCTGGAGCCCGTCTATCTGGACCAGTCGCGCGAGGGCCTGCGCTCGGACATGACCCTGTGGGATTCCCTGACGCCCGGCGGCGGTGACAGCATTCTGGTGCGCGGCATCCCCAAACATGTCGCCGCCTATGCCAAGGACTTCCTCTTCCAGGAGGGTCAGCTGCGCCAGCCGATCTCGACCCTGTCGGGCGGCGAACGCAACCGCCTGCTGCTGGCGCGCGCCCTGGCCAAGCCCGCCAACATGCTGGTCCTCGATGAGCCGACCAACGATCTGGACATGGACACGCTCGACAAGCTGGAGGAGCTGCTGGAAAGCTATGACGGCACGCTGATCCTGGTCAGCCACGACCGCGACTTCGTCGACCGCCTGGCCACCTCGACCATCGCCATGAACGGACGCGGCGACATCGTCGAGACCCCCGGCGGCTGGACCGACTTCATCCGCCAGAACCCCGGCTTCCTGAAGCCCGGCGCCAACCCCCGCCCGCAAGACAAGGCCGCCGCCGAACGCGCCGCCGCCGCCCCGGCCCCGGCCACCCTCGCCGCTGCCACCGTCAAGAAACCCGGCAAGCTGTCGTTCAAGGATGCCCACCGGCTGAAAGAACTTGAGGGCCTGCTGGTGTCCCTGCCCCAGGACATCGAACGCTACGACGCCACCCTGGCCGACCCCGACCTCTATACCCGCGACCGCAAAGCCTTCGACCGCGCCACCGCCAACGCCGACCGCGCCCGCGCCCTGCTGGCCTCGGCCGAAGAGGAGTGGCTGGAGCTGGAAGCCCGGCGTGAGGCTCTGGCGGGCTGACCGGTCGCATGGCGGTCGCTGCGGCAGAGCCTAGTCTGACGCCATGCCCCTTACGCGCCATACCCTGTCCCTGACGCCGGCCGAGCTGAAGGCCGCCCGACGTGTGAATGCCGTCATGGCCGTGGCCCCACGGCTGAAGATCAGCGGCTGGCGGCTGGCGGTCGGAACGCGGCTGAACGCACTGGCCAGCCGGGCCTCTGGGCGGGTGTCCGCCGCCCGACTGAGGCGCAAGGGCATACGGGTGTCCAACCTGACCATCCAGAGCGGCGAAGGTCCTGTCGCCTTGCGCATTCTTGAGCCTGCGGGGGCGGCCAAGGGCATCGTTGTGGACCTGCATGGTGGCGGCTGGGTGGTTGGCAGCGCGGCCCTGAACGACCGGTTGACGGCCTGTTTCGTCGACGCCGGTCATGTCGTCGTTTCGGTCGACTATCGTCTTCTGACCCAGGGGCTGGAAGACAGCCTTGCCGATGCCGTCGCCGACTGCGCGCATGCGATGCGTTGGGCCAGAACCGAAGGCCGTGACCGGTTCGGGGTCGAGACGGTGCTGGTCATAGGTGAGTCCGCCGGGGCGCATCTGGCAGCCCTGGCCATGCTGAGACTGCGCGATGCGGGTGAGCAGGCTCTACCGCCCTGTGCCTTCGTCCAGGGCGTGTTCGATCTGTCGGGCACACCCAGCGTGCGATCCGCGACGCGCCAGGCCCTGCTGTTCGATGGCCCCAATCTGCAGCGTGACCTCGCCCGTCTGGCCCCTGACCGTGATGAGGCCGGACTGCGCCAGCCGGATATCTCTCCCCTCTATGCCGACCTGACCGGCATGCCTGCAGCCCTGTTCGTCATGGGCGAGGAAGACCCTCTCGGGGATGACAGCCTACTGATGGCCGAGGCCTGGTCCCGGCATGCGTCGACGACCCTGCTGGATGTGCCCACAGCCCCGCACGGCTTCCAGCATTTCTCGCCGTCCACCGCCCGTGCCGCCCAGGGCTTCATCCTGTGCTGGCTGGAGGCTCAGATGACAAGCCAACCGGTTTCTGTGGACAACACAAACCGCTGATCCGTCAGCCAGAATTCCGTCCGTCCACGGATATGCACAGGGTTACCCACCGGGGCCGGTGCGGTTCCGCACAGCCGACCGAATTCGGGCGCTTGCCGTCTAACGGATTTGGCGCGAACGTCAACAGGCCGAGGGACACGGCGGCGCGGAAAACCGGGGAGACCCGGCAATCAAGCGGACCGGCCCGGCTCTCTGACCCAGGCGACCGGACCTCTTCGGAGGCGAGGCACGAAGGGCAGGATCAAGGCTCCCGAACGACGAAGGCTCACGCCGGAGACGTTCACGGAGAACCGGATCGGGATCGATGGACGACGCAAGGCCTTGAGCCTCGCGGTACGCCGGAGACCAGGAGCGCGACAGGATACAGCCGACCTTCCTCAGGGCTTGCTCTGACGAAGCTGACGCCAGGGTCCGAAACCTCAATGGCCAGGTCCAACCCGGACTTGGCGAGGGGACGAAGCAAACCGGTCCGCCGGGGAGCCTCGTCCCCTCGCTCAATTCTGGTGCCCTATATTCGCGACGCGGTCGCTCACGACTTGAGAGCATCTGGCGTGTGACTGCTGCGCGGCGGCTCGCGGCTTGAGCGCATGGTGCCTTCTCCCTCCCCTCCTGGGGAGGGTGGCCCGAAGGGACCGGCTGGGGAGGGCCAACGCGACACATCCGCCCTTGCCCATCCTCTTCCCTTCCTCCGGGCACCGCCGTAAACCCAAGCGATGGCGTCCAGCGCAGAACCCAGCAATCTCCCCCACCGCCGCGCCATGCTGATCGGTGCCGGCGCAGTCGCACTCACGGCGAGCGTCGCCGCCTGCGACCGTGCCCAGGCCCCGGTGGGCGAGGACGGCCGGGTGCGGCTGCGCTTCGCCACCGACGGCCCGGCCCAGGCCACGCATGGCGGCTTCTACCAGGCGCTGGCGTCGGGGGCCTATGAGAAACGCGGCCTGACGGTCCAGATCATTCAGGGCGGTCCCGGCGGCGATGTGCCCCAGCGGCTGGCCAGCGGCATGGTCGAGCTGGGCCTGGCCTCGTCCAGTTTCCTGCCCATGAATCTCGTCGCCCAGGGCGCACCCGTGCGGGCGGTCGCCGCCTTCTTCCAGAAGGACCCCCAGGTGCTGATCGCCCGCCCCGAACCGGCGGTCGAGGGCATCGCCGGCCTGGTCGGGCGACCGCTGTATGTGTCCGACAGCGCCCGCGACACCGTCTGGCTGTGGCTGCGCGCCACCTATGGCTTTACCGACGATCAGCTGGTTCGGTTCGACGGCGATCTGGCCGCCTTTCTGGCCGACGGCGACGGCGTGCTGCAGGGCGAGCTGACACGCGACGTGGCGCAGGTCGAGACCACCGCCGACTTCAGGCCGCGCATTCTTCTGCCCGCCGACGAGGGCTATCCCTCCTATGGTTCCATGGTGCTGGCCCCCAACGGATTCGCGCGAGACAATGCCAACGCCCTGCGCGGCTTCATCGCCGCCTCGGTCGAGGGCTGGCGCGACTACATCCAGGGCGACGGGCGCGCCGCCGATGCGCTGATCCGTCAGGCCAACAGCGACATGGGTCAGGCCGAGCTGGACCAGGCCCGGGCTGCCTTGCGCACCAACAGCGTCGTCAGCGGAGGCGATGCGGCCCTGTATGGCCTGGGGGCCATGACGCCCGAGCGGTGGCAGGCCTTCTTCGAGGTGATGTCGCAGGCGGGGCTGTATCCGGCCGACCTGGACTGGCGTCAGGCCTTCACGACCCAGTATCTGCCCGGACGGGGCTGATCGGTCTTCCGGAACCGTTTACATAACAACGTCCATTAGGAGCGGGTTAAGGGCCGTTCGGTAAAGGTTGGGGCGAGCGATCCCTCGCGCGGAGCCTGCCCCCCTTGCGCCGACCCGACCTGTATCGACCTTCCATCGTAACTGCCGGTGCACTGACGCTTGTCAGCAGCTTGCTGCTGGCCAGTCAGACCATGGCCCAGGAGGCCGCCGCTCCCCGCTACATGAACTGGTCCGGGCGTGGCCCCGCCGTCATGCCGCAGGGCGTCCAGACCGCGTCAAACGAGACGGCCGCACCGCGACGCTCCAACACCCCCATTCCACATGGTGGCTTTGCCCGCGCCGGTTCGCCCGTCGCCGCCTCCGCCACGCCTGCCCGCCGCACGCTGACCCCGGCCAGCGCCTGGATTACGCCGGGCGCGTCCTATGGCATGGCGAATGCTGCGCCTGCACCTGCGCCTGCCGCACCGACGGAAGTCCGCGAGGCCGCGCCTGCACCGACCCCCGCTCCGGCTGCCACACCGGTCGAGGCGCGCGTCGACCTGCCGCCACCACCGCGCGCGCCGTCCTATTCGCCCAATGTGGCACCCCAGCCGCAGGCTCAGTTCCAGGCCCAGCGTCAGGACGACCGTCAGTTCCTGCCGGAGTATCTGGCCGGTCAGGGCGGTACACAGCCCGCGCCGTCCCAGGCCGTCTATGCCGACGCCCCGGGCCCGGCCCCGGAAGCCGCCGCACCGACCTATGCCGAGCCGCAAGGGCCTGCGCCGGAGGTGGCCGACCCGATGGCTCCGCGCCGTGATGCCCCGATCTTCCGCCTGCAACGCCAGGCCCCGGCCGCTCCGGCCCCGATCCCCGCCCCCTCTGCCGAGGCAGCCCCGGCTGGCCCGCAGGGCGAAGCCGCGCCCGCCCCGCGCCAGATGGCCGCCGTCACCGCCAACCCTTCCGATCGTCCGGACCTCCAGGCCTCGCGCCGCTACTCCGTGCATCGCCAGAACGGCCAGCAGCCGGACGCTGTCGCACTGCCCCAGCCCACCTATGTCGACGCCCTGGCCGTCACCCTGACCGACATGCCTGCGGGCCGCGACCTGGCCGAGCCTGCGCCCGGCCCGAACCTGTATCGTGACAACCAGGGCCGCGTCCGCGCCGCGCCCGCCGCCTCCGACGGAGACCATCAGTGAGCGTCGACATCGCGCCGTCGCGGCTGCCCCAGCTGATCGCCCTGGCCCAGGACGGGTCCAGCGACAATCGCCGCGCCCTGCTGCGCGAACTGACCGACCACTTCTTCGGCTCGACGGTCCGTACCGGCACCGAGGACGCGCTGTACGGCCAGATCCTGACCCAGCTGGCCAGTGACATGGAAACTGCCGTCCGCGCCGAACTGGCCGCCCGGTTCGCCAATGCGCTGGATGCGCCGCCCACCCTGATGCGCAGCTTGGCCCATGACGTATCCGAGGTCGCCGGCGTGGTGCTGGCCAAGTCGCAGGTGCTGACCGACAGCGACCTGGTGGATGTCGTCAACCGCCGCACCCAGGCCCATATGCGCGCCGTTTCCCAGCGCGAAACCGTGTCAGAGACCGTCTCCGACGCCATCATCGACAAGGGTGATGACGAGACCCTTGGCACCCTGCTGCGCAACGACGGTGCCCGGCTATCGCGCCAGGGTTCCGAGGCTGTGGTCGAGCGCGCCAAGGCGAACCGCGACCTGCACGAGGCCACGGTCCAGCGCGCCAGTCTTGAGCCCGACCTGCTGAACGAGATGTATTTCGTGGTCGAGGCCCGCCTGCGCAACCAGATCCTGGAAAAGAACGCCCGGCTGGATCCCGCCCTGCTGGAAAGCGCCCTGTCCGCCGGTCGCGCCCGCATGGCGGCCGAGGATGGCATCCTGCCGGCCGACTATGCCGAGAGCCTGGCCTATGTCGAGGAGCTGCGCGCCGCCGGTCAGCTGACGCCCCAGATGCTGGCCCGCTTCCTGCGCTCGGGCTCCAAGACCTCCTTCCTGATCGCCCTGGCCCAGCTGGCAGACATCGACTTCCACACCGCCAGCAAGATCGTCGAGCGGCGCGAGCTGGATGCCCTGGCGGTCGTCTGCAAGGGCGCGGACCTGGATCGGGCCCTGTTCCTGACCTATGCGGTGGTTCTGCTGAACGACGACGGCGACGCCATGGGCAAGGCCCAGTCCTATGCCCGCATGTACGGCGAACTGACCAAGGAAGCGGCGATGCGCACCCTGCGCTTCTGGCGGATGCGGCGGACCGCGCAGGCGGCGTGATCCAGAACGTTCAACCGCTCAGGGGCTGAAGATGGCACCCAGTATGCCGATCCCGCCGACCAGAACGCCGCCAAATCCCGCTGCGATCTGAACAGCGATCATCAGCACGACGCCTTTCACGACGCCGCCGAGGCTCGTCTTGAACCACCGCCCGCGTCCCATCCGGACGAAGGCGACGATCCCCAGCAGCATGATCACCAGCGACACCAACGCAGCCACGGGTCCCTTGCCATAGCCCCACCAGGCGAGGGGCATCATCGGCACGGTCCAGGCACACAGCCAGCCGAAGGTCGCCCGAAAGCCCCTGCGCCAGCCCAGATCGTCCTTGTCCCACCACCGCAGCAGAGGCGTCGCGGCCAGGGCGAAGAACAGGGAGATCAAGGGCACCATCACCAGCGTCATCCAGCCATCGGCGTCGGCGATGAAGGCATCGCGGGTCTTGCCAGACTGCTCCAGCAGCGGGGTCATGACCTCGGACGGATAGCCTTCAAGCATGAAGCCGGCCCCGCCCTTCAGGAACAGGATCAGCATCAGTATGGCATTCAGCGCCAGATAGAGCCGCAAGGGACGCGCATAGACGCCGCCGCCCTCGGCCCCGCCCTCCATCCACGCCATCAGCACCGTGGCCGGGCGCAGCAGCAGGTCCCGTACCGTGACCAGCTCACGCCCGCCCATGCCCAGGACATCTTCGGCCAGCTCATCGCCGGGTTTGCGTGCGTCGGTCATGATGTCCTCCCCGACGCCAGTGATAGCGGCATAGGCGACCGAACCAAACCCTGTTTCGTGAGCTGAGTTTGAGGGTGGGGCTTCAATGATCGACCTTCCGCGAACTGCCCGTTGGCCGAGGACCGCCAACGACCCGTTGCGGACAGTTGCCCGGACTGACAGCATCGGCGTATGCGCGTCCTCATCCTCTTGGCCTGCCTTGTTCTAACCGGTTGCGGGTCGCGATCGTCGTTTGATCAAGAGCGTTGGCGAAATGCTGACCTGGAGACGCGAGAGCGGGCGAACATGGTCGCAAGCCTGCTTGAGAAGCATTCTCTCAAGGGCATGGATCGCACTGAAGTTGTCGCACTGCTCGGCCCCCCAACCCCGACCGACAAATGGGAGGGGACCGAGATGATCTATGTTCTCGGACCGGATGGTGGCCTTGCGGCCATCGACCACGAGTGGCTGTTGATCGAGCTGGACCAGCAGGGTCGGGTTTCGGCCTACCGGGTCGTCTCGGACTGATGTCCGCTTTCCACCTTCAGGCGTCGGTCCGCTTTCGACCCTTAGCTGACGGTGCTAATCGCTCGGCTCCGCTTCAAGGTCACTGCTCACGCGGCTCTTGAGATACTCACGCCATGCGGCGACTGATGCGGCGCGGTCAGCATTTGATGCTCCGTTGTAGATGAAACCGAAATGTTCGCCGGTGATCTGATTGAGCACCGCCGCCAAGGCATCGACCATTAGCTCAGGGCCGTAATGTCGGATTCCTTCGAACGCATCAGGCGAACGATTTTCGAGTGAAATGGCGGACCATGGGAGTTGCCGACGATCATCCATGAGTGCAATCAGTGTCGGCACGCCTTCGGAACCGATGGCGATCAGTTCGTCGAATAATCCTTGCTGTCGCTCCGCGCTGGCCCGTCCCCGAGGCAGCGAAGCAATCTGGTTCACAATCCGCCGGACATCCGAACGAAGGGGCGCGGCATCCGACTGGGCGAATGATGGCAAGGGGGCACAGTGCATCAACGCTGGCGAAGAAACGATCAGCACCGCAGTGGCCGCAATGATGTTCAGACGGCCCATCAGTTTCGCCCCTCCTGAGTAACAGACCAAGTGGAGCACATCAGACCCTACCGATCCATGGCGAGGTCTGCTTCCACCCCTAGCCGACGTTCGGAATGTCGGCTCGCGGGCCAGGGCGGATGTCTGCTTTCGGTTCGGAAGTCGATGACCGCTTCCGACCCATTGCGGACATTCGCTCTTGTCCGGCACTCTCTCCCTATGCGCCCCCTGACGACTTTTGCCTTTCGCGACTCCAGCTTCAGCCACGACGGCGAGACGCACGTCTGCGTGGTCGAGAAGCGCGCACTTTCGAAGTTTGTCACCGTTGGAGAACTGCACCGGGCATTCAGCGGCGTGGTGTTTTACCGGCGCGGTCTTTGGACTTGTTACGTTGGGGTTTGGGGGCGTCGAAATGGCAAACGGATGCGCCGGTTCCTAGCTGAGAGGGGCGCGACGATCGTTATCGAGAAGTCCAAGCCCGACCGCGCCCGATTGGGGCTACGGTCAACGATGCGATGGAGAATGAGGGTTCGGGAACTGCCGCTTAAGGTCAATTAGCCGCCATCAAGCTGATGTCCGCTTTCGACCCAAAGCTGACGCTACGGACGCCCGTTCCTACACCGGTCGTTGATGTTTTGCTTTGCGGTACGCCGGATTGACTGCCCCAGCACATGAGCGGCGTCCTTGCTCTTTTTCAAAGGCGCGGGAGGTGTGTAGCTTCTGCTTGGACGGGATAGGGTTGAAGCATGACGACGAACAGAAGAGCGTTGGTTTTGACGACAGTTGCGGCAGTGATTGGGAGCGTCGCTCTATTGATGATGCCGAGCCAAATCGCCGACCTTCAAGAACCGCCGGACGCAGAGATTTTCTATGGCGTTTTGACGGAACTGGATGGTCGCGAAATCGGGTTTGAACAATCCAAGGTCTCAGTATCGGTCATTGGGGCGCAAGGGACTGACACCCCTAGACGTTACCGCTTGTATGTCGACTGCTCTGACGATGGACTGCTGCTGACGCCGCTCGGGAATCCAATGGGCGTTGGCCGGCGTTGGACCAGCTTTGGAGGGAGCGCCGGTCCGGAGTTCGCATCCATTGTGCATTGCCCCGAAGAGGATCCCGCTCGCTACAATCGAGTTGTCGTCGTCATGGGGGCAGGAGGAGATTTGGAACTAGCAAGCGGCGAACTTCGATTGATCTCTACCGCAGGCAGCGCGCGCTTTGCAGAGGCATCTCGCCCGGCTCATTAGCTCGCCGGAAGATTTCCGAGTCCAGTGAATCCCTTCTGAAACCGTCCGTAACGGCTGTCCGAAATGTTCGGTTACAGGCGGCGGTCTGGTTGTCGGCTTTCGGGCGGGAGCCCAGCGTCCGCTTTCCACCCATAGTCGACCTCAGGAATGTCAGCTTCCGGCTTCGCTGCAGAGCCCCCATCCCGCACAGCAAAACGCCCGCCACCGTCACCGGTCGCGGGCGTCTCGATCTCAATCTGTCAGCCGGTGACTATTTCTTGGCGCGGCCGGCGGCGGCGCGGGCGGGTTTGCGGCCGCCCTGGCCCAGGCCCATCTGCTTGGCCAGGTCCGAACGGGCCTTGGCATAGTTGGGGGCGACCATGGGGTAGTCCTTGGGAAGGTTCCACTTGGCGCGGTATTCTTCGGGGCTGATGTTGTATTTGGTGCGCAGGTGACGCTTCAGCGACTTGAACTTGCGGCCGTCTTCCAGGCAGATCAGGAAGTCGGGGGTGATCGACTTGCGTACCGAAACGGCGGGTTCCTTGACCTCGGGCTCGACTTCGACGACGCCGGTCGAGATTTGCGACAGGGCGGCATGGATGCTGGAAATCAGGCCGGGGACTTCGGTCACCTGGACATTGTTGTTGCCGACATAGGCCGACACGATGTCCGCCGTCATTTCCAGAAGTTGTGCGTTGTCTTCCATGGTCCGTGCCCCAGATGATGTGGTCAGATAGTCTGACCGGATCGACAGATCAGAACGATCCGACGTTGCCGTGGCTATTAGGTTTCTTTGTTCTTGAACGCAACACTGTAGGCCCCGGCAATTTCAGCGGTCGCCAAGCACAGGCTAGAGTTCTGCAGCCTGATCGACTGATCAGCGGCCGAAATTATCGGCCAGGGCCAGCATCGCGGCCCGTTCTGACGGCGAATATTCGTTCTGCATCTCTTCATCGCCGTCGCGGATGGCTCGCAGCAGGGCCGGCGTCAGCGCCGAGGACAGCGACCAGTTCCAGTAGCGCAGCACGGTCTGTGCCCGGTCCACCGCCAGCATGTCATAGGTGACCTGGACGCGTTCCCAGGCGGGAGAGACCTCGCCGCTGGCCGTAACCTCGGGCCGTTTCATCGACCGCCACAGGGCCGCCAGATCGCCCTTGGTCAGACCCGTCGCCTTGCACAGAATGGCCAGGGGCTCGCCGCCCGCATCGCCCAGTATCTTGGCCCCCGTCAGCGGCTTGACCCCCGACAGATAGGCGATCTCGGCGGCCACCTCACGGTTCAACCCGATCTCGGCGGCCGCGGCGATGGCCTGTTCCAGCCCGCCATAGGGACTGCGCTCGACAGCCGCGCGGTTGCGCTGGCGCCGCTCGATGAACTGCAGCGCCTTGCGCGACACCGGATCCTGCCAGCCCTCGTCGGCGGCCATCGCGAAGATGTCCTCCGACACCTCCTGCATGACTTCGCGCGAGACGGCGAACCGCTGAAGGATGGTGCGCCGGTCGTCGGGTCCGCACCACCAGAACATGACATAGGCCGCCGAGGGCCGCAGTTCGGGACGCTTCAGCAGATGTTCGCACAGCACCACATTGTGACGGCTCAGGCTGACGACACCCTCGATCGCGGACTGGCCCAGCCGGGCCGTGCGGTTCTTCAGCACCGCCTCGATGACATCGCTTTCGCCGAAGCTCATGACGGTTTCGGTGACGACCTCGCTCAAGCCCTTGCGCTCGGCCATGAGCAGCCGGTGTTCGCGGCCGGTGTCGCGCGCGCAGGCGGCCAGGTCTGCATCGCTCAGCGAGGCACAGTTCTCGATCAGCAGGCCCGCGATCTCGGGTTCGTCGCGCAGCAGCATCCGCGCCAGGGCATTGGGCAGTTCCGACAGCGGGGCCAGCCGCTGGGCCACGCGCTTGCGGTCCTCGGTCGTGGCCAGGCTGAGCATCTCGACCAGCAGATCGCCCGTCACCGCCCGCTCGAACGCATTGATCCGGCTGGCCGGCAGGGACACGACATCGGCCAGACGCTTCAGCAGGGCATGCCGCGCGCGGAACTCCCCTTGCGGGTTCGCCTCGTCAGAAAGGGTGGCCGGTTCGGACATGGACGGCGAGCCTAGCCCGGACGCGGTTAACCGGGAATGGATGCCTCGGCCGCGCACTTCTGATCGTAAAAGGGCAACAGCTCCGCCCAGCGAATATCCATGCCCAGTTCCGCACGCGCCGCCTCGACGGCCTCGGCGCTGTCGACGCTACTGCGGTCAAAGGCCCCGTCTCGGCAGGGGCGGTGGGTGCCGTAGACCTGCAGACCGGTACGCGCCATGCTGACCCGGTCCACCATGGCGCTATAGTCGAACGCGCTCAGCTCGCCACGCTGGTAGGCGGCGCGCACGTCGGGCAGCCAGCGCTCACGCAACTCCGTGCCACCGCCTTCGTCGGGCGCATGCTGGACAATCAGCCATATGGCCTTCTGGAAGTCAGAACTCCCGGTCGGCCAGCCATGACGATCAAGGATAGCTTCTACTCTGGGCAGGTTGTCGGCATCGACTTCCTTCCAGATGGCCTGGCATTGATACGGCGTCGCGGCCGCGCCGTAGCGGGCCTGACAGTCGAGGTTCAGCAATGCATCCTGCCGGACCGCCTGATCCGCCGCACGGCGAAATCCCAACTCCTGAACCAGACAATCCCGATCATCCAGGCTGCACGCCAGGGCATGCGCCGCGTGCAGGCTGGTCAGAGGCGAGGTCGGCCCAGGTGCTTCCTGCTGCGCCAGCAGGGCGAAGGCGAGCAACGCCGAGGCCAGCAAACTACAACCCCTCGAACAGCGCCGTACTCAGATACCGCTCCGCGAAGCTGGGGATGATGGCCACAATGGTCTTGCCGGCGTTTTCGTCCAAAGCGGCCAGGCGGAAAGCGGCCAGGACGGCGGCACCGGAGCTGATGCCGACGGGAATGCCCTCGACGCGGGCGACCTTGCGGGCCATGTCGAAGGCGTCGTCATTGGAGACCTGTTCCACCCCGTCGATGACCGAACGGTCGACGATGGAGGGGACGAAGCCCGCGCCGATGCCCTGGATCTTGTGCGGGCCCGGCTCGCCGCCCGACAGGACGGGGCTGGCGGTGGGCTCGACCGCGATCATGCGCAGCGACGGCTTTTTCGCCTTCAGAGCCTGACCCACGCCGGTGATGGTGCCGCCGGTGCCGACGCCGGCGATGATGATGTCCACCGCGCCATTGGTGTCATTCCAGATTTCCTCGGCGGTCGAGACCTTGTGGATGGCGGGGTTGGCGGGGTTGTCGAACTGGGCGGGGCTGACGGCACCTGGGGTGCGGTCCAGCAGTTCCTGGGCCATGGCGATGGCCCCCTTCATGCCCTTTTCGGCGGGCGTCAGCACCAGTTCGGCCCCCAGCAGGGCCAGCATCTTGCGGCGCTCGATCGACATGCTCTCGGGCATGGTCAGGATCAGCTTGTAGCCCTTGGCGGCGGCGACGAAGGCCAGGGCGATGCCGGTGTTGCCGGATGTCGGCTCGATCAGGACGCCGCCGGGCTTGAGGCGGCCGGACTGCTCCAGCGCCTCGATCATGGCCACCCCGATCCGGTCCTTGACCGACGACACGGGGTTGAAGAACTCCAGCTTGGCCAGAACTTTGGCCTTGGGCTGATACTCCGCCGACAGGCGCGGCAGGCCCACGATGGGGGTGTCGCCGATGGTGTCCAGGATGGAGTCATAGACCTTGCCCCGACCGGCTTTCAGGTGGCGCGAGGCGTCATAGGCGATGTCGGTCATGGGGTGGCTCTGTCGCTGTCGGAGATGAAGTGCACTGTAGAAAATCGAGTGCACTGAGTGCACTCGGGCGATGCGGACGCTGACTGGCGCTAGACATAGCGCAGCGGTCCCTCGGCACAAGGCGGGCCTGTGTCGGATAACGAGTCATCGGCGCGAACCGATCCGGCGCGAACCCCTATCCGTAAAGGCGAAGACCTGTGCTTAAGGGGCCCGATGACACGTCTCTGTTCCCGCCCGTCCCTTGCCGCCGCCCTGCCCTATCTGGCCCTGCTGGGCGGGATGGTGTCGCTGGCGGTGGGCACGTCGTTCGCCAAGTCGCTGTTTCCTGTGGTCGGAGCGGAGGGGACCTCGGCGCTGCGGGTCGGGCTGTCGGCGCTGGTGCTGGTGGCGATCTGGCGGCCATGGCGGTTCGCGCTGGGTCGGGCGGATGCGAAAGGGGTGCTGCTGTACGGGCTGGTTCTGGGGCTGATGAACCTGTGCTTCTACATGTCGCTGCGGACCATTCCGCTGGGGCTGGCCATCGCCATCGAGTTCGCCGGGCCGCTGACCTTGGCGCTGATCCATGCGCGCAAGGCCATCCATTTCGTCTGGATCGCCTGTGCGGTCACGGGGCTGGGGTTGCTGTTGCCGATCCGGGGTGGGCTGGAGGCACTGGACCCCATAGGCGTCGGCTTCGCGGCGGCGGCGGGCCTGTTCTGGGCGCTGTACATCGTCTTCGGAAAGCGGCTGTCGCACATGCATGCCGGCCAGTCGGTGGCCCTGGGCATGAGCACGGCGGCGCTGGTCATCCTGCCCTTCGGGGTGGCCAGTGCCGGTGCCGCCCTGCTGGCCCCGTCCGTCCTGCTGATCGGGCTGGGCGTCGCCCTGGTGTCCAGCGCCCTGCCCTATTCACTGGAGATGATCGCCCTGCGCCACATCCCCAAACGCACCTTCGGCGTTCTGCTGTCGGGGGAACCGGCCATCGGCGCAGTCGCGGGACTGATCCTGCTGCACGAACAGCTCAGCGGGCTGCAATGGCTGGCCATCGGCTTTATCGTCGTGGCCTCGGTCGGGGCGATCCTGACGACGGGAACGCGCGATGTGACGCTGGCCGAGCCAGTCGCGCCAGCCTAGTCTGCCCGTCAGTCGAGTAAACCTTGGTGGTCTTGCGATGCTTTCAACAGCCTTCATCCTGTCGGTCCTGCTTCCCCATCAGGAGGTTGTCGTGCGAACGAGCAGGCCGCCGCTGCCTGTTGTGGTCTCGACATCGACTGAAGTCGTATGTCGGGGGCGACGCGTTTCCATCGAAGGGTTGAACGGGTGGGGGTCTGAATTCGAGGGGCCACGCATCCGCTACAACGGACGGCGGGTCGATATCTCGCCGGAACTGGCAGACTTCTTCGTCGGCGAGCCGGCCGCAACTTTTCGGGTTTCCGGCACATGCCCTGAGAGCGGACCGGGGGTGATGCTGATCGTCTATCGCGCCTCCGCCGCAATCGATGGATCCGTCTCCTACGCGATCAGAGGCATCGATGTGGAACGAAACGGCCGCGTGATCGACAAGGGCAGCGAGATCACGGCAGACCCGGACGCCTTCTGGTTTCGCTAGCATCGACATCGTGACGTCGATGGGCAAGCGGGCGGAGCCGGTCGCGCCAGCCTGAGCAAAACCGCGACGGGATGACTGCTTGCCACCTCCGATCCTGGGCGTAGGGTCCTGTTCGGGGGACGACGGAGCGAATGGCCTACGAACTGGACGAAGACGGTATCAGCCTGAGGGACTCCATCGTCCGCAGTCCGATCGCGTCGGTCGTCAGCGACCCGCGTCTGCCGGACAATCCGATCATCGCGGTCAACCAGGCCTTTTGCGAACTGACCGGCTATAGCGACGACGAGATCCTGGGCCGCAACTGCCGCTTTCTGGCCGGGCCGGCGACCGAGCCATGGCTGACCGAACGCATCCGCCAGGGCACGCGGGATCGGCGGGCGACCCTGGTCGAAATCCTGAACTACAAGCGCGACGGCCAGCCCTTCCGCAACGCCGTGCTGGTGGCGCCGGTCTTCACGCCCGATGGTGAGCTGGAGTATTTCCTCGGCTCCCAGGTCGAGCTGGAGCCGGATGCGGTCGGCCCCTCCTCCAGCCGTCACCACCATGCGGTCGAGGTGGTGCGGACACTTTCGCCGCGACAGCGCGAAATCCTGCAACAGATCGCCACCGGCCATCGCAGCAAGCAGATCGCCTACAACCTGTCGCTCAGCGAAAAGACGGTGAAAATGCACCGAGGCCTGATCCTGGAAAAGATCGGCACCCACAATGTCGCGGACGCCATCCGCCTGGCCGTCGAAGCCGGGCTCTAAGGGCTGCGACACTCCGGGTACGGCCTAAAGGCCGTATGGCGCAGATGGGCTTAAAGGCTGACGGTTCTCCAGCAAGGCCAGACAAGGGCCGACTGGAGGATTCACAATGCCAACCATCGACGTCGGGCAGTATCTGCTCGTCTACAACGCCTTTTCTTTCACCTTCGCCACCATGGCGGCGGCGACCCTGTTCCTGTGGCTGAGCCGCTCACAGGTCGGTCCCGCATACCGCTCGGCCCTGGTCATCTCGGGGCTGGTCACCGCCATCGCCGCCTATCACTACTTCCGCATCTTCGAGAGCTGGGAATCCGCCTACGAAGTCCGCAATGGCGTGATCCAGGTCACCGGCCTGGCGTTCAACGACGCCTATCGCTACGTCGACTGGCTGCTGACCGTGCCGCTGCTGCTGATCGAGCTTATCCTGGTCATGCGGCTGTCGCAGTCGGAGACCATGTCCAAGTCGATCAAGCTGGGCTTTGCCGCGGCGCTGATGATCGTGCTGGGCTATCCGGGCGAGATCGCCGACGACAACGTCACGCGCGCCATCTGGGGCACGCTGTCGACCGTGCCGTTCCTGTACATCGTGTGGGAGCTGTTCAAGGGTCTGGGGGCCTCGATCGAGCGCCAGCCGGAAAGCGTCAAGGGCCTGATCAAGTCGGCCCGCATGCTGACCTTCGCCTCCTGGGGCTTCTATCCCATCGTCTACATGATCCCCTTCACCAACATGGGGGGCGGCAGCGTCGAGACGGCGGTCCAGATCGGCTACACCATCGCCGACATCATCGCCAAGGCCGGTGTGGGCGTGCTGGTCTACATCATCGCGGTCCGCAAATCGGCGGTCGAATACGGTGAGCCGGGCCACACGGTCACCACCGCGTCCTGACGGCGTCAGGCAGATACGACGTCCGGACGGGTTCGCGCCCGTCCGGACAGTGTCCCAACTGGAGGCATTGCGATGCCTGTCACCTTTGCATCGAGACCGGGGCTGCCACGATCACTGTCGGGGTCGACGCTGGTGGTCGGCGTGCTCGCCCTCTCCCTTCTGGCGCTGGCGGCCGGAGTGCCGCTGTCGGGGGGCATGGCCACGGCGGTCGCCTGTCTGGCCTTGCTGGTGTTCGGCCTGCCGCACGGCACGCTGGACCTCGAGATCATTCGTGCGCAGCAGGCCGGGCCGTGGACCGGGATGATCACCCTGGTTCTTCTGTACCTGGGACTGGCGGCGGCCATGTATGGCCTGTGGCGGGCCGAGCCGGTGCTGGCCCTGGGGGCCTTCATCGCCATCGCCGTCGCGCATTTTTCCGAAGACTGGGACGGGGCGGGCCCCGTCATCCTGCGGGCCGGTCTGGCCCTGGCCCTGCTGGCGGCACCGACACTGCTGCACCGGGCCGAACTGGACGCCATCTTCATCGGCCTGACGGACAGAGCAGGCGCATCGGCGGTGACGGACGGCCTGATGCTCGTCCTGCCGGTGGCCGTCGGCCTGGGTCTGATCGCCATTGCCGCGCTGTGGCAGGCCGGGCGGCGCGATCAGGCCATCGGCGGGCTGGCGGCCCTGACCGGCATGCTGATCCTGCCGCCGATCATAGGCTTTGCGCTGTATTTCTGCCTGTTCCATTCGCCCCGGCATTTCCGTGAAAGCCTGCTGACGCTGAACTGGCGCGGGGTGGCCGCCTGGGGCTGGGTGGTCGTGCCGCTGACACTGGCGGCGGGCGCGATCGGGGTCCTGGTCTTCGGCCTGGAGATCCGCGCGGCCATGCCCGAGCGGATCATGGCGGCCAGCTTCATGACCCTGTCGATCCTGACGGTGCCGCACATGCTGGTGCCGCCGATGATCGCGACCCTCTCGAAACTGCGACAGCCCCACACGCTCAAGACGGAAACGGCCTGAAAGGACGACGCCCATGAAGATCAAGGACGGAGCCGAGGTTCGCAGCAAGTCCGCCGCGTTCGAAGCGGTGGACAGCGTCGTCGCCTTCACCCCCTGTTAACCACGATCACCCATCCGTAGAGGCAGTATTTGCCGGGCTGGCCCAGCGCGGCCTTCGGGGTCCTCTGCATCGTGCGCTCACTCACCGCCGCCGTCGAAGCGATCGATCCGCTGGTCGTGACCGGCAAGGTCGCGGGGGTGAACGGTCTGCTGATCGAGTCCAAGGGCGGGCTGTCGCGGCTGTCGGTCGGGGCGCGGGCGGAGATTCAGCGGGGGCGGGGCCTCAATCCCCTGCCGGCCGAGGTCGTGGGGTTCCGCGATGCCAAGGCCCTGCTGATGCCATTCGGCCCGGTCGAGGGCGTGGCACCCGGGGCTGGTATCCGCATCATCGACAGTGCCGCCAGCGTGCGGCCGACGACCGCCTGGCTGGGCCGGATCATCGACGCCTTCGGCCAGCCGATCGACGGCAAGGGGCCCCTGCCCCAGGGCCCGGCGGCCTATCCCCTGCGCGCCCCGCCGCCCCCGGCCCATTCGCGTGGCCGGGTGGGCGAGCGGCTGGACCTGGGCGTGCGGTCCATGGACGTCTTCACCACCACCTGCCGGGGTCAGCGTCTGGGCATCTTTGCAGGCTCGGGCGTCGGCAAGTCGGTGCTGCTGTCCATGCTGGCCAAGGAGGCCACCTGCGATGTCGTGGTCGTCGGCCTGATCGGCGAGCGGGGCCGGGAGGTACGCGAGTTCGTCGAGGAGACCCTGGGCGAAGAGGGCCTGCGCCGCGCCGTCGTGGTGGTGGCGACGTCGGACGAACCCGCGCTGAAGCGCCGCCAGTCGGCCTATATGACCATGGCGATCAGCGAATATTTCCGCGATCAGGACCTGGAGGTGCTGTGCCTGATGGACAGCGTCACCCGCTTTGCCATGGCCCAGCGCGAGATCGGGCTTGCCGCGGGCGAGCCGCCGACGACCAAGGGCTACACCCCCACCGTCTTCACCGAACTGCCCAAGCTGCTGGAGCGGGCCGGGCCCGGGCCGGTGCGGGCGGACGGGACGACGGCGGGGCCGATCACCGCCCTGTTCACCGTGCTGGTGGACGGCGGGGACCATGACGAGCCGATCGCCGATGCCGTGCGCGGTATCCTGGACGGCCACATCGTGATGGACCGCAAGATCGCAGAGCGCGGGCGTTTCCCCGCCATCGACGTGCTGAAATCCGTCAGCCGCACCCTGCCCGCCTGCCAGACGCCGCCCGAGCGCGAGCTGAACAAGCGCGCCCGCCAGTGCCTGAGCGCCTATGCCAATATGGAAGAGCTGATCAAGATCGGGGCCTACCGCACCGGCGCCGACCCCATCGTCGACCGCGCCATCGCCCTGAATCCGGCGCTGGAAGCCTTCCTGGGTCAGGACAAGGACGATCACACGCCGCTGGCGGAGGCGTTCCAGCGGCTGGAGGTCATTTTGAACCAGGGGATGCTGGCATGAGGTTCCAGGTTTCAGGTTCTAGGTTCTAGGGGATGACGGCGTCGGTACAGTCTTACCGCGACCTCGTCGTCTGGCAGAAATCGATGGGCCTGGCTGTGGAAGCGTATCGGCTGACGCGCCTGATGCCGAAACAGGAAGAGTTTCGGATGACATCCCAGATCATCCGCGCCGCAGCATCGGTTCCTGCCAATATCGCCGAAGGGCACGGTCGAGGGACTAGAAAGGACTACGCTCACTTCATCAGCATCGCGCGCGGCTCGCTCTCTGAAGTCGAGACATTTGTGTTGCTGGTGAAAGCCCTTGAACTCGCCGACGCGGAACGCTGCGAGGCGGTCCTCGAACTGGCCGCCGAGGTCGGACGAATGCTCACTGCGCTTCGCAACCGCCTCTCCCCTAGAACCTAGAACCTGAAACCTAGACCCTCACCTTCGCTTAACCCTCCAACCGTATCGTGACCTTCATGACCACCTGGGCGCAATCGCTGATCCGCATTTCCAACTACGAGGTCGAGACGCTGCAGAAGCGTCTGGCCGAGATCAGCGATCGCAAGGCGAAGACGGAAATGCGTCTGGCCATGCTGGAGGCCGAGGCCGAGGGCGAGCAGGACCGCGCCCGTCAGGACGTCGACGCCGCCATGATGCTGCGGGCCTATCTGAACGGCTGGAAGCAGAAGAAGGCCGCCGTCCAGGCCGACGTCGCCGCCATCGAGGCCGAGGAAGAAGGGGCGCGCGACGCCCTGACCAGCGCCTTCGAAGAGCTGAAGAAGTTCGAACACGTCGCCGAAACCACCCGCCTGAACGCCCTTCTCGCCGCCGGCAAACGCGAGACGGCCGCGTTCGACGAGATGGGATTGCGGCGGCGCGCGGTCTGAGACCGTGAGGCCCAGCCGACGCGACCTGCTGGCCGCGCCGTTGCTGGCTGTACCTGCCCTCGCCGCCTGCGACCGCTTCGCCTCCGCCGCGCCCGCGCCGGGGCCGGAGGCCGCGCCGCTGAAGGACATCCTGCCCTGCCCGTTCGGGGCGACGGGCATGACCTGGCAGCTGGATCAGGCCGACTGGATCGCCCAGACGCTGAAACACTGTTCCCAGCTGACGCCGGAGTGGGAGCAGAAGATGGAGCGGACCCTGGGGCCCGGCTTCACCTATGATTTCGAGCCGTCGGACCGCGTCGTCGGCTTCGCCCTAGACAACGGCCTGCGCGTCCATGGCCATACGGTGATCTGGTATTCGCAAGGGGCCGAGGTGTTCGATGACGCCACCGTGCCGCGCGATCGGTTCGCCGCCGAGTACGACCGCTACATCTCCACCTTCGTGGGTCGCTACAAGGGCCAGATGGCGGGCTGGGACGTGGTCAACGAGCCGGTGGCCGAGGACGGCGAGGGCCTGCGCGACTGTCACTGGAGCCGGGCGCTGGGCATGGACGGCTATATGGTCCGGGCCTTCGAACAGGCGAAGGCGGCCGATCCTGACGCGGTCCTGTTCCTGAACGAATACAATCTGGAGAACATCCCGAAGAAGGGCGCGACCTTTCTGAAGCTGGTCGAGCGGCTGCTGAAACTGGGCGCGCCCATCGGCGGCATCGGCACCCAGTCGCACCTGGATATTGAAATTCCTGCAGGCCAGATCACGACCTTCATGCGCGATGCGGCTTCGCTGGGCCTGCCCATCCATGTGTCCGAACTCGATTTCCCGATGCAGCGCGAGGGGCGGAGGCCCGACCTGCGCAGCGTCGCCGACAAGCGGGCACAGCAGGTGGCGCGGGTGGGCGAACTGGCGGAAGCGTTCATGGCCTTGCCGGAGCGGCAGCGGTACGCCTTCACCACCTGGGGCCTGCGCGACATCGACAGCTGGCTGGTCCGCGAGGGCAAGAGCAGCGACAGCCCCCTGCTGCTGGACGCCGAGGGCCGGGCCAATCCGGCATATCAGGCGGTGGTGGCGGCGGTGGGCTAGGACCCAGCCAGCACCTTCTTCGCCGCCTTCAGCACCCGCTCGGCGGGCAGGTCGTTCATGTGCTGGATGGCCTGGTTTAGGCGCGGGTCGATCTTGCGGTATTCCTCGACCGAGCGAGGACCGCGCACGGCGATGCCGGTCCAGGGACCGCGCTCGGCCTCGTCGGACGGGCCGAAGGCGGCAACCACGGGCGCGCCCGCCGCCGTGGCCAGATGGGTCCACAGCGAATCCGGCCCCAGATACAGCGCTGCACGCCCCAGCAGGGCCACGGCCTGCAAGGGTGTCAGTCGCCCGACCAACTCCGTCGCCCGCCCCCGGCTGACCGCCAGGCGAATGGTGTGCGCGTCGTCGCGGTCCTTTTCATCGCCCAGGATCAGCAGCCGTCCGCCCGCCAGCGGACCGTCGTCGGCGATCAGGGGTGCGGCGACCTTGGCATAGCGTTCGGCGGGCCAGTGGCGGCCCATCCAGTCGGTGCCGGGGGCCACGGCGATGATCGGGCCAGATGCAGCGGGCATCAGGGCGTCGACAGTCGCCTGGGTTTCCTCCGACACGAACAGGCGTGGTGCCGGGATATCGTCCAGATGCAGCACCCGGGCGGCCAGTTCGACGGCATGCACCCCCGCCTCGCCTGCGCCCCGCACGGCCCGTTTCTGGCGTTTCAACTTGCCGGAAATGGTCGAGCCGCGCATGTCGACGACCAGCCCCCAGCGGGTATCCCGCACCTGGTTCCACAGGCCCAGCCAGTCCAGCCGCGTCTCCTTGTCCAGCACGATCAGGCGACGCAGACGCGGGGTGTCGGCGAACAGCGGCGCGCTGGTCCTGGACCCCACGATGGTGAAGTCCGCCGTCGGCATGGCCTCGACCAGATAGGCCAGCACGCCGGACGACAGGACGGCATCCTCCGGGCTGGCCTCGGCAATGTACAGAATGGGGAAACGGGCCGACATGACTGGACCGTATACGGATTCTCGGCCGGGGATCAGGGGGTGCGCAACTGTCCCCAGCTATGGTCGGCGGGGACGAGGGCCCCTATCTAGGCCCCATGACGCAGATCGCCCGCCTGAACAGCCGCGCCCTGATCCGGGTGTCGGGCCCCGATGCCCGACCCTTCCTGCACAATCTGCTGACCCAGGATGTGGAGACGCTGGCGGAGGGGGGCCTGCGGTATGGTGCCCTGCTGTCGCCGCCGGGGCGGCTGCTGTTCGACCTCTTCCTGTGGGGCGAGGCGGAAGGTGTGGTGCTGGATGTGGCGGCGGACCGGCGCGAGGCGTTGATCCAGCGGCTGTCGATGTATCGCCTGCGCTCGAACGTGCAGATCGCGGCGCTGGACGAGGCGGTATTCGCCGCCTGGGACGGCAAGGCGGCGGGGTTCGTGGCGGACCCGCGACTGGCGGCGCTGGGTGGCCGGGCCTGGGGCCGCGACGTCGAGACGACGGCGAGCGAGGACGACTATCGCGCCCACGGCATCCGGCACAGCGTGCCCGATCCGGCGCTGGACACGGTGCCGGACAAGACCTGGCCGATCGAGGCCAACTTCGACCTGCTGAACGGCATCGACTTCCACAAGGGCTGTTTCATCGGCCAGGAGACCGCCTCGCGCATGCACCGGCGCGGCACGGTCAAGAACCGGATGATGGGCCTGACCTTCGACGGGCCGCCGCCACCATTCGGGGCCGAGGTGCTGAACGGCGACCTGCGGGCGGGCGAGGTGATGGGCGGGCACCAGGGTGCCGCCATCGCCCTGTTGCGCATCGACCGTCTGGAGGGGAGCCTTAGCGTCGACGGACGACCCGTCACCGCCCATTGGCCGCAATGGATGCCGCGCGACGCCGGCTGACACCTCGACAGCGACACCCCATCCCTTTCGCCGGACGCCCTCAACCGCTAACAGACGCCGCACATGACCGACGCCGCCGTATCCCCCCCTCCCGTCAAGGCCAGCCCCTTCCATGAACTGGAGGTGCTGTCGGTGCGCCACTGGACCGATCAGCTGTTCAGCTTCCGCATCGCCCGGCCCGAGGATTTCCGCTTCCGCTCCGGCGAGTTCGTGATGATCGGCCTGCCGGGCGAGGATGGCGGCAAGCCGATCCTGCGCGCCTATTCCATCGCCAGTCCGCACTGGGACGAGGAGCTGGAGTTCCTGTCCATCGCCGTGCCCGACGGGCCGCTGACCTCGCGGCTGGTCAAGATCAAGCCGGGCGACACCGTGCTGATGGGCAAGAAGCCGACCGGCACCCTGGTGCTGGATGCGCTGACGGGCGGAGAGCGGCTGTGGCTGATCGGGACGGGCACAGGCCTGGCCCCCTGGCTGTCGGTCGCGCGCGACCCCGATACCTATGCCCGGTTCGGCCAGGTGATCGTCTGCCATACGGTGCGCAATGTGGCCGATCTGGCCTATCGCGATTTCTTCGCCGCCGGCATCCACGACGACCCCCTGATCGGCGAGGAGGCCAAGGCCCAGCTGGTCTATTATCCGACCGTCACGCGCGAGCGGTTCGAGACACCGGGACGGATCACCGAGCGCATCAAGTCCGGCGACGTCTTCGCCGATCTGGGCCTTCCCATCGGCTTTTCGCCCAATACCGACCGGGTCATGCTGTGCGGGTCGATGGCCATGATCAAGCAAGCTGGCGAATTATTGGAAACCTATGGCCTGAAGGAAGGCTCGAACGCCGAACCGGGCGACTATGTGCTGGAGCGCGCCTTTGTCGGATGAAGTCGTGATCGACGCGCGCACGGCCCCGGAGGCCTGCGAAACGATGGCCCAGGTGCGCCAGGGCGTCGACGCCCTCGACCGCGCCCTGGTCACCCTGCTGGCCGAGCGGCAGCGCTACATGCACGCCGCCGCCCGCATCAAGCCCAGTCGCGACGTGGTCCATGACGACGCCCGTATCGAGGATGTGGTGGCCAAGGTCCTAGCCGCCGCAGAGCCCGCCGGCCTGTCGCCCGACATCGCCGAACCCGTCTGGCGCACCCTGATCGACCGCTGCATCGCCCACGAGCTGGCGGTCTGGGACAAGACGCGGGTCTAGCCCCGAAGGCTCTTCAACATCAGCGCATGGCGATAGGCGGCCACGTCGGCCAGAGCCGCATCCAGGGCATCGCGCACCCGGTCAAGCAGGGGCGAGACGGTGGCCCTGGTCTCGCCCTCGGCCCTCGCACACGCCTCGGCCAGGGCCTTGGCCCCGATCCCGGCTGCAGCCCCCCGGATCGTGTGCACCGCATCGCGCCAGCCGTCGTTTCGCGCATCCAGCATCGGCGACCAGAGCGAGGCCTGCTGGACAAACAGACCCAGCACCTCCTCGCCGATAGCGTCATCACCGGCCGTCATGGCTTCCAGCACGGTGAAATCCACCGCCCCCGATATGTCGCGCAATGCCATGTCGTTCACTCCCGGCTACGCAACGGTGGTTATCATGATCGCCAGCTTGACCGTAAGCTACCTGCGACAAACCGGAACGCTGGGTCAAAACGCCTTGCCTTGACCGCCGTTGCCCTCTACATCCGCCCGTTCTCGCCAGTCCCGCCCAGGGACAACCGGGACGGCACGGGCCTTGCGAGGCCTGCCCCGACGACATGGTACGGGTGATTAGCTCAGTTGGTAGAGCAGCTGACTCTTAATCAGCGGGTCGTAGGTTCGAACCCTACATCACCCACCATCGTCCTGCATTGATTTCGCTAAGCAGACGTCGAAGCGCCCCGTCCGCGCTCGGAGTGATCGCTGGTCCGTTGAATGCGCAAGACAATGGGCTCTGGCCCCGATGGATCGCGTCCATAACGGCCAGGGACCGCGTACGTGCCTCACAGGTTCCGAAGCCTCGAGCATGGAAAGACAGGTCACGCCATATGACGGGCTTCGGGGAAGCCCTTCGCGATTGGTCGCGTCCAGCAACTGTGTCAGCTTCTGTTCATACTGGCGCGGTCAAGGACCAGTGATCGTTGGCCAGAGGGAACAGACGTCATGACCCTGCGCATTCTCGTGGCACCCTCGGGCTACAAGGAATGTCTGGAGGCCGACCGGGTCGCCGAGGCGATCGCCCAGGGCGTGCTGCGGGCCCTGCCCGACGCCCGGGTGACGCGCCTGCCGTTGGTCGACGGCGGCGAAGGCTTTGCCCAGGCGATGGCCGTGGCCACAGGCGGCCGGCTTCAAGCGTTGACGGTCACTGGCCCGGTCGGACAGCCGGTGGAGGCGACCCTGGGCTGGCTGGGCGGAACGCAAACACCGACAGCCGTGGTCGAGATGGCCCAGGCCGCCGGTCTCAGACTGGTTCCGGCCGATGCGCGCGACCCGATGAAGACCACCACCCGGGGTGTCGGGGAGCTGATCCAGGCGGCGATCAAAGGCGGGGCCGAACGCATCCTGGTCGGCTGTGGCGATTCGGGGACTAATGACGGGGGCGCAGGCATGGCCCAGGCGCTGGGTCTGCGCCTGCTCGACGCGGAGGGTGGCGACATCCCGCCGGGCTGTGAAGGTCTGGCCCGCCTCGACCATATCGACATCACCGGAAGGGACCCCCGGCTGGACAAGGTTCGCATCGAGGCGATCTGCAACATCACCAATGTGCTGTGCGGTCCGCGCGGCGTCGCCCGCGTCTTTGGCCCCCAGAAAGGCGCGTCGCCCGAAACGGTCGAGCGGATGGATGCTGCCCTGGATCGCTATGCCCGGGTCGTGCAGGACTCCTTCGCCATAGATGTGCGCCAGATGCCGGGCGGGGGTGCATCCGGCGGCCTGGGCACGGGGCTGAGGGTCCTGCTGGGGGCGGAGTTGCGGTCCCGCTACGATGTGGTCCTGCCCTATTTCGATCTGGATGCCCGCCTGGCCGAGACCGATCTGGTCTTCACAGCCGAAGGAGGGATCGACCTGCAGACGCCGAACGGCAAGATTCCGGTAGAGGTCGCGCGCCGGGCCAAGCTGCGCGGGTTGCCTGTCTTCGCCCTGGCCGGGGCCGTCGGCGATCCGGCGCGTATCGTCTATCAGCACGGCGTGGATGCCTTCTTCTCGACCGCCATGCGCCCCTGCCCGATGGAGATGGCCATGGCCGAGGCCGAGGCGCAGCTGATCCTGGCGGCAGAGAATGTAATGCGCACCGTCCTGGCCGGTCGGGCCATGCCGCGCGGATGACCCTGACCCACGAAACCAAAGGCCGTCGCCGACCCTGGATCCGGCTTCTGGGACTGCTGTCAGCCTTTGCCCTGCTGACGGCGCTGGTGGTGCTGCCGGCCGACCTGTTCCAGCCGGGACGGGTGGCGCTGGCTGTGTTCGGCACGGCGGTGATCCTGTGGGCGACAACGAAGATCGAGGCCGCCTGGATCGCCCTGGCGGGGGCCGTGGCCCTGGTGCTGTTCGGCGCGGCGGACCAGCGCGACGTGACGGGCATGCTGGCCGACGACATCATCTGGCTGATGATCGGGGCCTTCGTCATCGGCGCGGCCTTTGAAAGCTCGGGCCTGGCCGCGCGCCTGACCGCGGCGGTCGCGTCGCGGGCGCGCACGACCGGGCAGCTGTTCTGGCTGACGACGCTGGCCGTGATCCCGCTGACCTTCCTGATCCCGTCGACATCGGGCAGGGCGGCGGCGACCCTGCCGGCCCTCAACGGCTTCTTCGGCGTGGAGCGGGGCCAGGCGGCGGAACGCGGACGTCGGGCCTATGCCATCCTGATCCCCACCATCATCCTGGTGGCGACCACGGCGGCCCTGACCGGCGCAGGCTCGCACCTGCTGGCCGAAGACCTGCTGTATCAACGGATCGGCGAGCGGTTCGGCTTTGCGCAATGGGCCCTGTGGGGCCTGCCTTTCGCCCTGGCAGCTTCGCTGGCGTCATGCTGGGTCGTGCTGCGGCTGTTCCTGAACGGTCCGGAACGGGCGGCACCCGTTCCGCTTCTAGCCCGTAGCGACACGCCCATGAGCCGGGCCGAATGGACGACACTGGCCATTGCGGCCGTCACCTTCGGCCTGTGGTTCACCACCCAGTGGCACGGCTATCGCATCGCCAGCGTCGCGGTCGTGGCCATGATCGCCCTGACCGCCCCGCGCCTGGGCGTGCTGAAGTTCAAGGCGGCGATGAAGGCGGTGAACTGGTCGCTGGTCCTGTTCGTGGGGGCGGCGCTGGTTCTGGGCCAGGCCCTGATCAATACCCAGGCGGCCGGGTGGCTGGTCGGCGCGCTGTTCGACATGGCCAATCTGGACACCATCCGCGGCGGCAATGCGCCCGAGATCGCCGTCATCGCGGCCATCGCCGTGATCAGCCTGGCGTCACACCTGTTCATGACCAGCCACGTGGCCCGCACCGCAGCCCTGGGGCCGCCCTTCATCCTGATGGCCCAGACGGCCGAGCTCAATCCGGTGGCTGTGCTGTTCATCGCCACAGCGGGCATGAACTACTGCCTGACGCTTCCGGTCTGTTCCAAGGCGCTGCTGCTGTTCCAGGATGCGGATGGCGTCACCTTCCGCCCGCGCGATCTGATGCGCCTCAGCGCCATCCTGACGCCGGTGCACCTGTTGCTGATGATCGTCTTCTATTTCGCCTGGTGGAAGTGGACGGGGCTGGCGCTATCCACCTGATGGTCAGTCGTCGTCGTCGCGGTCGTTCGAGCGGTCGACCCGGGTCACGCGACCGTCGCGGTTGATGTCGATTTCCAGCTTGCGACCCCGCTGGTCGCGACCCTCGATTTCCCAGCCTCCATCGTCCTGTTCGATCTCGTCGACCCGGACCATGCCGTAGCCGCGCGCGATCTGCAGGGCGCGGGCCTCGCTTATGCCCTGACGGACCGCCGGGCGCTCACGATCCTGCGCCGTGACGGACGCCGGCAGGCTGAAGGCCAGGGCCGCGACCGTCAGGGTCAATAGGTGCAGTCTCATGGCGTCCTCCTGTTCAGCGGTCTGCCGTCAGAAATACTCGGCATTGGCCGGGCACTGGGCCGCCAGTCGCCGTGCGGTGATGGTCGCGGGGATGAAGGGGCTCCAGATACCCGCCGCCTTGACCGAGGCCCCGCCGCGGAAGCTGAACTGCTCGGCCTGATAGGTGCCGTTCAGGCGCACGCGGGCCTGACGGCCGCTGCGCGAGACGCAGTTGCCCTCGAACCGGGCATTGCCGTTGCCGACCTGACGCACCGGATAGGTGCACTGATAGTGGCGCGTCGACAGGCCGCCGAAGAATCGGTTGATCTCGCTGGGGCGCACGCATTTGGTCTCGGTGTCCCGCTGACCCAGGGCGCTGGTGGTATATTCCCAGTAGCCGGGCAGGACCGGCGGCGCGGCCGTCGCGGCGGCCTGATAGGAGGGGCCGGCCATCGGCGCGGCCGCCGGCGCGGCCAGGAACAGGGCCCCGGCGATCACGGGTGCGGCGGTGGCCAGAACGCGGCTGAAGACACGGCTGGGCTTGCGAGACATGGCGGGTCTTTCGACAGAAGGGCGTTTCATCATTAGAGCGGATACAGGGGCGCAATTGAACGGGGCCTGAACGGGCGCGAAACCCTTGACGCGGCGGGGCACCCTCCTCTATACGGCCCCCTCTCGCGCAGGAGCCCCGTTCCTGCGCGCAATCATTTCATGCGTCCATACGCTTCGTGGACGCCTCTGCCCAAGGATAGTCCCATGTCGCGTCGCTGCGAACTCACCGGTATCGGCCCCATGGTCGGCCACAGCGTGAGCCACTCGAACGTCAAGACCAAGCGCCGCTTCCTGCCGTCGCTGAAGACGGTCAAGGTCGCCTCGGAAGCCCTGGGCCAGACCTTCAGCCTGCGGATCTCGAACGCCGCCCTGCGCACCCTGGACTACAAGGGTGGCCTGGACCCCTTCATCGTCAAGGCTCGCGACGAGCAACTGTCGATGGCCGCCCAGCGCATCAAGCGCCAGGTGAAGGCCAAGCTGGCCGAGCAAGCCACCGCCGCCTGATCGGCGACGACATCAAGATGTGAAGAAGGCCGGTGGAAACACCGGCCTTTTTCTTTGGGCGGATGGGAACGGGGTTACCGGCCTGATGCAGATCGGGCAGCACATAGGGCAAAAGCAGACGCGAAGAATGTCCGCTAAGGGTGGAAAGCGGACAGTCCCATCAGGCTGATGTACGCTTAGGCCGAAGGGACCGATCCATTGAGATACGAAAAGCCAGCAGTGATTTCATCGAGCGAGATTCTCGATGTCTTGCGAAGATCAGATACTTCGCCACAAGAGCGCATAGATGCCGTTTTATCTGCGATCTTTCATAGCGACAGTGTTGAGTTCGCCGGAGACATAATAATTCGTGAGTTCTCAACGAGCGAATACGCCGAAAAGCGATATCTCAAGAACCTGTTCGAGACCTTCTACCAATCGCGGGGAACTGCTTACCGTATTGATGAAAGCGTGCTTCTTCTCCGGCGCTACGCGGCGGGGGCACCGAACGAATCCGCGGAAGTGGCGGAAACGATCGAGGCATTGCTGGAGTACAAGTCGATTTTCGGCTCGTCTTAAGCCCTCTCTCTCACCTCAAACAGTGTAGTGGCGGCATCGTTTCCATTTTGTGCCTTCGGAAGCGGGCCGTCTGAACGTCCGCTATGGGTCGAAAGCAGTCATGCAACCGACGCCGAAAACCGGACATTGGCGACCCTCTTCCTTCTAACGCTTCGCGCTGTACCTTGCAGGTGCCAACGACCTCCCACCGCAGGACACCGCCATGACCCGCGACCAGATGTTCGCCCATGCGCTGAGCCAGCCCGGTGCGGAGGCGTCCACCCTGCATGGCGGGCGGTGCGTGCGGGTGCGGGGGCACTGGATCGTCAATGACAATGCCGACCCCGACGCGCTGGCCCTGGCGCTGGATCGCGACACCGTGGCCCTGCTGATGGAGACCGAGCCGCAGACCTATTTCCAGACCCCGCATTTCGAGGGCTGGCCCGCCGTCCTGGTCCGCTATGGCGTGGCCGACGACGATCGCCTGCGCGAACAGATCGACAAGGCCTGGGCCCGGCGCGCCACGGCGGCCCAGCGCAAGGCGCGAGCGGGCGATGGCGGGCCAGCCGGGTAAGTCGTTGGCTCGTGTATTCCTCCCCCAATGGGGGAGGAAGACCGCCTGCAAGGCGGTGGAGGGGGCCAGCCGCGGACACCGGCGTTTGAATCTTGCCCCCTCCACCACGCTTCGCGCGGTCCCCCTCCCCCATCGGGGGAGGAATGGATCACTTGCGCACACCGACTGTGGCTCTAGGCTGATCCCCCTGTCCCGCTCGGAGCCCTTCGTGTCCGTATTCCGCCGTGTCGCCGTCGCCACCGTCTCCGTCCTGGCCCTGACCGCGCCCCCCCTCACAGCCTCGGCCCAGGACGCACCCGCCCCTGTCGTCACCGACATCTCCGTCGAATCCTCCGCCTTCACCCTGGCCACCGACCAGCCCCGCGCGGCCGAGCAGGTCGCGGTGCGCTTCGACAAGGCCGATCTGTCGATCCGGGTCATGCCTGCGGACAAGGCCATCGACGCGGTCGCCGTGCTGGACTTCACGGCCCAGTCGCCGGTCGAGGCCCTGGTGGTCGAACTGGACACCCGGTTCGCCGTCTCCTCCGTCCAGGTCGACGGGCAGGAGATCGCGCCCGGCACCTGGACCAATCCCGAAGGCCGCATGACCGTGCCCTTGGGCCGCACGCTTCAGACGGGCCAGACCGCCGCCCTGCGCATCGCCTATTCCGGCCAGCCACGCGTCGCCCCCCGCGCGCCCTGGGACGGCGGCTTCGTCTGGTCCACCACGCCCGATGGCCAGCCGTGGATCGCCACGGCGGTTCAGGGCGAGGGCTGCGACCTGTTCTGGCCGTGCATCGACCATCCGCTGGCCGAGCCGGGTCGCGTCGACCTGCACATCACCGTGCCGTCCGATCTGGCCGCGCCGTCGAACGGGCGGTTCGTCGGCAAGACCGACAACGGCGACGGCACCACGACCTGGAACTGGAGCGCGCGTAGCCCCAACACCTATGCCATCGCCCTGAACATCGGGCCGTATGACGAGATGACCACCGACTATGTCAGCCGGTTCGGCAACGTCATCCCCCTGACCTACTGGTATCTGCGCGGCGACGACCCGGCCAAGGTGAAGGTCCTGTTCGACCAGTTCGCGCCCATGGTGGATTTCTTCGAGGCCACCGTCGGCCCCTACCCCTTCGGTGACGAGAAGATGGGGGTGGTGGAGACGCCGCATCTGGGCATGGAGCACCAGACCATCAACGCCTATGGCAACGGCTATCGGCTGGACGGGCGCGGCTTCGACTGGCTGCTGCATCACGAACTGAGCCATGAATGGTTCGGCAATCAGCTGACCAACCGCAACGCCGACGACATGTGGCTGCACGAAGGACTGGGCAGCTATATGCAGCCGCTCTACGACCGCTGGCTGAACGGCGAGCGTTTCATGCAGGCCAGCCTGTTGCAGCAGCGGCGGGACCTGATCAACCGCTACCCCGTCGTCTCCGGCACCGACCGCGCCGTGGCCGAGGTCTATGAGGGCGACACCGGGCCGGGTCTGGACCTCTACAACAAGGGCTCGCTGATCTCGCACTCCCTGCGCATGCTGGTCGGGGACGAGGCCTTCTTTCGCGCCGTGACCCGGCTGGTCTATGGCACGGCGACGCCGCAGCCCGGCGCGTTCCAGCCCCGCTATGGCACCACAGGCGAGTTTCTGGCCCTGCTCAACGAGGAGACGGGTCAGGATCTGGGCTGGTTCTTCGACGGCTATCTGTATCAGGCTGCCCTGCCCGACCTGCGCCAGACCCGCGACGAGCGCGGGCTTGCGCTGGAATGGGTTACCGGCGACGGCAAGCCCTTCCCCATGCCGGTCGAGGTCGAGATCGATGGCCGGCGCACGACCGTGGCCATGCCCGGCGGCCGCGGTTTCATCGAGGCCCGCGCAGCCAGCCACATCCTGATCGACCCGGACAGCAAGGTCCTGCGCCGCTTGGACTTCATCGAGGCGTGGAAGGCGTCAGGCGGAAACTAGACTGCCTCGGCCGTCACAGACTGCCGCACCATCTGGCACGACCCCTGGGTGGTCAGGAAGGCGATGTCGGCGGCGTCGCGCCCGCAGGCGATGCGGACCAGACCCTCGACCGGGGCCAGCCCCGTCGGATCGACCAGCCACCAGCCATCCGACAGCCAGACCTCGAAGATGGCGTGGAAGTCCGGCGGGCTCAGCTGATGCGCAAAGGCGCTGACCGCGCGCGCCGGAATGCCCGAGGCCCGGCACAGGGTGATGCCCATGTGGGTGAAGTCGCGGCACACCCCCGCCCGGTCGATGAAGGTGCGCGATGCCGTTGTTTCGCTGTCCGAGGCACCGGGTTCGTAGTCGATGTTCTCGGCGATCCAGTCCAGGATCTTCAGCACGCGGTCGCCGCCGACCGTGCCACCGAACGTCCGTTCCACGAACCGTCCGAACTGGTCCGAGGGGCAGTAGCGGCTGGGGTTCAGATAGGGCAGGACCTCGGCGGGCAGGTCGTTCCAGTCATGCTGGACCGTGACCGGCGGAAGGCCCTTCAGCGTGCCGTTATCGACCACCGCCTCATAGACCAGCGACACCTCGCCCTGCAGATGCGCCCGCAACGTGCGCGCCCCGAACTCGTCGTCCTGATCATGCTGGAACTCGACCTCCGGCGTTGTGGTCAGCGTCTCGTCTAGAATGTTCTGGCCAGGCCAATGGGCCACCTGAATCTTGTAGATCGCATCCGTGGGGGGATCGAAACGATAGACCAGTTCGGCACGGACGCGGATTTTCATGAGGGCTCGAGTGAAGGAGTACGGACACGGCGTCAACGTGGCGGTTTAACCGGTGTTCCGTGTCAGTCTGCGTTCCCCGCAAACGGTGCGACGCTGGACCGCGTCCGTCTGCCCCTTGACCATCCGCGCCGTGGAGGGAAGACTTCGCTTATGCATATGCGAACCAAATTCATTTTGCCCGTCGCCCTCGCCGCGGTCGTATCCGCCTGTGGTCAGGGAGAACCGTCCGCAACCGATGCGGCCGATGCCGGTGTCGTCAACCTGTACACCGCGCGTCACTATGACTCCGACCGGGCCCTGTATGACCGGTTCACCGAACAGACAGGCATCCGGGTCAATATCATCGAAGGCAATGCCGACCAGTTGATCGCCCGCATGGGCAGCGAGGGCTCTGCCAGCCCCGCCGACGTCTTCATTACGGCCGATGCCGGGGCCCTGTGGCGGGCACAGAACGCCAATCTGCTCCAGCCCACGACCTCTGAAGTGCTGACGGACGCCATTCCGGCCAATCTGCGCGATCCGCAGGGCCGCTGGTTTGGTCTGAACCGCCGCGCGCGGATCGTAGCCTATGACTCGTCCAAGGTTCAGCCGGCCGAGATCGACACCTACGAGGAAATCGCCTCGCCGCGTTTCCGGGGCAAGCTTTGCGTCCGCTCGGCCGACAGCGTCTACAACCTGTCGCTGGTCGGTGCCTTGATCGAGGCCTGGGGCCCGGAAAAGACTGCCGAATGGACGCGCGGGGTCGTCGCCAACATGGCCCGTCCGCCCGAGGGGGGCGACCGCGATCAGATCCGCGCCGTCAACGCTGGTGTCTGCGAGATCGCCCTGACCAACAGCTACTATTACATCCGTATGGCCAATGGCGAAGATGCCGCCGACCGGGCAGTGACCCAGAAGGTCAAACTGTCGTTCCCGTCGCTGGCCGGTCAGGGCGCGCACATCAATGTGTCGGGCGGAGGCGTCGCTGCCAATGCGCCGAACCGCGAGAATGCCGTGCGGTTGCTGGAATTCCTGGCGTCGCCCGAGGCGCAGACGGCGGTGTCGGCGGGCAATAACGAGTTCCCGGGCAACCCGGCCGTACCGGTGCCGGCCCCGACCAATGCCTATGCGGACTTCACGGCTCATCCGATGTCGGTCGCCGTCTATGGGCCACGCCAGGCCGAGGCCCAGAGCCTGATGAGCGCGGCGGGCTGGCGATAGGTCCCGACACCGTCCGGGCAACCCCGGCCCGCCGCGCGTTTCGCGTCGGCGGGCCTTCTCTGTTGCGGCTGCTGGCCTGGCTGGCCGCCGCTGTGGCTATCGCTCCCCTGATCGGGGTCGTGGCCGCAGCCTTTGGAGAAGGGCGGGCCGACATCGCCGCCTCGGACCTGGTCCGCTATGCCCTGACCTCAGTCGCCCTGGCCTTGATGGTCGCCGTGGCCACCGCCGTGTTGGGATCGGTTTCGGCATGGCTGGTGGTCATGCATCGTTTTCCGGGGAGGTCTGTCTTCGCCTGGGCCCTGGCCCTGCCCCTGGCCGCACCTGTCTTTGCCCTGGCCTATGGCTATTCCGACCTGTTTGATGTGGCGGGCGATCTGCGGACCTGGATGCGAACTGTGCCCGGCATCGACTGGGGCCCCCAGATCCGTAGCCTGCCCGGCGCCGCCTTCGTGCTGTCGATGGCCTTCTATCCCTACGTCTATCTGACGGTGCGGGCGGCGCTGGTGAACCAGTCCAGCCAGGCCATCGAGGCGGCCCGCAGTCTGGGCTGTTCGCCGACGCAGGCCCTGTTGCGGGTCGGCCTTCCGCTGCTGCGCCCGGCCCTGGCGGCGGGGGTCGCTTTGGCCGTGATGGAGACCCTGGCCGATTATGGGGCGGTACAGTTCCTCAGCGTGCAGACCCTGACGACCGGCGTGGTGCGATCCTGGTTCGTCTACGGCTCGCTGGAATCAGCGGCCCGACTGGCCCTGCCGCTGCTGGCCACCGCCGCCGTCCTGCTGTGGTTCGAGCGATTGAGCCGCAGGGGGCGCACCGACGAAGTTGCTCGCGCCCGCTGGCGGCCGATCCAGCCGACGCAGCTGAGCGCCGGCCGCGGGGCTTTGGCCTTCGGCTTCTGCGCCGGCCTTCTGACGCTCGGCCTGTTTCTTCCGGTCGGCTGGATGGCCGTCAACGCCATCGACATCGACCCCGATGTCAGACGCCTCGCCATCGCCGCCTCGCATAGTTTGGGACTTGCGCTGGGCGGAGCCATCACCACGGTCGTCCTGGCCACCTGCCTGGCCCTGAGTGCAGAGCGGATGCCAATCGCGGCCCGGATCAGCAGCCTGGGCTATGCGACCCCCGGCGCGGTCATGGCCATCGGCCTGTTGGCTCCGGCATCGATTGTCTGGCAGGGCGTGCCGGGCGCAGTGTCCGGACTGGGCGTAGGGCTGATGCTGCTGATCTATGCCTACGCCGCTCGGCTGATGGCGGCAGCTCTGGAGCCGATAGAGGCCGGCCTGACCCGCGTCACCCCGTCAATGGTCGCCGCCGCCCGCACCCTGGGGCGCGGCGAGATCGGGGCCGCCTTGTCGGTTCGACTGCCCATCGCTTACGGGGCCCTGCTGACCGCCACCCTGGTCGTCTTCATCGATGTGGTGAAGGAACTGCCCGCCACCCTGATCCTGAGGCCGTTCAACGTCGACACCCTGGCTGTGATCGCTGACAACTATGCGCGCGACGAACGCCTGCCCAATGCCGGATGGCCCAGCCTGATGATCATCGCCCTGACCCTGCCCGCCGTGATCTGGCTGACCCGCAAGATCACACGCTCACGCCCCGGAGATACCAATGGCCACTGATCAAGCCATCGTCTCGGTGACGGGGATGAGCCGCGCCTACGGACGCAAGCTCGCGATTGATCGTGCCGACCTCAGCTTGTCGCGCGGCCGTATCCTGGGCCTGCTGGGCGCTTCCGGCTCGGGCAAGAGCACTCTGCTACGGGCCATCGCGGGCCTGGAAAACATCGATTCCGGCAGCATTTCTATCGACGGCGAGGTGGTATCCACACCCCGTCGCACCACGCCTCCCGAAGCTCGCCGCGTCGGCATGGTGTTTCAAGACTTCGCCCTGTTTCCTCATCTGACCGTCGCCCAAAACATCAACTTTGGCGTAAAGGACCGCCCCAACCGCGACGCCCTCGTCGTCGATCTGCTGGAGCGCCTGCGACTGGTGGATAAGGCCGGGCTCTTTCCTCACACCCTGTCTGGCGGCGAACAGCAGCGCGTCGCACTGGCACGTGCACTTGCACGCGATCCGGCGGTCATTCTGCTGGACGAGCCGTTTTCCAGCCTGGATGGATACTTGCGGGCCGAGGTGCGCGACGATTTGATACAGGCCCTGCGCGACAGTGGCACTTCAGCTATCGTCGTCACTCACGATGCCCAGGACGCCATGGTGATGGCCGACGATCTGGCCCTCATGGAGGCCGGCCGGATTATTCAGACGGGAACACCGCGTGACCTCTACAGGCATCCCACTTCTGTCGCGGCGGCAAGACTGCTGGGGCCCATCAATCTGATTGAGGCAGAGGTTCGCCACCGGATGGCCACGTCGGTACTCGGCACCGCTGACACGGATTTGCCCGAAGGCAGAGCGTGGATGGGCGTGCGTCCGTCAGATCTGGCTCTGACCACCACGCCCGGGGAGGGCCAGGCTGTACGAGTGACGTCGGTGAGCGACGTCGGCGCGTTTAACATGGTGCGCGTTATGTTGGGAATGCAGACTCTCGCTCTGCATGTGTCTGGCGAACCGCCGTGTGTGGGCGACACAATCACGATTGCAGCCAGCCCCACGCATCTGCGCGTGCTGGCCTGATCACAACCGATTATGGCTCCAGCTCGATGTCCCAGTACAGATAGTCCAGCCAGCTCTGGTGTAGATAGTGCGGCGGGAAGCGGCGGCCGTGCTGTTGAAGCTGCCAGGCGTTGGGGCGGTGGGGTTCGCGGCGGATGGGCATGCCGGCCTGCTGGGGGGTCCGGCCGCCCTTGCGCAGGTTGCAGGGCGAGCAGGCGGCGACGATGTTTTCCCAGGTCGTGCGGCCGCCCTTCGAGCGCGGCACCACGTGATCGAAGGTCAGCTCGGCGGTGTCGCCGCAATACTGGCAGGTGAAGCCGTCGCGCAGGAAGACGTTGAAGCGGGTGAAGGCGGGCTGGCGGTCCTGATCGACATAGGTCTTAAGCGCGATCACGCTGGGCAGGACGATTTCCATCGAGGGGCTGCGCACGACCTTGTCATAGGTGGAGACAACGTCGACGCGGTCCTGATAGACGGCCTTGACGACCTCCTCCCACGGCCAGACCGACAGCGGATAGTAGGACAGCGGCCGGAAGTCCGCGTTCAGCACCAGGGCGGGAAAGCCGGAAAGCTGGCGATGGGTGACCTGCATCACGGCCTCCTTGTCGAGGCTGCGGATCGGGCGGGTTTTGTATACGCGAGAGGACTGAAGACAGGTCTCCTTCCCAGGCTATGGACGAAGCCTAGACCTGATTCGACGCCTTGGCGATCATCGCGTCGTGACGGGCGCGAGACGGTTTGGCGACAGCCCCTTCAGCCGCCCCAGTTGGTCTTGCCGGGAAAGCCGGGCAGGCTCCACCCCCAGGCCAGGGCCCCGGCGCGCAGGGCAAAGGAGCACGGCGCGGCCAGAAGGGCGGCCGGCCAGGCGTCCAGTCCCACGACCCGCAGAACCACAAACAGGGTCGCACCCACCAGGGCCGCCGAAATCGTGATCTCTCTCCGCAGAAGGATGGACGGCTGGCCTGCCAGCAGGTCGCGCACAATCCCGCCGAAACAGGCGGTCAGCGCCCCCATGACGATGCAGATCAGCGGCGCGACCATATAGGCCTCGGCCTTGGCCGCCCCCATGACGCCATAGGCGGCCAGACCGACCGCATCCAGCCACAGCAGGGCGCGGAAACGCCACGGCCGGGCCCCTACCAGCCAGACCGCCACCGAGGCGAACAGGCAGACGGCGATATAGCGCCAGTCCTGAACCCAGAAGACCGGGGCCCCGATCAGAAGGTCGCGCAGCGTGCCGCCGCCCACGCCCGTCACGGCTCCGAAGAAGGCGAAGGTGACCAGGTCATGCTTCTCGCGCGCCGCCGCCAGCGCCCCCGTCGCAGCAAAGACGGCCACACCCGCAAAATCCAGCGCGCCCAGCACAGTCTCGGGATTGGCCAGGCCGGGATCGACGATCGGGTTCATTCTTGCGTCTCTAGCGGCTCATGCTCGGCATACACCTACGCGAGAGACACGCCATCCTCCAGCGCGACCTCGCCGCGCTTGACCGCTCCATACCATCCCCACAGCAGATGCGCCGCAACTCCGCGGTGCGGTCGCCAGATTTCGGCACGGGCATACGCCTCTTTCTCACGCGGCCTCAGGATCGCCCCGTCGGCCCAGCGCATGGCCTCCTGCAAGGCCACGTCACCGCCGGGAAACACGTCCAGACGCCCTTCGCAGAACATCAGGAAGGTCTCGGCCGTCCATTTGCCGACCCCCTTGATGGCCGTCAGTCGCGCGATCGCCTCCTCGTCCGACAGCCGTTCCAGATGGTCGAAGTCAATCAGGCCGTCGGCATGGGCGCGCGCGATCTCATGGCCGTATTTCGCCTTCTGGCCCGACAGGCCGAAGGTGCGCAGCGTCTCGACGTCGCGGGCCAGCACCGCCTGGGGCGTCACCTCCCCGTCCAGCCCCTCGACCACCCGCTTCCAGATCGAGGCCGCAGCCGCCACCGACACCTGCTGCTCCACGATCATGCGGAACAGCCCCTCATAGCCGCCGGGCCGCAGCCGCCATTCGAACACCGGCGTCTGGGCGTGGGCGCGCGCCAGGGCGGGGTCGAGGGCTGCAAGCTGCTCTCGGGCGGCGGCGATGTCGGCGAAACCTGGTGGTGTGGGCATGAGCTGGACCTTACGTCCTCGCCCGGCGCGAGCAAGTGATGGACCCGGGTGGGGTTCTACCGCGTCCGCTTCCCGCTATCGTGCCAGGATGTTCGTCACCCGCTTCGCCCCCTCCCCGACCGGTCGCCTGCACAAGGGCCATGCCTGGTCGGCTTTGCTGGGACATCGGCTGGCAAAAGAGGCGGGCGGGCAGTGGCTGCTGCGGATCGAGGACATTGATCCGACCCGGTGCCGGGCGGAGTACGACGCCGGCATCATGGAAGATCTGAACTGGCTGGGGCTGGGGTGGCCCAGGCCGGTGCGCCGACAGTCGGAGCATCTGGCGGACTATGCCGCCATCGTCGAGGCGCTGCGCCAGAGAGGCCTCCTGTACCGCTGCTTTCGCACCCGCAAGGCGCTGCTGGACGCTATCGGCGACGCCCCGCACGGCGCGGTAGAGGCCGCGCGGCCCGGCCCGCATCCTGCGGATGAGGAGGCGGCGATGCTGGACCAGGGTCTGGCCTTCGCCTGGCGGCTGTCGCTGGACCGGGCGCGGGCTGAACTGGGTGATGCCGTCTGGAATGACCTGTCGTTTGTTGAGGAGGGTCGGGGTCCGAACGGCGAGAGCGGCCACATCGCGGCCCGGCCCGAAACCGCCGGGGACGTGATCCTGGCCCGCAAGGATGCGGGCACGGCCTACCATCTGGCGGTTACCCACGACGACGCCCTGCAGGGGGTCAGCCACGTCGTGCGGGGCGAAGACCTGTTTGAGGCGACGCACATCCAGGTGCTGATCCAGGCGCTGATGAATTGGCCGAGGCCGGTCTATCATCACCACCGGTTGCTGACCGGGCCGGACGGGCGTCGGTATGCGAAGCGGGACCGGTCGGTGACCCTGGCCGAGCTGCGCGCCGGGGGCATGACGGCGGAGGCCCTGCGGGCGGAGCTGGGGGTCTAGGGGGCCAGGCGACCCTCGGCGCGGTCGGCGTCGAAGACGATGTGGGGATCGGGCTTGGGCGGCTTGACGCCGGGGGCCCCCAGGCGGCGCAAGATGTGGCGCATGATGTTCAGCCGGGCCTGTTTCTTGGTGTCGGTGGCGATCACCGTCCAGGGCGCATGGCCCGAATGGGTGGCTTCCAGCATCTGGTCGCGCGCCTTGGAATAGGCGTCCCAGCGATCCTGGGCCTCCGCGTCCAGAGACGAGACCTTGAACCGTTTCAGCGGATCCTCGACCCGCGCCTCCAGCCGCTCGGCCTGTTCCGCCTTGGAGATGTCGAGCCACAGCTTGATCAGAACGATGCCGCTGTCGGTCAGCATGCGCTCGAAGCGCGGCGCGTCCTTGAGGAACTGGGTGTGCTGTTCGGGCGTGCAGAAGCCCATCACCGGCTCGACCCCGCCACGATTGTACCAGGAGCGGTTGAACAGATAGGTCTCGCCCGCCGACGGCAGGTGCCGGACGTAGCGCTGGAAATACCACTGGCCCTGTTCGTGCTCGCTGGGCTTGGCCAGGGCGATGACGCGGGTCTGGCGCGGGGCCATGTGCTCGGTGATCCGCTTGATCGCCCCGTCCTTGCCGGCGCTGTCGCGGCCCTCGAACACGATCACGGTCTTGATCCCCTGTTCGATGGTCCAGGCCTGGGTTTCGACCAGCTGGATCTGCAGCCGCACCAGTTCGTCTTCATAGTCCGATGTCTTGCTCATGACCGCATGCTGCGCCGTTGCGGACGGGACGGCAACCGTCGGCCACGGTTCCGCTTGCGCTGCAACGCAGCACCCGCCACGCTGGGTGGGCATGAAGCGTGATCTGGCCGACTTCTGGAACCTGATGTGGGAGGCGGGCCTGGCGGTCTGCGCCCTGTTCGCCCTGCTGAATGCGTTCGCGCCGCACCAGGACCTGCCGTGGAAGCCGCTGGATCTGGACCGGCCGATCGGCCAGGCGACGCAGTCCAAGGTCGCCAGCCTGGACCTGCCGCCCACGGCCGCACCGGAGCAGATCACCGCCCAGACCGAGGCCTGCATGCAGGTGCTGCGCGACGCGGGCGTCACGGTCGAGCGGGCCGCGGACCGGGACGACGGCGGCTTCTGCGTCGTGCGCGGCGCGGTCAGGATCACGGGCGGGGCGGTCACGCCCCTGAGCCCCGGCGGCCTGGTCATGCAGTGCCCGCTGGCCGTCCGATACGTCATCTGGGACCGCCAGGTGCTGCAGCCGGCGGCCCGGGCCAGCTTTGGTCAGGACGTCGCCCGCGTCGACAGCATGGGCACCTACTCATGCCGCCGCATCTATGGCCAGACCGACGCCAGCGCCCGGCCCAGCGAGCATGCCAAGGCCAATGCGCTGGATGTGGCGGGCGTGACCCTGGCGGATGGGCAGAAGGTGACCGTGCTGGACGACTGGTCGGGCCAGGGTCCGGCGGGCGACGAGGCCGCCCCCTTTCTGGCGCGGCTGAGGGACGGGGCGTGCCGTCTGTTCTCGACCGTTCTGACACCGGATTACAATGCGGCGCATGCGGATCATCTTCATCTGGACGGCGCATCCTACAGCCTGTGTGCCCGTCCGCGCTGAGCGGTCCGCTGACCCATCCGGTAACCCTGTTCGGGCCCAACCGATTCGCTTTGCTGTTGACCGACCTGGATTTGCGCGAGAGAAAGTCGGTGCAGTCCGGATATCGCGCGGGGTCCAAACCCGTGCTTGCTCCTTCTTCGAACGAGCTGGTTCCAGATGGGCTGACGGGTGATCCCGCAGGGACACCTGCCTGGCAAAGCGCGTTCACGGAGACGCAGACATGGCGACCGGCACGGTCAAGTGGTTCAACTCCACCAAAGGCTACGGCTTCATCCAGCCCGATGGCGGCGGTTCTGACGTGTTCGTTCACGTCACCGCGGTCCAGAAGGCGGGCCTGCAAGGCCTGGATGACAACCAGAAGGTCGAATACGAGCTGGAAAACCAGCGCGGCAAGACCTCGGCGGTGGACCTCAAGCTTCTCTGAAGCCTGACAAAACCCACGATACAGAAGGGCGCGGTGGCCACGGCTGCCGCGCCCTTCTTCATGGCCGCTGGGCGGGCGTTTGCGACCCGTTGAGGGTCCGGTGTCTCCGTGCCGTGGCAAAAAACGGAAGGGCGTATTGTGGAGACAATGTCTCCATGTCCGGACCCGGTCACGACGCCCCCTGCCCGTCACGCATCGCGGCCTGGCGGGCCAGCATGGCCTCCAGCTCGACATAGGCGGGCGGCAGGGGGCGGCCGTCGGCCATGCGGCGGGCCAGGTCCAGCGCCTGTTCGCGGATGAAGACGCGCATGATGTCCTGACGCCCGCGAAAACGCGCCTCGGCGTCCGGCCCCTCGTCGTCGCTGTCGCCGTCCCATTCCAGCAGCTGATCCAGGCGGGCGATCTCGGCGGCGGCGCGGGCCAGGCGCACGGCATTCAGCCCCTGACCGTCGCGCACGGCCTGGGCCGCATGGGCCAGGGCGCGGCGGGCCAGGGCCCCCGGCTGGATCGTCGGGTTGGGCAGCTGGGCCTCCACCACCTCATCCTCCGACAGGCCGCCGGGCAGGACGGGATGTCCCCCGGCAGGTGCCGTCACCGATGCGAGCGCGGCGGCGGACGCGACCTGGCCGGCGGGCAGAGGGGCCGCCCCGTCCGGCAGGGCGCGGGCGGCAGCATACTGTTGCTTGGTCCAGCCCTCGCGCCGGGCCCGCTTGCGCAGGGCCGAAACCGACACCCAGAACCGCGCCGCCACCGTCGGTGCCGACAGGCCCGACAGATAGGCCCCCCGGATCAGGCTCCAGGCTTCGGCCCCTGCGGTGACATAGGTGGTGCGCGGATGGGCCTTCATGGACGGTCGTCCGCCCGCATCTCGGCGTCCAGCCGCTTGAGCCGATCCACCAGTTTTTTCAGAAACAGGCTCCGGGCCCGTCGCGGGGCCCTGGCCCAGGCCAGGACGTGGGAACAGCGCATCCCCTCCTCCACCAGCCGCAGTTCGGCCTCCCACCGATCCCATCTGTCCTGCGGATGCGGTGCCCGCAGTGTGATGTTCTTCTCCGTCGCCCCCAAGGCGTCCTCCCGACCTGACCGCCGGACCCTGATGTCCGGCCCCAGGATTATGCCCCCGCCCGCCCCTGCGGCAGGAAAGAGGGGTCCGGAGTGACCGGCGCGGGACGCAAGGTGTTGAAAGGATGGGGGTCGGGACGACACACCCCGTGTTCGGGCGTGATGGGAATAAAGTTTCAGGGCGCAGGCGCGCGAGGGTCGGGAAGGGTCGGCGAAGGGCGCGAAGGGGCGGGATGATGGGGGTTCACTGTAGCCATCCCTTGGCGAGCGCAGCGAAACCCGGGGAGCCAGAGGTGCCGGAACGACCTGTTCCAGCCCCGATAATGGAAGCAACGGCACGAGCAACAGGCTCCTGCTGTCGCAGGCCCTAGTTAACGCCAAATGTGCGCTTGACTGCTAGACCACTAAGAAAAAGCAATATAAGCCCGCCAACAGATTGTATGGATGCAAGGATCCTCACGATCGTAGTCTTTGCAAGAGCGCTTTCACTGCCAATGCCCACAAGTCTCTTGGTCCAATCTGAAGCGGCCACAACAGATCCAGCGTCTGTGTAGCTAGCAGGCAGCAAAAAATCGCGACTCCAGGCAGAGAAGGGTTTAACTATTTGCCTAGCTGAAAAAACCGCAGCTTCTACAGATTGACCAAATCCAAAATCCCAAGCCATAGCGTAGTATATGGCAGAAAAGGCCAACCACACAAACATCACAAGAACCCAAAGGGGTCGAGATATGCTTTGTCCGTAAACGCTCACTGAATCATATGCCCTAGATAGAATGCCCTCTAATAAAGGCGCATTGGCATCGATACGCTGTCGGCGTGCCCGTAGTTCATAGGTGTGGAAACGGCGCTCTTCCTTTGCATTTCCAACCTTTTCGAACCTTTGTCGGAGAGCATTGTAAGATCGTTCATAGTTTGAAAGGCGTCGGTTATGGTCAGAACGCCTTATGATCAGTGGAGCTCTAAGCTCGCGCAACGCACCTCCAATACGCTCGTCCAGATCGGTCACGCGCGGCTTGCTGAACTTCCATTCTGAGGCAAATTTTCGCCAAGGCAGGGCTCTCACTGCTTGGAGATAACTTAGCTGTGGCGGAATAATTTTGAACTCCGCGCCCCTAAAACTTGTATCCTCATGAAATTGGCACCCAAAAAATTTGGCCACGCCCTCAAATCGAGCTGCCTCGAAGTTGGCCGCCTCTAAGAACTGTCGCGCGTCAAAATCCGCGCATACTTCATGTCGGTTTGGGTAAAATTCGGTACCAGAGAAGTCTGCCTCGCCTACCTGAGAGTACTTCACATCGTTACCTACATCAGCCCCACTACCCGTCCTGAAATTAGCGCCCCCAAGAAATACAGAAGATTGAAAACGAAGCGCTCCCGGGAACGCACATCGACCGAACGATGCATCCGCCTCAAATATTGAGCGGTTTGCAGAAAGTTCGTCATGGAATTGGGATTTCTCAAACAGACAGTTACCCTTTACGGTAACATTGTCGACGTTTAGCACCCTCACATCAACTTCGCTTACCAATATGTCTTTTGATATAGTTGCCGATCTGGCCGAAATTTCTTTCGATTTCATTTTTGATAAGCGAAGAGAATCAACATTAATGCCATCTATGATGACTCTGTCGATGGACTCATTTATTTGGAATGACTTTGCAATAGACCCTGTCGCCAATAATATTTTGGCATTCGAACAATTTATCTTCACTTCTTGCGCTCTAACATTGCGCATGTTTATTTCTTCGTAGCCGCCAGCAACTTCTATGTCTCGAACCCGGGCATGATCAATAATGACGCTGTTGCTAGCACCCATACGTGTTGATGACTGCCTCGCAGTGAAGTCCTGCGTTCGGATTTTTCGGGCATTTACCACGCCCGATAATGAGCAATTTCCGCCTACACGCGCGTTGGTTGCGGTTGTGGAAAGCGTTTCTCCTCTAATAGTTAGATTTCCGTCTACACATGCCAACGAAACGTCAACGATTGACGCGCTTGGCATTACAATATTCGCTGATTTAAATATTAGGGATTTTGATATATTCAGGTTTACGCCATGACCACCCAAAGATACATCGAAATTCTCTAGAATCAGCGCGCTCTCCAAGATGATTTTCTGGCCTCTGGTCGACCCTCGCATCGGTGGCAAAAAGGCGCACCATGACATGTCAGTCGATAGGTTAGAAACCGCTTCAATGGATTTCAGGCCAACGAATGCGCCTGCTATGCTATTTACAGATTGCCATTTATACTGATGGAGATCGGCCTCTAGGGTTGGTTGAAAAAGGGGATTGGCCTTTCCGTCGAGATCATGAGGCGGCATCCACTCCCTGGGCCATCGGCGCCCCCCGAATTCCATCTTTTCAAAATAGCGGTTTCCCGCCAGAGACGAGTTGCGACCCCGAATAGAAAAGTCCTGCTCCCACCACTGTCGGAACCAACGGCGATATCGTTTGTCGCTATCAAAAAGGTCTACGAATACTGAGGCCGACACCGATTTTCTCCCATTAGTATGGAAGCCTAGAGTTGAGTCGTTCAGCTCGCAAGCGCGCCTAGCCTCCCGTCACACCTTTCAGAATCTGGGGCAGGTCTGTATCCGTCTGATTTCGATCTAGCGACCTGCCCTACCGCGCCTTCCTGAACGCCTCCGCCTTCTCCGCCGCCGCCTCGGCTTGCCAGCGTTTCGGCGCGACCGTGTCGACGGCCTGCCCCTCCGCCGTCACGACGTCGTTGGCGAACTCCGGGTCCATCAGCGTCATGCGCTTGATCTCAGGTTTCGCCCTGCCCCTTGGGTCGTCGCGCAGGCGGTAGCGCCTCCTCCCCCGCCCCTTTCTCGCCCCAAAGGGTGGCCCCGGCCCCTGCCCTGCTGCTAGGCATGGGGCATGGAAATCGGAACCTTCATCACTCTCGGCCTGTATTTCGCTCTGATGCTGGGCATCGGGGTGTGGTCAATGCGGACCAGCACGGACGATGTGGCCGGATACATGCTGGGCGGGCGCAAGCTGGGGCCGGCGGTGTCGGCGCTGTCGGCCGGGGCGTCGGACATGAGCGGCTGGATGCTGCTGGGTCTGCCCGGGGCCATGTATGTGTCGGGCCTGTCGTCCATATGGATCGCCATCGGCCTGTTCGCCGGGGCGCTGGCCAACTATCTGATCGTGGCACCGCGCCTGCGGGTCTATACCGAGGTGGCGCGCGACGCGATCACCATCCCCGACTATTTCGGCAAGCGGTTCGAGGACAGGTCCCGGATGCTGCGGATCGTGTCGGCCCTGGTGATCGTGGTCTTCTTCACCCTGTACACCTCGTCCGGCATGGTGGCGGGGGGCAAGCTGTTCGAGACGTCGTTCGGGCTGGATTACGGCCTGGGGCTGTGGCTCACCGCCGGGGTGGTGCTGGCCTATACGATGGTCGGCGGCTTCATGGCGGTCAGCCTGACGGACTTCGTCCAGGGGTGCATCATGTTCATCGCCCTGATCCTGGTGCCGATCGTGGCCATTATGAACGACGGCGGGCTGGGCGAGACGGCGGCGACCCTGAACGGGATCGATCCGCAGCTGCTGAACCTGTTCCGCGATGCGACCCTGATCAGCGTGCTGTCGGCCCTGGCCTGGGGGCTGGGCTATTTCGGGCAGCCGCACATCATCGTGCGCTTCATGGCCATTCGCTCGGTGCGGGACATTCCGGCCATGCGCAACATCGGCATGGGCTGGATGCTGGTCACCCTGGTCGGGGCGCTGGGGACCGGTCTGGCGGGCCTGGCCTATGCGACGCGCAACGGGCTGGAGGTCAGCGATCCGGAGACGATCTTCATCATCCTGTCGGACGTGCTGTTCCATCCGCTGATCACCGGCTTCCTGCTGGCGGCGATCCTGGCGGCGATCATGAGCACCATCTCGTCGCAGTTGCTGGTGTCGTCCAGCTCGCTGGTCGAGGACTTCTATGGCGTGTTCCTGAGGAAAAGCGCGCCGCAGAAGGAGCTGGTGCTGGTCGGGCGGCTGGCGGTGCTGGCCGTGGCGGTGGCGGCGATCCTGCTGGCCTACAACCCGGACAGCAATGTGCTGGGGCTGGTGTCCAAGGCCTGGGCCGGGTTCGGGGCGGCGTTCGGGCCGCTGGTCATCCTGTCGCTGACGTGGAAGCGGATGACGCGCGACGGGGCGCTGGCCGGCATGGTCGTGGGGGCAGTGACGGTGCTGTTCTGGATCTATGCGCCGGTGCTGGCCGACGGGGCAACCCTGAGCAGCCTGCTGTACGAGATCGTGCCCGGCTTCGTGCTCAGTTTCATCGCCATCGTGGTCGTCAGCCTGATGGGCAAGCCGCCCGCCAGCACGGTGACCGACACCTTCGAACAGGTGCAACAGGTGCTGGCCGAGGCGCGGACGAAGGCCCGCTGAGCGGGCGCGCGCTGATCTACAGCCGTCCCTTGCGGAAGGCCTCGGCAGAGGCGGCGCGGGCGGCGGCGCGGTCGCGCTTGGGGGCCTCGGTGTCCACGGCCTGACCGGCGGGGGTCATGGCGTCGTTGGCGAACTCCAGGTCCATCAGCTTCATATGCTTGATCTCGTCGCGCAGGCGGGCGGCCTCCTCGAACTCCAGATTGGCGGCGGCATTGCGCATGCGGCCCTCCAGATCCTTGAGCGCGGCCTGGAAGTTGGTGCCGACGAAGGGTTTGCTCTGCTCGGCCACGCCGGGGCGGGTCAGCTGGTCGAGGGCGCGGCTTTCATAGGGGCTGGCCATGATCTCGCGGATGTCGCGCTTGACGCTCTCGGGCGTGATGCCGTGTTCGGCGTTGTAGGCCTCCTGCTTCTCGCGGCGGCGGTTCGTCTCGGCGATGGCGCGCTCCATCGAGCCGGTCATGCGGTCGGCGTACAGGATCACCCGGCCGTCGACGTTCCGGGCCGCGCGGCCGATGGTCTGGATCAGCGACGTCTCGGAACGCAGGAAGCCCTCCTTGTCCGCATCCAGGATGGCGACCAGGCCGCACTCGGGGATGTCCAGCCCCTCGCGCAGCAGGTTGATGCCGATCAGGACGTCGAAGGAGCCCATGCGCAGGTCGCGCAGGATCTCGATCCGCTCCAGCGTGTCGACGTCGGAGTGCATGTAGCGGACGCGGACCCCCTGTTCGTGCATGTATTCCGTCAGGTCCTCGGCCATCTTCTTGGTCAGGACGGTGACGAGGCTGCGATAGCCGGCGCGGGCCACGGCCTTCACCTCGTCGATGACGTCATCGACCTGGTTGCGAGTCTGGCCGGAGACGGGACGGATCTCGACGGGCGGGTCGATCAGGCCGGTGGGGCGGATGACCTGTTCGGTGAAGACTCCGCCCGTCTGTTCCATCTCCCACGGGCCGGGGGTGGCGGTGACGAACAGGGTCTGGGGCCGCATGGCGTCCCATTCGTCGAACTTCAGCGGGCGGTTGTCGATGCAGGACGGCAGGCGGAAGCCATACTCGGCCAGGGTCGACTTGCGGCGGTAGTCGCCCCGATACATGGCGCTGATCTGGCCCACGGTGACGTGGCTCTCGTCCACGAACAGCAGGGCGTTGTCGGGGATGTATTCGAAGAAGGTGGGCGGCGGCTCGCCCGGGCTGCGGCCCGTCAGCCAGCGGGAATAGTTCTCGATCCCGGCGCAGGAGCCGGTGGCCTCCATCATCTCCAGATCGAAGCGCACGCGCTGTTCCAGCCGCTGGGCCTCCAGCAGCTTGCCGTTCTCGACCATCCAGTCGAGCGTCTCCTTCAGCTCGGCCTTGATGCCGGTCATGGCCTGGTTCAGCGAGGGGCGCGGTGTGACGTAGTGGCTGGCCGCATACACTGTGATCTCCTCCAGCTCGGCGGTCTTCTTGCCGGTCAGAGGGTCGAACTCCTGGATGCTCTCCAGCTCGTCGCCGAACAGCTGGATGCGCCAGGCGCGGTCTTCCATGTGGACGGGGAAGATCTCCAGCACGTCGCCGCGCTTGCGGAACATGCCGCGGTCGAAATTCAGGTCGTTGCGCTTGTACTGCAGCGCGATCAGATCGGCCCGCAGCTTGGCCTCGTCGATCTGGTCCCCGACCTTCAGGGTGAAGGTCATGGCCGTATAGGTCTCGACCGAGCCGATGCCGTAGATGCAGCTGACCGAGGCGACCACGATGACGTCGTCCCGCTCCAGGATCGCCCGCGTCGCCGAGTGACGCATGCGATCGATCTGCTCGTTTATGGAGCTGTCCTTCTCGATGTAGGTGTCGGACTTCGGGACATAGGCTTCGGGCTGGTAGTAGTCGTAGTAGCTGACGAAATACTCGACCGCATTGTCCGGGAAGAAGCTCTTGAACTCGGAATAGAGCTGGGCGGCCAGCGTCTTGTTGTGGGCCAGGATCAGGGCCGGGCGCTGGGTCTGTTCGATGACCTTGGCCATGGTGAAGGTCTTGCCCGAGCCGGTGACACCCAGCAGGACCTGATTGCGCTCGCCGGTCCTGGCCGTCTCGACCAGTTCGGCGATGGCCGAGGGCTGGTCACCGGCGGGGGTGTATTTGGTCTCCAGCCGGAAGGGGATGTGCTTGCGGCCATCCGGGCGGTCGGGACGGTGCGGCACCCAGTCGGCAGGCTTGCCCGGTGCCTCTTCAGGCGTCAGGCGCGGGCCGGTGACGGGCGCGAACATCGGGAGGTTTGGGGGCATCTTGTTGGACGCCGCCGCCGGATCGAAGATGAAGGGGGCCGAAGCCTCCGACATGCCTTGCGACGACTGGCCGGGGACGTGGACGGGCTTGGCGGATTTGCCGGGAGGCGGAGTGGAACGGGCCATGAACACCATCTAGGACGCGCGAGGGGTCTGCGCCAGTCAACGCGCGGGGACGGCCGGGGGATGCTGACAGCCGGTGTCAGCAGCTATTCCCGGTCGCGCTCGGGCGGTGCCTCGGGCGGTTTGAGCAATTCGGCGGCGGCGTCGTTCTGTGACGGTTGCGACGGGCGCGACGACGGGGTGCCGGTGTCGGCCTGTTTTGCCAGATGCTGACCCAGCATGGCGGCGATGGCTTCGTCGCCCTCGCGGCCGAACAGGCTGCGGATGCGAAGGTCGGTCTGGGGAAACGGCACCTCGATGCCGGCCTCGTCCAGGGCATCGGCGATCGCCCAGGTATAGGCGGCGTGCATGGCGGCGGGACGTTTGACCGCCTCGGGCGTCGGCCAGACCAGGAGTTCGAAATCCAGACTGCTTTCGCCGAAGGTGGTCAGCCAGACCTGGCTCTTGCGGGCTTCAGTCTCCGGCAAGGTGAAGGGGCTGGCGCGGGCTGCGGCCAGCACGGCGTCCCGGACCTGGCTGCGGTCGGCCCCATAGGCGACGGAGAAGGGAATGTGGATGCGTCGGGTGTCGCCCTTCAGCGTCCAGTTCGTCACCCTGCCCTCGATCAGGTGAGAGTTGGGGACGATGATGTTGATGTTGTCATTGGTGCGAATGCGGGTAGCGCGCGGTCCGATTTCAGCGATCGCGCCGCGCGCGCCATCCAGTTCGACATAGTCGCCGACCGACACCATCCGGTCGAAGATCAGGAACAGGCCGGAGACGAACTCCTTGACCACCCCCTGCAAGCCCAGGCCCACACCGATGCCAATGGCCCCGGCGAAGACGGCCAGGGAGGACAGGTTCAGACCCGCCGCCGACAGGGCCATGACGGCCCCGGCGAAGACGATGGCGTAGCCGGCGAGCTTTTCCAGCAGATACAGCGCCTGAGCACTGCGCTCGGCCCGCATGCGGAACCGGCGGATGGATCGGGTCACCACCCAGGACAGGGCCACCGCCCCGCCCAGCAGGACGGCGGCGCTGACCAGACCGCCGAACGTCAACGACACCCCCCCGAATTGAATCAGGCGGGCGTCGTCGAGTTCAGCGAATGTCGGAAGCATGGCCTAACAGCGTTCAGACAGCTGAGCAGTTCCGCCGTGCCTAGCGACGGATGCGGGCCCTGACTTCCAGTTCGCCGATACGGCGTTCCAGATAGGCACGGTCGTCGGAGGACGGCTGGCTGCGGCTGTAGGCAGCCTCCAGACGGGTCAGGTCACCGACCTCGACCAGGATGTCTGCCGCCTCTGCGCGGCCCACGCCCGAGCCGTTGGTCGACACGGCGCGTTCGATGGCCGACAGCCGGGTGCGGTTGTCCTGATAGCCACCACCGGACTGGACGTCACCGACGCGGGCGTCGAGCGCGTCCAGACGGCGTTCCAGATCGTCCCGCTCGCGGGCGCTGAGCGAGCCGTCGCGCAGATAGCCGGACTCGACCTGGATCAGGGCCTGATAGTCGGACTTCAGGCGGGTACCCTCGGTGCGGGCCAGGCGGCGACTGCGCACGGCGGCGTCGACGCGGGCCTCGAACTCAATCCGGCCACCGGCGACGGAGGCATAGCCGTTGTTCGATCCACCGTCGTTGCCGTAGCCCCCGTCGGCGACCGCCTGTGTCAGGCGGCTGTAGCGTTCGTTCAGGTCATTGCGCTCGGTCGCCGTGAAGCGACCGTCGGAACCGTAGCGGGCCTCCAGCTGGACCAGGGCGTCGTAGTCGGTCTTGAGCCGGTCGCCGGCATAGGACGACAGATTGCCTGAACGCACGTCCACATCAATGCGGCTGTAGAACTGGGTGCGCTGGGTGTTCAGCGGACGACGCCCGGCGGCCCACTGGGCATCGACGCCCGTGGAGACGCCCAGACGGTCACCGAACAGGGCCCCGAGGATGGCCCCGATCGCTTCCTGCTGCTGCGACGGCTGCTGCTGGGTCTGGGACTGGGTCGAGTTGTAGGGCGTCTGGGCCAGGGCGGCGCCCGAGCTGAGCAGCAGGACCGAGGTGGCCAGGGCCAAAGTGCGAATGGCAGAAGTCTTGGTCGTCGTCATCGCAGGGATGTCCCGAGTGAAAGTTGCGGTCGGAACGGCTGCCAACGGTGGAGGTTGCGTCTGCGCGAACGCGGTCCGGCGGAGGCCTGAAAAAGCCTCTTGACTGGTGTAACCCCAAGGTGACATGTAACCCACAGGTGACATCATGGAGGGGGTTTTGCGGTGATGCGGGATCAGGGCGAGGTGAAGCGGGCGTTGAATGACCGGGCGCGTCGGTATGGCTGGGGGCTGGTTCTGACTGCGGTCGGCGTAGTGGCCTGCGTGGCGGGATTCGTCGTCGGAGACGGACGCACCGGTGATGCGGCGACGGCGGCGGGTGTTCTGGCCGGGATCGGGTTTGCCGTCATGGTCGTGGGACTGATCCTGGCGGCCTGGCATCACCCATCGCGGTCGCAACAAATCGGCGAGCGGGCGCAGACGAAACGGGATCGCTTGCAGGCCGAACGGTCGCGGATGCTCTGGACCTTCCCTGTCGTTGGACTGGCGCTGCTGTATGTCGCCTACGAGGCTTCCGGTGATATCCAGGCGGAAGGGCCCAGCCTGATGGCGTGTCTGCGGCTGGGCATGCCGGTGCTTTATGCGTGGCTGGTCGTCCTCATGGTGTTGGGTTGGGACAAGTATTCCATCACCAACAGGCGCTTTCTCGACGATGAACTGACCCAAGTGTTCCGTGCCCAGGCCCTGAAAGCGGCGTTCGTGGTCTTGATGGCATGCACGACCCTTGCGCTGGGGCTCATGGTCTGGCGGGCCGAGGCAGGCATCATGGCCATGATCGTTTCACTGACCGTTTCAGCGGCCACGGCGGGGTTTCGTTTTGCCTGGCTGGATCGCGAGGCCAATCAAGCGGATTCAGCGAGCGACGATGAGTGACCCGCGCCTGGGCTCGCGGCTGAAGGAGGTGCGGACGGCGGCGGGGCTGACGCAGGTCGAGCTGGCGGCGCTGGCAGGGGTGTCGCGCAAGACGGTGAATACGGTCGAGAACGGGGTGTTCGTGCCGTCGACGATCCTGGCGCTCAGCCTGGCGCGGGCCCTGGGCACCACGGTGGAGGATCTGTTCTGGCTGGTCGATTCAGGACCGTCTAGACCGCTGGCATGACCGCATTGCCGCTGAACGAGATCCTGATGCTGCTGGCCGCGCTCGTGGCCGCAGGACTGGTCGGGGGACTGATCGCGGGGCTGTTCGGGGTCGGGGGCGGGACGGTGATCGTGCCGGCGCTGTTCTATGCGTTCGAAGTCTTGGGCCTGGGGGGCGAGAGCAATCTGCACGTCGCCATCGGCACGTCTCTGGCCACCATCGTGGCGACGTCCTGGCGGTCGCTGAAGGCGCATCGTGAGCATGGGGCGGTGGACGAGGTGGTGCTGAAGACCTGGACGCCGTGGGTGGCGCTAGGCGGGCTGATCGGAGCCGGCGTGGCGGGGTTCACGTCGATGGAGGGGCTGGCCATCGTTTACGGGGTCTGTCTGGCGCTGATCGCGGCACAGATGGGGCTGCTGCCCGAGCGGATCGTGTTGAGGCGGGACATGCCGACGGGCTGGGGCCGCAGGGTGACGGCGACCGTCATCGGCGGGCTGTCGGCCATGATGGGGATCGGAGGGGGCAGTTTCGGCGGCCTGACCATGACCCTGTGCGGGCGACCGATCCATCAGGCGGTGGCGACGGCGTCAGGATTCGGCCTGGCCATCGGGGCGGCGGCGACGGTCGGGTTCGTGGCGTTCGGCTGGAGCGCAGATGGACGGCCACCGCTGTCGCTGGGCTATGTCAACATACCGGCGGCGGTGGTGATGGGGCTGCTGACCACGACGGTGGCCCCCTATGGCGCGCGACTGGCGCACCGGCTGAACAAGACGACGCTGAGGCGCGTGTTCGCGATCTATCTGCTGCTGACCGCGCTGTCCGTAGTGGTGAAGGCGCTCTAGCTTTTGAGCGTCAGGGTCGTGGGCGTGGCGGTGAAGCTGGACAGGCGGCCCAGATAGCTCATGCCCAGAAGCGAGTGCGGCAGGCCGTTCTCGATCACCAGGGCCTCGACGTCGTTGACACGCGTGCCGCCGATGCTGACCGAGGCCAGGGTGACGGGCGCGGCGCGGACGCGGCCGGCGGCCGTGATGATGGTGCCGGAGAAATCGGCGGCGGTGACATGTACGCCCAGCCGTTCGGCATCGGCGCGGGTCAGGGCCACCACGCTGGCCCCCGTATCGACCATGACGCGGATGGGGCGGCCGCCGGTGCGGACATTCATGCGCGCCTCGGCCCAGTAGTGGCCGTCCTCGGAGCGGGCGATGCGGGTGTCGGGCCCGGTGGCGGGCGCGGGCGCAGCTGTCGCTACGGCAGAGGCCGTGACGGGCACGACGGCGGCCTGGGCCTGGCCCCGGTCGCCCAGCTGATTGACCCAGAAGGCGGCCGTAAGGGAACAGGCGATCGCCAGGGTCATCACCCCGAGGTTGGACAGGTTCAAACGCATCGGACCGAACACACTCACCAGAACACAACCGCTTCTGCGGCTGTGACACCCTGGCAGGGGGCGGTTGGTATGCGGTGAACGGGCGTGGTGGACGGGGGGTTAAAGCGAGGGGTTAGGTTCTAGGGATAAGGGATTAGGGAGAGCGCAAGCCGGAACAGGTTCGGCCCTAGAACCTAGCCCCTGAAACCTAGAACCTCCTGCTCGCGCTCAGGCAGCGCCGCCATGATCGCCGCGCGCTCCGCGTCCGTCAGCCCACTCCAGCCCGCGATCTCGGACAGGGTGCGGTAGCAACCCAGGCACAGGCTGGAGGCGCCGTCGACCACGCACACCTGGACACAGGGGGTGGCGATGGAGCGCGGCGGGCCTTGTGGCGACGGGGACACGTTTGATGACATCGGTGCGAAATATGGTCCGGTTGCGGAGCAAAAACCTTGCAATTTGCAGCGCGCCTGCTAGATAGGACGCTGACGCGAAACGACTATGACGGTGAGACCCCCGAAAAGCACGCCGCGTCTCTTTTCATCTTTCATCGAAAGGAGACGCCAAGATGAATAACAAGGAGCGCAACCTCCAGCACGCCATGATGTCCTTCGCCCTGTGGGGTGGGATGCTGGTGAACACGAAGAACACGAACGGCGCAGGCGACCGCGCGGTCAGCCACCCGTCCAACTTCGTGCCCATCAAACTGGACCGCAAGCGCTAGACCAGCGACTGCGGCAGCGAGAAGACCGAGCCCCGGCCCCGCAAGGACCGGGGCTTTTGTTTGGGCGCTATCGCTCGGCTCGCGGAGCCTCGCTGCTTGAGCACGTGTTTGGGCGCTATCGCACGACCCGCAGGGCCTCGCTGCTTGAGCGCGGGGAGCGAATGCGGCACAGCGTGACCATGACCCTGATCACACGCGAACGCCGAGGCCCCCTCGAAATCTGGACCCTGGACCGGGCCGAGCGGCTGAACGCCCTGCCCGATCCGCAGGACGGCGAGGCGTTTGCCGACGCCTGCGAGGCGGTCAATGCGGACCGGAGCGTGTCCTGCGTGATCTTGACCGGCGCGGGCCGGGCCTTCTCGGCAGGCGGCGACCTGACGGCGATGCGGGACCGGCGCGACCTGTTCGGCGGCACAGGCATCGACATCCGCGAGAACTACCGCCGGGTCGTGCACCGGATCGTGCGGTCCCTCTATGGGCTGGAGGTGCCGCTGATCGCGGCGGTGAACGGCCCGGCCATGGGGCTGGGGTGCGACATCGCCGGGTTGGCCGACATCCGCATCGCGTCCGAGGCCGCCAGTTTCGGCGTGCCCTTCCTGAAGCTGGGCATACTGCCGGGCGACGGCGGGACCTGGCTGATGCCGAGGAACGTCGGCTATGCCCGCTCGGCCGAGCTGCTGTTCACGGGCCGGACGCTGGATGCGAAGACCGCACTGGACTGGGGCCTGGTCAACCGCGTCGTGCCCGCCGACCGCCTGATGGACGAGGCCCTGGCCACGGCGGCGCAGGTGACCGCCCAGGCGCCGCAGGCCCTGCGCATGACCAAGGCCCTGCTGCGCCAGGGCCGCGACGCCACCTTCGACCAGATCCTGGAAATGACCGCCGCCATGCAGGCCCTGGCCCATCTGACCGAGGACCACGCCGAGGGCGTCAGCGCCGTGCTGGAGAAGCGGGCGGCGACGTTCGAGGGGCGCTGACGGTCAACTACCCCCGGTTCGGCGTCTGCATCGAGCGGTTGGCCGGGACGCCGACCGTGGCGGTGCGGGGGGCGCCGGCGGTTTCGCCGGGTTTCATGAACTTGACCAGGACGCGCTGGCCGATCAGCAGGGGGGCGTCGCCGACGGTGACGACGACCTCGACGACGCGTTCGTCGGAGCGTTGCGACGGGTCGTCGGAGGCCAGTTTGCGGGCCCCGAAGACGGCGGCGCGGCGCAGGACGGTGCCGACATAGACCTTGGTCGTGTCGCCCTCGGGCGTGACCTCGACGGCTTGCCCTGCAGTGATGTTGGGGATGTCGCTCTCGACGATCTCGGCGCGGGCGATGCGCGGGGCGTCGGGCTCCAGATCGAACATGTTGGACACGTTCAGGGTCGAGGCCCCGGCGCCGGGGTTGGCATAGCGGCGCACGATCCGTCCGTTGGCCGGCGCGCGGATGACCGTCAGCTCGACATTGTAAGCGGCCTGGTCACGGCGGGCGCGGGCGGTGTCGACGGCGGCGCGGGCCGAGGCCATGCGGGCCTCGGCCGTGGCGATGGCGTCACGGGCCTGATCCAGGCGCTGGGCGGCGACGAAGTTGGTGGCGACCAGCTGTTGCAGACGATCGAACTCGCGCTGGGCGGTGCGAATGTCGACCTGGATCTGGCGCAGCTGGCTTTCGGCCTGGGCGACGTCAGCGGCGGCGCTTTGCAGGGCCAGGCGGGGCTCGTCCGCTTCCTGGCGGGCCAGGATCTGGCCGGTGACGACGCGGTCGCCCTCCTGGACCAGGACTTCACTGACGATGCCGCCGCGGCGGGCCGCGATCTGGATGATGCCGCCCTCAACATCGACCTTGCCGTTGGCGATGGCCGCATAGGGGCTTTCGACCTTGTTCGCCTCGCGCTCGGCCTCCTCGGCCTTCTTGGCCGTGGCGGCGTTGTTCATGAACATGGCGGCGAGGGCGACCACGACGATCAGCGCGAGGCCAATCCAGGTCCATTTGCTTTTCAGGAAGCCGGGCATTCTTGGAGGTCCTTCAGGGCGTTCAGTGCGACGCGAGCGTAGCGTCGGGATTGGGGATGCGGCGCTGATCGTCGATGATCACGCCGTCTTCGATGTGGATGACCCGGTCGGCCCAGGCTTCGAGGCGCGGGTCGTGGGTGACGCAGATGACCGCCGCGCCATGTTCGGTCGCGGCCCGGCGCAGCAGGCGGATGACCACCTGGCCATTCTCGCCGTCCAGGGCCGAGGTCGGTTCGTCGGCGAACAGGATCTTGGGGTCCTTGGCCAGGGCGCGGGCGATGGCGACACGCTGTTTCTCGCCGCCGGACAGGGCAGATGGGCGCTGGTGCAGGCGATGACCCAGGCCGACCTCTTCCAGCGCCAGGGTGGCACGCTTGCGGGCGGCGTCGGGCGACAGACCCTGATATTTCAGCACCGTTGTGACCTGGGTCAGGGCGCTGAGGGCCGGGAACAGATTGAAGCCCTGGAAGATGAAGCCGCAGTGATCCAGGCGGAACTTGTCGATCCGGCCGGACGACAGCTTCCACATGTCGTCGACGTCCAGGGCATCCACCCGCCCGGCCTCGGGGCGTAGCAGGCCGGACAAAGCGGCGATCAGGGTGGATTTGCCGGAACCTGACGGGCCCATGACCATGGTCAGGTCGCCGTGGCGGGCGTCGAAATCCACGCCCTTCAGCACCTCGACAAAGGACTTGCCGGACTTGAACCGCTTGACCAGGCCGGTGGCCTCGATGGCGGCGGAGCCATGACGGCCATGCAGTTTCGTATGGCCGGTCATCGCAGCAGGTCCGCAGGTTGGCTTTTCTTGAGGATGCCCATCGACAGCAGGCCCGATCCCATGGCGATCAGGATCAGACCGCCACCGACAATGATCAGCAGGATCGGCGGCAGCGCGATGATGACGGCATTGGCCGCCGCCAGCAGCGACAGGAGCCAGGTCAGGAAAATGGCAGCCCCGACGCCAACGACACCCACCAAGAAGCTCAACTCCAGCACGATCAAGCGCAGGGAGCCCATGCCGACACCGAGGGCGCGAAGAGAGGCGAACTCCTTGATGTTGGCCATGATGGCACCGCGCAGGGTCTGCCAGGTGATGGCCACGCCGATGATGATGCCCAGCACGACACAGCCGCCGATGATGATCAGCAGGATACCCTCCTCGAACATGGCCCCGGCGTTGGCGTCAGCCAGTTCCTGGCGCGTCCAGGCCTTCCACTGGCCGTCACCCTGAGCGTTCAGCTGGTCGGCGACGAAGCGGGCCTGGGTGGGGTCGCTGAGCTTGACCATCAGAGGGCCTACGCGCGGGCCTGTGTCAGCCTGCCCAACCATCCGCAAGGTGTCGCGGGACACGACGATCGCTGGCTGCATCATGCTGGGATAGCCTCGCAGGATACCGACCACGGTAACGGTCTGGCCGTTGTACAAAGCCTTCTCGCCCAGCTTCACGCCCAGCTTGGGCAGAGTGGTTTCGTCGATGGCGACCGTGAATGGCTGGCGCAGCGCTTCGACGATCTCTGGCGAATAATCCGTCGGAATGGTCACGGCGTTCGGCGTGGTGTCGATGATTTGCGTCTGGACGTAGTTCATCTTGGCCGCACCCATCTTGGCGCGATCGGCCTGGCTAAGCGTCGGGTCCACGTCCTTGATGGATTGAAAGCTGCCGCCAGCCATGTCGAAGGGCTGAACCTCCTCCACGGCGGGATTGTTGTAGACCTGCGGAATATAGCGACGAGGCAGGCCGGAGGGTCCGCCGAACAGGCTGGTCGCTCCCGGCTGCATAATGATGATGTCCGCAGACGATCTTTCGATCTGGGCCGTGAAGCCCTTGCCGATACCGATGAAGACGCCGGTCATGGCCAGAACCAGCAGCCCCGACAACGCCAGCGCCATCACGGCGGCCATGTAGCGGCGCCATTCGAAGAGCAGGGTGGATTGAGCAAGAGTCATGAAAACCGACGAACCCCCAAGGTTGTCCGTTATCTGACGCCGGTATGTGTTCCGGCCAAGTTAAATCGGGGTAAGGCGCCGCACCCGCTTCGGAAACAGGCTGTGGACGCAGGCGCGGCTTCGGGTCTAGTTATCGTGTAACAGCCCGCAGTGAATGGACGGGCCAGGGAGAACCACCAGACATGCTGTTTCGTTCGCTTCGGTCCGCCATCGCCGCGACCGCCTCCATCGCCACGGTCGCCGGGGCGCTGGCCATCACCGCCGCCCCGAACGTGGCCCAGGCCGACGAGGGGATGTGGACGTTCGACAACTTCCCCATCCAGACCGTCAACGACAAATACGGCACCCGCATCGATCAGGCCTGGCTGGACCGCGTCCGCAACTCGGCCGTGCGTCTGCAGGGCTGTTCGGCTTCCTTCGTGTCCGAGAGCGGCCTGATCCTGACGAACTGGCACTGCGTGGTCGGCTGCGTGCAGGATCTGTCCAGCCCGGAGAACGACTTCGTCAAGAACGGCTGGATGACGGCCAATCGCGAGGAAGAGAAAACCTGCCCCGGCCAGACCGCCGAGGTCCTGACCGACATCGTTGACGTGACCGATCGCGTCCTGGCCGCCGGCGAGGGCCTGGAAGGCGCGGCCTTCAACGCCGCCCGCAGCGCCGAGACCGCCAAGATCCAGGAAGAGAACTGCGCCGGCGACGCCAAGCTGAACTGCCAGGTGATCAGCTTCTACCGCGGCGGCCGTTACGCCCTGTACAAGTTCCGCCGCTATGAAGACGTGCGCCTGGTGTTCGCGCCCGAGAACCAGGCCGCCTTCTTCGGTGGGGACCCCGACAACTTCAACTTCCCGCGCTACGCTCTGGATGCCGCCTTCCTGCGCGCCTACGAGGACGGCAAGCCGGTCGAGACGTCCAACTTCCTGAAGTGGAACCCCAATGCACCGGCCGAGGGTGACGTCACCTTCGTGGCCGGCAACCCCGGCACCACCCAGCGCCTGCTGACCATGAGCCAGCTGGAGCGACTGCGCGACCAGCAACTGCCGACCCAGCTGATCCAGGGCTCGGAACTGCGGGGTCGCCTGCTGGAGTATTCGCTGACCGACGAGGAGGCCGGCCGCGCGTCCTTCGACACCATCTTCGGCCTCGAGAACAGCTTCAAGGTCTGGTACGGCCAGCAGGGGGCTCTGACCGATCCCGCCTTCATGGCCAACAAGCGCCAGCAGGAAGCCGAGCTGCGCCAGCGCGTCGCCGCAGACCCTGCCCTGCTGCAACGCATCGGCGATCCGTGGGCCGAGCTGGAAGCCGTCGAAACCGCCGCGCGCGATCTGTACCTGCCCTATCGCCAGCTGGTTCAGGGTGCCGGTGGCGGCTCGCAGCTTTACGGCTACGCCCGCGCCCTGGCCGGTGTCGCCCGCGACAACGCCCGCCCGGAAGGTGAACGCCGCATCACGCCGCAACAACGCGCGGCACTGCAGGGCCGTCTGGCCACCGTCCTGCCGGTCACGCCCGGCATCGACGAGGTCCAGATGCGTTACTGGCTGTCCAAGACGCGCGAGTATCTGACGGTCGACAATCCGACGGTGAAGGCCATGCTGGGCCGCGAAAGCCCGGAAGCCCTGGCCGAACGTCTGATCGCGGGAACGAAGCTGGCCGATCCGGCCTTCCGCGTCGCTGCCCTGTCGATGACGCCGGAACAGCTGGCCGAGGCCGATCCGCTGATCGGTTTCGTCCTGGCCAATGAGGCGGCCGGTGCCGAAGTGGCGGCCCAGTGGGCCAGCACGGTCAGCGCCCCGACGGCCCGCGCCGCCGAGCGCGTCGCCCAGGCCCGCTTCGCCGTCTATGGCGACAACCTGTATCCCGACGCGACCTTCTCGCTTCGCCTGTCCTATGGCCAGGTTCAGGGCTGGACCTATCGCGGCGTGACCGTCCCGGCCTTCACCTACATGGGGGGCCTTTACGAGCGGGCCACGGGCTCGGTGCCGTTCAATGCGGCCCAGAAGTTCCTGGATGCCGAGGACCGGATCAACAAGCAGACCGTCTATGACTTCGTCTCGACCAACGACATCATCGGCGGCAACTCCGGCTCGCCCGTGATCAATGCCGCGGGCGAAGTGATCGGCACGGCCTTCGACGGCAACATCCACTCGCTGGGTGGGTCGTTCGGCTATGACGGTACTCTGAACCGGACGGTGTCGGTCTCGACCGCCGCCGTCACCGAGGCGCTGCGGGTGATCTATCCCAGCCCGCGCCTGCTGGAAGAGCTGGGGGTCGAGTAACCCCGACTGATCTCCCTCCCTCTGCGAGGGAGGGTCGTCGGCGCGCAGCGGCGACGGGGTGGGAGGGGCTCGGCGACACCAGGCACCGGAGCCGCCTTGCGTTAGCCCTCCCCACCCGGTCGCTGCGCGACCACCCTCCCCCGAGGGGGAGGGAGACCTTTTGTGTTGGAGCATCCCATGCGTTTCACCCCCGCCCTCGCCGCCGCCCTGCTGACCCTCGCCGCCGCCTCTGCAGCGCAAGCTGAGGAAGGCATGTGGACGTTCGACAACTTCCCCATCGCGCGGGCCAATGCCACGCTGGGGACGAACATCGATCAGGCCTGGCTGGACCGGGTGCGGCTGAGCTCGGTCAAGTTCGGCGGCTGTTCGGCGGGCATCGTCTCGGCCGAGGGGCTGGTGATGACCAACAACCATTGCGTCGCCACCTGCGTGGCCAATCTGTCGACCCAGGCCGTGAACTATGCCGAGACCGGCTTTGCCCCGCGCAGCCGCGAGGAGGAGCTGAAATGCCCCGGCGGCACGGCCGAGATCCTGACGGAGATCACGGACATCACCGAGCGGATGCAGGCCGCCGGGGCCGGTCTGGAAGGCCAGGCCTTCACCCGTGCGCGCGACGCCGAGGCGGGCCGGATCGAGCAGGAGGCCTGTGGCGATGCGACCGACAAACGCTGTCAGGTCGTCAGCCTGTATCGCGGCGGTCAGTTCAAGCTCTACACCTACAAGAAATTCTCCGATGTGCGCCTGGCCTGGGCCCCGGAAGATCGGGCCGCGACCTTCGGCGGTGACCTGGACAACTTCAGCTTTCCGCGCTTCTCGATCGATGCGGCCTTCATCCGCCTGTATGAAAACGGCGCGCCGGTCGCGACGCCGACCCACTTCAAGTGGAATGCCGACAAGCCGGTCGAGGGCACGCCGGTCTTCGTTTCGGGCAGCCCGGGATCGACCCAGCGCCTGCTCACCCAGGACCAGCTGTTCACCATCCGCGACGTCGTCCTGCCCATGGACCAGTTGCTGGCCAGCGAACTGCGCGGGCGGCTGATCCGGTTCAGCCAGGAAAGCGAAGAGAACGCCTTCATCGCCATGGACCCGATCGTGGGGCTGGAGAACACCTACAAGCGTGGGCTGGGCCGGATGCGGGCGCTGGTGGATCAACAGTTCATGGCCAAGCGGGCAGAGGCCGAGGTCGATTTCCAGAGCCGCATTCGCGGAGCGACAGCGACCCCCGCTGATCCCTGGTCCACATTGTCGGCAGTCCAGCCCGCAGCCCGCGAACTCTACCCCGCCATGGCCCTGCTGGAAGGCGGCACCGGCCTGGGCACCACGCCGGTGGCAGGCGGGTCGCAGCTGTTCAACTGGGCGCGGACGCTGGTGCGCGGGGCGCAGGAGCGCGAGAAGCCATCGGCCGAACGCCTGCCCGAGTTCGCCGACAGCCGCCTGACCGCCATTCAATCCGGCCTGTTCGCCGAACGCCCCGTCTATCCGGCGCTGGATCAGGTGCGGATGGAATGGTGGCTGTCCAAGACGCGCGAATGGCTGACGGTCGATGACCCGCGCATGGCGGTGCTGCTGGGTGATGAGTCGCCCGAGGCGCGCTCCGCCCGTCTGGTCCAGGGCACGACCCTGGGCGATCCGGCCGTGCGCCGGGCCCTGTGGGAGGGTGGCCTGGCCGCCATCCAGGCGTCGGACGATCCGATGATCCAGTATCTGCTGACCTTGCAGGAGCCGACCCGCGCCATCCGCGCCGACTGGGAAGCCCGCGTCGATGCACCGACCGCCCGTGCGTCAGAGCAACTGGCCGCCCTGCGCTTCCAGGCCTATGGCGACAGCGTCTATCCGGATGCGACCGGGACGCTGCGCCTGACCTATGGCCAGATCGAGGGCACAGACGTGCCCGGACAACGGTTCGGAGCCTTCACGACCTTCAGCGGACTGTGGGACCGGGCGACCGGCTCGGCCCCGTTCGATGTCGCGCCGAAGCTACTGGCCGCACGCGAGCGGATCGACGGAGATACGGTGCTGAACATGGCCGTGTCGTCCGACACCATCGGCGGCTCGTCGGGCTCGCCGGTCGTCAACGCGGCGGGCGAGATCCTGGGGGCGAACTTCGACTCCACCGTCCTGACCCAGCGCAACGCCTATGGCTATGATCGCAACGTCAACCGCTCGGTCATCGTGACCACCGGGGCAGTGACGACCGCGCTGCGCGATGTGTACGGGATGGAACGGCTGGTGGCGGAGCTGGGGGTGGAGTGAGCTTTCTCCCTCCCCTTCATGGGGAGGGACGGCGAGGCCAAAGGCTGAGCCAGGGTGGGGTCCGAAAGGGCCGGAGCTCGCCGACACGCACCCCACCCTGTCGCCGCTTCGCGCCGACATCCCTCCCCATGCAGGGGAGGGAGAATCCTAGACCGCGCTCATCTTCTGCTGGGCCTTCGAGAAATACTGCCAGCCGGTCCACAGGGTGACGATGGCGGCGGCCCAGATCAGGACGTAGGCAAAGACCTGGAAGTGTGGCTGCCACTCAAGCGGCAGGCCGAAGCCGTCCCACAGCAGGGCGACCTGGAGCGCGCCCAGGGCGACCATCTGCAAGACCGTCTTCCACTTGGCCAGCAGGGTGACCGGCAGCTTGACCTTGCCCGCCACGGTTTCGCGCAGGGCCGAAACGGCGAACTCGCGGAACAGGATCAGGCCGCAGGGAATGGCGATCTGGGGCAAGGCTCCCCAGGCCAGGACGCCCAGGATGGCCCCGGTGACCAGAACCTTGTCGGCGATGGGGTCCAGAATGGCCCCCCAGCGCGTGGTCGCATTCCACCGCCGCGCTAGAAAGCCGTCGATCCAGTCGCTGGACGCCGCCACCACAAAGATCACGAAGGCCGTGCGGCCGAACCGGAACTGGTCGTCGGGGCTGAGATATTCCGACAGGATTGGCACGCCCTGTGGTGCCGCCCCGGCCAGGATCAGGAACATGATCACCCCGGCAAACAGCCTCAGGCCCGTGATGATATTCGGAATGGGATTGGCCGGATGGCTGGGGGTCATGATCTCGGTTCCGTCTGAGGCACAGCTGTCTGGTCAACGGCATGTGCCACGCTTCGTTGCCTTAGGCGAGGATCGCGCGACGCCTCAATCCAGCGCCTCGAACCGGCCCGGTCCACGCAGGGCCCGCAGAATGCCGTCGGCGATGCCGAAATGCAGGCCGCTGAGGGTCAGCTGGCCCGCCGCCTCGCGCTCGGCGATCCAGGGGAAGGTGCGCAGATTGTCGATCGACAGGCGCACGATGGCCTCTTCCGATGCCTGTTCGACATGGTCCGGCTCGACCGCCTCGGCGACGCGGCGCACGACGGGTTCGCCCTGCGCGATCCAGGGGGCGACGAAGTCCCGGACGCTGTCGGGGGCACCGGTCCGCATGGCCGCCACGCCGCCGCAATGGGCATGGCCCATGACCACGATGCGCGACACACCCAGCACCTTCACCCCGAACTCCAGCGCGGCGGATACCCCGTGCAGCTGGCCATCCGGCTCATAGGGCGGGACCAGGTTGGCGACGTTGCGCACCACGAACAGCTGGCCCGGCGCGGCGTCGAAGATCAGGGCCGGATCGGCACGGCTGTCCGAACAGGCCACGATCAGGGTGTGCGGCTTCTGCCCCGCCGCCAGCGCCTCATACTCGGCCTTGGCCTCGGGCCAGTGATCCTGGCGAAAACGGCGATAGCCGGCGAGAAGGGTGTCGGAGGAATCGTCGGTCATGAGGGCGGTATAGGCGATCGGCGACGCCTGGGGGAGAGGGTACAGCAGAGCCGTTACCCGCTCGGTCGTGCTGGAAGAAGACCGCCGGACCGTCACCCAAATGTCGCCGGTGGCTTGAAGGCGGGCCGCTCGAATTCGGACCGGGTTCAGAAGGTCACTTACTGATCACGCTGATATCGCCATTGCGCTCAAGGGACGCTGATCGGACATTCTCCAGATCGGCGTGACCGGCGTCGCGCAGCGCCATCCTCATGTCGCCCTCGCCGATGCCTGCGCGCCGCATGGCCGCTTCGTCCGGTTCTCCGTCACGAACAAGCTGCACCGACGCCCCCTTGGTGAGTGCGCTTAGCCACGACCACCGGGCCGCACCCATGGCGAGCAGGCCATGCAGGGCGACCAGGATGACTGTGGCCGTCAGGGTCGGAACGAACGGGGCGCTGCCGGTCAGCGCCCGGCTGAGGTTGGAACCCACAATGACGGCAAAGATGATGTCGAGCGGGCTCCATTTTCCGAAGGCGCGCGTGGCCGCGAAGCGTACGATGAGAACACCCAGAAGGAAGATCAGGACAGCTCGCAGGGACATCTGCAGTGCGCTGATCTCCTGACCCTGGTTTCCGATGATGGAATGCAGGACATCCATCAGGGCACCCGGGTGACAGTGAGTGTACCGTCCGTTTCCAAAAACACCGCGTCGGCGTCGGCGAGATCACGTCCCCCCGATTGCCGGATGGCCGCCTGCACCTCGTCGCAAGTAATCCGCTGACGGCGCATGGCCTGGGGAAGAAGCTCGCCCCTGCGCGCCAGCAGCGTGGCCTCGGCCTTGACGACACTGTTGAAGCGCGGCCAGCGAACCGAGGCCGAGGTGACCAGAAACTGCATGCCGACCAGAAGGCCGAGGGCGACCAGCCCGTCTACCAGAGACAGAGTGCTGCTGGTGATCACTGACGCCAGGGTCGAGCCAAGCGCGATCGTCACGACGAAATCGAAAGCGTTCAGCTTGGCCAGCGTCCGCTTGCCTGAAAGACGCAGGATCAGGATCAGGGCGACATAAGCGGCCGGAGCGATCACGAGGATACGCAGCACTCCGTCCCATCCGTTGAAGATTGCATCCGGCACATTGCCCTCCAGAGGGGTCAAACGAGCCCTGCCTGCAGAGGTTGCCCTGCCGTTTCGTCAGGAAGCGGAATCTTGCCCCCGCACACCGGGCTTTACGGTCTACGCCTCTTCCCGTCGATCAGCACAGCCTGCTGCCAGCGGCTGGGGGCCTTGTCGGTGTGGTGGATGCAGCCGGACCAGCAGCAGGGGCGCTTCTTGCCTTCGCGCAGTTCCTCGGTGGTGCGGGTAATGCGGCGCTGTCGGGTCGCGGGCTGTTTGGCGTCCTCGACCCAGCAGATGAACTCGTTGCGGCCCAGCGGGGTAAGCGCCTGCCAGAGGGCCAGAGTGTCCGGGTCGGCCTGCACGGCGGCCTGAAGATCGGCCCCGGCGACATGGACGGTGCCCTGGGCGAAGTCGCTCATGCCTGTGTCTCCTGCCGCCGCATCCTAGCCCCGCGTTTCCGGATGGAAGAAGCCGTGGATCCGCTCCGCCAGCGGCTGGTTGATTCCGTCCACCTTGACCAGATCGACCACCGAGGCGCGGCCCACACCCTTGGCTGAGCCGAAGGCGTGCAGCAGGGCCTTTTTGCGACCGGGGCCGACGCCCTCGATCTCGTCCAGTGGATTGCGCTTGATGTCCATGGAGCGGCGCTTGGCGTGGGCCCCGTTGGCAAACCGGTGAGCCTCGTCGCGCAGGCGCTGGACGTAATAGAGGGCCGGTGACTTCAGCGGCATCATGAAGGGCGGCTTGCCGGGCATGAAGAAATGCTCCTTGCCCGCGTCGCGGTCCGGTCCCTTGGCCACGCCCACGGCCGTGATGTCGTCCAGACCCAGGTCGGCCAGCACGGCCAGCACCTCGGCCAGTTGCCCCGCCCCGCCGTCGATCAGCAGCAGGTCGGGACGCACAACCTCCTCGGTCCCCTCCTCCTCGTCCTTGACCAGTCGGCCGAAACGACGGCGCATGACCTCGCGCATCATGCCGTAGTCATCGCCGGGCGTCAGGTCCGTGCCCTTGATGTTGAACTTGCGATACTGCGATTTCTGGAAGCCTTCGGGCCCGGCCACGATCATGCCGCCGACCGCATTGGTCCCCTGGATGTGGGCGTTGTCATAGACCTCGATCCGCTCGGGCCGGGCGTCCAGACCGAAGGCCTCGCAGACCTCGTCCAGGATTTTGCCCTGGGCCGAGCCCTCGGCCATCTTGCGACCCAGGGCCTCGCGCGCATTGGTCAGGGCGTGGTCGATCAGGGCGGCCTTGTCGCCGCGTTTCGGCTGTTCGATCGAGACCACGCGGCGACCGTCGGCCGTCCTGGCCTTCATCGAAAAGGCCTCTTCCAGCAGTTCCTTCTCGAACGGCAGGATGTTGGACAGGATCAGCCGGGGAACCGGCTTGTCCTCGTAGAACTGGCCCAGGAAGGCGGCCAAGATTTCGGGGTCGGTGTCGCTCCGGTCCACGCGCGGGAAATAGGCGCGGCCACCCCAGTTCTGGCCGGCGCGATAGAAGAAGACCTGGACGCAGGCCTGGCCCCCCTCGCTGAACAGGGCGAAGACGTCCGCCTCGGCCACGCCTTCGGCGCTGACGGAGTTTTCCATGCTGATGGCCGACAGGGCGCGGATGCGGTCGCGCACGCGGGCGGCCTGTTCATAGTCCATGGCCTCGGCGGCGGCGGTCATTTCCTCGGACAGGCGGGCGATGACCGCGCGCGACTTGCCCTTCAGAAAGTCCGACGCCTCCCCGACCAGCTGGCCGTAATCCTCCAGGCTGATCAGGCCGGTGCAGGGGGCCGAACAGCGTTTGATCTGATGCAGCATGCAGGGCCGGGTGCGGGTCTCGTAAACACTGTCCGAGCAGGACCGCAGCAGGAAGGCCTTCTGCAAGGTGTTCAGCGTCCGGTTCACCGCCCAGGTCGAGGCGAACGGTCCGAAATAGTCGCCGGGCGTGGTGTGGGCCCCGCGATGCTTGCGGACCTGGGGCGCGCGGTGGTCCTTGCGGATCATGAGCTCGGCGAAGGACTTGTCGTCGCGCAGGACCACGTTGAAGCGCGGCTTCAGCTTCTTGATGAAGTTGGATTCCAGCAGCAGGGCCTCGGTCTCGGACGCCGTGACCACCAGCTCCATCGAGCGGGTCAGGCTGACCATCAGGCCGATGCGCTGGGTGTGGAACCGACCTTGCGCATACTGCAGGATGCGCTTCTTGATCGACCGCGCCTTGCCGACATACAGGCAGGTCCCGTCTTCGCCATACATGCGATAGACGCCCGGCTTGTCCGGCGCACGCCGAGCCTCGTCGCGGATCAGATCGGCGGCGACGAGCGGCAGCGGTTCAGAGGTGGACGAGTCGGTCGGCATCCCACCCGATATAGGACGGCGCGCGGCGACGCGCGACCGCTCAGCGCGTCCGCATCAACCGCGCGCGGGCATCCAGGGTCAGATAGACACAGATGGCCAGCAGGCCGATGTCCTTGGCCAGAAACTGACCCGTCGATGCCAGGGCGGGGAAGGCATAACCCTCCTGCACGATGCCCGGCGCGGTGAAGAAGAAGCTGAGCGTGACCAGAAAGGTCGCCACCCCCATCAGACCCCCGACCAGTCCGGCCAGCGGAATGCGCCCGCCAAGGGCGATCAGGACGCCCGCCGTCAGCTCCAGCACACCGATCACGATCGAGGCCCCCGCCACACCGATCAGCGGATACATCCAGCCGAACAGCCAGTAGTCGCGGGCGATGCCGGCGACCCCCTCGGCCTCATAGGGCAGGAATTTCATATAGCCAAAGACCAGCAGGATCAGCACGATCCCCAGTCGCAGCGCGGCCCGGCCGTCCAGCCTGGGCGATCTGGAAATGGCGATGTCGGTCATTGAGGCCCCCTGTGCGTGTCCGGTGCATTCGCTGCCGGCGACGCAAAGGTTACATTCAATCCGCCCGATCAGAACCGCCGAACCATCAGCACCCCGCCGATTACCAGGGCGACGCCCGCCAGTCGGCCCAGATTGATGGGCTGCTGCGGCGCACCGAACGCGCCGAAGTGATCCAGGATCAGGCTGATCAGCAGTTGCCCCGCCACCATCAGGGTGATGGTCAGCGCCACCCCCAGCCGGGGCACGCCCCAGGTCGCGGCGATCACGAAGACGACGCCATACAGCCCGCCGATCCAGGCGTACCAGGGCAGGCTGCGCGCCGCGACCATGTCCGGCCGCGTCTGGAACAACACCGCCATCAGCCCCAGCGCCACCGTCCCCACCGCGAACGACACGAAGGCTGCGTTCACCGGCGAGCCGACCGCGGTCATCAGCCTGGCATTCGTCGGGGCCTGCAAGGCGGTCGCACCCCCGGCCAGAATGATCAGCAGCATGGGAAAGAGATTGGGGTTCATGACACGATGGCTAGCACCGGAATCAGCAGGGCGCACCTGCCCGTGACGCAGCCGCCTATTGATGATCAGGCCTTGCGGCTCTATTGCAGCCCCAGTCTCAGGAGCATGCCATGCTGGCCCTTTACGTCATCCTCGGTTTCGTCGTCGTTCTCGGCGTGATCAACTTCATCGAATTCGGCCGGGTTGACTGATACCCCGACCGGTCGCGGAGCCGCCCTGGTCACGGGCGGGGGCAAGCGGATCGGACGCGCCATCTGTTTGACGCTGGCGCAGGCCGGGTTCGACATCGTCGTCCATTATCGATCATCACATAACGCCGCCCAGGCCGTCGCGGACGAGGTGCGGGCGCTGGGTCGCCTGGCCGAGACTGTAAGCGGCGATCTGTCGGACGAGGCTCGGGTCGCGCGCATCGTGCCGGACGCCGTGGCCGCGATCGGGCCGCTGGGCGTGCTGGTCAACAATGCCTCCGTCTTCGAGGACGACCGGGTGGGATCGCTGGAGCGCGAGACCTGGGACGCCCATATGGAGACCAATCTGCGGGCCCCGATCGTGCTGAGCGAAGCCTTTGCGGCCCAGGCGGCGGACGGATCCTGCATCGTCAATCTGCTGGACCAGCGGGTACTGAAGCCCGATCCGCGCTTCATCTCCTATGCCCTGTCGAGGAACGGCCTGTGGTGGGCGACGCGGACCCTGGCCCAGGCCCTGGCCCCGCGCATCCGGGTCAATGGCGTCGGCCCCGGCCCGACCCTGGCCTCCATCCATCAGACCGACGAAGAGTTCGCCGCAGAGGCCGCCGCCACCCTGTTGCAGCGTCCGGGCAGCCCCGAAGCGGTGGCCGAGGCCGTACGCTGGCTGGTCGAGGCCGATCTGGTCACCGGCCAGATGATCGCCGTCGATGCGGGCCAGCACCTGGCCTGGAAGACCCCGGACATTCTGGAGTAACGCCGTGAGTGCTGCCCCCCTGCCCTTCAGCGCCAGTGACGCGGTCCGCCATGAGGCCTTGAGCGTCTTCGTGCGCGGCCTGACGGTCCAGGCCGGGATCGGCATTCACGATCACGAGCAGAACAGGCTTCAGAGCCTGGTCATCGACGTCACCCTGACCCTGACGCCGGGGCCGGTCGAGCGGTTGGGCGATACCATCAACTACGAGACCGTCGCCGCCGCGGCTCGCGCCATCGTGGCCGAGGGCCATGTCGGTCTTGTCGAGACCTTTGCCCAGCGACTGGCCCTGGCCTGTCTGGACGATGCACGGGTGCAGCGCTGTGCCGTGCGGATCGAGAAGCCAGGCGCTCTGGAGGGTGTCATCGCGCCCGGCTGCGAGGTCGTGCTGATTCGCGGCTAGTTGCGCCGAACAGGCGGCGGCGTCATTGTTCGCCACGTACCCGATTGCCAGCCCAGGATTGTCGATGGCCGAACCCGGCGCCCCCAAGGACCCCCAGGTTCCCGACGACCACGACGACTTGGTCGGCTTCTCGACGCCCGCATCTCTGGCCGGTCGTCCGCGCGAGGTGGCGCAGCCTGCCCGGCCCGCGTCCCCGGCCCGGGCCGCTCGTGAGCCCGAACCGGACCTGTTCGATCCGTCTCCGGCAGCGGTGGCTGCATCGTCCCCGCCTGCACCCACACCTGAAACGGGTGCCGCCGCTGCGCCGATCAGTGCGGGATCGGTCTTTGCACCTTCCGAGTTTTCCACCCGCGCACGCGGTCGCGGCGAGCCCGCCGACCTGCCGAACGGCGGCACGGGACTGTTCACCGGCTATGCCCTGATCCTGTTTGCCGTGCCGACGCTGGGGGTGTCAGTGATCGTCGGCCTGCTGGCCATCATCAGCCGCGCTGTCCCGTCCGACGACCTGTCACGCTCGCACCACCTGTATCAGCGGCGGACCCTGTTCGCGGCGGCGGTGGCGGCAGTGGTCGGGCTGGTCCTGATTGCGGCCCCGTTCGCCTTGGGTGTGCCGGTGCTGTTCCTGCTGGCCATCTGGGTCATCCTGCGCGGGGCTGCTGGCGTCATGGCGCTGAAGTCCGGACGGCCGATCCGGACTCCATCGGGCTGGTGGATCTGAGGCGATGACGGTCCTGCCGCCGGAGCCCGGTCGCCCCCGGTTCAACCAGACCCATGAATCGGCGGGCAAGCCGGCGGCCATGATCGTCTGGGTGCTGTATCTGCTGGCCCTGCCCAGCGCCAATCTGCTGGCCATCGTCGGCATGCTGGTGGCGGCCTCGGCGCGGGGCGGCGCGACCGGCCTGGCCCGCCAGCATCTGGATCGTCAGTTGAAGCTGTTCTGGACGTCGGCGGTGTTCAACGTCGTGCTGACCGGCGTCTGCATGGTCGGGATCGTCAGCCTGGCGATGGACCTCAGCCAGGCGGCCTGGTTGCTGCCGCTGACTGTCGTCAGCGGACTGGCGCTGATCGGGCTGACGCTGTGGTTCACCGTCCGCAGCGCCATCGCGGCCCTGAACCTGGCCCGCGACCGCGCCCCCTGAGCGCAGCAAAAAAACTCTTATCGGCCAAGCTGGAACGGGTAGAGACTGCGCGGGTTTGCTATGTCGGATGGCCGACATTGGCAGTCCGGAACCACCGGGGACAGTGATGAGTGATTTGCGCGACGTGCGGGACCAGAACCGCTTCGAACAGGGCTTCGTCGATCAGGACGGCCAGACCCGCACCGTCTTCGCCGACTATGCGACCCAGGGCGACACCCGCATCATCCTGCATGTCGAGGCCGACCCCGCCCTGCGTGGCACAGGCGCGGCCAGCACCTTCATGCGTGCCCTGTCCGAACATGCGCGGGCTGAAAAGCTGAAGCTGGCTCCCCGGTGCAGCTACGCCGTCGCCTGGCTGAAGCGACATCCCGAGTTTTCAGACATTCTGGTCTAGAGCGGCTTCTCCGCCTTGGGCGGCAGGATGAACCAGGTCTGGAAGCGCAGGGCCGCATTGCGATCTCCCTGCACGACGATGGCTCCCGCCTCCTCCATCGCGTCCAGCGGCACCTTGCCATAGACATAGCCGGCCATGGCCTCTGGCGTGGTGTCGAAGACCACGTCGGCGTCGTCGATCTCGGCCCGGCGCGGCGTCAGGGTGCCGTTCTCGACCCGCACCCGGAACGTCTCCTCGCCCAGCACGAAGCCGACGGTCACGACCCGGTCCCCCGCCACATCGGCCTGGAACATCGTCCTGAACGACAGCATCAGCGACGTCTTCGACAGCGGCAGGGTCGGGTCATGCCCCGGCGACCGCGCCGCCCAGTTGCCCAGTACGATCAGCAGTTGATCCGCCTCATACCCCCACGGCGTCAGACCATAGACCTGCACGGACGCCGGCGGCGGCAGTTTGGATCGCACGACGATGCCGTGCCCCTCCAGCGTCTCCAGTCGCTGTGTCAGGACATTGGCGCTGATCCCCGGCAGGGCGGCGCGGATATCGCCGAACCGGCGCGGCCCGAACATCATCTCGCGCATGATCAGCAGCGACCATCGCTCGCCGACAAGCTCCAGCGCATGGGCGGTTCCGCAGGCGTCGTCGTACCAGCGTTTCAGCTCCAGATTCTTTTTGGTTAGTTTTTCTAACTTCATGGTTGACATATATAACCAGCTTCGGCTTGATGCACAACGTCAACGGCGTCGCACCGAACGCCGCAGAGGAAACCCCACCGGCGCTCAAGCAGCGAGGGACCGCGTCCCGAGTGGTAGCGCCAAAGAAACGCGCTCAAGCAGCAAGCCTCCGCGAGGCGAGCGTTAGCGCCCAACAAAGCGCGCTCAAGCAGCGAGGGACCGTGTCCCGAGCGTTAGCGCCCCAAAGGAAAGGCGAAGCCGATGTCCCGCATGATCTTCATCAACCTGCCGGTCTCTGACCTGGCAAAATCCGTCGCTTTCTACGAGGCGACCGGAGCCACGAAGAACCCGCAGTTCAGCGACGACACCGCCGCCTGCATGGTCATCTCCGACACCATCTATGTGATGCTGCTGACCCATCCGAAGTTCGCCAGCTTCACCAGCCGCCCCATCGGTGATCGCGCCAGCGTCCACGCCCTGCTGTGCCTGTCGTGCGACAGCAAGGACGCCGTCCTGGCCCAACTGGACGCGGCGGTTAAGGCCGGCGGCACGCCCGACCCGACCCCGGAACAGGACTACGGCTTCATGTACGGCCGCAGCTACGAAGACCCCGACGGCCACATCTGGGAGATCATGTGGATGGACCCGGCCGCGGCGGCCGAAGGCCCGCCCGCCGAAGCCACCGCCTGACCAGATACGGCAGGGCTCAAGTAGCGAGGGATCGCGTCCCGAGCGCTAGCCCGCTTCCAAAGGAAAAATGTCATGCGCAAGCTCCACGTCGCCGCCTTCATCAGCCTGGATGGCGTCATCCAGGCTCCGGGCGGACCCGAAGAGGACCGCTCGGGCGGCTTTGCCCACGGCGGTTGGGTCGTGCCCCATTTCGATGAGGCCTTGGGGGAGGAGGTCGATCGCTTCTTCGCCCCGCCCCAGGCGCTGCTGCTAGGGCGAAAGACCTACGACATTTTCGCCGCCCACTGGCCGCATCAGACCGACGCCTTCGCCGATGCGCTTAACGCCATGTCCAAATATGTCGCCACGCGTTCGCCGCGTCCGCTGGACTGGACCAACAGCCACGCCATCGGGCCGGACGCCGTGTCGGCGGTAAAGGCCCTGAAGGCAGAGGACGGCCCGGACCTGCTGACCCAGGGCTCGGCGGATCTGATCCACTCCCTGCTGGAGGCCGACCTCGTCGATCAGATCACCCTGCTGATCTTCCCGCTGGTCCTCGGGCGCGGAAAGCGTCTGTTCGGAGGCGCGGCGGCACCCGCTGGCCTACGCCTGCTCGGGTCGCGCACCACCGACCAAGGCGTCGTGGTCGCCCGCTATGAGCGTTCGGGTGACGTCGCCAGCGGCTCCTTCGCCATGGAAACCCCGTCAGAAGACGAAATGAAACGCCGCGCTGAAATCAACGGCTGATCCCTGCAAACAACCCGGAGATCCCTCATGACCAGCAAGATCGCCCCCTGCCTCTGGTATGACCTGGGTCAGGCCCGCAAGGCCGCTGAATTCTACATGACCCTGGGCCTGCCCGACAGCCGCATCGACGGTGTCCACGCCAGCCCGTCGGACAACCCGTCCAGCAAGGCGGGCGAGGAACTGGTGGTCGAGTTCACCCTGGCCGGACAGTCGTTCGTCGGCCTGAACGGCGGCCCCCAGTTTCCGCACACCGAGGCGGTGTCCTTCATGATCCAGACCGACGACCAGGCCGAGACCGATCGCCTGTGGAATGCGATCGTCGGCCATGGCGGGGCCGAGAGCGCCTGCGGCTGGTGCAAGGATCGCTGGGGCGTCAATTGGCAAATCACCCCGCGCCGCCTGCTGGAGTTCTACACCGACCCCAACCCCGCCCGCGCCAGGGCCGCCTTCGAGGCCATGATGACCATGCACAAGATCGACATCGCGGTCATCGAGGCGGCTGCTGACAAGGCGTCATAGGTTTCAGGTTCTAGGGGTCAGGTTCTAGGGATAGGCAAACGCGAGCCCGGCCAGAACCTAGAACCTAGAACCTAGAACCTAGAACCTAGAACCTAAGGCCAACCCTCCAAAGGAGAAAGAAAGATGTCCTACATCACCGGCTTCCTCACCCCCGTCAAAACCGAGGACAAGGAGCGCTATATCGACTCTGCCCGCAAATCCTGGCCGCTGTTCCAGAAGTACGGGGCCCTGGAACAGGTCGAATGCTGGGGCGAGGACATTCCGCCCGGCAAGGTCACCGGTTTCGACCTGGCCGTGAAGCTGGAGCCTGGCGAGGTGGTGGTCTTCGCCTGGTTGAGATGGCCGGACCGCGCCACCGCCGACGCCTGCTGGGAGGCGATGCAGGCCGACCCCGCCTTCGCCGACATGGACATGCCTTTCGACGGCAAGCGCATGATGTGGGGCGGGTTCGCGCCGGTGTTCGAGGGCAAGTGACGCTCGCTGCCTAGCGGCAGAACCGCGTGTCGGTCGCCTCCAGATGGAGGTGGTCGGCATGCACGGCGTTGTAGTCGGGGCTCAACGTGGTGCCGAAGATGCGGCACGCGTCGTCGCGGATACGGCGCAGGAACCGCGCCTCGGGCGTGTCGCCGTTCCAGTCATTCAGGACGGTGATGCGCCGCCCGTCGCGCAGGCGCACGCCGGCAAAATCCAGGGCGGCGGCCTGGGAGTGGGCGCTGATCCGGGTGCTGCCGGCACCGTTGTTCACATTGCGACAGGCATAGGCCCCCATGTGGTCGATCTGGACTACGTCCGAACCCAGGATCTCGCGCGCCGCCGACTCCAGCGACTGTCGCCGCCAGATGCTCAGCGCCAGTGCGGTGCGGCAGGTCATCTGGACATCGCCCGGCGACATCCGCGCAATGGTGCCCATGTCCGCGCCCAGAACACCTGCGCCAGTCAGGCCGCACGTGGCCGAGTTCGCCCGGTCCGGAACAGGGCTGAAGTTCACGCGCGCCGCCGTCAACTGCGTCACGCACTGGCGAAGGTCTGCGCTTTCGCGGATCAACGCCTCGCGCGTGTTGCCGCCGAGCGGCAGATCGACCAGCGCCCCGACCAGCGGGGCCTCGGTGCGGGAAGACGCAGCCGGATAGCTGGGCCTCGCAGGCTCGGGCAGCATGGCACTACAACTTGCCAACGCCACAAGGGCTAGCGGAGCGAGGATCAGGCGAAGCGGATGCGTCATCGCCAGGACGCTAGCGGATTTCGTCAGACGCTTGAATCACGAGACGGCGAGGCGGAAAAAAGAACGTTGCGCGGCGAGGCTGTTGCAAAAGTGGGCCGTCAGAACGGGCTTCCCACCCGAGCTGCGGCATGGCACCAGTGCCCCATGAAGCCCGTCCTGTTCCTTCCGCTCCTCGCCACCGTTCTGTTCATCGCCGCCTGTACCGACAGCAAGCGGGCGCGCAACGATGCGACTTGGGGGGATCGTCCGGCCCAGATCACCTGCTGGAGCTATGGCGTCCAGAATTTCGAGGGACGGTCCACCGGCAAGGTTGAATACGACGACGGCGGACGCATCTCGTTCGTGGACGCCGCCAACAACCGCTACACCACGATCGATGGCGACTGCCGTGTGGTCTACGATCCCAAGCCGAACTGAGCCTCGCTCCTCTCCCGCCGGGAGAGGATTTGAGACCTAGCTGTCCAGGAAGGACCGCAGCTTCCGCGACCGCGACGGATGCTTCAGTTTGCGCAGCGCCTTGGCTTCGATCTGACGGATGCGCTCACGCGTCACCGAGAACTGCTGGCCGACCTCTTCAAGCGTGTGGTCGGTGTTCATGCCGATGCCGAAGCGCATCCGAAGAACCCGCTCCTCGCGCGGCGTCAGGGACGCCAGCACGCGGGTCGTAGTTTCGCGCAGATTCGACTGAATGGCCGCATCGATGGGCAGGATCGCGTTCTTGTCCTCGATGAAGTCGCCCAGGTGGCTGTCTTCCTCGTCGCCGATGGGCGTTTCGAGCGAGATCGGCTCCTTGGCGATCTTCAGAACCTTGCGCACCTTCTCCAGCGGCATGGCCAGCTTTTCGGCCAGTTCTTCCGGGGTCGGCTCGCGGCCGATCTCGTGCAGCATCTGGCGCGAAGTGCGGACGATCTTGTTGATCGTCTCGATCATGTGGACCGGGATACGGATGGTCCGCGCCTGGTCGGCGATGGAGCGCGTGATCGCCTGACGGATCCACCAGGTGGCGTAGGTCGAGAACTTGTAGCCGCGGCGGTACTCGAACTTGTCGACCGCCTTCATGAGACCAATGTTGCCTTCCTGGATCAGGTCCAGGAACTGCAGGCCGCGGTTGGTGTATTTCTTGGCGATGGAGATGACCAGGCGCAGGTTGGCCTCGACCATCTCTTTCTTGGCCTGACGGGCCTCGCGCTCGCCCTTCTGGACCTTCTGGACGATGCGACGATAGTCATCGATCGGCAGGCCGGCCTCGGTCGCCACAGCGGCGACGTCGCCCCGGATCTGGGCGATCTGGGCGGATTCGTTCTCGCTGAACTTGGTCCAGCGCACGCCCATGTCCTTGACGCTATCGGCCCAGTTCGGGTCCAGCTCGGCACCGAAATACGACTTCAGGAACTCGGGCCGCGAGATGCCGTAGCTGTCGGCCAGGCGCAGAAGGCGTCCCTCCAGCCCGATCAGGCGCTTGTTGATCGCATACAGCTGCTCGACCAGGGCCTCGATGCGGTTGTTGTTCAACTTCATCGTCTTCAGGCGACCTGAGATGGTCGCCGTCAGGGTGTCATAGGCCTTCTGGTCCTTGGCGGTCAGGACCTCGCCCTTCAGGCGGCTCTCGACCAGCTTGTCCTGCAGCTTGCGGAATGCCCCGAAGTCGCCGGCCACGGCGTCCAGCACGTCCATGACGCCATCGCGCAGTTCGGCCTCCAGCGCCGAGATGGACATCCCGCCGCCATCGTCGAAGTCTTCGTCTTCCTCGTCCTCGTCCGCCTTTTCCTCGGTTTCCGAAGACGGCACAGGCTTTTCACCCGGCAGGGGCTGGGGCGGCTGGTTGTGCGGCAGGGACGACGGGTTCAGCACGCCATAGGTGGCGTCCAGGTCGATGACCTCACGCAGCAGGATCCGGTTGTTGGCCAGTTCGTCACGCCACACCATGATGGCCTCGAACGTCAGGGCGCTTTCGCACAGACCCGAGATCATGGCGTCGCGGCCGGCCTCGATCCGCTTGGCGATGGCGATCTCGCCCTCGCGGCTCAGCAGCTCGACCGAGCCCATCTCGCGCAGATACATCCGCACGGGGTCGTCGGTACGGTCATAGGCGGCCTTGGCCGGAGCCTCGGCAACGGCCGTTCCGGCGGCAGCCGCGACATCGGTGCCCGCCGCTTCGCCTGCGTCTTCTTCGGCCTCGACGACGTTGACGCCCATTTCGGACAGCATGGCCAGGGTGTCCTCGATCGCGTCGGGGGTCACCTCTTCGGAGGGCAGAACCTTGTTCAGCTCCTCCATCGTCACATAGCCCTTGGCCTTGGCCTGCTTGATGAATTTCTTGACGCCGGCGTCGGTAAGGTCGAGCAGCGGGCCGTCGCTCTGGACTTCGGCTTCCTGCGTCTCGGTCGTTTCACTCATTCAGTCAGTCTCCGGACGGAGGGCTGATCAGGCCGTCCATCTCATACAATGTGTGACGGGGTCGTTGGTTACGAGCCCGCTTTGTCTTCCCAAATCTCACCGGTTTTGACCGCGCGACGCAAAGCATCCCGCTCGGCTTTCAACCTGCGGAACGCCTCATCCTGACCCGGCATGGAGGCCGCCGAGGCCAGCGCATCTTCAAGGGCGGCGACGCGAGTAAGTGCGTCGAACGCCTGCGACCATCGGATCCTTGCTTCGGCGAGGGGCGCATTTGCGGCCAGGAAAGGCGCGCCGGACTTTGCCGCCGCCTTCTCGACCTCGCGCACTAAAGCATCGTGACCCGACTGCGCCAGATGGCGTCGCAAGGCCGCGCTGTCAAGGGTTTGGGCTGTTCCCTGGGCACTGAACCGCAACCGGACGAGTTCCTGCGCCAGCCCATCCAGTGCCTTGTCGCCGAAGCCATGCGCCGCGATGTCTTCCAGATGATCATCCATGCGGGCCGGATCGTCGATGGCACCATGGGCCAGTGCGGCCGCCACAGGCTCGATGGAGCGCGACAGCGACTGCATGGCCTGCGCGCCTTCCGTCGTCTGGCCCAGCATAGGCGGTGGACCAAAGCGCCCACGTCCACGCCCGCTGAAACCCTGGCCCGGGGCCTGACGACCTGGCACGGACTGCGGGCTGCGCTGCGGCGTGAACAGGGCGTCGAACCGGTCGAACAACTCGCGACGATACTGATCGGCCAGGTCCTTGTCCTGAATGGCCGAGGCCGCCTGTCGCAGTCGACCTTTCAGCCCGGCACGGCGCTCCGGCGTATCCAGCGGTTCGAGTTCCGCCTCCTTGCCGAACAGGACTTCGGCAAAGGGCCGCGTGCCCGACATGGCCTGGCGCAGGGCGGGCGCACCCTTGTCGCGCAGGATGTCGTCGGGATCCTGCCCCCCGTCCAGAAGGGCGAAGCGGAACGACTTGCCTGATTTCAACTGCGGCAAGGCGCGATCAATGGCGCGATAGGCGGCGCGCCTGCCTGCTGCATCGCCGTCGAAGCACAGCACGGGCTCGGACGACACGCGCCACAGCAACGCCATTTGCTCTTCGGTCAGGGCCGTGCCCATGGGGGCGACGGCGGGGATGCCCGCGCGCTGGCAGGCAATGACGTCCATATAGCCCTCGACCACGACGACGGCCTGTTCGCCCTTGGACTCGGCCCCCAGGATGCGTCGTGCCTCGGGCAGGCCGTAGAGGGTGGCTCCCTTGTGAAACAGCGGGCTTTCCGGGCCGTTCAGATATTTGGCGCGGTCGTCGGGGTTCATGGCCCGGCCGCCGAACGACACGATCCGCCCCCGCGCATCCAGGATCGGGAACATCAGCCGGTCGCGGAACCGGTCGTAGGGGTTGCCGCCACCCTCCGGCGCGATCAGCATCCCCGCCTCGACCAGATCGCCGGGTTTGGCACCGCGCTGGACCAGAGCCTGTTTCAGCCCCTCTCGATCGTTGGGCGCATAGCCCAGGCCGAACCGCTCCCACTGATCCTCGGGCAGGCCGCGCCGCTCCAGATATTCCCGCGCCGCCTTGCCCACCGAGCGGCGCAGATTGGCGGCGAACCATTTCTGGGACAGGTCCATCCAATCGGCCAGACCCTTGCGCTTTTCCTCGCGCTCGGCCGCCTGGGGGTCTTCCGCCGGCAGGGCCATCCCTGCCTCGCCGGCCAGACGCTGGACCGCCTCGACGAAGGTCAGCCGCTCGGTCTCCTGCAGGAAGCTGATGATGTCGCCATGCTTGCCGGAGCTGAAATCGTGGAAGAAGCCCTTGTCATCGTTGACGAAAAACGACGGCGACTTTTCCTTGGAGAAGGGCGACAGGCCGACGTATTCGCGCCCCTGACGCTTGAGCTTCACCGACCGCCCGATGACGTCGGACGGGCGAAGGCGGGCCTTCAGTTCCTCAATGTATCGTTCGTCAAAGCGCACTGCACAGCCTTAATCGGTTAGCGCCTCCATGCGAAGGGGACGCTTAGCCTCTTGACTCGACTACTTTGCATGTAAAAGTAGTCATATCATTTGACGGCGGGAATGAAATGACTGGTCAAACTGGAACCGATGAAGGCGACCTGGCCTATCTGAAGCGTCTGGCGGCGGCAGGACGGGGTGAGCCGGCGCCTTTTCTGCTGCTCATGGCGGTGTTTGGCGGCGTCTATGGTTTTGCCCTGTTGTCGGTGATCGTGGCCTTCACCGTCGAAGGCCCCCCAACACCCCATGCGCATCCAGGGCCCATATCCGAGTTCCTGGGCCGCTGGGTTTTCGTCGCGGCTCATCTGGCGTTTTTGGTCGCCCTTCTCTGGACGATCTGGCGGACGATAGGGCCTCATCGCGTGCGATTGAACCGTGCGGCCTCAGCGATCTGGTCTGCCGCCTTCATCGCCCTGGTGACGCTTTACGCGTCAGCTGTGCTGTTCACTCGGAACGAGCCACCCAGCGACGCCGTCTATGCCGTGCATTTTGTGGGGCCGGTCCTTCTGGTGCTGTGGGGCAGCGCGTGGTGGGCCACAGCGATCGCCAGCGACCGACGCTGGCTGCTGGTTGTCGCCGTCAGCAGTTTCGCCGCCGCCATCGCCCTGGCCTATGTCGGCAATACCCTGTGGGCGCTACCGATCATGTGTGGGTGCCTGTTGCTGCTGGCCTTCCTGCCGGCAGTCCTGCTGATGCGGACGCGGCGTGGATGACTGAAGAAGACGCCCTGTTGTCTCATCGTGTTCGAGCGGGCCTGCTGGCCTGGCTGTCCGATCAGGGCGAAGGCGATTTCGTGGCTGCTGCCTCGGCTCTGGAGATTGCCAACAACGCCCTCTCCAGCCACCTGCAACGGCTTGAGGCCGCGGGTTACGTTATCCTGAGGCGGAGCTTTCTGGGCCGCAAGCCCAGAACTCGGATCGTCATGACCGCCACCGGCCGCGACGCCTGGCAGGCACACCTTGACCGGCTGACGCGCTGATCACCGAACGGTGTTAATGATTTTTTAACCAAGAAGGCCAGATCGGGGCACTAACACACTGAATCAATGAACATTATTTCGTCAGATTGCGGAACTATCCACAGACCCTGTGGTTAACTCCCCGAACCCCGTGATGCAGAAGCGTCGCCCCTCCTGACAACGAGACCCTCATGTTCATCGCCATCGCCCGCCCGGCGGTGGAACCCATCGGCCCCGACGCCGTCGCCGTCCCCGGTTCCCCCGCCATCGCCGAACTATCGCCCCGCGCCCTGCACGCGCGCCTGCTGGAGAACGCCGCCCTTCGCCGGATGCGGGCGATCGAACGCCGCCGGGCCCTGCGTGAAGACGATGCCGGCTACTGGTTCAGCGCCGCGCCCATGGCCATCCGCAAGGCCAGCGAGTTGCGCTGCGAGAGCAAGAGCTTCGCCCCCCTGCCCTGAAGCCTAACGCGGCTCTGACATGCGTCGCGCGATCGACTGTTTCAGCTTGTCCAGACGTTCAGTGCCGGATTTGGGCTGGATGCGCTGGCGCCGCTCGAAGCCGCCGCCCCAGAGCGCATACATGGCCTCGGCCAGATGCGGATGCCGGTCATGCTGGTGCACGATGGCGCTGGCAGTGCCGTCCGGATTGATGATCTTGCCGTCCTTGAATGTCAGGCTGTCCCCGTTCGTCATGCCCAACGTCGCCACGCGACCATAGTTGGACAACACCTGCGCCTCGATCATGCGCAGGTGGATGGCCAGGTTGCATGCCGCCTGATCCGCTCCGAACGCGCCACCGATGGACGACCGGGGGGTGGTGGCCAGCATGAGTATGGCACGGCACAGGCGCTGGACGTCGGCCCGGGGCCCCATGACCGTCCCCACGCAGACACACGGCTGCTGGCCTATAGCCTCCGCCAGGCCGCTCCCTGCCAGGGCCCGTATGTATTTCATGTTGAAGGCATGATCGGCCAGGACCCCGGCCTCATACTCCTGAAACGCCAGCAGGCCTTCCGGTCGAGGCTGAAACGGGTCGGCCTGAAAGATCACATCGCGCACATCGGTGATCAGGACGCCATCGACCCCGGGCCAGGCGCGCAGCAGCCGGTCGAACGCCGCGAACCTTTGCATTACAGGGTGTGGAGCCCAGCCGTCGATCCGATCCGGCGCGACCGCAATCACCGCATACTCGGCCAGCAAGGCCGCCACATCACGCCGGTCGTCCACCACCAGGGCCACAGCACCGTCGAACACCGCCCGCAAGGATCGGACGAAGGGCGCAATATCGGCAGCATCATAGCCGGTGGCATAGCCCAGAACCGCATTCCCCTGCGCCGATGTCGTCCCGTCAACCGGTTGGGCCAGAGCCTTGGCCAGCCATGTCAGATAACGCGATCGGGCCGGAGGCAGGCTCAACGCGGTGTCATCGCGTCGGCAAACCGCTGGAACAGATACAGGCTGTCCGTCGGCCCCGGCGAGGCTTCCGGATGGTGCTGGACGCTGAACACCGGACGATCCTTCAGGGCGATGCCGCAGTTGGTGCCGTCGAACAGCGACACATGCGTTTCCATGACCGCATCCGGCAGGCTGTCGCGGTCGACGGTAAAGCCGTGGTTCATGGACACGATCTCGACCTTGCCGGTGGTGAGATCCTTGACCGGGTGGTTGGCCCCGTGGTGGCCCTGATCCATCTTGACGGTCTTGCCGCCCAGGGCGAGGGCCAGCATCTGGTGGCCCAGGCAGATGCCGAAGACCGGCTTGCCGCTGTCGACCAGCTTCCTGATCTCCGGCACGGCATATTCGCCGGTGGCGGCGGGATCGCCGGGGCCGTTGGAGAGGACCACGCCATCCGGATTGCGCGCCAGAACCTCCTCGGCGGTCGTCGATGCCGGCACCACCGTGATCTTCGCGCCCGTCGAGGCCAGGGCCCGCAGGATGTTGCGCTTGACGCCATAGTCGATGACCACAACCGACCGGTCCGAGGCATCGACCCGCGGATGCCCCTCGGGCCAGTCCCACAGGCCCTGATCCCAGTCGAAAGACTGCAGGGTGGAGGCGTCCTTGGCCAGGTCCAGCCCGACCAGACCCGTCCAGGCCTTGGCCTTTGCGACCAGGGCCTCCAGATCGAACTGGCCGTCCGGATCATGGGCGATCACGGCATGCGGTGCGCCCCCGTCTCGGATCAGCGCCGTCAGGGCGCGCGTATCGATGCCCGCCAGACCCACGACCCCACGCCGCTTCATCCAGGTGTCCAGGTCCGCGTCGGACCGCCAGTTAGCCGGATCGGTGGGCATGTCGCGGAAGATGGCACCGCGTGCGGAGGTGTCCGAACCGCCGCCGATCTGCTCAATGTCGTCCGCATTGGTCCCGACATTGCCGACGTGCGGAAAGGTGAAGGCCAGGATCTGGCTCATGTAGGACGGGTCGGTCAGGATTTCCTGATAGCCGGTCATGGCGGTATTGAAGACCACCTCACCGAGAGCTGAACCTGTCGCGCCACAGCCGAGGCCTTGCAGGATGGTGCCATCCGCAAGCGCGAGCACGCCGGTGACGCCAGGAAGAAGAGCGGGATAGGAACTTGCGGTCATGATCGCTCCATACCACCGAATCCCGGCGGGCAAACGGCGGCGTTGCTAAAGGGTAGGCGGTACCGGGTCAACGCGGTCGTTTGCGCCCTTCCGAACCCGGATCCAGCCCACCGAGGCGACCGCGAACAGCACGATGGCCGGAATGACGTTGCCCGGAGCCGCCGCGACCACGGCACCGACCGAGAAGACCAGACCCACGACCGACAGAATACGCCAGCCGGTCGATTGGCTGAACCGGAACAGGCTGATGCAGCACAGGGCGTAAAGACAGATGGTCAGGACCGTACAGGCCCCGATCAGCAAGCCGAACTGGCCCGCCAGCGTCGGCTGGATCGTCGCCACAATCAGCAGGGCCATGATCGATCCGTTGATCAGGGGATTGGACAGCGGCAGATGGCCCGGTCGGCTGGCATGGCCAAACACGCGCGGCAGATAGCCCGCCTCCCCCGCCGATCTTGCCGTCTCGCCACCCAGGATGGTCCAGCCCGCGATAGTGCCCAGCGCCTTGATGACGGCGCAGGCCGCAACCAGGCCGGCCACCGAGGCCCCGAACACCCGCGCGGCCAGATCGGCGAACGGGCTGGTCGATTGCGCCAGCTCGCCTGCGGGGATCACGCCGAATACGGCGGCGGAGGCCAGCACATAGACCACCAGGGCCAGCCCCACGCCGCCCACGCTGGCGCGGCCCACGTCACGCGCCGGGTCTCGCACCAGTTTCGACAAGGCGGCGGCGCTTTCCAGACCCAGGAAAGACCAGAAGATCACCACCAGCGACGCGGGAATGGTGGCCGTAAGCGGCTGTCCCGACGGGTTCCACGAGGCGGAGAAGGTCGCGCCGCTAAAGGCCACAGCCCCGGCGACGATGGCCAGCACCAGCGGCAGCAGGCCGATCACCAGCGTCGTCGCGCCCAGCCGAGCTGCCACCTTGGCCCCGGTCGCATAGGCGGCGGTGGTGATGGCGATCAGCGCCAGATTGCTCATCGCCGCCGGCACCGGCTCGGCCAGCACCGGAAAGAAGAAGGCCAGATAGCCGGTGCCCGCGATGGCCACGGCGATATTGCCGGTCAGGCAGACGCCCCAATAGGCGATGGCCGTCTGATAGCCGATGAATCGCCCCAGCCCCCGCCGCGTGAAATCCGACAGGCCGTCGGCGTCCGGCTGAAACCGGCCCAGGCCCGCGAACACCGCCGCCAGGATCATCGCCCCGGCCCCGCAGATCAGCCAGCCGATCAGGCTGGACGAGCCGGTGGATGCAAGCGCGACGGGGGCCAGGTACACCCCCGATCCGATCATGTTGCCGGCCACCACCAGGGCGGCGATGCCCCAGCCGATCTTTCGGGCGGAGGGCGTATCGGGGATCGGCAGGATCTCGGTCTGGCTCATGGCCTTCCGATTACTCGGGAATCCGCGCCCCGTCCCATGCGAAAACACCACCGCTGTCGGCGGGCGTCAGGCCGTCCAGCACAGCCAGCAGACGACTGGCCGAGTAGTCTGCCGTGAATAGCTTGTCGGCCGCCACCCCCTTCTGGAACGGCACGCTGAGCGCCGTATCGACCGTGCCGGGGTGCAGGCCGGCGACCACCGCCTGCGGGTGGGTCCGCGCCAGCTCGATCGACAGGTTTTTGAGGATCATGTTCAGCGCCGCCTTCGACGCGCGATAGCTGTGCCAGCCGCCCAGCCGGTTGTCGCCGATCGACCCTACCCGCGCCGACAGGGCGGCGAAGACGGCGCGACGGTCACGTGGCAGCAGCGGCAGGAAATGCCTGGCCACAAGGGCCGGGCCGACCGTGTTGACCTGATAGTCCCGCAGCAGATGCTCGGCTGTCATCGCCTTGTAGGCCCGCTCCGGCTCCTGGCCGTGGTGAAGGACGCCAGTGGCCACGAAGATCAGCGACGGCGGCGGCCCCTCGCCCACCTGACGCGCCGCCTCAGCGACGGCGGCTTCATCGGTCAGGTCCAGTCCCGTGCCGGATCGCGACAGGGCGTGGACCGTCGCATAACGCCCCGACGCCCTGAGCGCCTTCGCCATGGCCGAGCCGATGCCGCCCGACGCGCCGATCACCACCGCTGCCTGATCTGTCATGGACGACCCTCCGCTCTCATCCACCACCAAGAGGGCAATCCGCGCCGGCCGACAAGGCGACCGATTGACCTGCGCGCGACCGCGCGCGAGACCGCCCACTCACATTCGAAGCCACGAGACGCCCGCCATGCCCATCACCACTGTTGGCCTCGATGCCGATGACACCCTCTGGCACAATGAGACGATCTTTCGCCTGACCCACGCGCGGTTCGTCGACCTGCTGGACGATCACGGCGACGCCGAGGTGATCGAGGCGCGGCTGGCCGAGACGGAGCAACGCAACCTGCGTCTCTATGGCTACGGCGTGAAAGGCTTCACCCTGTCGATGATCGAGACCGCCATGGAGCTGTGCGACGGCGGGGCCCCGCCCGAGGTTGTGCGCGAAATCCTGGCGGCGGGACGCGAGATGCTGGCCCACCCCGTCGAGACCCTGCCGGGGGTAGACGAGGCCCTGGCCGCACTGTCTGAAAAATACCGCCTGGTCCTGATCACCAAGGGCGACCTGCTGGATCAGGAGCGCAAGCTGGCCGCCTCAGGCCTGGGGGATCTGTTTGCCGCCGTCGAGATCGTGTCCGAAAAGGATCGCGGTACCTATGAGCGCGTCTTTGCCCGACACGGCACCGGGGCCGAGGACGCCGTCATGGCCGGCAACTCCATGAAGTCGGACGTCCTGCCTGCGCTGGCAGCGGGGGCTTACGGCGTGCACATCCCCTATCACGTGACCTGGGCGCACGAACTGGCCGATGCGCCGCAGGACCATGCCCGGTACGGCGCACTCGAGAACATCGGCAGCCTGCCGGCCTGGATCGGTCAGATTGCTCAGTCGTAGCCCAGAAGGGCCCGCAGACCCGGGACATGAACGTCGATCAGGCGGCGCTGGGTTTCCGGCAGTGTATCGGGCAGTTGAAGCCCTTGGGGCAGGACAAGGTTTTCACGCGCCGTGCGGCTGCGCTTACGATCTGCACCGACTGCCACGCGCTCGCGCCAGTCGTCGGGTCGGTCTATGCCCGCCGCATCGAGCAAGGACGCGAAGAAGGCTTCGCTCTCGGCTGACTCCAGGTTTTGCACAGCCTGCACCGCATCCTCGTAGCGAACCAGGTGCACGCCTGTCCCCAGCCAGGCGACGGCATTGTGGGTATAGATGTCCGTGAGCGCAGGCACCTTCTGGTGAATGCCGAAGATCATCATGTTCAGAAGCACGTCGCTTGAAAACAGGCCGGGGATCTTCAGGTGCTGAAGGTTGGACTGCTCAAAGGCGTCTGAAACGTGGAACCGGGCGCGGGCGATGACCCAGTCGTAGGGATCGCGAACCAGCACGATGTGTCGTGCATAGCGGACATTGGCCACCGACTGATCGTCGAACAGCAGATGAGCCATCGCCAGCTTCGGGGCCGAGGGGTCCAGGGCATCCAGGTGCTCGTGCATGTTCGGTATCTGGATGAAATCCCGCGCATGATGCTGATTGACCGGGACGAACATGCGCAGGATATTGCGCAGAAGATGCGTTCCGCCCTTGGGGATGCTGTTCATCAGAACGGGCTGTCGAAGAGGTGCCTGCGAAAATCGCGCGACCTCGGTGTCCAGAGTGTCGGCTATGCCTTTGATGATCGCCAAAGTTTTCTCCAGAGCGTGACACGAGAACGAAAAAGGGCGGTGGATTTCGCCACCGCCCTCTCGGTTAGACCTGATGAACTGCCCTTAGAAGGACTTGCTCACCCGCAGGAAGGCACGGCGACCGTAATAGGCTTCCTGATACTGCGAAGACAGGATCGAGTTGCCAGTCGTGCCGACTGCGACAGACGAAGCCGCCGGCGGCAGTTCGTCGAACAGGTTGGCCACGCCGCCGGACAGGGTCCAGCCGCCGGTCAGACCCGAACCTTCGGACCTGTAGGACAGCGAAACACTGTGGAAACCGGTGAACTCGGCATCGGCCTTGATCAGACCCTGGCGACCTTCGATGACCTGGAAGGCCGACTGACCGTTGCGAATGCGGTCAGGACGGTTGTCCTGCGGCCCGATCCAGTCGAAGCCCCAGAATGCAGTCCAAGGTCCACGATTGATGCTGGCGTTGAAGTTGCCGACCAGCTTGGGACTGCCGATGTCACCCAGGAAGTCGGTGCTGAAGTCGGCGAAGGTCGACTGGTTGGTTTCCAGCGTCCAGGTCGTCTGCGTGTCCAGCGACAGGGTGCCCCAATCGAAGTCGTGGAACCAGCGCGCCGTGAAGTCGAAGCCACGGTTGTTCTGCTCGGCGATGTTCAGATAGCTGTCGCGGACCTGGCTGATCGCACCGTCAAGCGTCGGGTCGCGGTCGAACTGGTTACAGATCGGATCGCTCGGGAAGTTCTCCGACAGATAGCAGGCCTGCAGGATGCCACCGGCCCCCAGAACATCGACCTGATCCTCGATCTTGATCTCGAAGTAGTCGATCGCGACGCTCAGGTTGCTGTCCGGCGGAGTCAGGACCAGGCCGATGACCGTTGCCTTGGAGGTTTCAGGCTCCAGAACGCCCAGTCCACCGCCGGTCACGACCTCGGCTGATGCCACGCCGCCGGTGAAGTCGCTGGCTACGCCGCCGCCCGGGCCCGCTGCGCTGGTGCAGTTGACGTAAAGCGGGTCGGTCGTGGCCAGAACACCATCGGCCACGCGTTGGTCGAGGTTGAGGCAGGGGTCGATGTTGCGTTGACCGACAAAGCTGGTCTGGTCCGCCAGATACAGTTCGAACAGGGCCGGTGCGCGGAACGACGTGCCGTGCGTGGCGCGAACGCGGATCGTATCGCTGATCTTCCAGTTCAGGCCGACCTTGTAGGTCGTGGCGTCGCCAGAGGTATCGGTGTCGGTGTAACGACCCGACAGCGACAGATCCAGGCCCTGGACGTAGGGCATATCGGCCAGCAGCGGGATGGCCAGCTCGACGTAGGCTTCGTTGGTCGTGTCGGAGCCCTGGGTCACGCCAGCGCCGCTCAGGCCCCAGCTGTTGTTGGCCAGGGTGACATCACCCGGAGTGTCGACGATCTCATCCTTGCGCAGGTGGAAACCGAAGGCAGCCCCCAGCGGACCCGCAGGCAGCTCGAACAGATTACCGGCCAGCGAACCTTCGACGTAGGTCTGCTCGTAGACGGTCGTGCCGGTTTCGGTATCGAACAGGAAGGCCCGCTCGGCATCGGTCAGATCGCCGGCGAGGAAGCCCGGGCGGGTAAAGTCAACATCCACGCATGGACGGTTGGTACCGGGCAGGTTTTGACCCGCGCAAAGCTCCGTCTTGAAGCTGGTCGAATCGACGGCATCCTGGAGGATGACGTCGTTCGTGTATTCCGCATCCGAGCGGCTGTACTGGCCGAAGATATCCCACGACCAGTTGTTCAGGCCGCCGATGCTGAAGTTGCCGCGCAGGCCTACGACAGCACGGGTGTAGTCCACCTTCTGGGACGCATCGAAGTGATCGGTGATCGCGGTCGGGCTCAGGATGTTGGGGCCGACGAAGTCGTTCAGCGGATCGCCGAAGGTCGAGGTGTAGACGTAGTTCCAGAACTGGCGATAGCTGTCCGTGCGGCTTTCGCGGCGGTTCAGCAGCAGTTCGGCATAGGCTTCGACACCGCCGCCCAGTTCATATGCGCCTTCACCGAACACCGTATAACGCTCGGTCTCGGGGATGATCGATTCTTCCCGGGCGAAATCGGACAGGTTGTTGACCACCGAACGCGAGGCCGCATCGTAGTTCACGATGTAGAAGCCGTCAGGTGCGGTCGGATAGAGGGCCGAAGTGGCGGGGTTCGTCGGGCGCGTGGGAATGTACCGACCCAGATCACCGTCGTAATCAAACTGGAAGCGACCGGCGCGGCCCGAGAAGTCCGCACCGTAGACGTAGATATTGCCCCAGGTCAGGTCGGTGCACTGGGGCTGTCCCGTGCGCGGGTCGACGCGGTCAACGCGCGTGTTGGTGCCCGGCGCGGTGATGTACTGGTTGCGGCAGATCAGATAGTCGCGTTCGCCGGCAGCCAGCTTTTCCTGACGATAGTAGTCGGCCGACAGGTTCACGTAGCCACGGTCGAACTGCTTACCGAAAGTTCCGGAGATGTTGTACTGCTCGCCGCCCTGATCGAAGGGAGCCGAAGCGAAGGCTGTCATCTCCCCGCCATCGCGGGCGCGCTCGGTGATCAGGTTGACCACGCCGGCCACGGCGTCCGAGCCATAGATCGACGACGCGCCGTCCTTCAGCAGATCGATGCGGTTGATAGCCGACTGAGGAATGACGTTCAGGTCGAATGCCGAGACGCCACCGCGCGTACCGGCCGGACCGGCACGGCGACCGTTCAGCAGCACGAGCGTGCGGTTCGCACCCAGGCCGCGCAGCGAGATCGTCGCGGCACCGGGGCCACCGTCCGTCACAAAGGCGCTGGAGATGGTCGAGTTCACCTGAGGCGAACCAGAGGCGAGCGTCGAGCTCTGCAGCAACTGGACCGTGTCGCTGAGGCCGCGCTGTTCGGCACGATCAGACGTCAGCACCTGAACAGGCGAAGGGCTGGTAAATTCGTTCTGGGGAATGCGCGACCCCGTAACGACGACGTCGCCCAGTTCCGTAGCCTGTGACTCTTGCTCTTCCGCATCCGGCGCGGGTTGCGGAGCGGTTTGCGGAGGGGTCTGAGCCAATGCGGCGGTCGCAACGAACACACCCAGGCTCGAAAGAACGGTCGTCGTCAGCAATCGAGAATAACGCACAGATAAATATCCTTTTGTATCGGTTGCCGAAGCGCGAATCCGAACGCCGCCCCAACCCTAGCTAAGGGGTCACATTACGGTCGCTTTTTCGACACGCAAGCTCGAGCGGGTCGGGAGAGGCATTTTAGTACAGGCACTGTAGCACATGGGCACCACGCCTGATGCGGGCTCCCGCCGCCTCCTTTGACCTAAATCTGTCAGTCGGCCTTCTCTGCTCGAAGCTCCAGGCGCACCAAACAGGCACTTGGTCGTGCTTGGCAACACACCGCAACGTCGTGTCGCGCAGCCAATATGCCAGGCGATCAAGTCAACAATACTCAGCACAGTACTTTGTGTTCTAGTTCAGCTGTTCGACGCGCCCCGCTCCAAGATTCTAGAATGTGGCAGCATACAGTTTCAATAACGACACATGATGTTTGAATAACATTGTAATGTTGCAAGAAATGCTAAAGCAAGGCTTGACCAATCTCTTGGACCGAGACCTTTTGCACAGCCTTGTCGTCCCTTCGACATAACTGCGTTATTCAGATAGCTTGGGTTTTTAATCTATGATCGATATTCGCAAGACATTGCTTGCAACCACGATGTTGGCAGGCTCAATCGCCATTTCCGCCCCCGCACTGGCACAGACGGTGCCCGCCGATCAGCCAGCCGGTACGGTGACGGGCCAAGAGCCCCTGAATCAGGCACCCGTTGCGCAGGACCAGGCCACCGAACTTGGCGAGGTCGTCGTGACCGGGTCGCGCATTCGCCGCGATGCCACCAACGCACCGACACCATTGATTCAGGTTCAGCGCGAAGCCCTGCTGTCGACTGGCCAGGCGACGGTAATCGACTACCTTGCGACCATCCCTGCCCTTTCAAACTCTGTCGTTCCGTCGGACACGACGGGTTCGAACCTGGGTGACGGCGGTCTGTCGCTGCCGAACCTTCGCAGCCTCGGCTCGAACCGCACCCTCACACTGGTTGACGGACGCCGCCACGTGGGCTCCAGCGGCGGCTCGCTGGCCGTCGACATCGATACCATTCCGCGTCTGCTCATCGAGAATATCGAGATCGTCACCGGCGGTGCCGCCTCGGTCTACGGCGCCGACGCCGTATCCGGCGTGCTGAACTTCATCCTGCGCAAGGATTTCGAGGGCCTGGAGATCGACGCCAACTACGGCATGATCAACCAGGACGGCCAAGCCAATCGCCGTATCTCGGCCCTGGCAGGCGTGAATCTGCTCGACGGTCGCCTCAATGTCTATGCCCACGGCGAGTATGAAGAGGTCGACGAAGTCACCTCCAACAACATCGACTGGATCAACGACGCACCGTTCCGTGCCGGCATTGATGCCGATCCGACGACGGCACCGTTCGACGGCAACCAGGACTTCCAGCTGTTCAAGAACGTCCGCCGCATGGATATTCCGCGCTGGGGTGCCACCACGCTGGCCAACTCGCAGCCCGGTTCGCGCCTCAGCGATCCTGACGTGCCGTACGAAGACTGCTTCGCTCCGGACGGGGCAGGTGGTGAGTTCTTCACCTACAGCAACAACTGCTTTGCGCCGAACCCAGGCAAGACCTTCTACTACGACGGTTCGACCGCCCGCCTGGCCAACTTTGGTCAGCGCATCGGTAACACCGGCTTGTTCCGTCCCTACAACATTGGCGGCGACGGCGAGAATATCGCCGACTTCTCGACCGGATCGCGCGTGCCGCGTTCGGAATCGGCCCGCTTCCAGGCCGGTGCCACCTTCGATGTCACGCCGGACATCGAGCTCTACGCCGAGGCCAAATACGTCACCGAAGATACGTTCGACGTGGGTCAGCCGACCTTCTTCAACGTCGACCTGGTCGATTCTTACGGTGCCGGAACGGCCAACCCGATCTATGCGGTGAACAACTTCGACCTGCGCTGGTCCGACAACGCCTTCCTTCCGCAACTGGTGAAGGATGCCATCGCCGGAAACCAGATCGACCGCTATGCACCGCCGACCGACGACGCCGACAGCGTACTGCTGGGATCGCAAGGTCTGCAGATCGCTCGCCACAGCCTGTTCGGACCAGACCGCACCCAAGACAACACCCGCGAACTGCAACGCTACGTCGTGGGCCTGCGTGGCTCGCGCGATCAGTTGGCCTTCGTCAGGGATTTCAACTGGGACATCGGCTACACCTACGGCCAGGTCGAGGTCGAAAACCGTGAGCGGGGCGTCGATGGCCAGCGCTTTGCCCTGGCCGCCGATGCCGTGCTCGACACGGCCGGTGTCGTCAACGGCACACCGGGCGAGATCGTCTGCCGCGTCCAGCTTCTGGCCGCGCAGGGTGCGCCCGACGGAGCCTTGGGTGATCCGCAACGTGGCGGTGACCTGCGCGACAGCGAGTACGGCCGTCGCAGTATTGACGAGTGCGCCCCGCTGAACGTCTTCGGCAAGGGCAACCAGAGCCAGGCGGCGCTCGACTATGTCGACGCCACAATCGGCGTCACCGAGCGCAACGAGCAGGAGCAGGCGATCGCTTCGATCTCCGGCAATCTGTGGGACTTCTGGGGAGCCGGACCTCTGGGCGTCGCTCTGGGGGCCGAATATCGCCGCGAGGCGACCTCGGCCACCGGCCGCGATCGTGACACGGACGGACGCCTGCTGTTCCTCAACACCGGTGCCGATTTCCCGGAGGTCGAATACGATTCCAACGAGTATTTCGCCGAGCTTTCGGTCCCACTGTTCCGCGACAGCTTCCTGGGTGAATATGCCGAGCTGAGCGGCTCCTACCGCTACGCCGACTATTCGACCGTAGGCGACGTGGATGTCTATGGGGTCAACCTGGTCTACCGTCCGATCCAGGACATCGCCTTCAAGACCAGCTACAATACCTCGGTGCGCGTGCCGGACCTGGGCGAAAACTTCTCGCCTCTGGGACAGACGTTTGCCAACGCCTTTGCCGACCCTTGCGCCACCCTGGCCATCGCCGATGTTCAGGATGCCGAAACCCGCCAGAACCGGATCAACAACTGTACGGCGCTGGCCGCCGAACAGGGTCTGACGTTCGACTTCGCCGGGGCGACCGCAACCAACCTGGACGACTTCAACCCGAACTACACCTCGGGCATCGCCGGCTCGCTGGGGGGCAACCCGAACCTTCGGCCGGAGGAGTCCAACAGCTTCACCTTCTCGACGGTGCTGCGTCCACGCTTCATCCCGAACTTCTCGCTGGTCCTCGACTACTACGAGATCGAGATCGAACAGGTCATCTCGGCCGTCAGCGCCGCAACCGCCGCGGCCAACTGCGTCAACGGCGCGACGCTGAATGCGGATGCCTGCGAAACCATCTTCCGCAACAACCCGGACATTCCGTTCGGCGTGGGTGCGCCGGCTGGTGATTCCGTGGGTGGCTTCATCGAGCGGTCGTTCAACTATGCCAAGCTGCAGACCCGTGGCCTGGACTTCACGGCCAACTACCGTGTCGACACGCTTGAAATGACGGGCCGCGACTTCGGCCAGTTCGACTATCGTCTCGCGGGTTCGTGGCTGATCGATCAGAAGGAGTTCCTGAACGAAGGCGATCCGAGCGACTTCACCGAACTGGCCAGTGGTCTGTTCTACCCCCGCGTTCGTCTGACCTCGTCGCTGACGTGGGCACCGAACGAGATCTGGAGCGTCAACTGGACCGCCGACTGGCAAACGGCCCAGGACATCGTCAACGTCCGCGACTTCGTGAACAATGCCGATGCCCGTCTGGTCAGCGAACTGGACACTGAAAACTTCACGCGCCACGATTTCACGGTGCGCTGGAATGCTCGCGAGGACCTGACGGTTCGCGCCGGCGTGGTGAATGCGTTCGATGCTGAACAGGCCGACTATCTCGGTACGACGCTGTATTCGAACTTCGACCCCTACGGCCGTCGCTTCTTCATCGGCCTGAACTACCGCCCGTTCTGATTTCGGAACCGGCCAAGACGGATCAGGGGCGGCTCGAAAGGGCCGCCCCTTTTTCGTGCGTGCACAGCAAATGGCAGCGTCAGGCGCATTGGTTCTTGCCCCGGTCCCCTGCCCTCTTTAGACGGACCGCTTAACCGACAACCCGAACGGAACCGCGCCGGCGTATCGCCCGCGCCGGATTTTCGTGCGCGAAAGGACCGCTGCCGCCGTGACCGCATCCGATGTCCCGCACGACGAGCGCGACGCCATGATCCGGGCGTCTCTTGCGGAGCATGGCGACAGTGGCGTCACGCCCCGGCACACCCTGTTCTACTTCTATGGCGAGGGTGACCACGACGACCTGAACGAGGTCGCGCGGCGCGCCGGCTTCATCACGCGCGGCCAGGACGAGATGACCGTTCTGGAGACCACCATGGCGGTGGACGAAGCCTCGTTCACGCCCGTTTCATCCATGATGCAATCCTGGGCCGCGGCCTTTCAGCTGGACTATGACGGCTGGGAGTGCGCGGTCGTGACGAACTGATCAGACGAGGCCGAAGATGCCCAAACGCACAGACATCAAATCCATCCTGATCATCGGCGCCGGGCCGATCGTGATCGGTCAGGCCTGCGAGTTCGACTATTCCGGTGTTCAGGCGTGCAAGGCGCTGAAGGCCGAGGGGTACCGGGTGATCCTGGTCAACTCCAACCCAGCGACCATCATGACCGACCCGGAGGTGGCCGACGCCACCTATATCGAGCCGATCACGCCGGAGTTCGTCGAGCAGATCATCGCCAAAGAGCGTCCCGATGCCCTGCTGCCGACCATGGGCGGCCAGACGGCGCTGAATACGGCCCTGGCGCTGGACGCATCCGGCGCGCTGAAGAAATACGGCGTCGAGATGATCGGGGCCAAGGCCGAAGTCATCGACAAGGCCGAGGACCGCCAGAAATTCCGCGACGCCATGGACAAGCTGGGTCTGGAATCGCCCAAGTCCAAGGCGGCCCATTCGATGGAAGAGGCGCTGGAGGGGCTGGAGTTCGTCGGCCTGCCCGCCATCGTGCGGCCCTCGTTCACACTCGCCGGGACCGGCGGCGGCATCGCCTATAACCGCGAGGAGTTCGAAGAGATCGTCCTGCGCGGGCTGGACCTGTCGCCGACGACCGAGGTGCTGATCGAGGAATCGGTGCTGGGCTGGAAGGAATACGAGATGGAGGTGGTCCGCGACACGGCGGACAACTGCATCATCATCTGCTCCATCGAGAACATCGACCCGATGGGCGTCCATACCGGCGACAGCATCACCGTCGCCCCCGCCCTGACGCTGACGGATAAAGAATACCAGCGGATGCGGACCGGCTCGATCAACGTCCTGCGCGAGATCGGGGTCGAGACGGGCGGGTCGAACGTCCAGTGGGCCATCAACCCCGCCGACGGCCGGATGGTCGTGATCGAGATGAACCCGCGCGTGTCGCGCTCCTCGGCGCTGGCGTCCAAGGCCACCGGCTTTCCGATCGCCAAGGTCGCGGCGCGTCTGGCGGTGGGCTACACGCTGGACGAACTGACCAACGACATCACCCAGGTCACGCCGGCCTCGTTCGAGCCGAGCATCGACTATGTCGTCACCAAGATCCCCCGCTTCGCCTTCGAGAAATACCCCGGTGCCGAGGCGACCCTGTCGACCTCGATGAAGTCGGTGGGCGAGGTCATGGCCATCGGCCGAACCTTCCAGGAGAGCATGCAGAAGGCGCTGCGCGGTCTGGAAACCGGGCTGAACGGTTTCGACGAGATCGAGATCGAGGGCACCGACGGATCGGGCGACGAGGGCTCCATCCGGGCCGCCGTCGTGCGCGCCCTGGGCCAGCCGACGCCGGACCGTATCCTGGTCATCGCACAAGCGTTTCGCCACGGCCTGACGGTCGAGGAGGTGAATGCCGCCTGTTCTTACGAACCGTGGTTCCTGCGCCAGATCGCCGACATCGTGCGAACCGAGGGCCATGTCCGTGTCACCGGCCTGCCGGCCGAGCCCACTGAATTCCGCAAGCTGAAATCCAAGGGCTTCTCCGACGCCCGTCTGGCGCAGCTGACCGGCACCACCGAAGCCGCCGTGCGCAAGGCCCGCCGCGCCCTGAACGTGCGTCCCGTCTTCAAGCGCATCGACACCTGCGCGGCAGAGTTCGCCTCCGCCACCGCCTATATGTATTCGACCTATGAGACCGGGGCGCTGGGCCAGGTTCCGCTGTGCGAATCCAGCCCCACGGACGCGAAGAAGGCCATCATCCTGGGCGGCGGGCCGAACCGGATCGGGCAAGGGATCGAGTTCGACTATTGCTGCTGTCACGCGGCCTTTGCCTTCGCCGACATCGGCGTCGAAAGCATCATGGTCAACTGCAACCCCGAGACCGTGTCGACCGACTACGACACCTCCGACCGGCTGTATTTCGAGCCGTTGACCGCCGAGGATGTGCTGGAACTGATCGACGTCGAGCGCTCGAACGGTGACCTGATCGGCGTGGTCGTCCAGTTCGGGGGTCAGACGCCGCTGAAGCTGGCGCATGCGCTGCAGGAGGACGGCGTGCCGATCCTGGGCACCAGTGTGGACTCCATCGACCTGGCCGAGGACCGCGAGCGCTTCCAGAAAATGCTCAACGACATCGGCCTGATCCAGCCGCCCAACGGCCTGGCCCGCAGCGCCGAGGAAGCCGCCGAGAAGGCGGAAGAAGTCGGCTATCCCGTCGTCCTGCGCCCGTCCTATGTGCTGGGCGGACGCGGCATGATGATCGTCCACGACCGCGAACAGCTGGACCGCTATGTCGGCGAGGCCATGCGGGTCTCGGGCGACGACCCCGTCCTGATCGACCACTATCTGAACCGCGCCACCGAGGTCGATGTCGATGCCCTTTGCGACGACGAGACGGTGTTCGTGGCGGGCGTTCTCGAACACATCGAAGAAGCCGGGGTCCATTCGGGCGACAGCGCCTGTTCCATGCCGCCTTGGTCGCTGTCGGCAGAGATCGTGACCGAGCTGAAGCGTCAGACCGAGGCCATGGCCAGGGCTCTGAAGGTGCGCGGCCTGATGAACGTCCAGTTCGCCATCGAGGAGCCGCACAGCGACAACCCCCGTATCTTCGTGCTGGAGGTGAACCCGCGCGCGTCCCGCACCGCCCCCTTCGTCGCCAAGACCATCGGCCAGCCCATCGCCGCCATCGCGGCCAAGGTCATGGCCGGTGTGCCCCTGAAATCCTTCGGCCTGGCCGACAAGCCGTACGACCATATCGCGGTCAAGGAAGCGGTCTTCCCGTTCGCCCGCTTCGCCGGGGTCGACACCATCCTGGGGCCGGAAATGCGCTCGACCGGCGAGGTCATGGGCCTGGACTGGAAGCGCGAGGGCGAGGCCGACATGGCCCCCGCATTCGCCCGTGCCTTTGCCAAGTCCCAGATCGGGGGCGGCACCACCCTGCCCGTCTCCGGCTGTGCCTTTATTTCGGTCAAGGACGAGGACAAGCCCTTCATCATCGACGCCGCCAGGACGCTGCTGGCCGAAGGCTTCACCCTGATGGCGACCGGCGGCACCCACAGCTATCTGGTCGAACAGGGCCTAGCCGTCACCCATGTGAAGAAGGTGCTGGAGGGGCGTCCCCACATCGTCGATGCGATGAAGAACGGCGAGGTCCAGCTGGTCTTCAACACCACCTCGGGCAAGCAGTCGCTGCAGGACAGCTTCAGCCTTCGCCGTACCGCCCTGATGATGAAGATCCCCTATTACACCACCACCGCAGGGTCCCAGGCCGCCGCCCAGGCCATCGGTGCGATCAAGGCGGGTGACCTGGATGTGCGGCCGATCCAGGATTACGGCTGACATACGGCACCAGTCTGCCGGTCGGCCTCACCCTGTCTTGTCTCGTCGCCCTTGGCGGTGCGTGACTGACGTGCGCAGCGTCGGATAGCCGAACCGTCCACCCGACACCGGTGGTACAGGCGGACAATGGCTATTCGCGCGCCCTGTCCCCGATTTCATCTGCATGAATGAAACCTGACCCGGCGCGTTCAGATCGCGCTCAGCCCCGGAATGGTTTTCTCCGATCAACGCCGCCACCCCGGACGGCGCAAACATCAAGGAGAAGACCGATGATGAAGAAGGCTCTCATTCCCGCACTGGCTCTTGTGGCCGCTTCCGTCGCGGTCCCCGCAGCGGCGCAATCCTATGGCCACGGCCCGGCACGCGGTCATGGTTATGTGCAGGTTCAGCACCACGGCGGCTGGCAGCAGATCGCCCAGCGCAAATACAATCTGGACCGCCGTATCGATCAGGGCGAGCGCAACCGCTCGCTGAGCCGCCGCGAGGCCATTCGCCTGCGCAGCGAGCTGAACGCCCTGGTCAATCTGGAGCGCAACTATCTGCGCGGTGGCCTGACCATCCGCGAGCGGGCCGATCTGGACCGTCGCTACGACCGTCTGTCGGCGCAGGTCCGGTACGAACGTCGCGACCGGGACAACCGCCGCTACTAAACCCTGAGCCATTCCTCAGGCGTTCGAGGGGCGCGATCCGAAAGGGTCGCGCCCCTTTCTCTATGCGTCGAAGGTCACGACCGTGCGCACCGCCTGCCCGTCCGCCAGCCGGTCGAAGGCGGCGTTGATGTCGTCCAGGGCGACGCGGCCCGTCATCAGCCGGTCGACCGGCAACCGTCCCTCGCGGAACAGGGCGACATAGCGGGGGATGTCGCGGGCGGGCACGCAGGTGCCGATATAGCTGCCCTTCAGCGTCCGCTCCTCGGCCACCAGCGACACCACATTGACCGCGAGGGCCGCATCGGGCGGAGGCAGTCCGGCTGTCACCGTCGTGCCGCCCCTCCGCGTCATTCGCCAGGCGCTGTCCAGCGCCCGCACCGACCCGGCCATCTCGAACACATAGTCCGCCCCGCCGTGGGTCAGCGCCCTGACCTGCTCCACCGCATCGGCATCGGCGGCATTCACCGTCTGCACCGCGCCCAGACTGCGGGCCAGGGCAAGCTTGTCCTCCGACAGATCGACCGCCACGACCGGCGACGCGCCACTGGCCAAGGCCCCCAGAACGCTGGCCAGCCCGACGCCGCCCAGGCCGACGACCACCGCCGACTGCCCGGCCCGCACCCCCGCCGTATTCACCACTGCTCCGACGCCGGTCAGGACCGCACAGCCGAACAGCGCCGCCTGCTCGAACGGCAGGGCCGGATCGATCTTCACCAGCGACCGGCGCGACACCACCGCATGCTCGGCGAAGGCGGAGCAACCCAGGTGATGATGGATAATCTCCGCCGGGATATCCGACCGATCCATCGTATCCATGGCGGAGTGTCCATGGATGTGCATCCGCTGTCCGCCACCCAGCAGCTCGCCCTTGCCGTTCGCGGCCGCCCCCGGTTCGCACAGGGCCGGGCGGCCTTCGGCGCAAGGGTTACAGTGGCCGCAGGAGGGCATGAAGACCATGACCACATGATCGCCGATGGCCAGGTCGGTCACGCCGTCGCCGAGGGCCTCCACCACCCCCGCCGCCTCGTGCCCCAGGGCCATGGGCAATGGGCGGGGCCGGTCGCCGTTGATCACGCTGAGATCCGAATGGCACAGGCCCGCCGCCTTGATGGCGACCAGCACCTCGTCCCGGCCCGGCGGGTCCAGGGTCACCGTCTCGATGCTCAGCGGACGGCTGTCGGCATAGGGGCGGGTGGCCCCGACGGTGCGGAGAATGGCGGCGCGGGTCATCATGTCGTGAACGCTAGGCGCTTGACGCCGCGTCCGCCAAGCCCGAGCGTTCGATTCAGGCGTGCGGAGACACGTTCGAGGATGATCCTCATAAACCTGCGCTCAAGCAGCGAGCCGCCGCGCGGCGAGCGTTAGCGCATTAAAATGGAGCGAAGCGTGACGGGTACCATCGAACGGACGAAACGCGGCGACTATCAGCGGTTCCAGGCCATATCCACGCGCTGGATGGACAATGACGTCTACGGCCACGTCAACAATGTCGTCTATTATTCGTGGTTCGACACGGCGGTGAACCGTCTGCTGGTCGTCAACGGCCTGCTGGACATTCACGGCGGCAAGACCATCGGTCTGGTGGCCGAAACCGGTTGCCGATACTTTTCGCCGACAGCCTTCCCGGACGAAATCCAGGCCGGAGTTCGCGTGGCCCATCTGGGCGACAGCTCGGTCCGCTACGAGATCGGCCTGTTCCGGAATAATGAGGAAGACGCTGCGGCCGTCGGCTATTTCGTGCACGTCTATGTCGACCGCGAGACCAAGCGGCCCGTGTCGGTGGACGCAAAGATGCGTGGCTTCCTGGAAGGAATGAAGATCTGAGGCTGCGGCCTCAGTCGTCCAGCTGGCCCGTCAGGAACAGGATACCCACGGCCGTCAGGGCCCCCAGGGCAAAGGCCCCCAGGATCGACCCGGCCGCGACGGCGGCAGGCACGGTCACGGGGCGAGCTTCGTACCATTCGACAATGTCGGGCCCATGCTCGTTGAAATCGTCGTCGGCATAGAGCTTGGAATTGTAGATGACGTCTTCGGCGGTCATGTCGTTTCCCTTGGCCCCTGCTGATGCGGTCTCAACCGCCTTGTACGTGGATAATACCATCAAACCGTTACGGTTCCTGTATCGTGACAGGCTTCGCATCATCCGCTAGATGCGCGCAACCGGGCACCGCGTCGTGATCGGCGCGACACTGCCGCAAACAGACAGACTACCCGCGCTCAAGCAGCGAGCCTCCGCGAGGCGAGCGTTAGCGCCCCTAAAAAGAGACTCTTCATGGCCGGCCATTCCAAGTTCAAGAACATCATGCACCGCAAGGGCCGCGCCGATTCGGTGCGCTCCAAGCTGTTCTCGAAACTGTCGCGCGACATCACCGTGGCGGCCAAGTCGGGCATGCCCGATCCGGCCCTGAACCCGCGCCTGCGCCTGGCCGTCAACAACGCCAAGGCCGAGAGCCTGCCCAAAGATGTGATCCAGCGTGCGATCAACAAGGCCTCGGGCGGCGACGTCGATACGATGGAGGAAATTCGCTACGAGGGTCGCGGCCCCGGCGGCGTCGGCATCATCGTCGAGGCCCTGACCGACAACCGCAACCGCGCCGCCTCCAACATCGGCACCGCCTTCAAGAAGAACGGCGGAGCCCTGGGCGAGATGAACTCCGTCGTCTTCATGTGGGACAAGGTCGGCAAGATCACCTATGCCGCCGAGGCCGGGTCCGAGGACGCCGTCATGGAGGCCGCCATCGAGGCCGGGGCCCAGGACGTCGAGAGCGACCTGGTCAAGCCCGACATCTACGAGGACGCGCCCGGCCACACCATCTGGACCGCCTTCGAGGACCTGAATGACGTGGCCGAAGCCATGTCCAAGATCTTGGGCGACCCCAAGTCCACCGCCATCGTCTGGAAGCCGCAGTCCGAGGTCCAGGTCACCGGCGAAGCCGTCGCCACCCTGATGAAACTGCTCGACGCCCTGGACGCCGAGGACGACGTGCAGAACGTCTTCTCGAACGAGGACATCTCCGACGAGGACCTGGCGAAATACGCGGGCTGAGGCTTGCGAGTCGTTAGCGCGGAACCGGTGAGGGCGGCGGCGATTAACCGGCTTCAAGCCTTGCCGGAGCCGACCTCATGGATATCACCCAACTGATCCTCGACGACCACGCGGAGCAGCGGCGGCTGTTCGGCATCATCGAGCAGATCGATCCGAAGGATACCGATGCCCTCACGGCCGTGTGGGGGCGGCTGTCGGCGTTTCTGGATGTGCATGCCGAGGCCGAAGAGCGGTTCTTCTATCCGCAGCTGATGAAGATCGGCGAAGGGGCCAATGACGCCGAGGACGGCACGGTCGCGGGCGAGACCGAGGACGCCATCGAGGACCACAACAAACTGCGCGACGCGGTCAAGGCCGTCGAGGGCCATGCGGTCGGCTCGCCCGGCTGGTTCGAGGCGGTGGGTGCGGCCAATGTCGTCAACTCCAAGCACATGGGCGAGGAAGAACGTCAGGGTCTGACCGACTTCCGCCTGAATGCCGATCTGGAAATGCGGCATGACCTGGCCGTCAAGTTCGCCGCCTTCGAGGCCGAGCACATCACGGGGGTCAAGCCGGTGAACAAGGACCCGGACGCCTACGTCGACAAGCATGGCTGAGCCTGTCTGAAAGCCTGTCCCTCTTGCCTCTGGCCGAAGGTCGGTCAGGATAGGCCATCAGGGCAAAGTGCCGGGGGCCAGCGTTGACACACCACGACTATCAGCCGCTGAAAGCTAGCGGCCCTGCACTCCCCGACCGCCGAACCGTCGTGACGGCCGCAGCCAGCGGTCTGGCTCTGCTCCTCGTCGCTACTGTCAGTGCCGTCTATCTGTCGGCGGCCCATCGAGAGGCCGCGCCCTACAGGGCCGAACAGGCTCGTGCGGCGCAAGAACGCCGGATCGCCGCCGATCTGGCTGCCGCAGAGCGCGAGCGGCAGTTGACGGCACCCGTGCCGGGCCAGACCGTCGATGTCTCCGTTCCCGACGTCGGTCGCGAACAGATTGGCCAGCCCTCCCGTGCGACGCCGGGCCCTGACCGATCCTCACGCTGGATGCCGCTCGAGTGGGTCGTCCCGCCGCGTTACAGCGTCCGCCCGGATCAGCTTCGCGGCGACTTCGAGCGTGTGTCATCGCGGCTGACCTGTGTTGCGGGCCCTGATGGGCGGCTGAGCCAGTGCCGAGGCGTCGACACCCCGGCGGGTTCGGGCCTGTCAGCCCTTCTGGCCCCGCAGCTGGCCCAGGCCCGGGTGGTGCCCAGCCGCGTCGATGGCCAGGCGGTCTCCACCACGATCAGCCTGACGGTGTCTTTCGAGATTGAACGGCGCGAGGTGCCGCGCCCGGCCGCGCCGTCCGTCGAACTGCCGTCTTCACGAAACACACCCTTCCTGCCGAACAATGAGCCGTTGGCGTCAGAATCGATACTGCCGTCCATCATTCCCGAAATACCTCCGGCGACGGCGGTGCCGCCAGCGGACCCGGCGACACCGGCCAACTGATCGGAGCGCGATCATCGCTTTTGTTCCGCGCACGGAACCTCGCAATCACCCCTTCCGTTCGCTTCAAATGGACTGGACCGACCTGCCCGCCTTCACCCTGCCCCTGCTTGCCGCCGTCGTGGCGGGAGGGCTGATCGGGTTCGAGCGGGAATGGCGGGGCCGGGCGGCGGGCTTTCGCACCCACATCCTGGTCTGCCTGGGCTCGGCCCTGCTGATGGAGGCGGCGGTCATGCAGGGGATGTGGCGGTTCGCCCCCCTGCCTGGAACGGATATCGTCAGCGATCCGACCCGGATGGCGCACGGCGTCCTGACCGGCATCGGCTTCCTGTGCGCGGGCGTGATCTTTCGCAGCGGCTTTTCGATCCACGGCCTGACCACAGCGGCATCCCTGTGGGTGACGGCGGCGATCGGCCTGCTGTTCGGGGCGGGGCTGTACGGCCTGGGTGCGGTAGGGACTTTGCTGACGGCGATTATCCTGATTGGCCTCAGACTTGTCAGCGGACGGCTGCCACAGACGGCAGTCGTCGATGCCCACGTCGCCTGGAAGCGGGAGACACCGCAGGTCGAGGCGGCGGTGCACCAAGCCTTGGGAAATCTCAACCGCGTGGCCCGCTCGGACCACCACGAACTTCTGGACGATGGCCGGACCGTGCGCTGGGGCTTTCGCCTGACCAAGGCGACACCAGAAGCCATCCATGCTTTCGCCGAGCGGCTGAGAGCCATCGACGGGGTTACTGGCTACGATCTGGATCCCCGCGACGACTAGAACTGAGCCGTAGTCATTGTTCGCTAACCGTCTTTGCGGCATGAACGGAACGAATGACGAACGCGCTGATTCAGAATGGAACGCGAATCCTGGGCCTGGACCCCGGCCTGCGCCGCACCGGCTGGGGCGTGGTGGTGGCCGAGGGGTCGCGGCTGCGCTGGGTTGCGCACGGGGTGGTCGCCCCGCCCGAGACCGCGCCGTTCAGCGAGCGGCTGCTATTCCTCCTGGAAGCCGTGTCCGAAATCTGCGTCGCCCATGCCTGCGATGAAGCGGCGATCGAGGAGGTGTTCGTCAACGTGAACCCGTCCTCCACGCTGAAACTGGGGCACGCCCGCGCCGCGGTCATGCTGGCCCCTGCCCGCTGCGGCCTGTCGGTCGCGGAATATTCGCCCAATCTGATCAAGAAGGCCGTGGTCGGGGCGGGTCATGCCGACAAGAGCCAGATCGCCTTCATGATCAAGCGCCTGCTGCCTGCCGCCGGTGACGTGAAGGCCGACGCCGCCGACGCCCTGGCCGTCGCCATCACCCATGCCCAGCTGCGCAAGCGGGCCTTGCTGGCGGCGGCCTCATGATCGGGCGTCTGCGCGGAATGCTGGCCGAGGTGGAGCAGGATCACTGCCTGATCGACTGCGCCGGTGTCGGCTATGTCGTGGCGTGCGGGGCACGCACCCTGCAGCGCCTGCCTGCCCCCGGTGATGAGGCCACCCTGCATATCGAGCATGTCTGGAATGCCGAGAGCGGCCCGCGCCTGTACGGCTTCCTGACCCGCGACGAACGCCGCGCCTTCACCACCCTGACCGGCATCCAGGGCGTGGGGCCCAAGGCGGCCCTGTCTGTGCTGGACGTCCTGCCGCCCGGAGAGCTGGCCGGGGCCGTCGCGAGAGAAGACAAGGCGGCGGTGGCCCGTGCCAATGGCGTCGGCCCCAAACTGGCCCTGCGCATCGTCACCGAACTGAAGGGCAAGCCGCTGGGCGAGGTCAGCTTCACACCGAGCGCGCCGGGTATGCATGCCGAGGCAGTGGTTCCCGTGCCCAGCGTGACCGGCGAGGCGGTGTCCGCGCTGCTGGGTCTGGGCGTCGCCGAGATCAATGCCCGCCGCGCCGTCGATCAGGCCCTGATCCGGCTGGGTGAGGAGACCGAACTGTCCGCCGTCATCCGCGCGGCCTTGCAGGAGCTGGGCCGGTGACCGACGACCGCATCATCTCCCCCGAGTCCGCCCCCGGCGAGGCCTATGACCGCGCCTTGCGGCCCCAGACCCTGTCCGAGTTCGTCGGTCAGGAGCAGGCCAAGGGCAATTTGAAGGTCTTCATCGACGCCGCGCGCGGGCGTTCCGAGGCCCTGGACCACGTCCTGCTGTTCGGGCCTCCGGGCCTGGGCAAGACCACCCTGGCCCAGATTGTGGCGCGTGAACTGGGCGTCGGATTTCGCGCCACCTCTGGCCCCATCCTGGCCAAGGCGGGAGATCTGGCGGCGATCCTGACCAATCTGGAACCGCGCGACGTCCTGTTCATCGACGAGATCCACCGCCTGGCCCCGACGGTGGAGGAAATCCTCTATCCCGCCATGGAGGACCATGTGCTGGACCTGATCATCGGCGAAGGCCCGTCGGCGCGGTCGGTGCGGATCGACCTGGCCCCCTTCACCCTGGTGGGGGCCACGACGCGGGCTGGTTTGCTGGCCACGCCCCTGCGCGACCGCTTCGGCATCCCCCTGCGGCTGGAGTTCTACACGCCCGACGAGCTGGTCCGGGTCATCACCGGCGCGGCCCGCAAGATGGGAGCCCCCATCGACGAGGAAGGCGCGCGCGAGATTGCATCGCGTGCCCGCGGCACCCCGCGCGTGGCCGGACGGCTGCTGCGCCGCGTCCGCGACTTCGCCACGGCCGAGGGGGCGGCGGTCATCTCGAAACTGGTCGCCGCCCGCGCCCTGTCACGTCTGGAGATCGACGAGGTCGGACTGGACGCCAACGACCGCCGCTTCCTCAAGGCCCTGATCGAGAACTATGGCGGTGGCCCCGTCGGCATGGACACCCTGGCCGCCGCCATCGCAGAAGCCCGCGACGCCGTGGAGGATGTGATCGAGCCCTACCTGCTGCAGCAGGGCTTTATACAGCGCACCCCTCGCGGCCGCATGGCCTGCGCCAAGGCCTATGCCCATCTGGGCCTGACCGAACCGCCGGCACCACCGAAGGCGCCCGATCTGTTTGGTGGCAAGTAGGCCAAGAGACGGCTTCACCTTCAGGCCGAACCCCGGCATGCTTGGCCGCATGGTGCGTCGGGTCATCAGAACGGATCGACTGATCGTGGTGCTGGGCGTCGCGGTCGTCGTGCTGGGCGGACTGGCGGCCTGGCTGTTCGTGCAGAACGGCGCCCTGACCCGTCAGGAGCCGGATCGTCAGGCGAGGGCCCTGAGCCAGCTGCGCGAGCATCTGGGGCGCACGGCAGAGCTGCGTTACACCGAACAGGGGGCCGGTCTGGCCCTGTGCGGCTATGCCGGACGGCGCGGCGAGCCCGAGGTGGTGGCCTTTGTCTCCCGGCCCCAGCGCATCCTTCTGGACAACGACCCGCTGCCCAAGGAGTTCGCGGCCATGGTGCGCGCCGACTGCCCCGGCTTCATGGAACGCCGTCCCGCTCCCAGGCCGACGCCATGATCGACGCCCTCGCCGACATTCCTACCGCCGGGCGCTTCGAGGGCCGCGAGCATCGCCTGCCCGTCCGCGTCTATTACGAGGACACCGACTTCACCGGCCTGGTCTATCACGCCAACTATGTGCGGTATTTCGAGCGGGGCCGGTCCGACGCCCTGCGGATGATGGGCATCGGCCACGCCGAACTGCTGGACGGCGACCGGCCCCTGGCCTTCGTCGTGTCCAAGATGGGTCTGACGTTCCATAAGCCCGCTCGCATCGACGACGCCCTGATCGTGCGGACCCACTACGATGCTGTGAAGGGCCCCCGCCTGCTGATCAACCAGACCGTCACGCGCGGCGACGAGGTGCTGTGCAGGGCCGAGGTCGAGGTCGTCTGCATCCATATGGACGGTCGCCCGCGTCGTCCGACGCAAGCCCTGAAAGACAAGGTCGGCCCCTGGCTGGCCACCCCTCACGCCCTGACCGAACCGGAGACCTGACTTGGCCCAGACGACCCCCACCATGACCGAGCGCCAGGGCTGGACCATACTGATCACCATCGGCCTGCTGGTCGTGCTGCTGTTCGGCGGCGGCCTGGTCGGCTGTCCTTATTACAAGGTCTGGGAGCGCAAGATGGCCGGGCAGGCCGAGCTTCAGTATCAGCAGGGGGCCCGCCAGGCCCTGATCGCCCAGGCCGCCGCCGAGGACGAGGCGGCGATCAAGCGGGCGGAGGCGGCGACCCGCCGGGTGCGCGGCTGGGCCGACGCGGCCAAGCGCGGCTGTCAGGATCTGGGCCGCGCAAACGACGTGGCCTGCGAGGACCAGTTGCTGCGCGACGCCGCCACCTATTCTATCGCCAAGGAAGGCCATGAGGGCGTGATCATCAGCGTGGGTGCGCCCGTGTCGGTGGCGGTGCAGCCCAACGCCCCGTCCGCCGCGCGCTCCGAATGATCGGCCGCTCACGCAACCGTCAGAGACCGTCTGAGTGACGCGGGGGCAACACCCGGCTAGACCCGCGCCACACCGCCACACAACCGCCACCTCCATCCGGTGCACAGGGATGGAGCCCATGCACGAATCGCGACCGAGGACGCCTGAATGACCATCGCCGCCCACGCCACGTCCATGCTGAACCCGATCGAGATGTTCATGGCGGCCGATCTGGTCGTGAAGGCCGTCATGATCGGTCTGGTCGTGGCCTCGCTGTGGTCCTGGGCGGTCATCATCGACAAGGCGATCAAGTTCAGCGGGCTGAACAGCCGCGCCAGGGCCTTCGAGGCTGAGGTCGGATCGGGCCGGTCGCTGGAGGATATCGCGGCCCAGGCGGGCACCAATCCCGAGCACCCCCTGCCCCGCATGCTGGTCATCGCCCTGGCCGACTGGCGTGAGACACGGACGCGCGGTCCGCTGAACGAGCATCAGGGCAATCTGCTGGTCTCACGCATCGACCGCGCCCTGGACAGCCTCATCGCGCGGGAGAGCCAGCGTGTCGAAAACGGACTTGGCGTCCTGTCGGTCGTGGCGACGTCCTCGCCGTTCGTCGGCCTGTTCGGCACGGTCTGGGGCATCATGAATGCGTTCGGGGCCATCGCCGCCTCGGGCAACACCAATCTGGCCACCGTGGCCCCGGCGATTTCCGAGGCCCTGTTCGCCACGGCCCTGGGTTTGGCCGCCGCCATCCCGGCCTATATCGCCTACAACAAGTTCTCGATCGATGCGGGCAAGTTCACCGGCCGTCTGGAGAGCTTTGCCGACGATCTGCAGGCCGCCGTCGCGCGCCGCCTGAGCGGCCCGGCCCCCAGCGCGCCAGCCAGCCGTCCCTACGATGACACCGCCCGCCGGGAGTATTGAGCCATGGCCATGGGTGGAGCAGCAGGGGGCGGAGGTCGCGGACGCGGTCGACGCCGTGCCCGCAAACAGCCGCTGAGCGAGATCAACGTCACCCCCTTGGTGGACGTCATGCTGGTGCTGCTGATCATCTTCATGGTCTCGGCCCCGCTGCTGACCGTCGGCGTGCCGCTGGAACTGCCCAAGACCGAGGCCGGGGCCGTCGATGCCAGCGATGAGCCCGTGACCGTCTCGATCAAGGAGGACGGCGAAATCTTCGTCGGTGAGGGCGGCGTCAGCTGGGACGATCTGGTGCTGCGCGTGGCCCAGGAAGGCGGCGAGGGTGCCCGCGAACGCCCCGTCTTCGTCCGTGCCGACGGCCGCGCCCCCTATCAGGCCGTGGCCCGCGTCATGGCCCGCCTGTCGTCCGAAGGCTTTACCAAGCTGAACCTGATCACCGACACCGCCGCCTCGGGCGAGGGGAACTAGGGCGTCATGCAACGGCCCGCGCCCGCCCTGATCGCCTCGGTCCTGCTGCATGCGGGCGTGATCGGCATCGCCGTCCTGGCCAGCAGCCTGGGCTGGGTGAAGGCGCCTTTGCCGACCGTCACAGCCGTGCCGGTGTCGATCGTCTCGGACGTGGTGATCGAGGCCGGTCCTGCCGACAATCCCAGCGAGGAAGTGGTCACCGAGGACGCCACCACCGCCCCGGTCGAAGTGCCGCCGGAGCCCCTGCCGGTCGAACCTACGCCGCCCGCCCCGCGTCCGACGCCCACGCCGACCAGACCCGCGCCCACGCCACGTCCACAGCCCACACCGCCGCGCGCCCAGCCGACGCCGCGTCCTCCGGCCCAGCGCCCGGCGACCCCGCCCCGCAACCAGCCCGCGCTCGATCTGGACGCCCTGTCCGGCCCACCCCGCACAGCCACCGCGCCGGGCAATCGGCCCCGCACCGGTCAGCAAGGCCGAGGCACCGCACCGCAAGCGGTCGGCCGCGCCTCGCTGCAAGCTCTGGCGGCTCAGATCTACAACAACTGGGACCTGCCCTGCTCTCTCCCGGGTGGGCGCGACGCAACCATCCGCGTGCTGGTCACTCTCGACGAGAACGGGCGCATCGTAGGACCGGTCCGCGCCACCCACCCCAACCGTGCCATAGCCGATGGGGTCGAGCGCGCCATCCGCGCCACCGCCCCCTTCCGCATGCCCGACGGCTATGAGCAGCAGCAACTGCCCTTCTCCTTCCAGACGGCCAGCCTTTGTTGATGCGTGATGCGCGATGCGTTATCATCAGTCCATGCGCACGACCCTCTCCATTGATGATGACGTTCTGGACCATGCGCGCGCACGAGCCGAGCACGAGAACCGGCCCTTGGGCAGCGTGGTGTCGGACCTGATGCGGCGCGGCCTGAAAGAGGCCGAGGCCCGGCCCACGCATCGAAATGGCTTTCGGCTTCTGCCCTACCGCGACGGTCCGCCCGTAACGCTGGAAATGATCAACAAGCTCAGAGACGAGGAAGAGTGACCTATCTGCTCGACGTCAACGTCCTGCTGGCCATTCTCGACCCCGGCCATGTCGCGCATGACAGTGCCCAGACCTGGTTCCAGACGACGCAGCCCGCCTGGGCCACGTGCCCGATCACCCAGAACGGAGCCTTGCGCATTCTAAGCGGATCAACCTACCGGTCTGCAGGGGGCGCTCCACGTTTCACCCCCGCCGAAGTGGTCGCCTCGCTGTCGCATATGGTGACGGTTCGGGGTCACGTCTTCTGGGCCGACGATCTCAGCCTGCTCGATTCCGATCTGGTGGATGCCTCCGCCATCACGTCCAGCCAGCAGGTCACCGACACCTATCTGCTGGCTCTCGCTGTCAGCAAGAACGCGAAACTGGCAACCTTCGATCGCAGACTTTCGCCGCGCGCCGTCAGAAATGGGGCACAGGCGCTCGTGCAACTGGGGGCCTGACTTGGTGATTGACCGAATGTCGCCTCAATGCACCCCAAGGTGCTTCCACAAGACTTGCCGGTTCACGCCGGCCATCAGACCCGGAGCTACGACATGATCCTGAAACACCTGATCTTCGGTACGGCTGCGGCAGCCTTGGTCATCGGTTCGGCAGCTGTGGCGCAGTCCCCGCAAACCCCGCCTCAGCAAGAAGACATCGTCGTGGACCAAGGCGTCCTGCGCCCGCTTCAGATCGCTGTCGTCAACTTCAACGGCCCGAACGGCTCCGACGTCGGCGGTGTGATCCGCGACGACCTGCGCCGCACCGGCTATTTCCAGCCTCTGGATCCGAACAGCTTCGTCGAGACCGGACTGACCCTGGCCAATGCGCCGAACTTTCCGCAGTGGACCTCCATCGGAGCACAGGCCGTGCTGTATGGCGCGGTGACGCCACGTCCCGATGGCCGCAACGACTTCGGCTTCCGCCTGTACGACCCCTATCGCCAGTGCCAGCTGGTCTCCTACCAGTTCACCGCCACGCCCGAGCAGTGGCGCCGGATCGGGCACAAGATCGCCGACCTGATCTATCAGCGCATGACCGGCGAGACCGGCCTGTTCGACAGCCGCGTGCTGTTCGTCTCAGAGAGTGGCACCCAGCTGAACCGCCTGTCGCGCCTGACCATTTCGGACCAGGACGGGTTCAATCCGCAGTATCTGACAGATGGTGCCGAGATCATCATGTCGCCGCGCTTCTCGCTGCATGATCCCAACGAGGTCACCTATGTGGCGCTCGGCAAGGATTACAGCCGCATCTATCTGCTCAACCTGACCACCGGCCGTCGCGAAAGCCTGGGCGAGTTCGACGGTCAGGTGCTGGCTCCGCGCTTTTCCAACGACGGGTCGAAGATGGCGTTCTCGATTATCCGGGGCGGCAACACCGACATCTATGTCATGGACCTGTCCAGCCGTCAGGTGCGTCGCCTGACCAGCGATCCGGGCATCGACACCTCGCCGACCTTCAATCCCGACGGCAGCCAGATTGCCTTCACCTCGGACAGGTCTGGCAGCGCACGCATCTATGTGATGCGGTCCGACGGCTCGGGCCAGCGGGCCATCGCGCGCGGCGGCGGCCTCTATACCGCCCCGAACTGGAGCCCGCGCGGCGATCTGATCGCTTTCACCAAACAGGGCGGCGGCCGCTTCTCGACCGGCGTCATGAATGCGGACGGTTCGGGCGAGCGCATCCTCTCGTCCAGCTATTTCGAGGAAGGCCCCTCCTGGGCTCCCAACGGCCGCTACATCATGTTCGCGCGCCAGAGCCCGGGCGGCGACACCCGTCTGTGGACCGTGGACCTGTCGGGCCGGGTGATCTCTCAGTCCGGCTATACCGGTCGCGGCAGCAGCCCGGCCTGGTCGCCCCTGCTGGACGAACAACCCACCAATCTGGGCGGACGGGCGGCAGACGCCTGCCCGGCCTGACAGCCCAAATCGGGGCAACACGGGAGCCTTATCGTTCAAACCCGCGTTACCCCGGTTCCCCATGACACGAACCGGCCCTATTCGGTTCATACAGCCAAGCTAGGCCCCGGCCCCGAAGATCTAGGAGACGTCCCATGATGAAGACCTCGAACCTGATGCGTATCGCTGCCGTCGGCGTGGCCGTGACCGCTATCGCCGCCTGCACCCCACGCCGCCCCGCCGATACAGGTGCCGGCAACGAAGTCCCGCCCGCCAACAACCCTGTCTATCCCGGCGCCGGCACCGGCAATGTGGACGGCGGCAACCTTGGCGCACCCGCCGCCGGTTCGGAGCAGGACTTCGTCGTCAACGTCGGCGACCGCATCTATTTCGACCTCGACAGCTATGACGTTCGCTCCGACGCCATGCCGCGCCTGGACGCCCAGGCCGCCTGGCTGCAGCGCTACCCGCAGGTGACCGTCCGCATCGAGGGCAATGCCGACGAACGCGGCACCGCGGAATACAACCTGGCCCTGGGCGCCCGCCGTGCGGAATCGATCCGCACCTATCTGGTCCAGCGCGGCATCCCCGCCGGTCGCATCGACACCATCAGCTTCGGCAAGGAGCGCCCGATCGCCGCCGGCTCGACCGAGGACGCCTTCGCCCGCAACCGCAACGGCCACACGGCCATCGTCTCGGGCGCGATGCGCTGATCTGACGGTCACAACGAACCCTGGAAAGGCATCGGCTCCTGCCGGTGCCTTTTTTGTTGCGACCCGTTAACAGCGCCAGCCTTGCGGACGCCGCAAATCGGTGGGACGACAGGGGCATGAAGCGCCCTGCCCTTTTCCGCCCCCGCAATGCCGTCCTGACCGTGCTCGGCCTGGTCCTGATCGCCGGGACGACGACGGTCGTAGCCCAGACAGCGCCCCTGCCGGCCGTCCAGTGGGATAATCGCCGGCTCGAGCAACTGGACCGCAACGTTCGGCGCCTGGAACGCGCCGTCACCCAGCGCAACGCTGCCGGTCAGCCGGTTCTGGTGGAGCCGGACCCCGAAGTGATCGCCCTGCAAGGTCAGGTCGGCATCATGGATCGCCGCCTGCGCGACCTCGAGGCCACCGTCCAGCGCGTCAATGGCGACCTGGAGCGGCTAAGCTTCCAGCTGGACGAGAGCCAGCGCGACAACGCCGCCATCGGTACCCGGCTGAGAGACGCCGAAACCCGCCTGCGCACGATGGAAACCGCCGCCCAGGCCGCCGCCGCCCAGCGCGAAGCTGAAGCCGAACAGGCCGCCGCCTCCCCCACCGGAGACGCTGCCAGCGATCTGGCCGCCGCCCGCACCTTGGTCACCGTCAACCGACAGGGCGGACTGGAAGCGCTGGAACGGGTCATAACCAACTGGCCCAACACGTCCGAAAGCCGCGAGGCCGAGTGGCGTATCGGCGACGCCGTCCGTGCCGCCGGAGACCAGGGTGCCGCCGTCTCGGCCTACGCCCGCGCCCTGCGAGGCTGGCCCACTGACGCCTGGGCCGGGGAAGTGACCCTGAAGCTGGCGCGTGGCCTGGCCGCCACCCAGCGCCCGGCCGAAGCCTGTGCAGCCCTGGGCGAGTTCACCCGCCGCTACAACGCCCGCGCCTCGGCGGACCTGCGCAGCGTCGCCGCACGCGTGCGCTCCGACGCGGACTGCGCCTGACCTCGTCGGACGATGCGACCGTCGCCTTTGCCGGTGTCCTCGATCGCCTGAGCGCCAGGCTCGACACTCATGTCGATGCACCTGTCGCCCTGGGCCTTTCGGGCGGCAGTGACTCCCTGGCCCTACTGAAACTGGCGACCGACTGGGGCCGTCAGAATGGTCGCCGCATCCTGGCCCTGACCATCGACCACGGTCTGAACCCCGACAGCCCTCGCTGGACGACCTTCGCCCGCGACGCCGCCCTCGCCGGGGGTGCAGACTGGCAGGGACTGAGCTGGGATGGCCCCAAGCCGAGCACCGGCCTTCCCGCCGCCGCCCGCCGCGCGCGCCACGCCCGGCTGGCCGAGGCCGCCCGCGCGGCCGGAGCCCGCGTCATCCTGCTGGGCCACACCGCAGACGATGTGGCCGAGGGCAACTGGATGCGGGCCGAGGGGTCGACCCTGGGTCGGGTGCGGGAATGGTCGCCCTCCCCCGTCTGGCCGGAGGGACGCGGACTGATGCTGTTGCGGCCGATGCTGGAGGTGCGGCGCCAGGCCCTGCGGGATTGGCTGGCGGCGCAGGGGGCGGCCTGGATCGATGATCCGGGCAACGAGGATGTCAGGTTTGCCAGGAGCCGTGCACGTAAACGCCTTCTCCCATCGGGAGAAGGTGGCCCGCGAAGCGGGACGGATGAGGGTCGGCTGTATTCGTCGGCGCAAGCCGTCGCGTCACCCCGTGACGCAGCTACGCCGACGACCGAAGTTCGACCCTCACCCTTTCGCCTAGCCGATCGCTACGCTCCCGGAGGCTCAAGTCCTCTCCCACCGGGAGAGGGTCTCCTGATCCTGGACCGCACCATCTCTACACCAACCCTTGCCGCCGCCCTCGTGAGCGCCGGAGGGGCCGAAAGCATGCCCCGTGGCGACCGCCTCGCCGCCCTCGCCACCAGACTGGCCACAGGCGACACCTTCACCGCCACCCTGTGCGGTGCCCGCATCCACGCCATGGCCGACCACCTTCACATCCACCGCGAAGCCGGCGAGCTCACCCGCCGCCCGCCGCTCGACATCCCCCTGACTTTCGGCATCGAAGCGGTCTGGGACGGTCGCTGGGCCATCACTATCGATGAACCCGGCTGGACCGTCACCGCCGCCGCCGGTCGGATGGCGACCCTGTCCACGGCCGATCGCGCCGTCCTGAACGCCCTGCCTGCCGCCGCACGCCCAACCCGGCCTGTACTGATCCGGAACGGTTCGGATGCCCCGGTTCTTGCAGGCACCATCGGTCAGGCGCGCTCCCTGGTCGAACAGAGACTGGCGCTGGCACTGGACGCAGTGACGCATGAGCGCCATCTGTCCTGAGCAAGACATGGCGCTAGGGCTAGGAAACGCCTATTTCGAGTGCTGACATCACAGGCTGACGGGGCGGCTTCGCGTCCCGAGGGATCGAGACGAGAATGAATCTGCGCAATTTCGCCATCTGGGGCGTGATCATCCTGGGCGCACTGACGCTGTTCATGGCCTTCGGCGGCGGGGGCAACACCCCCATGCCGGGCCAGAAGGCCGCGCCGCGTCCCGAACCCATCACCTATACCCAGTTGGTCGGATACCGGAACGGCAACCAGATTGCCGGCATCGAGGTCAAGGGCGAGACCCTGACCGGTACGCTCAAGAACGGCACGAGCTTCACCACGACCACGACCCTGCCCAATGGCGATCTGATCGAGAGCATTCAGGCGACGGGTGCTCAGGTCGACATCAAGTCGACCCGCACCTCCATCTGGCTCAACGTCCTGATCGGCGCCCTGCCGATCCTGCTGATCATCGGCTTCTACTTCCTGATCATGCGTCAGATGCAGGGTGGAGCCAGAGGTGCCATGGGCTTCGGCAAGTCCAAGGCCAAGCTGCTGACCGAGCACAAGGGCCGCAAGACCTTCGAGGACGTCGCCGGTGTGGACGAAGCCAAAGAAGAACTGTCCGAGGTCGTCGACTTCCTGAAAGACCCCGGCAAGTTCCAGCGTCTGGGCGGCAAGATCCCCAAGGGTGCCCTGCTGGTCGGCCCTCCCGGTACCGGCAAGACCCTGCTGGCCCGCGCCGTGGCCGGTGAGGCGGGCGTGCCCTTCTTCTCCATCTCCGGCTCGGATTTTGTCGAAATGTTCGTTGGCGTCGGCGCCAGCCGCGTGCGCGACATGTTCGAACAGGCCAAGAAGAATGCGCCCTGCATCATCTTCATAGACGAGATCGACGCCGTCGGTCGTCACCGGGGCGCTGGCCTGGGCGGCGGCAATGACGAGCGCGAACAGACCTTGAACCAGCTGCTGGTCGAGATGGACGGCTTCGAGGCTAACGAGGGCATCATCCTGATCGCCGCCACCAACCGTCCCGACGTGCTGGACCCGGCCCTGCTGCGTCCCGGCCGCTTCGACCGTCAGGTCGTGGTGCCCAACCCCGACGTCAACGGCCGCGAAAAGATCATTCGCGTCCACATGAAGGACGTGCCCCTGGCCGCCGACGTCAACGTCAAGACGATCGCGCGCGGTACCCCCGGCTTCTCCGGTGCCGACCTGGCTAATCTGGTCAACGAAGCCGCCCTGATGGCCGCCCGCAAGGATCGCCGCATGGTCACTCACCGCGATTTCGAGGACGCCAAGGACAAGGTCATGATGGGGGCCGAGCGCCGCTCCATGGCCATGAACGAGGAAGAAAAGCGCCTGACCGCCTACCACGAAGGCGGCCACGCCATCGTCGCCATGAACGTCAAGATGGCCGACCCCGTGCACAAGGCGACCATCGTCCCGCGCGGCCAGGCCCTGGGCATGGTCATGCAGTTGCCGGAAGGCGACCGCTACTCCATGAAATACCGCCAGATGGTCGATCGCATCGCCATCATGGCGGGTGGCCGCGTCGCCGAAGAGCTGATCTTCGGAAAGGACAACATCACCTCCGGTGCCTCATCCGACATCCAGCAGGCCACGAAACTGGCCCGCCGCATGGTGACCCAGTGGGGCTTCTCCGACGTGCTGGGCACAGTGGCCTATGGCGAGAACGAGCAGGAGGTCTTCCTGGGCCACTCGGTCGCCCGCAGCCAGAACGTCTCGGAAGAGACGGCCCGCATCATCGATGCCGAGGTCAAGAAGCTGGTCACCTCCGGCTGGAACGAGGCCCGCAAGATCCTCAAGACCAAGGCCGCCGATCTTGAGACCCTGGCTCAGGCGCTGCTGGAGTACGAAACCCTGTCCGGCCAGGAGATCAAGGACCTGATCGAAAAGGGTCAGGCTCCCAACCGCGATGAATCGAACTTCCCCAACGCCGGCCCCTCAGTCTCCGTGCCCATCACCCCGGTGTCGGACGGCGTGACCGTCGAGGTCGAGCAGCCTACTGTTCACTAGGGCTTCATACAGACAGACAGACCAAGGCCTCCGGAGCGATCCGGGGGCCTTTTGTCTTGGGCCGGGTTGCCAGGCTCAAAACAAGTGACGCCTTGACTTGGCCGTATTGAGCGTCCATTTGCGCTGCGTCGCACAATAGCGATATCCGGTGCGCTCCAGCGCGTGTGGGTCTTTTGTCTATCGAAGACCTGACTGTAGCAGCGGCCGGCCCTCAAGATTCATTCGCTGCCCGGACACGCGGGGCGGTGCCCGACCACCCCGGCGGCCTCGATCTCGAGGCTCTATCGGGACTGGCGGTGCGCGGCCTTTTCGGCGTCGAGCCATGGCCGTTTGCGCGTCGCCACATACGCGAAAGAAACGGCTCCACATGAGCAACAAGACATTCGAATCCTTCGGTCTGAACCCGGCCCTGCTGCAGGCGCTGACCAGTGAAGGCTACACCATCCCCACCCCGATCCAGGCCCAGGCCATTCCGGACGTGATGGCGGGCAAAGACCTGCTGGGTATCGCCCAGACGGGTACCGGCAAGACGGCCGCCTTCGCCCTGCCGATCCTGCACCGTCTGGCCGCCAACCGCATCGCGCCCGTGCCGCGCACCACGCGTTGCCTGGTGCTGAGCCCCACGCGCGAACTGGCCACCCAGATCGGCGAGAGCTTCAAATCCTATGGCAAACACCTGGGCTTCCGCGTCGCCGTCATCTTCGGCGGCGTGAAGTACGGCGGTCAGGAACGCGCCCTGAACCAGGGTCTGGACATTCTGGTGGCCGCGCCCGGTCGCCTGCTGGACCATCTGCAACAGCGCAATCTGGACCTGTCGCAGACCGAAATCTTCGTGCTGGACGAGGCCGACCAGATGCTGGACCTGGGCTTCATCAAGCCGATCCGCCAGATCGTGTCGCGCATTCCGGCCAAGCGCCAGAACCTGTTCTTCTCGGCCACCATGCCCAGCGAGATCGGCAAGCTGGCGGGCGAGCTGCTGAAGGACCCGGTCAAGGTCCAGGTCACGCCGCAAGCCACCACGGTCGAGCGCATCAACCAGTCGATCATCCATATCGAACAGGGCAAGAAGCGCGCCCTGCTGACCGAGATGTTCGCCGATCCGGGCTATACCCGCTGCCTGGTCTTCACCAAGACCAAGCACGGTGCCGACAAGGTCGCGGCCTATCTGGAGGCTGGCGGCGTCGAGGCCGGAGCCATCCACGGCAACAAGTCCCAGCCCCAGCGTGAACGCACCCTGGCCGCCTTCAAGGCCGGCAAGCTGCGCGTGCTGGTCGCCACCGACATCGCTGCGCGCGGCATCGACGTGGACGGCGTCTCGCACGTGCTGAACTTCGAGCTGCCGCATGTGCCGGAAGCCTATGTCCACCGCATCGGCCGGACGGCGCGCGCGGGCAAGGACGGCTCGGCCATCAGCTTCGTGGCCGGCGACGAGATGAAGCTGCTGCGCGACATCGAGAAAGTCACGCGCCAGAAAATCCCGGCCACCGACCGCCGCAACGACAAGTCTCTGGCCCTGCTGGACCAGTCGATCATGGCCTCGGGCGTCAAGTCCAAGGCCTCCATGCCCGACGACGGGCGCGGCGATCGCCAGCAGCAGCGCGGCCCGCGCAACCCGCGCCGTGATGGTGTGAAGCTGGAAGGCGGCGGACAACCGCACCGCGTCCGCAAACCGGGTCCGGGCCGCGACGCCCGTCCGGTGCCGGAACGCGCCTTCGACCCGATGGCGCGCGAGCGTCCGCGCAACAGCAACAACGACCCGCGCCACACCAGCGCCCCCGCCGCCGAGGGCAAGCCCGCAGGCGAGATCAAGCGCCGCCCCCGCAACCGCCGCCCGTCCAACGGCGGCAAGGGCTATGTCGCCAAGGGCTGAGGCCTTGAAGTGATCCGAAAACAGCAACGCCCGCCGGAGCGATCCGGCGGGCGTTGTCGTGTGTGGAACCTCGAGGTAGTCTCTCAGACCTTCGGCGTCAGGCTCTGGATAACAGGAGGATCAAGATGCGAAGACTTGGACTGCTGGCAGCCGCCGCGGTCGCCCTGTCGACACCCGCATCGGCTCATGAGTATTCGGGCTATTTCGATTATGGGCGCACGGAGCTGTCGCCGCGTGGCTATCAGATGGCGAGAGAAGCTGCGTCCTATGCGCAAGATCGGCAGTGGCTCCGGCTGATTGTGACCGGACACATGGATACGGCCGAGGCTGAGGAATTCAGCGACGAGTTGAGCCGGCGACGTGCACAGGCGATCGCCACCGAACTCGTAAGCCTCGGTGTTGATCCGGCTCGGATTGAAATGATCGGCTACGGTGCAAGCAGACTGGCTCGACCAACGCCCGCTTCTACACGGGAGCCGCTCAATCGAAGGGTGCTGGTCGATGTTCGCCTTCCACCATCGTCTGTTGGCGGAAGCTGAACTAAAAGCGTTCTTGCCTCGGGCCCGAGACGTTTGAAAACGCCCGCCGGAGCGATCCGGCGGGCGTCGTCATGTCCGGGGTCTGTGGTCGCCTAGAACGCCCAGCGCGTGCCCAGCGACCAGGCCAGGCCATAGCCCTCGGCGGTGCCGCGCAGGCTGGACAGGGTGGCGGCGGGGGTGCCTTCGTACAGGGTGCGGTCGCTGAAGATGTCACCGTCCTCGAAGGCGACATAGGTCAGGCCCAGGTCCATCGTCAGCCGGTCGGTCGCCTTGACCGAGACGCCGCCCGAGACCAGCCAGCGGTTGGAGTCCGGAATGCGCGCCGTGCGTTCGGTATCGCGCGTCGGCGTCGGCGTATAGCCCACCCCGCCCCGGAAGGTCAGGGTGTCGGTCGCGGCATAGTCGAAGCCGACCGCGCCGGTCGTGACGTCCCTGTAGTCCTGAACGATGGTCTGGCCACCGGTCGGATAGACCACTTCAATGGCGTCGAACTCGGACCAGCCGATGCGGTTGACCTGGGCGTTCAGGGTCAGTCTGTCCGTCGCGCGATAGCGCACCGAGGCGGCGATGAAGGACGGCGTGCTGAAACCGGCGGTGCCCGCCGTGTCGACATTGGCGCCCTCCAGCGGCCCGACCAGGCCGGAAATCAGGACGTCGCCGTCCAGCTCATGTTCGATGGACGACCGGTAGCTGAGCCCCAGGTCGAAGCGACCAAAGCGGGCCTGCGCCCCCACGTTCCAGCCATAGGCGATGCCGTCGCCTTCCAGTGAGGAAAACCCGTCCGGCAGCGCGGGCGACAGATTGGGCAGGGCGGAGGTCAGCTTGGCCTTGGCATACTGGGCGTCGAAGCCCGCGCCGATGTCCAGCCAGTCCGTCACCTTCATCGCCCCCACCAGGCCGATGTTGGCCGAGCGAAGTTCGGACGTCAGGGCGTCATAGCGGGCGAAGGATTCGGGCTGGTATTTGGTGGTGAAGTTGTAGGGCGCGGCGATGGCCAGGCCGACGGCGAACCGGTCGCCCACCGGCGTGGCGATGGCGAAGTTGGGCACCAGGCCGCTCTCGATCGGGCTGTTGGCATTGTTGCCCGCGACCGGAACCGTGATGTCGCCGGGATAGGTCAGGGTCGATCCGGCATTGTTCACCTCCGAGCCCACGGCCACGGCATGGATTCCGGCGGTCACCTCGCGCCCGCTGCGGGCGATGGCGGCGGGATTCCACCACAGCGACGAGACCCCGGTATCGGCCGCCTCGCCCGAATAGGCCCGGCCGGCGGCGCGGGCGGACTGTTCCTGCAGATAATAGGCCTGAGCGGCGGCAGGCGATGCGGCGGCGACGGCGACGACCGAGGCCGCGCCGGCCAGAAGAAGGCGGGACGTGTTCATGGGACTGACTTTCGGAACGCGGCACCGATCGGATCGGCGGCGGGACTGGAACTGTGCCGGGGAGGCCCGCGTGGAATGGGCGACCCGGCTACAGGTCGCAATGCCTGCGCGGCCGTCTCGCGCGAAGGTGATCGATGTTTAGTGGGTCACCGAACGGTGGAAGGCGAGTGGGGAGGCGCCTGGCCGCAAATGGCTTGTTTGTGAGGCAAGGCGAAAGACCGTTTCCGACCCTAAGCGGACCTTACCCGGCTATTCGGCTTGAGGACTAAACCACTCAGCGAGTTCGATAGCAGCATTGCTATCCGGGTGAACGACGTAGGTCCGGCCCTCGTAGGGACCATCGGTGGCCTCTTGCGCCCATGATGTTGCGGCAAAGGTGCGGTTCTTTCGCCAAACTTGGCCCGTTAGCGCGGCCCGGCCTTCCCAGCCGTCTCGCACCAGTCTCGCTTTGACTTCATCCACACCCGAGTAGGAGCCGACGTAGTGGACGCTGCAGACGGTTCGATCAGCAAGGATGGTAATGTCTACCGTTCCGGCGCCCGAGGTCTGCAACTCGTATTTGGCCCGGTCGGAAGCATCATCACTAACCCGCCGAGCACCCCAACTCCCAAGTAGGGCAACCTCGTCAAACGACTCGTTGGCGATCAATGGGATGCAAATCTCGAACATCGCTTTCGACGCGACCTCAGCAACCGGAAGCGATGTCTGCTCCCCGCCATCGGCAAAAAGGAGGGCGAGCGGGAGGAGGAGATAACTGGTGAGCATGGCGCAGTTGACCCCGAAAGCGTCACTGGAGCAATGTCCGCTCCCCGTCCGCAAGCGACAGTCCGCAATCGACCCATAGCGGTCATCCAATCAGCTTGGCCGCTGGGTCGAGATGGGCTTTAGTCGCGACGGTCAGAACACGGGGAGGCTAAGATGAGGTCGTCGGGCTTTTCTGTCTTGGTAGTATTTGCATCGTTGGCGGCAGCCGCTTGCGACACCAGGTCCGTGCCGCCCCCAGACCCCTCCATTCCGGCATGGTTGCGGCAACAGGTTTCTGAGGGTGGCCGGTTCCCACCCGTGATCGAGGCGGTCTCCTATAGAGGACAACCAGCCTTCCATACGATTGCGACAGACCGGTATGACACCGGTGACGAGCACAGCCTGTTCTCCTCAGATGGCAGGCTTATTTGCGTCTTTGGAGGGATAGCGGGACGGGTCACCTCGGGGTCCTGCGAGTTGGATAAGATTGTGTATTTGAGCACCCTCTACAGCCCCGACTAGGGTCCGCCTCAAACGTCCGCTAACCACCCATAGCGGACATTCAACACGTCCGCTCTCTGCCCCACCCCGCACACAGCAAAACGCCCGCCGGAGTGATCCGGCGGGCGTGGGTCGTTTCTGGTGTTTCGTCCCTGTAGATCAGGCCGCGGCGCTGGCCGGGGCGGCGTTTTCCGACGGGTCGCGCAGGACATAGCCCCGGCCCCAGACGGTTTCGATGTAGTGTTTGCCGCCGGCGGCCGTGGCCAGCTTCTTGCGCAGCTTGCAGATGAAGACGTCGATGATCTTCAGTTCGGGCTCGTCCATGCCGCCATACAGGTGGTTCAGGAACATTTCCTTGGTCAGGGTGGTGCCCTTGCGGAGGCTCAGCAGCTCCAGCATCTGGTATTCCTTGCCCGTCAGGTGGACGCGGTGGCCGTGCACCTCGACCGTCTTGCCGTCCAGGTTCACGGCGATCTCGCCGGTGTGGATGATGGCCTGGGCGTGACCCTTGGAACGACGGACCACGGCGTGGGTGCGCGCGATCAGTTCGTCCTTGTGGAAGGGCTTGGTCATGTAGTCGTCGGCACCGCCGCCGAAGGTCTTGACCTTGGTCTCGATCTCGGTCGAGCCGGAAAGGATCATGACCGGGGTGTTGACCTTGCCGACGCGCAGCTGGCGCAGGACTTCCAGGCCGTTCATGTCGGGCAGGTTGAGGTCCAGAAGGATCAGGTCGTAGTCATAGATCTTGCCCAGATCGATGCCTTCTTCCCCCAGGTCGGTCGTATAGACGTTAAAGCCTTCCGACTTCAGCATCAGCTCGATGCTTTGCGCGGTCGCGTGATCGTCTTCGATAAGCAGAACGCGCATTCAAGCCCCTCCAGGCTAAGCTCAACCGTATGAATATGGCCCCGCTTAACGGGTAACCTTGTTCCGACGTTAATCTATCAGAACCTTAAGAAAGGTTAACGCCGTCCCGATATGAGAATCAGTAGGCTGATTTGCGAATCGCCGTCGAGAGTCCGCGAGTCAATCCGGCGAAAATTCTTCGATCCACAGCCTCACGGCCCCTTTTGGCCGCCTACGACCGCAACTGACGTAGCAGGACTATATTCCTATTCTCACGCCCGGCGCATGCGAACGACCGGGCGATCAGTGAGCGAGGGGTGTATCGATGGCGCAGACATATCGGGTTCAGGTGACGCAGGGCGACCGGATCAAGGCGGGGCTGGCGCTCCAGATGGTGGCGGCCACCACGGGCGTGCCGGTGGAGAGTATGACGGCCCGGGCACGGCTGTCGGGAGCGGCGTGCAAGGCACGGTGGCTGGCCATGTATCTGGCGCATGTGACCTACAGCTGGACACTGGATCATGTGGGGCATGCGTTCGGCATGAACCGGACGACGGCGGCGGCGGCCTGTCGCTGGGCCGAGGACGAGCGGGATCAGCCGCGGCTGGACGCTTTGATGGACCGGCTGGAGCGCAATCTGCGCGACGTGCTGGAAGCCCCGCGCTGCGAGCTGTCGGCATGAGCGATCTGGTCAAGGCGAGGCGGCTGCTGGCGCGGTCAGGCGCATGGGTCGATGCGACCGGTCAGGCCTATGCGCTGCGGATCGGCACCACCCGCAGAGCGAGGGTGCTGCTGACGTTCGGCGAGGCGACGTTTCGGGAATTGATGACCCAGCCCGGCCTGCGCGTCCGGGGCGGCGGCGGCTGGATGCCCCGGACCGCGCGCGCCGGCGGCGATGCCTCCCCCGAACCGGGCCGACCCGGCATGATCGACGGGGCGGCTCTGATCATGGACTCCGACGGTCGGTGGACCCCTCGCCGCGCCAATCTGGGCCAGTCGCCGATCGTCTGGCTGGCAAGGCGCAAGGACGAGAACGGCCAGGCCTGGCTGTCGCCCGCCCAGGTAGCAGCGGCAGGGCGGCTCGGGCTGGACGCCGAGGCCGCACTGCGTGGGCCGTCACTGACGATGCGCTGGGATGCCCTGCCCCGCTCCGGCGGTGGATCGGCGACACGGGCCGAGCCCGGAGATCAGGCCATGGCCGCGGGCCGCAGGGTCGAGGCGGCGCTGAGCGCCTGCGGCCCAGCCCGGGCGATGGTCGAAGCCATCTGCATTCGCGCCTCGTCCCTGCAACTGGCGGAGCAGGACCTGGGCCTGAGGCGTCGCAGTGGCAGGGCGTTGCTGATCCAGGGCCTGACCGACCTGGCTGTGCACTACCGGATCGGGTGATCAGGCCTGAGCCATCGCCGCCGCGCGTATCCGGCCCACCATATTGTTCAGCCCATTGGCCCGCTGGGGCGTCAGAGCCTGCGGCAGGCCGAGCCGATCCAGGGCCGCACGGGCGTCGAAAGCCAGGATCTCGTCCGGCGTGCGGTCGGAATAGAGGCTGAGCAGAAGCGCGATATTACCCTTGGAGATGGCGCTGTCGCTGTCGGCGGTGAAGACCAGGCGGTCGCCGGTCGGATGCACGGCCAGCCAGACCTGGGCCGCACAGCCGGGCACCTTGTGCGCCTCGATCCGGTCCGCCTCGTCCAGCGGAGCCAGCCCCTTGCCCAGGTCGATGACGTATTCGATCCGCCCCTCCCAGTCGCCCAGCAGGTCGAACTCCTCGACCAGTTCGGCCAGGGTGTCGTCGATCGAGCGGCGGTCGGCGGTCGGCGTTGCGGTCATGTGGGCCAGATAGGCCGAGCGGGCGTTAACGACAACCGCCCCATCCATCCCCGGAAATCGTGACGCAGGGCGACGCAGCGACCTTGTGGCAGTCGCCTGTGGCGGGAACCGCCTTGGGACGACTCACCCCGTTCGCTAGTCTGGCAGGACCGGAGATTTCGTCCGGGCACGACATGACACCGACTTGACCCCACAGCCGCAGCCCGATCTCGCGCCGCTTCGCCCCCTCGCCGGTTCCGCCCGCGCAGAGGACGGCCCGGCGCTGGCCGCCTGGCATGCCGCGTGGGCCGTCGCGGCGGCTCTGCTGGCGCTGGGCGGGCGATGGCTGGGTGCCGTCGACGGGGCCATCTTCTACGGCATCGTGGCCATGGTGGTGCCCGGTCTGATCGGGGTTGGACTTCTGATCCGCAACACCCAGGCCGAACGCCTGCTCCTGCTGGCCGCCTGGGGACTGGCCGCTGTCATCGCGGCATCGTTTTCGGGTGGACTGAGCGGACCTCTGGCCGGTTTCGTCTTTCTGCCGCTCGCGGCGGGCCTGGCCATGGGCGGATCGCGAGCCGTTCAGATCGGGGCCATCGGCGTGGTGCTGGCGGTCCTGTCGGGGCTGTTCTCCACCCTGCTGGTCGATGTCGGGCCGCACCGACCGGTGTTGGCGACCGTCGCGGCGCTGCTGACGGCGGGAGCGGCTATCCCGGCCGTTCGTCTGTCCTGGCGGCAGGGCGAGCGTCGACTGACCCATGCCGAGGCGGAGGTGAGCCGGCTTGAAAGCCTGATGGCCGCGCAAGGCAGTCTGACGCTGGTGGTTTCACCCGATGGCGGGGTTCGGGCCGCCTATGGCCGTCCGCCTGTGGGCGTGTCGGTCGATCCCCTCTTCGCCGAGGGCCTGATCGCCGCAGTCCATGCGCCAGATCGCCCGGCCCTGCTGGCCGCCCTGTCCAGGGCCCTGTCCGGTCAGGACGCGGCCGTGCGGGTCGCACCGCGCGGCGCGCTGGATCGGCGGCTGCAACTTCACCTGCGCCGTCTGGACGAGGCCGACGGCCCGCGCATTGTCGTCCAGGCCTTCGACGCCACACCACAGTATGCTCACGAACTGGGACTGGAGGCCGCGCGGTTCGAGGCCGAGACGCGCGAGGCGGGCAAGACCCGCTTCCTGGCCAATATGAGCCACGAACTGCGCACGCCGCTGAATGCCGTTCTGGGCTTTGCCGACATGATGCGGCAGCGCATCTTTGGCCCCCTGCCAGGCCGCTATGGCGAATATGCAGACAACATCCACGAAGCCGGTGGGCATCTGCTGGACCTGATCAACGATGTGCTGGACGTCTCCAAGATCGAGGCCGAACGCTACACCCTGTCGCTGGAACGGTTCGATGCACGCGAGATCATTTCGGCCGCCGTGGCGCTGGTGCGGGTCACGGCTGACGAACGCGGCGTCACACTATCAGCCGTCCTGCCGTCCGAGCCGGTCGAGGTGTCCGCCGACAAGCGGGCGCTGAAACAGATTACGCTGAACCTGCTGTCCAATGCGGTGAAGTTCACGCCCGCAGGCGGGGCCGTGACGGTCACCAGCGAGGCGGTCGGGGCGTGGCTGGAGCTCGCCGTGGCCGACACCGGCGTCGGCATCGCACCGGAAGACGTCAAACGCCTGGGCCGTCCGTTCGAACAGGCCGGCGCGATCGAGCAGCGCCGTCAGGGCACGGGTCTGGGTCTGTCGCTGGTGCGGGCCCTGGCCGAACTGCACGGCGGCCAGATGAGCATCGACAGCACTCTGGGCGAGGGCACGGCCGTGACGGTGCGCATGCCGGTAGCCGTGCCCGCGCGGGCTCCGGTGCCGGAGGGCGGGGCGGAGATCATTCCGATGCCGCTGGCGAACGGCGGATCAGCCTAGAGGCTACCCATCGCCAGAAAGGCGCGCCCGGCGCTGAAATCACCGGCGGTGAACCGGGCCGTCGCCACGCTGCCGTCACGGAAGTGAAACTCGACCAGGAAGGGTTCGCGTGGATCCAGCGCCTCCAGCGCCAATGTCGTCCGGGCCGGAAACCGCCAGGCCTCGCCTGACCGGCGTTCGGCCGCCAGCAGGCCTTCGTCCGCTGGCGACACGCCCGTGGCCCACAGGCTGGTGCGGACCGAGGCGGGCGGCAGGGCGTCATTCAACAGCCACGGGCGCGGCAGCAGGGAGGCGTCCCGCATGACCACCCGCGCTGCCACAGGACGCGGCTTGCCGGGAAAGGATACGACGGCGCTGAGCACGGGGTCGCCACCGCCGAAGCCGAACTGAACCGGGGCCGCCCCGCTGGCCGAGGCCTGCATCAGACGCCAGGTAGGGCTGGAATAGGCCGCGCGATTGGCGGACCAGCCCTCGAAATCCATGCGCGGCATGCGCGACCAGCCGGCAAAGGCATTGTCGACGCGAGCTTGAACAGTCTTCAGATCAGTGTCGCCGCATGACACAGCTGCCGCCCGTGATCGGGCACGGGCCGCCGTGGCCCTGAGGTCCGTCTGCGCCGCGCCCGATCGCAGGGCCGCGCCGCGCGCCTGATAGGCAGCGGCGGTCAGGGCGGCGTTGACGCGAGGCTGGAACAGGTCGCAGCGGGCGTCGGCGGCCAGCACAAAGCTGCGCTCATAGTAGGTTTGCGCCGGATCGGCCGAGGCCGGGACGGCCACGGCCAGCATGCCGCCCGCCATCACGGCGGTCAGGGCCGCGCGTGCTGGATGCCCGTCGCGCTTCGTCTTTTCGGCATTCTGCCCTATCGTCATGACGCGACCCTTAGACGCCCATGCGTTCCGGTCCGGTTTCCGAGCAGGGTGAACGAATTGCTTCTTTCCAGCGATCTGTGGGTGTCCGCCCTCATACGCCGCGCCGAGCTGGCCGGGTCGTTCGCTACCGTCGCGCGCAAGGGCGATGCGCGGGCCGGTACCGTCATCGTCAAGGCCTTCGACACCTCCACCCGCCGCGCCCGTCTTTACAGCGAGGCCTTCGGCCCCGACGGCGAGCGCCTGTGGATGCAGCCCGTCGAGAGCGAGTTCGAGAGCGAGCTGGACGCCTATATTCAGCGCCAGATCGGTTACGACCCCGACGTCTGGGTGGTCGAGATCGAGGACCGCGAGGGGCGGCACTTCATTACGGAGAAGGTGGCTGGCGAGCGTAGCTAACCAATCCTGAGCCCTGCGCTCGGTTGGTGCGAAATCCTTAACCCCGTTCGCAAACGGAACCGCAAGCGCTTGCCGATAGTGTCACCTCCAACGGGCCAGAATGGTCCGGCGTGTGGTGGTGTGTTCCGATGCTGTTTCTTCTGAACGACGTGGTGTTCGACCTGGACGCGGCCTGCCCGGTCACGCCTGGCGACGCGCGCCGTTTCGAAACGCTGGGTCTGGACTATGTGCTGGAGCTGGGCTGCGAGCTGTTCGCCGAGGACCCGTTGCTGCATCTGAACGATCCGCAGCGCGCCCGGCGTCTGGCCTGGCTGATCCACGACCGCAGCCCGGAAGTGAATGCCGCCCTGTTCGCCGCGCCCGAGGCCGGTTGCGACCCCGACCTGGTCGAGCCACGCTTCTGCGCCCTGCCCGACGTCGTTCTAGGCCAGCTCCAGCGCAAGAATGCGCGCGGCAAGCTGGATGCCGTCGCCGCCGACCGCGCCGTCTGGAACCGTCTGGCGGCCTGATCAATTCTGGCGACGAATGTGGCGATGAGGTGGGTTGAACCTTGATCGTTCAGATGCCTATTCTGACGCAACTTAGGCGCGTCGGGGGACCATCACATTGTCTATCAAGTCTCTCGGGATCGGCATCCTGGCTGCTGTAGCCGTCTTTCTTGGTCTGGCGAGCTCTGCGCATGCCGAATGGCTAAAAGCAGAGACGAAGCACTTCATCATTTACGGCAACACCAGCGAAAGAGAGATGCGCGCTTACGCTGAGAAGGTCGAACGCTTCGATAGCTTCCTGCGAACCTACTATCCGGCCCAGTCAGAGTACGAGATCCCCAGGCTGGAGATTTATCTGGCAAACGGTCGCCGCGACATGCTTCGGGCTGAGCCTCGCATTGGTCCATCGGTCGGAGGGTTCTATTCGCCGAACTCAGGCAGGATCCACGCCGTTGTGAACACCGAGAGCAGCAGGGGCGACCTCACTCTGTTTCACGAATATGGCCACCATTTCATGTATCAGATGATGACCAACGCCTATCCCTCATGGTTCGTGGAAGGGTTTGCCGAATACTATTCGACAGCGGATGTCCGACCGGACCGGATCCAGTTCGGTCGACATGACGAAGGACGGATGACCTACTTCGTTCAGCTTCCAGCCAACAGCTGGGCCCCGATGGCTGATGTCTTGAAATGGAGAATCTCTGACTCGGGTCGTTACCGGGCCGGTGATTATTATGCCCAGGCTTGGGGGCTGACCCATTATTTCATGAGCACGCCCGAACGCACCCGCATGCTGGGCCTTTATCTGGCGGCTGTTACGCAAGGCGAGGACTCGGTTCAAGCCATGGAGCGTGTCACCGGTCGAAGCGCAGCGCAGCTACAGAATGACATGCGCCTTTACCTCTCTGGGGCCATTCAGGTCCACATTCCGCAAGTTCAGTTTCCTACTCCTGAAGTGAAAGTCTCACGTCTTTCTTCTGAACAAGCCGAGCTTCTGTGGCTTGACCTCAGGCTGGACCGTGAACCAGTCAAGGTGGAAGTGTCAGATCCGCCCGAGGATGAAACCGACCGGGCACGCCAGCGCCGGGAAACGCTGATCAGGGAAAACGCTGAGGATCGGGCCGAACTTATCCGGGCTGCGCTCGCCGCACACAACGGGAACGGCAACGAGCTTTTGCGTCTTCGCGTCGTCGCAAGGGGGCACAGGCTTGCCGGTAACTCCCGCGCTGGATTCCAGGTTCTGGAACCACATCTGACGCGCGATCAAACGGATCCCGATCTCCTCCGCTTGGCGGCGGAACTGCTTATGGATGAAACGGGGCCGGACACGGAAGCATCCGAGGCCACAGGCAATCGACGTGAGGCGGTCGCTTACCTCGCGCGCTCTCTTGACGCAGACCCCCTGAATTTCCTCACCTACCGCGCGCTCAACGAAGCGCGTCGGGGGGAACCCGGCTACCCCAACGACAATGACCTCTCCACCCTGGACGTCGCCCTCAAGCTGGCTCCCCAATCCTTCGACATACGTATGAGGCTGGCGCGAGCCTATATGTCGCGCGACATGAACGCCGAAGCGATCGTGGTTCTGCGCCCGGTTGCGAACAGTCCCCACGGAGGATCCTGGTCGCGGCGAGCCAAGGCCCTTGTGGCTACGGCACAATCTGCCCTCGGCCAGTCCGTTGATCCCATCGTCCAGGCACCGGAAGATATGGCAGAGACAGAGGTTTCAGCAGACTGACGCTGCTGGACATCCGCTAGATCAACACGTGCAAAACGCACGTGTCCGGCGGCCAGGTCACATGATCATGTTGAAGACGACGTGCACAATCATCGCTGCAGCGATGATCACGCCGAACCCGGCCATCAGGCAGATCGCCGGATGGGGGCCGTCGCGGTGGGCTTGAGGGGGTTTGTGGTCGTCAATCAGGGCCATGTCCGTTCCTTCGTTTCCAAAGGCGGTGCCCGATTGCGTGACCGGGACGTCTCGCCTGCGATCACAATGAACCCGATAACCCTGTCTTGCCAAGGGGTATTCGCTTTCACTGACAGACCGGGCCTGCGTCCGCGCATCGGGTGACTTTTGAGGCGGTCCGCGCTAGGTCGCGCGGCTCAAGGAAACTCCATGTCGAAACTGACCATCGAACAGGAGGCCCTGCGTCGCAGGACCTTCGCCATCATCGCCCACCCGGACGCCGGAAAGACCACCCTGACCGAGCATATTCTGCTGGCGGGCGGAGCCATTCGTGCGGCCGGGGCCGTGCGGGCGCGCGGTGAGAACCGGCGTACCCAGTCCGACTGGATGAAGATCGAAAAGGAGCGCGGCATCTCGGTCAGCGCCTCGGTCATGACGTTCGAGCACACGACATCCGACGGCGTGGCCAAGATGTTCAACCTGCTGGACACCCCGGGGCACGAGGACTTTTCCGAAGACACCTATCGCACCCTCACGGCCGCCGACTGCGCCATCATGGTGCTGGACGCCGCCAAGGGGATCGAGCCGCAGACGCTGAAACTGTTCGAGGTGTGCCGTCTTCGGGATATCCCGATCATTACCTTCATCAACAAGCTGGACCGCGAGGCTCAGGACCCGATGGCCCTGCTGGACGAGATCGCGTCCAAGCTGCAGCTCGACCCTGCTCCGATCTGGTGGCCGGCGCAGAGCGGCAATCGCCTGCGCGGCATGGTCGAGATGGGCACGGGCACCTTCCAGCCCTATGCCCGCAAGATTCCCGGCGCGACCGAGGATGCCGGCCATCCCGAGGCCCTGCCCCTGGCCGAGGCCGAACGCTATTTCGAGCCGGGCGAGCATCAGGAGCTGATGGACGCGGCCGAACTGGTGACCGGCGGCTATCCGGCGTTCGACCGCCAGGCGTTTCTGGAGGGGCATATGACGCCGGTGCTGTGGGGCTCGGCCCTGCGCCATTTCGGCATTGACGAGCTGCTGGCCGCCATCGGCGAATGGGCCCCGCCGCCCAAGGTCATGAAGGCCCAGAAGGCCGCCCCGCCCGAGACCCGCAACGCCCCCGAGCCCGTCGATCTGACGGTCGATCCGGGCAGCAACGAAGTCACCGGCTTCGTCTTCAAGGTCCAGGCCAATATGGACCCGAACCACCGCGACCGCATCGCCATGTTCCGCATGGCTTCGGGCAGCTTCAAGCGCGGCATGAAGCTAAAGGTCCAGAACACCGGCAAACAGCTGAGCGTGAACGCGCCCATCATGTTCTTCGCCAGCGACCGCGAACTGGCCGAGGACGCCTTTGCGGGCGACGTGATCGGCATCCCGAACCACGGTGTCCTGCGCGTCGGCGACAGCCTGTCGGAAAGCGGCATGATCCGGTTCGCGGGCCTGCCGAACTTCGCCCCGGAAATCCTGCAACGCGTAAGGGTCAAGGATCCGCTGAAGGCCAAGCATCTGAAGAAGGCGCTGGACGGCCTGGCCGAAGAAGGTGTCACCCAGCTGTTCCGCCCCGAACTGGGCAGCGACTTCATCGTCGGGGCCGTCGGCCAGCTGCAGTTCGAGGTCATGGCTGACCGTCTGGGCGAGGAATACGGGCTGGAAGTCATCTTCGAGCCGAGCCCTTACGCCGAAGCCCGCTGGGTCGGCGGCACCAAGGCTGACGTCGAGGATTTCGCCGGCAAATACCGCGGCCAGATGGCCACCGATATCGACAACGACCCCGTCTTTCTGGCCAAGTCCAGCTGGGAAACCGGCTATGTCGGCGAACGCTTCCCGAACGTGGCGTTCACGCGCACGAAGGAACGAGGCTAGGGCTCTCCGATTTCACCTTCACCACGTCACCGTCCCGTGGTTCTTTACTCACATCGTGCGGCGCGCCCTGTGTCGTGGAGGTTTCAATGCTGATGGCGGCCCTCATGGCCCTGAGCGCAATGGCCGGCGGGGCCCAGACCCCCGCCCCCTCGCGCCCGCCTGCCCTCGGTTATACCGAGGCCCTGCGTTGTTCAGGTTTGGCCCAGGCGGCATCGGAGCTTGAAGGGGGCGAGAGCGGCGAGGGCCGTGCCCTCTATGATGCAGCCCTGTACTGGTCGCTGACCACCATTCAGGCCGGCCAGGCCGCAGGACGTGCTACAGCCGCGGTGGAAGCGGACATAACCCGCGCCCGCATTCAGGCGGTGCGCCAGTTGACAGCCCGGGACGAAGCGGCGCGGACCGCCCTGCAGACCTGCCGCGCCCGCACGCCGAACCTGGGCTGAGACCGCTCAAGGCCCGCGCAGTCTGTGTCATTCCCACGGTCAAGCCGAACCGGCTCGGTGGCGCTGCGTTTGCGTAGGAAGCCACCGGGGCGCATCCTTCGTCCCGAAGCGGGATAACGGAGTTGCCACGGCCATGTTCGAGTTCGGTCGAGACCTGCGCAAGCTGTTCGAAAAGGCGCGCGAGAGCGACGATCTGGGCTGGCTGGAGCTGATCGGCGCGGACCTTCTGGAAGCCGAGGCGAAGCGCGAGACCACGGACGCCGGACGGGTGTCCTGTGCCCGGCCCTTCGAAGCCTGGATGAGGGCGTCCTTCATGTGGCGCGAGCATGCGCGGCGGACGGGATCGGCAGCCTCCTTGGCACGTGCAGCGTCTTGCGCGAGTGACGCGGCTCGACACACCCGGAATGCGGATCAGGCCATAGCGGCCGCCCTTGAAGCCGGCGAGATTCACCTTGCGCGGTTCGACCTGTTCGGCGGGCCTGAGCGGCTGAACGCGGCCCTGATGGATATTCAGGGTCTGAGCCCCGAGAAAGCATCGACGCGCGCCTGGGCCGGGGCCTTGGGCGCTCGCCTGACCGCACGCCGGGCTGACCTGGTGCAGACAACCGAAGAGGCCGATCGCGCCCTGGCGCTGCTGGACACTGCGCGGCGCGACCACCGCCACCTGTCCACCACCGTCGCGGAAGACCTGACGCTGGATTGGGCGGGCCTGGCCCTGCGTCGGGGTGTGGATCAGCGGGACGTCGCCCTGCTGGACCGGGTCGGACATGACTTGCGAGCGCTGGTAGAGACCGCGTCCCCGGAATACCGGCCTGTGACACGGGCCCGGGCGCTGTGCCTGGCCGCTGTCGGTCTGAAGGCGCTGGCGGGACTGGCCCAGGACGTCGAGGCCGAGGCTCAGGGGCAGGCCCTGTTCGACGCCGCCGCCGACCAGTTCACGCCGGACCACAGTCCTCTGGACTGGGTCGCGGTGCAGCTGGCGCAGGGTGCCACACAGACGCCGCTGATGGTTCTGGCCCAGGCCGAGACCATGACGCGTGAGCCGGGCCTGATCATGGGGGCCATGGCCCGCGAGCGACGCATGGCCGCCGAGGCCGCTCTGGCCGAGGCCATGGGCGACGTGAAGGCCATCCAGGGACTGGAGACGGTTGTTCGCCGCCGTCTGGCCACGCCGGTCAGTCGCCCCCCGCTGGACTGGGCCGCCGACCAGATGGGCATGGCGCATCTGATGCTGTCGCGGGCGCGTCTGACCGGATCTCGGCCCCACGCGGTCGGCATGATGCTGGCAGAGGCGGCGACGACCGCGCGCGAATGGGGAGCATTGGCTCTGGCCGAGCAGGCCGAGCGGATCGCCTTCAGGATGGCGCGGGCCTAGCCGCCCACGGCAACAAATCCGCCATTCAGGAAGCCCGGCTTTCCATAGCGGAAGGGCGTGCCGTCCTCGGCCATGACCCGGCCGCCTGCGGCCTCCAGCACCGCCTGCCCCGCCGCCGTGTCCCATTCCGAGGTCGGGCCGGTGCGCGGATAGGCGTCGAACCGACCCTCGGCGATCAGACAGAACTTCAGCGACGAATCTGTGCCCTGCCATTCGGTGCAGCCGTGGCGCGAGGCCAGGCGTTTCGCCTCTACGTCCGTCATGCTGTGGCTCATCACGGCCATGGGTGCGGCCGGACGGTCGCGCACCTTGATGGCCTGCCAGCCCTCGCCGAAGCGACGCCGGAAGGCCCCGCCGTCCGGATGCGGGCCGCTGCGCCAGGTGGTCGAAGTTGCGGGCGCGGTGACGACGCCGGCCACCACTGTCTCCCTGTGCACCAGCGCAATGTTGACGGTGAAGCTCTCCTTGCCCGCCACAAAGCCGCGCGTGCCGTCCAGCGGATCGATCAGCCAGAACCAGTCACCCGTGATCGCGGGCGCGCCGCCGTCGGCCACAGCCTCCTCCGCCACGGCCTGCACGTCCGGATACAGAGCCGCCAGTCGCGACAGGATCAGGGCTTCGGCCTGCTGGTCTGCCAGGGTGACGGGACTGTCATCGGCCTTGGTCATCGCCACCGTTCCAGCGCGCCAGAAAGGCAGAATGACCCGCGCCGCGTCCTCGGCGATGTCGGCCAGCGCCTCGGTCAAGGCTCCCGATGCGAGGTCGGCTTTCAGGTTGGCAAACAGGCGATCAGTCATTCGCGCTGCGATAGAGCATCCGCACGGTTTCATGAACCGGCAAATCAGGTCAGCGTCGTCGCATCCTCAAAAATGACTGTCTCTAGGCCCGATGACCGATACCGACACGCTCTCCACGATGCGCCTGCATGATGCCCCCGCCCCCCGGATGCCCGATGGCCAGGACCTGGCCGCCCTGATTGCGGGCAAGCTGTGCCACGACTTCATCAGTCCGGCGGGCGCGATCTCGTCCGGGCTGGATTTGCTGAAGGACCCCTCGGCCCAGGACATGCGTGACGATGCCATGGGCCTGATCGAGGCCAGCGCGGCCAAGATGATCGCTCTGGTGGCTTTCGCCCGTGTCGCCTTCGGGGCGGCTACGACGGCCGAGAAATTCTCGGGCGGCGAATTGGGCGGCATCGTCGATGCCCTGACCGGCGGAGGTCGGGCCAGCCTGGTCTGGAAGGTGGAGGATCAGTCGTGGTCGAAGGCGCAGTCGCGGGCGCTGGTCAACATGGCCTACCTGACCATGGCGGCCCTTCCGTCCGGTGGCATCGCCACGGTGTCCAGCCGGGTAGAGAACGACATGATCGTGTTCGAAGGCCTGGCGGAAGGCACCCGCGCACGACTGAAGCCCGAAGCGGTGACAGGGCTGGCGGGTCAGCCCCTGGCCGAGGGGCTGCAAGGGCAATGGATCCAGCCCTACTGGCTCTGGTTGACGGCGAATGATGCGGGCGGCGACCTGTCCGTTCAGGCCGAAGAGGGCCGGGTTATCCTCACCGTTCGCATGCCACGGTGATATCTTAACGCGCCTTGCCAAGGTTCCGTTAACCGGCACAGCCGATGATCGGGATGTTCACACACGCGGACGTTGTGGACGCTTTGCGGATTGGAGTTCTCTTGACCCCCAGAACCTGTCTGATCGTCGACGACAGCCGCATCATCCGCAAGGTGGCGCGCCGTATCGTCGAGGGACTGGGCTTCGAGGTCGACGAGGCCGGCGACGGCGCTGAGGCCCTGATCTTCTGTTCCTCCTCCATGCCCGAGGTCATCCTGCTGGACTGGTCGATGCCGGTGATGGACGGCATGGCCTTCCTGCGGCGGATGCGCGTCCTGCCGGGCGGGGCTGGCCCCAAGGTTCTGTTCTGCACCATCGAGACACGCGCCGAACGGATCGCCGAGGCGCTGGCGGCGGGCGCAGACGACTATGTGATGAAGCCGTTCGACGGTGATATCCTGACGTCCAAATTCGCCGAAGTGGGAGCCGCCTGACCTGATGTCTCCGGACGATTTCGATCGCCTGCAAGCCCTGATGTCCTCGCGTGCGGGGATGAGGCTGACGCGCGACCGGATGAAGCTTGTCGAGCATCGGCTGGGGCCCGTGGCGCGGGCGCAGTCGTTCGAGAGCGTCGAGGTCATGCTGGCGGCCCTGTGGGCCAAGCCTGTCGCATCGCTGGGCTGGGCCGTCATCGAGGCTCTGCTGACGCCCGAGACCTGGTTCCGGCGCGATCGCTCGTCTTTCGACACCTTCGCCAGCGAGCTGTTGCCGGCTCTGTCAGCCGCGCGAGGCGGTGATCCGGTCACCGTCTGGTCCGCCGGCTGTTCAACGGGTCAGGAGGCCTGGTCCCTGGCCATGCCGGCACTCGAACAGGGACTGGCCATCGAGGTCACCGGCACCGACCTGTCGCGCCGCGCACTCGAAAAGGCGAAATCCGGCACCTATACCGGCTTCGAAATCCAGCGCGGCCTCAAGGCCCAGACCATGCTGCGCTGGTTCGACCAGGTCGAGGATACCTGGGTCGCCAAGCCTCAGCTGAAGGCGGCGGTCCAGTTTGCCCGCTCCAATCTGGTCGAGCCGCCCAAGGACGACTACCGTTTCGACGTCATCTTCTGCCGCCATGTTCTGAGCGATGCCGAGCCGTCGCGTCGCGGGGACATTCTGGACAATCTGGAGCGGAGGCTGGTGGACGACGGCTGCCTGTTCCTGGGCCCCGACGAACAGCTGGGCGGCGATACCGTGGCCTTCCGCCCGGTCGCGGGTCGCAAGGGCCTGTTCGTCAAGGCGCCGTCTGCATTGAGGCGGGCCGCTTAATCTGCCCCGACCGCGCGTTCGGGCGACCCAAAGGGTGACGCTGATCCCATAGCCCGCTAGCCTGCGCCCATCTCGGGGGAGGAACGGCGCATGCGCTTGATCGCACTGATTGGATCACTGGCCGTGGCGCTGCTGCTTGCGGTGCTGGCCTTGCAGAGCCCGACACCGCGAGGGGCCGATGCCCCTACCGACACCTTCTCCGCCACGCGCGCCATGGTGGACATTCGCGATATCGCCCAGCGACCACACCCGATCGGCTCGGCCGACCACGCGCGGGTTCAGGCCCTGCTGGTCCGACGCATGCAGTCGCTCGGGCTTGAGGTCTCGGCCCAGCGCGGGCCCCTGTCGCCACGGGCCGTTCAGCGGGTGGAGCGCTCCGGCATGAACCTGCCGCCACAGGCTCTGACGGCCACCAATCTGATCGGCGTCCTGCCCGGCAGCCGCCCCGACCTGCCCGCCGTCGCCATGATGGCCCACTATGACACCGTGCCCGACAGCCCCGGCGCGGCGGACGACACCACGGGCGTGGCGGCGATTCTGGAATCCGTCCGCGCCATCCGTGCGCGCGGCCCGGCAGAGCGGACGCTGGTGGTCATCCTGACCGATGCGGAGGAGCTGAATCTCGACGGAGCCCGCATCTTCTGGGGCGGCCACCCCTTGCGCGACCGCATCGGTGCGGTGGTCAATCTGGAGGCGCGCGGCGGCGGTGGGCGCGCCATGATGTTCGAGACCGGGCGCGGCAATGCCGAAACGATCGCCCTGTTCGCCGACATCGCCGGGCGCGTCGATGGCGGCGTGACCTCCAACGCCCTGGCCGTCTTCGTCTACAGTGTCATGCCCAATGGCACCGACTTCACCGTACCGCGCGAGCGGGGCGTGCAGGGCATCAACCTGGCCTTCATCGGACGCCCGGATCAGTATCACGCCCAGGCCTCCACGCCCGACGCCCTGGATCAAGGCAGCGTCCAGCATATCGGCAGCCAGGCGCTGGAGATGACCGACGCCCTGCTGAGGGCGGAGACCCTGCCCGTCTCGACCCATAACAGTGTCTATGCCGACGTCTTCGGCCGGGCGGTGATCGGCCACCATCCGGCCTGGGGCTGGAGCCTCCTGATCCTGGCGATTGGCGCGCTGGGCATTGCCGTCTGGCGGGCGCGATCGCATGCGGGCCTGACCCTGGCCGACAGCGGGCGCGGTGTGATCGAGGCGGTGTGGTTCGTCGCTACCGGCATCGTCCTGACCCAGGCCGTGCGCCTGCTGGCCGGGCCGCTGTCCGCGCGGGCCGAGAGCGCCGAGGCCTACTATACCTTGCTGGCGCGCCTTCCGTGGATCGAGGCTGGGGTCGCCCTGACGGTGCTCGCTCTTGGCTTGGCCATGCTGGGCGGCCGGTCGCGGTCGGACCCGCGCGTGACGGCGGGAGCCATCGCCGTCGCCGCTCTTATGACCCTCGGTCTGGGCGGAGTGGACTATGTCGTGCTCGGGGCCGCCGCCGTCGCCATTGCCTTGTCGATGCTGCCCAGGCTGGCGGTCAAGACCGTCTGGGGCGGTTGGAGCGGGATCATGGGTCTGGTCGTCGCCCTGGCCGCCCTGGCTCAGGCACTCGCGCCCGAAACCGCCTTCCTGTTCCTGTGGCCCGCCCTGCTGGCCAGCGTCGTCGCCCTGGTCGTGGCCTTCATCGATCCTGGGCTGACACGGCGCGCCAGCCTCATCCCTGTCGCGATCGGGGCTGTGCTCGGCGTCGGCTGGCTGATGACCCTGGCCCACCCCGTCTTCCTGGGCATCGGCATGGACCTGCCCGCCGTACTAGTTTTGCTCGGCCTGCTGATGCTGATGTTTTTTCGTCCGCTATCACCAGAGCAGAAATGGGTGCGTCCCTTGCTGGCAGCGGGGCTGGTCATTCTGTTTCTGGCGGGAACGGTTTCCGGTGTTTCGCGGATCGCCGAGCCGTCAGCCGTCGTCAAAGCGAGTTGAGTGCCGTGCCGACAGAGACGCTCTTTCTGGAGGACATCGCTGTCGGCGACCACTTCGTCACGGGATCCCTGACCGTGACCACCGAAGACATTCAGACCTTTGCCCGCCAGTTCGATCCCCAGCCGTTTCATCTGGACGCGGAAGCGGCAATGGACAGTCTGTTCGGAGGTCTTGCCGCCAGTGGCTGGCATACCGCCGCCCTGACCATGCGACTGCTGGTCGAAGGGTTTCCGCTGGCCCGCGGGGTCATCGGTGCTGGCGGTGAGCTGGCCTGGCCTCGCCCTACGCGTCCGGGCGATGTCCTGACCGTGCACGGCGAGGTCTTGCAGATCACACCGTCCCGGTCGCGCCCCGATCGCGGCATGCTCCTTGTCCGCAGCGAGACCCGCAATCAACATGGCGAAGCGGTTCAGGTCTTCACCGTGAACATCGTGGCCTGGCGTCGCCCGGCCTGAGCGCGCGCCTTCAGCCCCCGTCGGTCCAGACCGTCTTGTAGAGGTCGAAGCGGCGGTCGCGCAGATTGCGCACCGTGCCCTGCGACTTGGCCCAGGCCAGGTCGGACAGGTCCAGGTCGGCCACGGTCACTGTCTCGACATTCTCTGACGCCTCGGCCGCCACCCCGTCCCGCGCGAACGGGAAGTCGCAAGGGGTCAGGATGCAGGACTGGGCATACTGGATGTCCATGTTCTCGACATTGGGCAGATTGCCGACATTGCCGGACAGGGTGACGTAGCACTGGTTCTCGATGGCCCGCGCCTGGCTGCAATACCGAACTCGCAGATAGCCCTGACGGTTGTCGGTACAGAAGGGCACGAAGAGCAGCCGCGCGCCCTCGTCCACCAGTCGCCGCGCCAGTTCCGGGAACTCCGAATCGTAGCAGATCAGAACCCCGATGGGCCCGCAGTCGGTGGGGATGGCATGCACCCGGTCGCCGCCCTTGATGTTCCACCAGTGCCGCTCGTTCGGGGTGGGGTGGATCTTCTCCTGCTCGTGCACCGAGCCGTCGCGCAGGAAGACATAGGCGACGTTCTGGATGTCGCCGTCCTCGGTGCGGGTGGGGTGGGAGCCGCCGATGATGTTGATGTTGTACTCGACCGCCAGCTTGCGCAGGGCCTCGACGAAGCGCGGCGTATAGCGGGTCAGGGCCTCGATCGATTCCTGCGGCGTCAGCTTCTTCTTCTCCAGCGACAGCAGCTGGAGGGTGAACAGCTCCGGAAACACCACGAAGTCCGAGCGATAGTCCGAGGTCACATCGACGAAATATTCGACGTTGGCGATGAACTCGTCAAAGCTGGCGACCTTGCGCGCCTGCAACTGGACCGTGGCGACGCGGACCGTTTCCTTGACCGCAAAGGCCGCGCCCTTGCCGTGAGTCTCGGTATAATAGGGATTACGCCACACCATATGGGCCGCGTGACCCATGGAGGCGGAATCGGACGTCATATAGTTCTGCAACACGCCGACCGGCTCGAACCCGGCCCGCAGGTGAAACCCGACGACGGGATCGTTCAACTTCCTGGCCGTGACCGCATCCAGATAGTCCTCGGCCAGGGGATAGGCCGCCTTCTTCCGCGCCAGTCCCGGCATACGCCCGCCGAAGACGATGCCGCGCAGGTTCTGGGCCTCGCACAGGTCGCGCCGGGCGTCGTACAGCCGTTGGCCGATGCGCAGGCGGCGACGGTCGGGATCGACGCAGACCTCCATGCCATAGAACCAGTCGCCGACCGGGTCATGTCGTGCCGCATAGCCGCCGCCCGTGATCTGGCTCCAGGTGTGAGGTGCCATGGCGGTCGCCTCGTCGATGCGGAAACCGGCCGCATAGCCGACGATCTCGCCCTCATACTCCACGACGAACTGGCCGTCCGGATAGGCCGCGATCTGCCCCCGCAGCATGCCGGGCGTCAGCGACATCCCCTCCTTGTAGACCTTGGTCCCCAGGCGGGCGATCGCATCGACGTCGGCAAGCAGAGCATTGCGAATGCTCAGGACGGCAGGCTTGGCAGATTTTATCATGGCCACTTAACGCCCAGCTTGACTATTCGATCAACACAAAACGACAAACCGATACGTCAGAAACGGTCGTGTCTCGAACGCGTCGGAAAAGAACATATTGGCAACCGGAACAAACCGTGCACATAGTCCGTCTCACAAGGGAGTGGGTCACGATCACAGGATCGAAGGCGGGCCTCTCCCTCTACGGGTACCGAACGGGAATCATGGCAAGGGAGAGTGGTAAGGTGGCAGCACAGGCGAATCTGAAATTGGTGGGCAAGGACGACGGCGACAAGCAGCGCGCCCTGGAGGCGGCGATCGCACAGATCGATCGTGCCTTCGGCAAGGGCTCGGTCATGAAGCTGGGCAAGAACGGCGTGACCGAGGCCATTCCCTCCGTCTCGACCGGGTCGCTGGGCCTGGACATGGCGCTGGGCATCGGCGGCCTGCCGCGCGGGCGGGTGATCGAGGTGTTCGGGCCGGAAAGCTCAGGCAAGACCACCCTGGCCCTGCACACGGTGGCCGAAATCCAGAAGGCCGGCGGCGTCGCCGCCTTCGTCGATGCCGAACACGCGCTCGACCCCGGCTATGCCCAGAAGCTGGGCGTCAATCTGGATGACCTGCTGGTCTCGCAGCCCGACACGGGCGAACAGGCGCTGGAGATCGTCGACACCCTCGTGCGCTCCGGGGCCGTGGACATCGTGGTGGTCGACTCCGTCGCGGCGCTTACGCCCCGTGCCGAAATCGAAGGCGAGATGGGCGACAGCCTGCCCGGTCTTCAGGCCCGCCTGATGAGCCAGGCCCTGCGCAAGCTGACCGCCTCGATCAACAAGTCGCAGTGCATCGTGCTGTTCATCAACCAGATCCGTCACAAGATCGGGGTCATGTACGGCTCGCCCGAGACGACGACGGGCGGCAATGCGCTGAAGTTCTACGCCTCGGTCCGCCTCGACATCCGCCGCACCGGCGCGATCAAGGACCGCGACGAGGTCGTGGGCAACACAACCCGCGTCAAGGTCGTCAAGAACAAGGTCGCCCCGCCGTTCCGCGAGGTCATCTTCGACATCATGTACGGCGAAGGCATTTCCAAGCTGGGCGAGATCATCGACCTGGGCGTCAAGGCCGGCATCGTCGAGAAGTCCGGCAGCTGGTTCTCCTACGACAGCCAACGGATCGGCCAGGGGCGCGAGAATGTGCGCAACTTCCTGAAGGCCAATCCCGACGTCGCCGAGTCGATCGAAAAGGCCGTGCGCGCCTCCACGACCAAGATCGCCGACGAACTTCTGGGCACGCCAGAGCCGGACGAAGGTCAGGACCTGGAGGGGTGATCAACCGCGCTCAAGCAGCGAGGCTCCGCGAGCCGAGCGGTAGCGCCCAACGAGATGTCAGCCTGACCTGACACTTGTGCACTATGTGCACTCGTTTTTTCCGAGTGCACTTCTTCTCCGGTCGGGTCCAGGTGACCCGCCATGACCCTGCCGGGCCAGACCGGACGAAGCGGCCGCCCGATCTCACGCGGATCGGGCGGCCTTTTTTGTCGGAATTACCATTCGGGCGGCAGGTACGGACCATAGCTGCTGCAGACGTACATCGGAGTGGCTACCTCGAACCCGCTGGGCAGTTGCGGTGTCGAGATATAGATCTGACTACCGGACCCGACACAGTTGTCTGAGCCCTCGCCAATCAGATTCGTCAGTTCCGCATCCGAGAAAACCTGACGCGAATAGGCAATCGGCGCACACTCGTTGTATCCGAAACAGTAGATGCCCGGACCCGGATAATACTGCTGTACCGCCGGTGCCGGTGCGGCGGCGGTGAGCGAAACCGACATCGTCAGACCGGCCAGAACAATCCCAAGAACTCCACTGCGCATCTTACCCTCCATCGAGACCGGAATGGCCCCGACCGGATTAGGACGCGAAACAGAAACTACCAAAAGTCACATTGCCGTGTCGTTAAAACTCGTTAGGGTTGACGCTCGACCTCGGTGTTCTCTGCGATGACCGGCTGGCACTGCCGTACGGGCGTAGGGCGGGCAAGTGGTGCGCCGTCGGGAAAAACCCTGTAAGAGGCGCGGCTTCCTACCCACTCCGCGCGTCAGACGAACACCATGTCCAGCCTGAAACAGATCCGTTCGACCTTCCTCGACTATTTCGCGGCCGACGGTCACGCCAAGGTGCATTCGTCGCCGCTGGTGCCGCAGAACGATCCGACGCTGATGTTCGTCAATGCGGGCATGGTGCCGTTCAAGGACTATTTCACGGGCGCAGCCACCCCGCCCTATCCGCGCGCCACCAGCAGCCAGAAATGCGTCCGCGCCGGCGGCAAGCACAACGACCTGGACAACGTCGGCTACACCGCCCGCCACCTCACCTTCTTCGAGATGCTGGGCAACTTCTCCTTCGGCGACTACTTTAAGGAACACGCGATCGACAGCGCGTGGAAGCTGGTCACGAAGGACTTCGGCCTCGACCCCAAACGCCTGCTGGTCACCGTCTACATCGACGACGACGAAGCCGCCGCGATCTGGAAGAAGGTCACGGGCTTCAGTGACGACAAGATCATCCGCATCGCCGGTGCCGACAACTTCTGGGCCATGGGCGACAGCGGCCCCTGCGGCCCCTGCACCGAAATCTTCTGGGACTATGGCGACCATGTCCCCGGCGGCCCTCCCGGTTCGCCGGACGAAGACGGCGACCGGTTCGTGGAGATTTGGAACAACGTCTTCATGCAGTTCGAGAAGGAGAACGACGAGATCGTTCGCAACCTTCCCAAGCCCTCGGTCGACACCGGCATGGGCCTGGAGCGCATGACCTCCGTGCTGCAGGGCAAGAACTCAGTCTTCGACACCGACCTGTTCCAGACCCTGATCGCCGCCTCCGAGGATGCCACCTCGACCAAGGCCGAGGGCGGCCGTGCTGCCAGCCACCGGGTCATCGCAGACCACCTGCGGTCGTCGTCCTTCCTGATCGCCGACGGCGTGACCCCGTCGAACGAAGGCCGGGGCTATGTCCTGCGCCGCATCATGCGCCGTGCGATGCGCCACGCCCACCTGCTGGGTGCCGGTGACCCCCTGATGCACCGGCTGGTGCCGACGCTGGTGTCGGAAATGGGCGAGGCCTATCCCGAGCTGGCGCGCGCCCAGGCGTCGATCGAGGATACGCTGAAGCAGGAAGAGATCCGCTTCCGCACCACCCTGGGTCGCGGCATGGGCCTGCTGGAGGATGCTACGCGCGATCTGATCGAAGGAGGCGTCATCCCCGGCCAGACGGCCTTCACCCTATATGACACCTATGGCTTCCCGCTGGACCTGACCCAGGACGAGGCCCGCCGTCGCGGCTTCACCGTCGACACCGCCGCCTTCGATGCCGCCATGGAAGCGCAGAAGACGCGCGGCAAGGCCAACTGGAAGGGTTCGGGCCAGACCGCCTCGACGGGCGAATGGCTGGCGCTGAAGGACCGTCTGGGGCCGACCGTCTTCACCGGCTACGACGCCGTCGACGGCTCGGGCGAGGTGCTTGCGATCCTCAAGGACGGCGCGCAAGCCGACAGCGTCGAGACCGGCCAGACCGCCGAGGTCCTGTTCGACCAGACCCCCTTCTACGGCGAAGGCGGCGGCCAGGCCGGCGACAAGGGCGAGATCGAATGGAACGGCGGAACTGCCCGCGTGCTCGACGTCCTGAAGCCGACCGGCGACTTGTATGCTCACACCATCGAGGTGACGTCAGGCACCCTGTCCATCGGCACCCGCGCCCAGCTTCGCGCCGCGCCGGACGCCCGCCTGACCACCCGCGCCAACCACTCCGCGGCCCACCTGGTGCATGCGGCGCTGAAGAATGTGCTCGGACCCCACGTCGCCCAGAAGGGTCAGTTGGTCGATGCCGAGCGCATGCGTTTCGACTTCAGCCACAACGCCCCGGTGACCGAGGCCCAGATCGAGGCCATCGAGGCTGAGGTCAACGCCGTCATCCGCCAGAACCTGCCCGCCGAAACCAAGCTGATGGGGCCTGAAGAAGCCATCGCCGCCGGGGCCGTCGCCCTGTTCGGCGAGAAGTATGGCGACGAGGTCCGGGTCCTGACGCTCGGCAAATCCCTGACGGACGACAAGCCCTATTCGGTCGAACTGTGCGGCGGCACCCACGTGGCCCGCACTGGCGACATCGGCCTGTTCAAGATTACCTCGGAAACCGGCATCGCCGCTGGCATCCGCCGCGTCGAAGCCCTGACCGGCGAGGCCGCGCGCCAGTATCTGGAAGGCCAGGCCGGCGTCGCCCGCAAGCTGGCCCAGACCTTCAAGATCCAGCCGCTGGATGTCCCCGCCCGCGTCGAAGCCCTGACCACCGAACGCAAGACGCTGGAGAAGCAGGTCGCCGACCTGAAGAAGCAGTTGGCCCTCGGTGGTGGCGGTTCGGCCAGTGCCGCGCCGGAAGAGATCAACGGCATCAAGCTGATCGCCCGCGTCCTGGACGGCGTCGACGGCAAGGGCCTGCGTGGCGTGGCCGAGGACTTCCGCAAACAGGTCGGCTCCGGCGTCGTCGCCCTGATCGGCGTCACCGACGGCAAGGCCGCGATCACGGTGGCGGCGACCTCGGACGTGACGGATCGCGTCAACGCTGCCGACCTGGCCCGCGCCGCCGTTCTGGCGCTGGGCGGTCAGGGAGCCGGTGGCAAGCCCGACTTTGCCCAGGGCGGTGCTCCGGATGGGTCGCGGGCCGAAGAGGGTCTGGCGGCTGTGCGGGCGGCACTGGCGGGCTAAGCCTCTCCTTACTCCGCTCATCCCGGCGAAAGCCGGGACCCAGTGCTTTGGGTGAACGGTAGCCAGGCCATGGCCCTCAGCCTCAGTCCTGAACGGCCAACGTCAAGCTGGACAGGACTGGGTCCCGGCTTTCGCCGGGATGAGCGGGCTCTAGGGGTTCAAGGTTCCGTCCGCAGATCCACCGCCGCCAGTTGCCATGTGAACCACCCGCGCCGCTCAAGCAGCAGGGCCAGACTGTTCTGCGGTCGGTCGCGGTCGGTCAGCGTGATGGCGAACACATCCAGGCTGCGATAGCCCCAGGCCTTGTGCAGGTCGGGCTCGTCGCGGCTATTGGCAGCTTCCAGCGGCGCAGCACCGTCAGCTTCGGGGGCCTTGGCCGTGGTCACCATGGCCGCCACGCCCTGTGGCGTCACCACCGTATCGACCGCGCCCGAGATGAACATGGGGGCCAGCATGGTGGTCAGGCCGCCCAGGCCGTTTTCGACCACGCGCGGGTCGTTGCGCATCTCGGCGACCAGCAGGTCGTTCAGCTCGCCCTTCATGCTCTCGCGCAGGGCGGGGAAGTCGACCAGCCGCTCCAGCGCCGCCTCGTCTCCGCGCTCGGCCGCGCGGATGATGGCCTTGCCCGCCAGCACGGGCGACGCCGCCCACAGGCCGGCCAACACAACGACTCCGGCAATGATGACGCCGGTTACTACCTTCTTGATCATGGGTCCCTCTGGCGTCGAAACGCCCCCTGACGGCTAGGGTTGCCAGAAGTCAGGGCGTCGCGCCAGCGGCAGGGCCAGTCGCGGCTGGCGGCAAGCCGATATGCACCAGTCGCCACTCGAACGGCCCGGTCCGCGCGAAGGTGAAGATGGTCTGCACGCCTGCCTCGTTCCGCACCGCCAGTCGCGTACGGTTCACGCCCCAATAGGCCAGGCGGGGCATGGGCTCGCGCGGCTCGGCCGGCACCGCCCCACGCGACGCCGCCCTGCCCTCACCCCGGCTCAAGGCCGCGAGCGCTGCGGGGCTCAGATAGATGTCCGGATTGGGTCGGGCCGCGACCGGGCGCACCTGCTCGAACTGGCGGCGCATGGATTCGATCGGATTTTCCAGGAAGGACGGTGCGGGCGCGACCACGGCGGAGTTGCCGGCCATCTGCGGACGCAGGCTGCGGCGCACCTCGGCGAAGTCGATCAGCCGGACCAGTCCCTGTTCGTCGCGCGCATCCGCTGCCGACCGGATGCCGTAGAAGGCCACGACCGGGGCCACGAAGAAGCTGATCCCCGCCACGATGACGGCCAGCAGCAGAAGATTGCGGATCAGTCGGCCCAAAGGCTTGCCCCCTTCGCCTCCAATGGCGGAAGCGTGACCACAACGCGCCGCTGTCCGACCCGTTCAAACACAAACCCCGCCGGACGCAAATCCGGCGGGGTTGAATGAAGTCCTGCGCTCAAGCAGCGCGAAACCGCGTGGTGAGCGGTAGCGCCCTAAATCAGGCCGCCATCGCCTTGGTCAGGTTTTCGGCGACCTTGTCGATGAAGCCTTCGGTGGTCAGCCAGCCTTGCTGATCGCCGACCAGCAGGGCCAGGTCCTTGGTCATGTGACCGGCCTCGACCGTCTCGACCACGACCCGCTCCAGGGTCTCGGCGAACCTGGCCAGTTCGGCGTTGTCGTCCAGCTTGGCCCGGTGCGCAAAGCCGCGCGTCCAGGCGTAGATGGAGGCGATGGAGTTGGTCGAGGTCGCCTCGCCCTTCTGATGCTGGCGATAGTGGCGGGTCACGGTGCCGTGGGCGGCCTCGGATTCCAGCACCTTGCCGTCCGGCGTCATCAGGACCGAGGTCATCAGGCCCAGCGAGCCGAAGCCTTGCGCCACGATGTCGGACTGGACGTCGCCGTCGTAGTTCTTGCACGCCCAGACGAAGCCACCCGACCACTTGATGGCCGCGGCCACCATGTCGTCGATCAGGCGGTGCTCATAGGTCAGGCCCTTGGCCTTGAAGTCGGCGGCGAACTCCTTGTCGAAGACGTCCTGGAAGATGTCCTTGAAGCGGCCGTCATAGGCTTTCAGGATCGTATTCTTGGTCGACAGATAGACCGGATAGTTGCGCTGCAGGCCGAACGAGAAGCTGGCGCGGGCGAACTCGGTGATCGAGTCATCCAGATTGTACATGCCCATGGCCACGCCGGCCGAGGGGAAGTCGAAGACCTCATAGTTCTGCTCTTCGCCATTGGCACCGACCCATTTCATGGTCAGCTTGCCGGGACCGGGGACCAGGAAGTCGGTGGCCTTGTACTGGTCGCCAAAGGCGTGACGGCCGACGACGATGGGCTGGGTCCAGCCGGGCACCAGGCGCGGCACGTTCGAGCAGATGATCGGCTCGCGGAAGACGACGCCGCCCAGGATGTTGCGGATGGTGCCGTTGGGCGACTTCCACATCTTCTTCAGGCCAAACTCCTGAACGCGGGCTTCGTCCGGGGTGATGGTGGCGCATTTGACGCCCACGCCGTGCTTCTGGATGGCCTTGGCCGCGTCGATCGTCACCTGATCGTCGGTGGCGTCGCGGTGCTCCATGCCCAGGTCGTAATAGTCCAGCTCGAGATCCAGGAACGGGAAGACCAGCTTGTCCTTGATCATCTGCCAGATGATGCGGGTCATTTCGTCGCCGTCGATGTCGACGATGGGGTTAGCGACCTTGATCTTGGCCATGCGTGGATGCCTCTGACTGATGATGGGGAGTTCAGGGCGGCGGTATAGCGGTCGGGGACGCAGGCGCAAACCCCGACCAAAAGCCATCAGGCCACCGTTGCGTTAACCACGCCTCGAAAAAACCTTCCACGGCCAAGGTGAACGCCCGGGGTACGGCATCGTTTTGCCCCCCATGAACGTGCGTGGGGGTCTTCCAATGGATGAAGAGATGAAGCGGCTGGTCGACCGGTGGGTCGCGGTCTTTCTCGAAATGCCGGTGCTGCTGGATGCAAACCTGATGCGCCCCATGCTGGCCGAGGCCGAGCGTCGACTGGCCGAGGAGGCTGAAGCCGTGGAGCCGGAGATGGCGGCGTCGGTTACCCGCTGAACGCTTTGACCACCACTGGCGTTGATGGGTCACACCACCGCTCAGGGACCCGATCATGACCGAGAAAACCTTCAAGGCCGGCGACGCCGTGAAATGGGACCACAGCCAGGGCACGACCCAGGGCAAGGTGATCAAGAAGGTCACCAGCCCCACCAAGATCAAGGGTCACAAGGTCGCCGCCTCCAAGGACAATCCGGAATACATCGTCCAGAGCGACAAAACCGGGGCCAAGGCGGCCCACAAGCCTACAGAGCTTCGCAAGGCCTGAGCCTCACGGTCCATTCGTCTGCCAAACACCTATGAAAAGAAATCCGGGCGGGATCGGAGAGGGGGCATGACCCCGCCCGGGCCGATGACGGCGGGGCTTCCGGAAGAGAGGGCCCGGACGTCCTGCCCAACGACTTATCGATTTACGAGCCGACGCTCCATGCGGATGCGGTCCTCGGCATTTTGGTGCAGCCAGCGCAGGATGGCATTCATCCATCCCCAATTGGCTTCCTTATGAGTGCGATGCATTTCTTCCATGTCAGCCTCCTTGCTGGCGTTGCTTCGATGACCACGAGATGGGCTTGACAAGCGCGGCAGACAAATCAGAAGTCGGCAGGTCAACATAAGGTACCCTTATGGCCGATCCGCTCGCTGGAATTCCTCTGGCCTCCATCCGCGTGTTCGAGGCGGCGGCCCGTTTGCGCAGCTTCACCCGCGCGGCCGAAGAACTGGGCATGACCCAGGCGGCGGTCAGCTGGCAGATCAAGGCCCTGGAAACCAAGCTGGGCCAGAGCCTGTTTCGCCGCCTGCCCCGAGAGGTGGCTCCCACAGAGGGCGGGGAGCGGCTGTCGCGTGCCGCCACCGAGGCAATGATCCTGCTGCGCCGGGCGGTGACCGATCTGACCGAGGCGGATGAGGGCATACTGTCGATCACCACCCTGGCCACCCTGGCGACCCAGTGGCTGGCCCCGCGCCTGGGTGCGTTCCAGCTGGCCAATCCGGGGCTGGCCGTGCGGCTGGATACGGCCCCGCATCTTGTCGATCTGACGCGCGAAGGTTTCGATGTAGCGCTGCGGACCGGCTCGGGCGACTGGCCGGGGCTGGAGAGCGTTCGGCTGCTGCCGGCCACCTTCACGCCGGTGTGCAGCCCGGCGATGGCCCAGCGGCTGGACCTGAAGACGCCGGCCGACCTGCTGGCGGCTCCGCGCATCGGCCTGGACAGCGAATGGGCCGCCTGGTTCGTCGCCGCCGGGGTCGAGGCCCCGACGCGCGCGGCCCTGACCCTGACGGCCGACCATCAGGCACTGGAGGTGGCGGCGGCCATGGGCGGCCAGGGCGTGGCCCTGGCCTCTCCCATCCTGTTCCGTCGAGAGATCGCGGCGGGCCTGCTGGTCAGGCCCTTCGCGCAGACCGTGCCCCTGACGGCCGGTTACTGGCTGTGCTGGCCGACGGATCGCAGGCGGTCGCGCAAGATCGTGCGCTTCCGCGACTGGCTGGTCGCGGAAGCGCGAGACGAGGCGGCACTGATGCTCGACTAGGCCCGCTGCGTCGCCGTCCACTGACCCACGACATCGGCCAGCACCTCCAGCGGCATGCCGCCCGACGCCAGGGCCGTGTCATGGAAGCCCTTGATGTCGAACCGGTCACCCAGGGCCGCACGGGCCTGATCGCGCAGGCGCAGCCATTCGGTATGGCCGATCTTGTAGCTGGAGGCCTGGCCCGGCCAGACGCAGTAGCGCTCGACCTCGGTGGTCACGCTGGATTCCTGATCGCCCAGGGTGTCGACCATGTAGCGGATGGCCTGTTCGCGGCTCCAGCGTTTGTGGTGCAGGCCGGAATCGACCACCAGCCGCACGGCGCGGAACAGCAGGGACTGCAGATACCCCAGCTGGCCCCATGGATCGCCCTCATAGACGCCCATCTCGTCGGCCAGTTGTTCGGCATACAGACCCCAGCCCTCCGAATAGGCCGAGAAGCCCAGGATGCGGCGGACCATGGGGATACCCTGGGCCTCCGTCTGGATGGCGATCTGGAAATGGTGACCCGGCACGGCCTCGTGATACGTGAGGGTCGGCAGGGTCCACTTCGGCCATTCCGCCGTGTCGCGCAGGTTGATGTAATAGGCCCCCGGTCGCGTCCCATCCAGCGACGGCCCCTGATAGTAGCCGCCTGGGGCACCGGCCTCGATGGCCGGCGGCACGCGGCGAATGTCGACCGTGGACTTGGGCAGATTGTTGAACATCTCGGGCAGGCGGGCCTGCATGGCCTCGGTCTGGGCGTTCAGAGCTTCCAGAAGCTCGGCCTTGCCCGCATCGGTGTTGGGGTAGACGAACTGCGGCTCCTTGCCGAGTGCGGCCAACCGCGCACCGACCGTGCCCTCGCTGCGTCCCTCGGCCTTCAGGATGGCGTCAGCACGGGCCGAGATCTCGGCCACCTGGGTCAGGCCCAGCTCGTGAACCTGATCGCCGGTCAGGGAGGTGGTGGTATAATTGCGGATGCCGAAGGCGTAGTAGCCATCGGCATTGGGCAGCCGCCATACCCCCGCGTCGTGGGTGGCGGTCGGACGCTGGGCCTCCAGCAGGGCGATCTGGCGATCGGTCGCGGGATAGATGCGGTCGGAGACGATGGCGGTGGCCCGCGCCGCCCAGTCTCCGGCCAGGCTCTTCTCGCCCGTCCTACGCACCAACGAGCCCACCAAGTCGTTCTCGGCCGCAGCCGGTGCCTTGAAGGCCCGCAGCTGGACCAGGGTGCGATCCAGCACGAAGTCCGGCGGCACAACGCCCTTGCCGATATCGGCGGTGACCAGCGCCGTCTCTTCGTCCATCAGGACGGCCATGGCCTCCAGACGCGACAGATAGGCCTCGGCATCTTCGGCGGTCTCGATGGTGTGCATCGTGTCCAGGAAGTCGGGCACGTCGCGATACGCCCCGCCCAGCTGATGCAGCCAGTAGGGATTGGCCCCGGCGCGATTGCCGAAATCATAGCGGTCATAGCCCATGACCTGGGTGCCGCCGGCATACAGCAGGGTAGCCAGATTGACGGCATCCATGCCGGTAAGTTTCGTCGCGTCGATGGCCTCCAGATCGACCTGGGCCTTGCGCGTCATGGCCTCGTTGCGGGCCAGGGCTTCGGGGCTAAGGCTATCCAGCTGGCTCTTGGCCGCCGCGTTCTCGTCCTTGTCGATGCCCAGATAGGTGGCCAGCAGCGGCGAGGTCGCCAGGCTTTCGGCGAAGATGCGGTCCAGCAGGGCGTTCAGCTTGGCCGCCTCGGCCGGGTCGGATGCCGTCTGCGCGGGCGGTGCGGCAGTGGCCACCCCCGACGCGGCCAGCGCGGCCCCCGCGGCGGCAAAGGCAAGAAGGTGGCGGCGGTTCAGCATGTCGATCTCCCGAAAATTCCCGAGCCGGAAGGAACGACGTTCGGGGCCGCGTGGCAAGGGATTGATATCCGCCTGCGCATATCGGCCAACAGCTCAGGTCAGCAGCAGGCTCAGAAAGTCCGGGTCAGACCAGGGCAACCCCTGCCCTCTGGCTTGGCGCAGGATGCCGTCGGCCTGGCGCACAATCAGCAGGTCCCGCTCGGGCACCAGGTACAGCCGCTGGTTCCCCGCACCCGCCGCCATTCGAACGTCGGGCAGACGCGCCAGTTTGTCCGGTGCGGCGTCAATCAGCGAGGTGGGGGCCGGCGGAACAAGACCCGGACGCAGCAGCCACCAGCTCATCCCATAGCCCGGATTGGCTCCCGAAGGCTGGAAGTTGGCGGCAAGCGCTGCGGCGTCCAGCGTCGCCTGCCCCTCGACGACCCCTCCATCCAGAACGAACCGCCCGAACCGCGCCCAGTCCCGAGCGGTCAGTTGAGCGCCCGACGGCAAGGTCGGCTGGCCGTCACGCCGTCGCCAGTTTCCGACCTTCACACCGGCTGGATCGAGGATGCGCGCCTGCATCCAGGCCAGGACATCCTCACCCTGACCGTCGGCCACCAGTTTCCGGCGCACAATCTCGCCAAAGATCTGAAACGGCGCGGGTCCATAGCGGAAGGTTCCGGCTTCACCGGCGAAAGACGCGGCAACAGAGCCGGCATAGGTGTCGGGTCGGCCCAGCCGCCCCCCGCCCGCGCCGGACTCCAGCGACAGCAGGCTGCGGATGGTGGCCGTACGTTTCACTGGATCGGCGCGCCATTCGGTCAGGGTGTCGGTGCAGGCCTCATCGAGCGTCAGAAGCCCATCCTGCACCAAGGCCGCTGCCATGACCCCACTGAAGCTCTTGGTGCCGCTGGCCAATTCGTAAAAGCGCTCGGGGCCGCCGCGCGGATAATCCTCGAACAGGGTCTGACCCGCCTGCATGACCAGCAGCGAAACACCGCTGCGCTCTGCGGAGTAGCGGGCGGCCGCAGCATAGTCGGCTACCGGGTAAGCCGCACGGCTCAAGGCCGGGAGGGCGGTCGTCAGCAGCCCAGCCGCAGCCAGGCTGCCTGTCAGGAGGGTTCGGCGATCCAGACGCATGGGGGGAATCCTTCATCACGGCGACCTTCGTCCAACGCGCCAACGGCCAAGCTCCGTCTCTACTCGCCCCGCAACTCCTGTTTGACCCGCTCGGCCAGGGTCTTGATGTCCAGGGGCTTGGGCAGGAAGGAGACGCCGACCTCGTCCTGCAGCAGGTCCGAGAAGTCGCTCTCGGCATAGCCGGAGATGAACATGACCGGTGCATCGCCCAGGAAAGGCCGGGCCTTCTTCAGCAGGGAGGGTCCGTCAAGGCCCGGCATGATGACGTCGGAGATCATCATGTCGATGGTGCCCGCGTGCTCCTCGGCCAGCAGCAGCGCCTCTTCGCCATCCGAGGCCTCGATCACGTCATAGCCGCGCTGACGCAGCAGTTTGGCCGCGATCAGCCGCACCGCCGCCTCGTCCTCGACGAACAGGATGCGGCCGGTGCCGGAGACGTCGCGCGGGGTCTTGGCCTTGATCTCGACCGGGGCGATCAGGGCCAACTCGGCCTCTGCGGCTTCGGGCAGGAAGATGCGGAAGGCGGCTCCCGCTCCGTCCAGATTGGACACGGCGATATGGCCGCCCGCCTGTTCGACGATGCCGTAGACAGTGGCCAGGCCCATGCCGGTGCCTTCATTGACGGCCTTGGTCGTGAAGAAGGGCTCGAAGATCTTGTCCAGCAGTTCGGGCGGTACACCCGGTCCGGTGTCGGACACCTCGATAAGCGCCACGGCCTCGGTGGTCGGCGCGGCCCAGCCAAGTGTGCGGGCCACATCGGCGGTCAGCCGCCGCGTCCTGATCGTCACCACGCCCGCCCCCGGCTCGACCACGCCGCGCATGGCATCGCGGGCGTTGACGGCCAGGTTCATCACCGCCGTCTCCAGCTGGCTCTTGTCCGCCAGCACCACCGGCAGGTCGCGGCCATAGTCGGTTTCCAGCCGCACGTCCTCGCGCAGCAGGCGGCGCAGCAGCACAGCGAACTCCCCGACCAGTTCGCCCAGGTCCAGCCGTTCGCGCCGCACCGTCGACTTGCGCGAAAAGGCCAATAGCTTGCGCACCAGATCGGCGGCGCGGATGCCCGTCTGGCGGATCTGGTTCAGCCCGTCGTACGACGGGTCGCCGACCGGGTGCCGCTCCAGCAGCTCTGACAGCTGAAGCTGGATCGCCGTCAGCAGGTTGTTGAAATCGTGCGCCACCCCGCCCGCCAGTTGCCCCACGGCCTGCATCTTCTGGGCCTGGGCCAATTGCAGTTCCATCGACTTCTGGGCCGAGACGTCGAACAGCCATATCCGGCGATTGTCGCCTTCAGGCGCGACGTACAGGTGGAGCATTCGCTCAGGGAAGGCTCGAGCGACGAGTTCGATCGGACCTGAAGACCCATCGGCCAAACGCGTTCTGGCCTCGTTGACGCCCGCCGGATCGAACAGGTGGCCGAAGGCGGCGTCCCCCGCACTGGCTGGGCCAGTCAACAGGGCCAGGGCGGCATTGGGTTCTTCCAGCTTGCCGGAAAACAGGTCATCGGAGCCGATCACCGCTGAGCCGAATGGCGCTCCCGCAGCCATGGCACGACTTTCGGCGGCATTGGACACGAAGGTGGCAGGGATCGTCGGCGCAGGCGTCTCCACAGCAAGGACCGCTTCGGGCGCGGCGCGGACGAGAAAGCGTCCCTCCCCTGCCTGGGCAATCAGCACCTCCTGCTCACGTTCGCCGATGACGACGATCGCGCGTCCCTGCTGGCCGGCCCGCGCCTGGGCAAAAGCCATGTAAAGGGCCGAAGCGGACTTGCCCTTTGGCAGGGCCGTCATGGTGCCGTTGGCCTGTGCCCAGGCCGAGTTGAACGCCAGAACCTGCCCCGTAGCCCACACCATGGCGGCAGGCTCACCCAGCGCGTCCAGCATATCGACAACGGTAGTGTCGGCCGCCGGTTTACGATCCGCGCGTGCGAAAGCCAGCATGCCCAGCAAGGTGATGGTCCCTACCGCCGTGATCAGGATCAGGCCCGGAGCACTCATGGGGTCGGCACGGAACGCGGGATAGACAAGTGCGGCGATCGCCAGCACGAACCCTACCGCCATCAGCGGCAACAGGGGATCCAGGGTGCGGGCAGAAACGGTCCGGGCCATCATGACTCTAAGGATCTCGAGCCCGAATCAGACAGGCCATCGACCATAGTGTTCCGTCTCAGGGCCCGGCGCGAATCTCTGTGTTTCAGGCGGCCCTCAACGCCTCGGCCTTGGTGTCTGCCGCCGCCTGAATGCGAGCCTCGGCGATGGCGTCGGCGATCAGGTGGGTCGAGCGGCCCTCGGTGGCGGACCGCTCCAGGATTTCCTCGAAGGTCTCGATCAGGCGGGCCAGCTTGGTCTCGACCCAGGCCGGGTCATAGGCCCCGCCGGACAGGCGCGCGTTCATCTCGGCCGCCACATTGATGATGCCGCCGCCGTTGACGACATAGTCGGGCGCGTACAGGACGCCGCGCTGGAACAGGATGTCGCCGATGTCCGGGGTGGCCAGCTGGTTGTTGGCGGCCCCGACCACCGCCTTGACCGTCAGCCGGTCCAGGGTCTGGGGGTTCAGCGTCGCGCCGAGGGCGCAGGGCGCATAGATGTCGGCCTTCACGTCATAGATGGCGTCAGGAGACACGATCTCGGCATCGGTGCGGGCCGCGACCTCGGCCAGCAGGGCGGTGTTGACGTCGGTCATGACCAGCTTCGCGCCCGCCGCATGTAGCTTGTCGGCCAGATATCCGCCGACATGACCGATGCCTTGCAGGGCTACGGTCAGGCCGGTCAGATCGTCCTGCTTCCACAGGCGACGCGCCACGACCAGGGTGGAGCGGAACACGCCTTCTGCCGTCACAGGGCTGGGGTCGCCGGAGGCCTCAGGGCCATCGGACAGGCCCAGTACATAGGGAGTGACCTTACGCGCCTCGGCGATGTCGGATACCGACACCCCGACGTCCTCCGCCGCATAATAGATGCCGCCCAGGGTATCGACCGCGCGACCGAAGGCATGGAACAGCTCGGGCGTCTTCTGGGTCCGGCTATCGCCGATGATGACCGACTTGCCGCCGCCCATCTCCAGATCGGCGATGGCGTTCTTGTAGCTCATGCCCTTGGACAGACGCAGCACGTCCTCCAGCGCCTCCTCGGCCGAGGCATAGTTCCACATGCGCGTGCCGCCACAGGCCGGGCCGCGCGCAGTCGAGTGGACGGCGACGATGGCCTTAAGGCCTGTCTTCTCGTCGGTGAAGGCGTGGACGCCTTCATGGTTCGCAAACGACGGCGAATCGAACAGGGTCTTGCCCATAAGCGGATACTCCCGGGGTATTTTATTGTTGGCGGCGCTTTACGCCGGGGCGCTTAACACGGCAAGCATGGCGGTTGCGTGTCAGCGGCTGCTGGTCAACCGGACGCATTGCCAGAGATCCGACGGTCGCTGACGATGCCCTCTTCAGCGCTGCCGCTTGGAGCGACTCTCATGATGAAGCCGGTCATGCGCATCGAGGACACAGGTGCCAACCCCTGCGATGGCCAACCCGTCATCGACTGGCCCAAGGCCATCTGGAACGGGGGGCTGCTGGCGATCGCCGTAGTGGGCGGTCCGCTGGTCTTCACATGGTCGGCGTTCGGCCTGTTTGTGGTGCTGACCTATCTGACACTGCTGATTGGTCACAGCGTGGGCATGCACCGCATGCTGATCCATCGCGCCTTCCAGTGCGGCAAGCCGATGGAGCGGTTTCTGATCTATGTCGGCACCATCGTCGGGGTCGCCGGCCCCATGGGCATCATCAAGGTCCATGACATGCGCGACTGGGCGCAGCGGCAGACCCGATGCCACGATTTTTTTGCCCATCGACGTGGATTGCTGCGCGATCTGTCGTGGCAGCTATTCTATCGGTTTCGGTTCGATCGCCCGCCGATGCTGACCATCGAACCGCGGATCGCGAGCGATCCATTCTATCGCTTTCTAGAGGCGACATGGCGCTGGCAGCAGGTGCCGCTGGCGGTCTTCCTGTTCCTGATCGGCGGCTGGCCGTGGGTCGTCTGGGGCGCTGCCGTGCGGGTGATCGTCAGTACGGCCGGTCACTGGACGATCACCTACTTCTGCCACAACCCCGGCGCGGGGAGATGGACGGTGAAGGGAGCCTATGTACAGGCCTCTGACCTGCCCGGCCTCGGCCTGCTGACCTACGGCGAATGCTGGCACAACAACCACCATGCCTTCCCGGAATCCGCGCGCATCGGGTTGGAGCCGGGACAGATCGATCCGGGTTGGGTCGTCATTCGCGGACTGGAACGCGCCGGTCTGGTCTGGAACGTCGGCAGACCGCGCGACCCCGGCCTGAGAGAAGACTTGCAGGAACGGATCGCTCTCTAGCCGGGATCAGCGCCGCCACCCGGCCTCCAGCGCCGGCAGCACAGGCGCCGCCCCGGACGGCAGGGGCGCATCGGCGTCCCTCAGCCAAGCCTCGACGTCGCGGTACATGGTTTCGGCCTGCAGGTCGCGGTTCAGGATGTGCCAGCCGTCGGGATAGTAGCCAGTGCGGAAGCCCGGGCGCTCTCCGGCCTGTTCCAGGGCGCGGCGCATGGGGGCCTTTTCGATGACGGCGTCGGAGGCACCGTACAGCAGCAGGGTCGGGGCCCGGACGCGGCCCAGCTTCACCGACGCGCTCTGCATCAGATCGACCAGGCCATACAGGGTGTCGAAGCGTGTCGAGAGGATGCTGCTCGGATCGCGGCCATTGCGGAACAGTTCCACGCGATTATCGGACGCAAAGCGGTCCCGGATGGCCCACTCCGGCGCTTCGACCGCACGGTGGCCGGCGACGCGGGCGGCGATCCATAGGGCGCTGGAGCTCAGCGGGCCTTGTGCTGTCCAGCCCCAGACGCCCGGAGCCAGCAGGATGACGCGGTCGGCCTGGGGCGGGCGGTCCGAGCCGAAGGCGGCGACGGCAACAGAGCCGCCCATGCTCTCGCCTACGACCGCGATGGTGGCGCGAGGATGCCGGGCACGCGCGATCATCACAGCGGTGCGCAAGTCCTCGGTCATGCGCGCTTCACCGGCCCAAATGCCGCGACCGGGGGCCTGGCCAAAGCCGCGCTGGTCTATGGCCCAGGTTTCGATGCCTCGCTCGGCCCACCATGGCCCGGCCAGGCGGAAGGAGGCGCGGCTGTCGTTCATACCGTGCAGGGCGATCAGCACGGCCCAGGGTTCGGACCCATCGGTCGGGGCCCATCGCGCCAGAGGCAGCCGAGTTCCATCGTCCATGACCAGGGCGCGGTCTTCAAGAGCGGGGCCGGCGAAGGTCGCGGGGGCCGTCAGCAGCGGCTGGATGGCGGGTGTGGCGCAGGCAGCCAAGGCCAAGGACAGCGCCAGGGTGCAGAGCAGAACGGCCAGCGAACGGATCATGACCCCAGAATGCCACGCACCCTCTGGCGAAGATACGGGATGACCTCGTCCTCAAACCACGGATTTCTCCTGAGCCAGGCCGTGTTGCGCCATGACGGGTGCGGCATGGGCAGTATGGTCGGCGCATAGTCGCGCCAGGCCCGCACGGTCTCGGTCATATTGGCCTTGGCCCGGTCGCCGAGCGCCCAGACCTGGGCATAACCCCCGACCAGCAAGGTCAGCTCGACCTGGGGCAGTTCGGCGAGAAGTTGCGGTCGCCAAAGTTCGGCGCAGCGTTTCGGCGGCGGATAGTCCCCACCTTTCGGCGCGGTCCCCGGATAGCAGAAGGCCTGGGCCGCGACGCCCAGACGGTGGTCTGCATAGAAGGTCTCATAGTCCACGCCCATCCAGTCGCGAAGGCGGTCGCCGGACGGATCGGTGAACGGCAGGCCACTTTCGTGAACACGGCGGCCGGGGGCCTGACCGCAGATAAGTAGGCGGGTCTGGGGAAAGACGCGAACGACAGGACGCGGGGTGTGCGGAAGCTGGCCCAGACAGGCCCGGCAGGCACGGATGTCGGAGAGGACCGCATCGAGTGCGGTCTCGGCCCGATCAGACGAAGTCGTCATCATCCTCGGGCGCGGAGGGCAGGGCCGCCACGGCTGCCGCCGTCTCGGCCTCGGTCGGCAGGCGCAGGCGGATGACGCCCTTGACCGCGTTCGGGTCGACCGGCTTGCCCTTCTTGGTGATGGTCAGTCTGCCCTGACGCATCAGGCCCAATGCCACGCCGCGCACCTTGGGCAGCATCCGTTGCCACTGTTCGGGCTGCAGTTCCTTGGCCACTTCGGCCGGTTCGATGCTCTTGCCGCCGACGCCCTTGGGGTCGGCCTTCGCCAGTTTTTCGAAGATGGCGGTTTCGATGGGGTCGCTCATTGCGCCTATATGCTGCATTGCGAGACAGATAAGAAGAGACCCGGCTAAACTAGCGCGACGCGCGATAGTCCAAGAGAACATCATGGTTGCGAAAATCACGGTCAGCGAGGGCGAGTTCGCCGGCTGGCAGACCTATGACCTGCACGGCACCTTCGACACGGTGGTGGGCCCCTTCTATTTCCGGCCCGATGCCGACGGACGGATGCGCTGTGCCTTCAGGGCCGAGGCCAAGCATATGAACGCCGGGCACCGCATGCATGGCGGCTGCCTGATGACCTTCGCCGACATCGCCCTGTTCCAGACGGCCTATCAGGAGATGGAGGGCGCGTCGGGCGTCACTGTGTCGCTGGACTCCACCTTCATCGACGGGGCTTATGAGGGCGAACTCGTCGAGGCGATGGGCGAGGTGGTGCGGGCCGGCAAGAGCCTGATCTTCGTGCGCGGCCAGATCAGCACGGGCGAGCGCATCCTGATGACCTATTCGGGCGTGATCCGGAAGTTCACCAAGCGCGGCTAGCCTCAGCCGTCGACGATCTGTTGCAGGATGATTGCCATACGCTGGTGCATGTCGGCGCATTGTTCCGGGCTGAGGTCGTCGATGCACAGTTCGCTGCCAATCGAGACGCCCATCATGATGCCGGCGGCCAGGCGGGCACGCACGGCGGCGTCGGGGCCGCCCAGCCATTCCTCGAACGGTCCAAAGAAGCAGGTCTGGCCGTTACGCTGGACCAGTTCGGCGGCCTTGGTGGAGCCGATGGAGCGCAGCATGATCAGCATATGCTCCAGCTTGCCCTCTTCACGCTCCTTGTAGATGGCTTCGTGGGCCATCCGCGCGCCGAAGTCGGATCGGTCACCCTCGATGATCCGCGTCTTGTCGCCTGACGAATTCAGCACAGCGACGAACAGGTCTTCCTTGGAGCCGAAATAGCGGGAGATCAGGGCAGCATCCACGCCGACGTCGCCGGCGATGTCACGCATGCCGACGTCGTCATAGCTTTCACGCGAGAAACGGTTCGTCGCCGCCTTCAGGATCGCCGCCCTGGTAGCTTCTGCATTACGGGGTCGCGGCGCGACATTACAAAACAATATGTGATCTCCTGAATGGCCCCATCGCCTATATGGCTTTGTCATCGCCTGTTGACAAGCGCAAGCGGCTTCACCATTAAGTCACCGGGCGTTGACTAACGGCTTCCTCCCCGTTTGCCGTGGTCGACAATGACAGGGTTCGCTCCCTACTTCTGGAGACTATCGTTCATGCGCACGGTGAAGATCGTGGCCGCGTCCGCCCTTGTGGCGGCCGCGCTCTATGGCTGTTCCCCCCGGAGCGAAGCCCAGGCCCCGCCCGCCCCCGCGGTGACGGTGGCAACCCCGCTGGTCCAGACCATCCAGGACTGGGACGAATTCACCGGCCGCTTCGAAGCGACGCAGGACGTGGACGTCCGCGCCCGCGTCGGTGGCTATGTCTCGGCAGTTCATTTCCGAGACGGTGACTTCGTGCGCCGCGGCCAGCTGCTGTTCACCCTGGACCCACGCCCCGCCCAGGCGGCCCTGGCGTCCGCCCGCGCCGCCTTGGCCCAGGCCAATGCCCAGCTGACCCTGGCGCGCAGCGAGTATGAGCGGGCCCAGACCCTGCTGGAATCGCAGGCGGTGTCCCAGGCCGAGGCCGACACCCGCCGCGGTGCGGTCCTGACGGCCGAGGCCGCCGTCGCCGCCGCCAACGCCGGCATTCGCGCCCGTCAGCTGGATCTGGAGTTCACCCGCGTCGTCGCCCCGATCTCGGGCCGGGTTTCGGACCGCCGGGTCGACCCGGGCAATCTGATCGGCGGCGGCTCCTCCGCCGGCGACATCCTGACGACCATTGTGTCCAGCGCGCCGATCTACTTCACCTTCGACGGCTCCGAAGCGGTGATGCTGAAGTATCAGCGCCAAGCGCGTGATGGCGCAGCTCCCATCCAGGTCCGTCTGCAGGACGAGAGCACCTACAGCCGCTCCGGTTCGCTGGACTTCACCGACAACGCCATCGACACGGCCTCGGGCGTCATCCGCCTGCGGGCCGTGGTGCCCAATGCCGACGGCTTCCTGAAGCCAGGCATGTTCGGTCAGGCGCGTCTGGCCGGGTCCGGCAGCTATCAGGCCATGCTGGTGCCCGATGCCGCGGTCGCCACCGATCAGGCCCGCCGCATCGTCTATGTCGTCGCCGCCGACGGATCAGTCGCACCCAAGCCCGTCGTGCTGGGTCCGCTGGTCGACGGACTGCGGGTCGTGCGCTCGGGGCTGGCGGCGACCGACCGCGTCATCATCAACGGCGTCCAGCGCATCCAGCAGCCGGGCATGAAGGTGCAGGCCACAAACGGTCGCATCCAGCCGGTCGCGCAGCAGAATGAGGCCCCGGTGACCACCGTGGCTCCGGCCTCCAGCGCCACCTTCGCCAACAGCGTCTCGGGCGACTGACCGCACCATGAACATCTCTCGCTTCTTCATTGATCGGCCGATCTTCGCGGCCGTGATCGCGGTGTTCATCACCCTGATCGGCATCTTCGCCTATCCGCTGCTGCCACTGTCGCAGTATCCGGAGATCGCGCCGCCGACGATCACCATCAACACCGCCTTCCCCGGCGCCTCCGCCGAGACGGTGGCCGAGACCGTCGCCGCCCCCATCGAGCAGGAGGTCAACGGCGTCGAGGGCATGCTGTATCTGTCGTCCTCGTCCACCTCGGACGGGACGGTGGCGATCACCGTGACCTTCAATCCGGGCACCGACCTGGATGCGGCCCAGGTGCTGGTCCAGAACCGCGTCGCCCTGGCCGAACCGCGTCTGCCTGCCTCCGTGCGCCAGATCGGCGTGACGGTGAACAAGCAGGAGAGCGGTTTCCTGATGATCTTGGGGCTGACGTCGCCGAACGGATCCCTGGATAACGACTATGTCGGCAACTATGCCAACTCCACGCTGCGCGACCGCCTGCTGCGGGTCGAGGGCGTCGGGGCCGTGCAGATCTTCGGCGGTGGCAACTACGCCATGCGGGTGTGGATCGACCCGGCCAAGGCGGCCGAGCGCAATCTGACTGGGTCCGACATCGTCGCGGCCCTGGCCTCCCAGAACGTCCAGGCAGCCGCCGGGGCCATCGGCCAGCCGCCGTTCGCCACCAATGCCTCGGCCTTCCAGCTTCCGGTCCAGGTCCAGGGGCGTCTGAGCGACCCCGAAGAGTTTTCCAACATCGTCATCAAGACCGATGCCGAAGGCCGCGTGACCCGCGTCCGCGACGTCGCCCGTGTCGAACTGGGGGCCCAGGACTACGGCATCCGCGGTTTCTTCGACGGCGAGCGCGGCGTCGGCATGGCCATCATCCAGCAGCCGGGGGCCAATGCCCTGGGCACCGCCGAGCGCGTGCTGGCCGAGGTCGAGGCCTTCAAGGCCGAACTGCCCCAGGGCATGGCCATTTCGGTGCCCTACAACCCCACCGAATTCGTCGCCGCCTCGGTCGAGTCGGTTCAGCACACCCTGATCGAAGCCATCATCCTGGTGGTGCTGGTCGTGGTGGTCTTCCTGCAGACCTGGCGGGCGGCCCTGATTCCGATCGTGGCCATCCCGGTCGCGCTGGTCGCCACCTTCGCGGTGCAGCTGGCGCTGGGCTATTCGATCAACTCCCTGTCGCTGTTCGCCCTGGTTCTGGCCGTCGGTATCGTCGTCGATGACGCCATCGTCGTGGTCGAGAACGTGGAGCGCTACATCCGCGAAGGATTGACGCCCAAGGAAGCGGCCTATCGCTCCATGAAGGAGGTATCGGGTGCCCTGATCTCCATCGGTCTGGTGCTGGTCTCGGTGTTCGTGCCGACCATGTTCGTGCCGGGTATTCCTGGAATCTTCTATCGCGAGTTCGCCATCGTCATCACCACGGCTTCGGTCGTGTCGCTGCTGGTATCGCTGACGCTGTCGCCGGCCATGGCCGCGCTGCTGCTGAAGCCGCACAAGGAGCACGACACCCATCGCAAGCCGGGTGCCCTGGGCACTGCCACCTATTACGTCGGCTGGGCGGGTCGGAAGTTCAACGAGGGCTTTGACTGGCTGTCGGACAAGTATGGCCGCACCACCGCCTGGCTGGTGCGCAAGGTGGCCATGGTCTTCGTGGTCTATGGCCTGCTGCTGGCCGCGACCGGCTTCACCCTGTTCACCACCCCGTCCGGCTTTATTCCCGAACAGGACCAGGGCTTCCTGATCGGTGTCGTCCAGCTGCCCCCCGGGGCCTCGCTGGAGCGGACCCAGGCGGTCATGAGTCGTGCTGCCCAGATCATCAAGGATACCGAGGGCGTCGACGGCACCGTGGCTTTCGCCGGCCTGGACGGGACCAGCTTCTCGTTCGGCTCCAATGCCGCCACCATCTTCGTGCGCCTGAACGAGTTCGACGATCGCAAGACCGCCGAACAGGGCGCGGCCGCCTTGGCCGGTGCCATCACGGGGGCCACCTTCGGGATCGAGGACGCCAACATCTTCGTCATCGCCCCGCCCGCAGTTCAGGGTCTGGGCAACGGCAACGGGTTCCAGATGATGGTGCAGGACCGCTCTGGCGCGGGCTACCGTCCGCTGGAAGGCGCGACCTTCGCCATGATGGGAGCCGCCGCTGGCGCACCCGACCAGGTGGAGCAGGTGTTTTCGACCTACAACACTGGCTCGCCGCGCATCGCCGCCGACGTCGATCGCGACAAGGCGCTGATGATGGGGGTCCAGCCGTCTTCGGTGTTCGACACCCTGGGCGTCTATCTGGGCTCGTCCTACGTCAACGACTTCAACTATCTGGGCCGCACCTTCCGGGTGACGGCACAGGCGGAGCCGTCGGCGCGTGACGACATTGCCGACATCGCCAATCTGAAGACCCGCGCGACATCGGGGGCGATGGTACCGATCGGCTCGGTGGCCACCCTGCGCGAGGATTCCGGTCCTGCCCGGATCGTCCGCTACAACCTGTTCCCGGCGGCCGAGCTGCAGGGCCAGGCAGCGGCGGGTGTGTCTTCCGGTCAGGCGATCGCCTCGATGGAAGCCCTGGCCGAAGCGACCCTGCCGCCTGGCTTCTCCTATGAGTGGACCGGCCTGGCCTTGCAGGAGAAGCAGTCGTCCGGCGGCGCGACCGTGGTCTTCATCATGGCCGTGGTGCTGGTCTTCCTGGTGCTGGCGGCCCAGTACGAGGCCTTCACCCTGCCGTTCGCGGTCGTGCTGATCGTGCCGATGTGCATCCTGGCCGCCATGATCGGGGTTAATCTGAGAGGGCTGGACAACAACATCCTGGTCCAGGTCGGACTGGTCGTGCTGATCGCCCTGGCGGCCAAGAACGCCATCCTGATCGTGGAGTTCGCCAAGCAGGCCGAAGATGAGGGCATGAATCGCTGGGATGCCGCGGTCAGCGCCGCCCGGACCCGTCTGCGTCCGATCCTGATGACCTCCTTCGCCTTCATCTTCGGCGTCGTGCCGCTGATGCTGGCGACCGGGGCCGGGGCGGAAATGCGCCAATCCCTGGGCACGGCGGTCTTCTCCGGCATGCTGGGCGTGACCTTCTTCGGCCTGATCTTCACGCCGGTCTTCTATGTCGTGATGCGGGCGGTGGCCTCCAGGCTGCCGGGCGCGCCGAAGAAGGAGACCGAGATTCCCACCACCGGCGGCCTGCCGCCCCATGACCGGACCCCCGGCTCGCCCGCCCCGGCCAGCCCGCGTCTGGGAGATGCGTGACATGACGACCCTACCCAACCCCCGGATCCTGACCGCCACCGCGTTCTCAGCCCTGCTGCTGGCGTCGTGCGCGGTCGGGCCGAAAGCGCCCGACGCCACCCTTCCCCCCCTCGCGTCGGGTGCTTTCGTGGGCTCCACCAGCGCGTCCGTGTCGGCGGCGACGCCCGCGCGCGACGACTGGTGGCGGCTGTACAATGACCCCGTTCTGGACGGCCTGGTCACCCAGGCCCTGGCCGAGAACAACGAGCTGGAGGCCGCCGCCGCCAATCTGCGCCGCGTCCGCGCGGCCCTGGGCGAGGCACGGGTCGGTCGCTTCCCGAGCACCACGACCTCGGCCAGCTACTCCAATAGCCAGCCGTCCGCGGCCAGCATCCCGGCGGGCACCCTGCCGCCCGGCACGGATGCGCCAGAGGTCGAGACCTATGACGCCGGCCTGGACGTCTCCTACGAGATCGACCTGTTCGGCCGCGTGGGATCGACCATCCGCGCCGCCCGCGCCGATGCGGACGCCGCCGCCGCCGCCCTGGACGTCGTGCGCGTCACGGTCGCGGCCGAAACCGCCCGTGCCTATGCCGACGCCTGTTCGGCCAATGCCCAGATCGACGTGGCCCAGCGGACCATCGAACTGCAATCCTCGACCGTCGATCTGACCCAGCGTCTTCTGGACGCCGGGTCGGGAAATGGGCTGGACACGGCCCGCGCCCGCGCGGCCCTGGAAAGCAGTCGCGCCAGCCTGCCGCCCCTGAGGGCCCAGCGGGACGGGGCCCTGTTCCGCCTGGCCACCCTGACCGGACGCACGCCCGCCGAGGTCAGCGAGGCCGCCCGCGTGTGTGGCCGTCCGCCGCAACTGACGCAAGCCATCCCGGTCGGCGACGGTGCCGCCCTGCTGGCGCGTCGTCCCGACGTGCGTCAGGCCGAGCGCAATCTGGCCTCGGCCGCGGCCCGCGTGAACGTGGCGACGGCGGACCTGTATCCCCGCATCACCCTGGGCGGATCGCTGGGAGCGACGGCACTGGACGCCAATGGCCTGGGCGACAGCGAGAATTTCCGCTTCTCGTTCGGCCCGCTGATCAGCTGGTCCTTCCCCAATGTCTTCGCCGCCCGCGCGCGGATCGAACAGGCGGATGCGTCTTCGGATGCGGCCCTGGCCACCTTCGACCAAACGGTGCTGACCGCGCTTCAGGAAACCGAGACGGCGCTCGCCAACTATGCCAACGAACTGGACCGCCGCACGGCTCTGCAGGCCGCGCGCGACCAGGCCGCCACCGCCGCCCGCCTGTCACGCCTGCGTTTCGACGCGGGGGCCGACAGCTTCCTGACCGTGCTGGATGCGGAACGCACCCTGGCCGGAGCCGATGCGCAGCTGGCGTCGTCGGATGCCCTGGTCACTACCTACCAGATCGCCCTGTTCAAGGCCCTGGCGGGAGGCTGGTCGGAGGGCTGAAGTGGAGGGGACCGCGCGGTCCTAGCAGCGCGTCCCTGGATGGCTCGACTGAGGGAGGCGGAGGCATTGCGCTTCCGCTCGCCACTCGTTTGCAAATCGCGATGGTGTGGCTCTGACGGGGTCTCCGATCGGATGCCTCGAACTCCGCAAGATACTGGCCCGACGCCGGGAACAACGAAACCTTGTCGAGCCGATAACCCTCATAGTCTTCATCCTGAAGGATCAAAAGCCCCGCCCTTCGGTCTGCAAACCGGTAGGTCTTGGAGCATTCTGCGATACAAAACCGACCCGCTTCGAGATCGACCATCAAGGTCTGAACGAAGGGAATGGTTTCGGATCGGAAGTAGGACGTGCCTTCGCAGCGAAGACTGAACTGCTGGGCATCAGCAGTATCGGTTGATGCGACCTCAGGCGGGGCTTGCATGTCCTGACATGCCGCAATGAGGCCTGCAGCAAGCCCGATAAGCGAGAGACGACTGCGGAAACGCATGGTTTGAATCCTGACAGGCAATCAACGTCTGACGTTCGACTCTCGCCGTCAACCTAGGCCCGCTTCACCGCTACCTGTGCCGCTTCTTCTCGCGGCAGCACATGTCGGAAGTGGGTGACCGCCACGGGCCAGGTCTCCAGCAGCCTCCGCGCCAGGGGTGAGCCCGTCTCCTTCGCATGGCGACTGACCAGGGCATGGAGCCGCTGCGCCGCCTCGCCCATCACCACGCCCGGCACGACCGAGGCGGTGTTGAAGCGGACGTGGCCGGTGCCTTCGGGATCGTGGACGAAGGCCTCGCCGCCGCTCATGCCTGCGCCGAAATTCCAGCCGGTGGTGCCCAGGATGACGACCGCGCCGCCGGTCATGTATTCGCAGCCATGGGCCCCGCAGCCCTCGACAACCGCCGTGACGCCGGAGTTGCGGACCGCGAACCGCTCGCCTGCCGCACCGGCCGCCAATAGCGTGCCGGACGTCGCGCCATACAGGCAGGTGTTGCCGATCAGGGCCTGACCCGCGGCCCAGACCGAGGGGCGCACGATGATCTCGGCCCCCGACAGGCCCTTGCCGACATAGTCGTTGGCCTCTCCGTCCAGGACGATGCGCAGGCCCTTCATGCCGAAGGCCGCCAGCGATTGCCCCGCCGCGCCGCGCAGGTTCAGCGTCAGATGACCGTCGGGCAGGTCCGAGCCATAGCGGCGTACGATGTGCGAGGACATGCGCGTGCCGATCGCCCGCTGGGTATTGGCCACCGCATAGGTCAGCGACATCTTCTCACGCCGCTCCAGGAAGGGCGTGGCATCGCGCACGATCCGGGCGTCGAGCGCATCGGGCACCGCGTTGAACGGAGCCTCCGCCGAGCGCACATCACCCTCGCCCACCCGCACCAGCAGGGGGTTCAGATCCAGATCATCCAGTTGGGCCCCGCCGCGCGAGACCTGCCGCAGCAAGTCGGTCCGGCCCACGGCCTCGTCCAGCGAACGCAAGCCCAGAGAGGCCAGAATTTCGCGGGTCTCCTCAGCGATGAAGGTGAACAGATTGACCACCTTGTCCGCCGTGCCGGTGAACATGGCGCGCAACCGTTCGTCCTGGACGCAGACCCCGACGGGGCAGGTGTTGGAATGGCACTGGCGCACCATCAGGCAGCCGACGGCGATCAGGCTGGCAGTGCCGATGCCGTATTCCTCGGCCCCCAGCATGGCGGCGATGACGACGTCGCGGCCGGTCTTGATGCCGCCGTCGGTGCGCAGGCGGACGTGGCCGCGCAGGCCGTTCAGGCTGAGCACCTGATGGGCCTCCGACAGGCCCATCTCCCACGGCATTCCGGCGTGCTTGATCGACCCCAGGGCAGAGGCCCCCGTGCCGCCGTTGTGGCCCGCGACCAGGATGATGTCGGCCTTGGCCTTGGCGACGCCTGCCGCCACTGCCCCGATGCCGGACGAGGCCACCAGCTTGACCGTTACCCGGGCGTCCGGATTGATCTGCTTCAGATCGTAGATCAGCTGGGCCAGGTCCTCGATCGAATAGATGTCGTGGTGCGGCGGCGGGCTGATCAAGCCGATGCCGGGCGTGGCATGGCGCATGCGGGCGATGAATTCGGTGACCTTGAATCCGGGCAGCTGACCGCCCTCGCCGGGCTTGGCTCCTTGCGCGACCTTGATCTCGATCTCGCGGCACTGGTTCAGATATTCGGCGGTGACGCCGAACCGGCCGGAGGCGATCTGCTTGACCGCCGAGTTGGGATTGTCGCCGTTCGGACGCGGCTGATACCGCTCCGGATCCTCGCCACCCTCGCCGGAGACGGAGCGGGCACCGATACGGTTCATGGCGATGTTCAGCGTCTCGTGCGCCTCGGGGCTCAGCGCCCCCAGCGACATGCCGGGCGTGACAAACCGCTTCCTGATCTCGTTGACGCTCTCGATCTCGTCCAAGGGGATCGGCACGGCCTCGCGAAAATCCAGCAGGTCGCGCAGGGCCGTGGACGGGATCTCCCGCTGACGGCGTGAATAGGCCTTGTAGCGTTTGTAGTCGTTGCGGGTCGTCGCGTCTTGAAGCCGGTGGATCGTCTCGGCGTCCCAGGCGTGGGTCTCTTCGCCCGCACGGATGCGGTGCGAGCCCCCGATGCGCAGGCCCGGGCGCGCGACCGAAAACCCCCTGCCCGCGCGGTTGACAGCCCGGGTCTCGATCCCCGCCAGGCCCACGCCGGAGATGCGCGAGGTCATGCCCGGGAAGAACTCGGCCACCAGGGCGCGCGAGAGGCCCAGGGCCTCGAACTCCAGCGCGCCGCGATAGGCGGAGATGACGGAGATGCCCTTCTTGGCCAGGATCTTCATCAGCCCGGCCTCGACCGCAGCCCGATGATTCAGGCAGGCGTCGCGCAGGGACAGGCCTGGATAGCGACCGCTTTCCAGCCGCTCCAGGAAGCTCTCCTGCGCCAGCCAGGCGTTGACGGCGGTGGCCCCGCAGCCGACCAGGACGGCAAAGGCATGGGCGTCGATCGCCTCGGCCGAACGCACGACCAGGGAGATAAAGCTGCGCAGGCCCCCGTCCACCAGTCGGCCATGCACGGCCGAGGTGGCCAGGATCATGGGGATCAGCGGACGATCCTCGCCCGCTCGTTCGTCGGTCAGGACGATCAGACCCGCCCCGCCCCGCGCGGCGGCCACGGCCTCGTCGCGGATGCGATCCAGCGCGGCCTTCAGCGCCTCGCCCCGGGTCGCGCCGACACCGGGCGCCGGGAAGGTGCAATCGATGACCGTGGTCGCACCCGCGCCCACGACGCCCAGCATCCGCTCGTACATGCCCGTGGTCAGGACGGGACTGTCCAGAACGAAGACCCGCGTCTGGGTCTCATCCTGGGCCAGGATGTTGCCCAGATTCTTGAACCGCGTCCGCAGGGACATGGCGCCGGCTTCACGCAGACTGTCGATCGGCGGATTGGTGACCTGGGCAAAGGCCTGGCGGAAATAGTGTGCAAAGGGCCGATCCTGACGCGACAGGACGGCGGGCGGGGCGTCGTCGCCCATCGACGCCACCGCCTCCTTGCCCTCGGCTGCCATGGGGTCCAGCAGGGCGTCGATGTCCTCCTGGGTCCAGCCGACGGCGGCCTGGAACCGGGTCAGGTCTTCGCCGGACAGACGGCGCGGCTCCTCGCCCGGCCCCACCAGCGGCTCCAGCTGGACCATGTTGGACAGCCATTCGCGGTAGGGGTGCTCGGCCGCCAGCCGGTCGATGGTCTGGGTCTCGTCATAGAGAACGCCCGCCTCCAGATCGACGCAGATCATCCGCCCGCCGCCGATGTGCAGGCGACGCGCGATGCGGTCCTCGGCCACGCCGGTCATGCCCGCCTCCGACCCGCAGATCAGCAGGCCGTCGACGGTTTCGGCCACGCGCAGGGGGCGCAGGCCATTGCGATCCTTGCCCGCCACGACCCAGCGACCGTCGGTGGCACAGATGGCGGCGGGTCCGTCCCACGGCTCCATCACGGCATTGCAATAGGCATAGAGGGCGCGGTGGTCGTCGGAGATGACACCGTCGATCGGAGCCTCCGGGATCAGCAAGGCCTTGACCATGGGTGCGGGCCGACCGGCACGGACCAGGACTTCGAAGACATTGTCCAGCGCGGCGGAGTCCGACCCACCGGCCTGGATCACGGGTTTGACGGCGGCGTCATCGGCCCCGAAGGCCTCGGCCGTCATTCGGATTTCGTGGCTGCGCATCCAGTTGGCATTGCCACGCAGGGTGTTGATCTCGCCGTTGTGGGCCAGCATGCGGAACGGCTGGGCCAGACGCCACTCAGGGAAGGTGTTGGTCGAGTATCGCTGATGGAACAGGGCGACATTGGCCTCGACCCGCGCATCGTTCAGATCGGGATAGAAGTCGGCCAGGGCCTCGGCCAGCATCATCCCCTTGTAGATCACCGACCGGGCCGACAGGGAGCAGATGTAGAAATGCTGCAGGTTGGCCGCGGTCGCCCGCGCCTCGATCCGGCGGCGCAGCAGATACAGCGCCCGCTCCAGCGCCTCGCCCTCCAGCCCGTCGGGCGCAGACAGCATGATCTGCTCGATCTCGGGCCGGGTGGCGGCGGCGCGCTGGCCCAGCACCTCGACGCGGGTCGGCACCTGACGCCAGCCATAGAGCCAAAAACCGGCGGCCAGAACCTCGCGCTCCACGATGGTGCGGGCAACCTCCTGAGCGCCCTGGTCCAGGCGGGGCAGGAAGACCATGCCGACGGCCAGAGGGCCGGGACGCGGCTCATGGCCCGCATCGCGGACCTGGGCATCGAAGAAGGCGCGGGGCAGTCCGATCAGTATGCCCGCGCCATCGCCGGACTTGCCGTCGGCATCGACCGCACCCCGGTGCCAGATGGCCTTCAGTGACTTGAGCGCCAGATCGACGACCTCGCGGCGGGGGGCACCGTCGATGGCGGCGACCAGGCCGACGCCGCAGGCATCGCGCTCCGAGCCTGGATCATAGGCATGGGCGTCGATCAGCCGTTGCCGGTCGGCCTGATACTGGATGGGGTCGAAGGTCATGCGGCCACCCTCTGGCGGCTGGTCAACCAGGCATCGATCTCGGTCGCCGCATCCTGACCGTCACGCACGGCCCAGACGACCAGCGAGGCCCCGCGCACGATGTCGCCAGCGGCGAAGACGCCCTCCAGCGTGGTCGCCTTGGTGTGGCCGGCCGTGCGGATGGTGTTCCAGTCGGTCAGGGCCAGATCAGGCTCTGCGAACAGGCCAGGGATGTCCTCTGGCTCGAAGCCCAGGGCCTCGATGACCAGATCGGCGGCGACGTCGAACTCGCCGCCCGGCACCGGCTCGACCGACCAGCGGCCGTCGGCGGCCTGGGCTGCCAAGGCCATGCGCTGGACCCGCACGCCAGTCACGCCGGACGCTCCGCCCAGCACGGCGCGGGGCGAGGCCAGCCATTCGAAGACGACGCCTTCTTCCTCGGCATTGGCGACCTCGCGGGCGCTGCCGGGCATATTGTCCCGGTCGCGGCGGTAAAGGCAGGTGACCGAGGTCGCGCCCTGACGCACGGCCGTGCGCACGCAGTCCATGGCGGTGTCGCCGCCGCCGATCACGACGACGCGGCGACCCGACGCATTCAGCGTCCCGTCCTCGAACGCTGCGACCTGATCGCCCAGCCCCGTGCGGTTGGAGGTGATCAGATAGTCCAGAGCCGCCACCACGCCGTCAGAGCCACAGCCCGGCGCGGTCAGCCGCCGCGCCTGATAGACGCCGGTCGCGATCAGGACGGCATCATGGGCGGCGCGCACCTCGGCAAAGGGCATGGCCCTCTCACCCGCGCCACCGACATCGACGCCCAGCCGGATCTCGACGCCGCCGTCGACCAGCCGGTCCAGACGCCGCTGAACGACATCCTTTTCCAGCTTGAAGCCGGGGATGCCGTACATAAGCAGGCCTCCCGCCCGATCATGCCGATCGTAGAGCGTCACCGCATAGCCTGCCGAACGCAGTCGATCCGCCGCCGCCATGCCCGCAGGCCCCGCGCCCACGATCCCGACCGACAGGCCGTTTTCGGCGATCGGGCGGATGGGGGTGACCCAGCCATTCTGGAACGCCATGTCGCCCAGCCAGCGTTCGACCGAACCGATGGTGACCGTCTCCCAGCCCGACTGTTCCAGGGTACAGGCCCCCTCGCACAGTCGATCCTGCGGACAGATGCGGCCACAGATTTCCGGCATGGTCGAGGTCGCCTCGGACTGACGCCAGGCCTCTTCGGCGCGGCCTTCGGCGGCCAGCTTCAGCCAGTCGGGGATATTGTTTTCCAGCGGACAGCCGGACTGGCAGAAGGGCACGCCGCACTGGGCGCAGCGGCTGGACTGTTCGCCGCCGGCCGGCACGCTGAAGTCCGCATAGATCTCATCGAAGCCTCGCACGCGATCGGACGCCGCGGCCTTGGCGGGTCCGACACGGGGGGTGACGACAAATTTCTGGTTTACGAACGCCAACGCACGCCTTCCTTTTCGCTGTTGCACACAGGTCTATGGGGCGAGTGCCGCGGTGGCAAGTTGTGCCTTTTGACTTCGGAATAAAGCCTGTGAGATAGACAAAAAAACCGGCACGGCGCTCAGGAGAGCAAAGCCGTGCCGGTTGCTATGCTGCGAGGCCGAACAGGGCTTCGGTCAGAAGCTGTACTTCAGCGACCCCACAATGCGGTCATCGGACAATGGACCGTCCACGTCCGTGTCGAAATATCGGACGTCCAGACCCAGTCCCTCGACCAGGGTGTAGGTCACCCCGGCGTTCCAGGTGGTGTAGTCGTCATTTACGTCCAGCGCCTGATAGCCGACTGCGCCCGACGCTGCCCATTTGTCGGCAAAGGCCCATGCCAGGTTGCCCTCCACATAGGTGGCTTCCTCATCCAGGCCGAAGAAGTCGGGCGAGTAGAAGACCGCGGCCCCCGCCGTCACCGGCCCGATGGCCCGCGACGCCGCCGCCTTGAACTCCACATAGTCATAGTCCGCTCCGCCCGGCGCATTGACGTAGAAATAGCCGACAACGCCGAAGTCCAGCGCAAAACCCGCTGCCTCCGTGCGGAAGCCGCCGTAGATATCGATCTCCGCGTCGGTGTCGTCGCCGAAGTCGACGTTCGAGGCCCAGGCCCCGGCATAGAAGGAACCGGCGGTCAGGTCGACGCCACCCTGTAGGGCGGGGTCTTCATTGGTCTGACTGAAGCCGCGGAAGACGTAGTCGCTGAAGACACCGACGTTGAAGGCGACGTCCGCATCCTGGGCCGAGGCGGCCGAGGCGGTGAACATAGCGGCCATGGCGGCCGCACAGGCGAAGGCACGTTTCATCTTCTTATCCCCTTGTTTTCGATGATGTCAGTCGAACGCCTACTGGGTGCCGGGCGCGAGGGGAGAGCCCCGCGCCCGGCCCGTCGTCTCGTCTCAGTGGGCCTCCAGCGCCTCGCCATGCAGATGGGTGTCCAGCCCCTCTTCCTCCTGCGCTTCGGTGACGCGCAGGCCGGTGGTGAACTTGCAGATCAGCAGGATGACGAAGGTGCCCGCCGCGCTGTAGCCGATGGTCCACAGCAGTCCGACCAGCTGGGTCCAGACATTGGCCCCTTCCGACAGGCTGTTGATCGTGGTTGTGGCAAACACGCCGGTCAGCAGCGCCCCGACCAGACCGCCCGCACCGTGCAGGCCGAAGGCGTCCAGGCTGTCGTCGTATTTCAGCAGCTTCTTGATCCAGATCGAGGCGGCGTAGCAGGCCGGGCCGGCGATCAGGCCGATGATCACCGCACCCTTGGGATCGACGAAACCGGCGGCGGGCGTGATGGCGACAAGGCCAGCCACGACGCCCGACAGCATGCCGATCAGCGAGACCTTCTTCTTCTCGATGACCTCGATCAGCTTCCACGACAGGGCCGCGGCCGCGGCGGCCAGAATGGTGTTCAGAAGGGCGACGGCCATCAGACCATTGGCGGCCCCGGCGGAGCCCGCATTGAACCCGATCCAGCCGACCAGCAGCAGCGACGCCCCGATCATGGTCAGGACCGGATTGTGCGGATTGATCGGGTCGATGCCATAGCCCTTGCGGCGACCCAGGAAGAGGGCACAGACGAGGCCCGCGACGCCCGAGTTGACGTGCACTACCGCGCCCCCTGCGAAGTCCAGCACGCCCGCCGAGCCCAGGAAGCCTCCACCCCAGACCCAGTGGGCGATCGGGGCATAGACGAACAGCGACCACAGGCCGGTGAACAGCAGCAGAGCGCTGTATTTGAACCGCTCCGCGAACGCCCCGGTGATCAGCGCCGGAGTGATGATGGCGAACGTCAGCTGGAATGAGATGAACAGGAACTCCGGAATGCCCGGCAGCAGGCTGTGCGCCGTCTCCAGCGTCACGCCGTTCAGGAACAGCGATTCCAGGCCGCCGACGACGGTGTTCATCGACTCGGTCGGCGCAGTGCCAAAGGCGATGGAATAGCCCGCGATGAACCATGCCAGGGTCACCACGGCGAAGACGCCGACCGACTGGGTGATGGTCGCAATCACGTTCTTGCGGCGCACCATGCCACCATAGAAGAGCGCCAGACCAGGCAGGGTCATGAGCAGGACGAGCGCCGTGGACGTTCCCAGCCAGGCCGTGCCCGCCGCGTCGAGATCCAGAGCGGCCTGGTGCCCCAAAAGAACGGGGGCCGCCGCAGCAGGCGCTGCGGCGGCCCCACTGGCCAGTACGGTCGTCATAAGGCCGAGCGTCCAGAGCGCTCCCTTGCCTGCGGTATCCCCGTGAAGTCGTGTCATCGTTCCTAACCCCCTTGGCTGCGACGGCATGCGATCTCGCATTTGCGAAATGTTTACCGCATCCGCGAAATGCGCAAGTGGGCGGACGAAGGTTTATGAAAGTTTCTTGCGCTCTTCGTTGCGCATCTAGCAAATTTGGCAATTGTCGATCTTGGCAGACGCTAAAACTGCACATTAGTGCCCGCTTATGCATTTTGCAGCGCAACAAGATTCTTCGTGAAAAATCCGCCTTGACGGTCCTGACCGACACATGCAGCTTAAAGGCACTCATCAAGACCGGCGGAGGGATAGGCCCTTTGATGCCGGGGCAACCTTCCGCGGTCCACCCGACCCTGGAGATGGTGCCAACTCCTGCGAGGCCCCTCCACAGGCCGCGAGAGATGAGTGAAGGGAATGGCTCTCCGTTGGAGGACCGTCGTCTTCACGGGTCTGTCACCACAGGATTTGGCCGCCCCGCCCGTACTCGATGATCGAGAACGGAGCGGACCTGTGTCGTCCCACGCCTGGCCCATCGAGGAAGCCCCCGGACGGGATGTCGCTGCGCCCATTCCGGCCGACTTCCGCCTGGCCTCGGGCGAGACGCTGGCGGCGAGCGAAGTCATCGGACGGCTGCATGGTGCGGTCGAAGGCCCATTGGTGGTGGTCATGGGTGGGATCTCCAGCGGGCGTTTTGTCGGCCAGTGGTGGTCCTGGGCTGTGCGTCCCGGCGGCCCCATCGACCTGAACCGCGTCCGCGTCCTGGCCATCGACCTGCTGCCGGGCCGCACCGATCCGGGCGTCACCATCGCGACCCACGATCAGGCGCGACTGCTGCTTCTTCTGCTGGACGCCATCGGCGAAGCCCGGATCGAGGCCTTTGTGGGCGCGTCGTACGGCGGCTGCGTGGGTCTGGCCCTGGCCGAAACGCAGCCTGACCGTATCGGCCATCTGGTGGTGATTTCAGCCACCCATCGCGCCCATCCCGCCGCCACGGCCTGGCGCGGTGTCCAGCGTCGCCTGCTGGCCTTTGCCCGCGACGCCGGACGTGAAGCCAAAGGCATCGCCCTGGCCCGCGAACTGGCCATGACCACCTATCGCACGGCCGAGGAGTTCGACCTGCGCTTTGCCGCCACCCCGCCCGAGCAGGCCGGCGGCCCCTATCCCGTCTGCGACTATCTCACCTCGCGCGGAGACGGCTATGAGGCGGTGACCAGCGCCGCCCGCTGGATCAGCCTGTCGGATTCGCTGGATCGCCATGCCGTCGCGCCCGAAGCCATCCGCTGCCCCCTGACCGTGGTCGGATTCACCTCCGACCGGCTGGTGCCCATTCAGGACAGCCGCGATCTGGCCGCCCGCGCACCGCGCCTGATCCGCCTGGTCGAGGCGGGTTCGATCTTCGGCCATGACGCCTTTCTGAAAGAACGCGAAGTCGTGGGCCGCGCACTGCATGACACCCTCGCCCCGCTCTACGCCTCCATCTCCAACACCTTCACGCCTGCCAGAGAGTTTGCCGCATGACCGCCCCCATCGATGCCCGCCCCTGTACCACCGCCGCCTGTCATGGCGTGAACAGCGACCCGGCGCACGGTGCGGTGATGCCGCCTCTCTATCTGTCGTCCAACTACAGTTTCGACGGCTTGGACGGTAAGCGGAAGTACGACTATACGCGCTCGGGCAATCCCACGCGCGACGTGCTGGGCGAGACGCTAGCGAAGCTGGAAGGCGGCTGCGGCGCGGTGGTGACGGCGACCGGCATGGCGGCGGTCGATCTGGCGCTGTTCTCCTTGGAGCCCGGCGACCTGCTGATCGCGCCGCACGATCTGTATGGGGGCACCCATCGGCTGCTGTGCGCCCGCGCCAAACGCGGCCATTTTGATGTGCAGTTCGTCGATCAGAACGACCGTCAGGCGCTGGACGCCGCCTTCGCGCTGAACCCCAGGCTGATCCTGATCGAGACCCCATCCAACCCCCTGATGCGGATCGTGGACGTCGCCGACATCTGCGCGCGCGCCCGCGCCGTGGGCTGCAAGTCGGCGGTGGACAACACCTTCCTGTCGCCCGCCCTGCAACAGCCGCTGGCCTTGGGCGCGGACCTGGTGATCCATTCCACGACCAAATACATCAACGGCCATTCCGACGTGGTCGGCGGCTGCGTCGTGGCCAAGTCAGAGGAGGACCTGCAGCAACTGACCTGGTGGGCCAACTGCCTGGGCGTTACGGGCTCTCCGTTCGACGCCTATCTGACCCTGAGGGGCGTGCGCACCCTGTTCGCCCGCATCGAGCGCCAACAGGCGACGGCGGGGCGCGTGGCGGAGTGGCTGGAGGCGCACCCAGCGGTGAAGGCCGTCCATTATCCGGGGCTGAAGAGCCATCCTGGACATGCCATTGCGGCGAAACAGCAGGCGGGGTTCGGGGCCATGCTCAGCTTCGAGCTGCACGATATCGACGCCGTGCGCACCCTGGTCGACGGGCTGGAGATATTCACCCTGGCCGAGTCGCTTGGAGGGGTCGAAAGTCTGATCGCCCACCCGGCCCTGATGACCCATGCGGCCATGACGCCGGAAGCGCGCAAGATTGCCGGCATCACGGACGGCTTGCTGCGGCTGTCCGTAGGGCTGGAGCACCCTGAGGATCTGCTGGTCGACCTGGAACGCGGTCTTGCGATTGTCCGGATATCTAACTCGCCCTACGCCGCATCTGCAGCCGCTTAAGGCAAACGGCAATCCATCTACAACGACCATGCAATATACCCCGCCGCCAGATTGTTCTGACGGCGGGGTTTTGTCTGGATCACCCCCACAGGTCCGGGTCGGTGGTGGGGTTGTGGAAGATACGGGCTTCCAGATCGTTGAGGGGCAGGTTGTGGTCTGATCTGGTCAGGCCGGAGAGCAGTTCCAGCATGGACGATCCCTGTCC